>Ga0209749_1000399_pt1 | contig 62786 bp, 56 predicted proteins | sample EPASupsiteSAE347_FD_187267 | JGI IMG/M metagenome (GOLD analysis project Ga0209749, IMG submission 187267) | Bioremediated contaminated groundwater from EPA Superfund site, New Mexico - Sample SAE3-47 (SPAdes) (version 2) | ecosystem: Environmental > Aquatic > Deep subsurface > Groundwater >... | reverse complement strand
CCGGGAAGAGAGGCTTTTTCAAAAGTCGGAAGGCTTTTGAAATTGGCTCAAGAGTCCGAAAATTGAAGCGCCAGCCTGCCTTTTGTACGTTGTATCGATATGGAGTGCATGGACGAAATCCCCGATCCGATAGCGACTGTCGCACGCGAACGTTTCGGCGTCGCATACCTTTTTCCGCTTCAAAGGATGGTGATCGCCAACATTCTGGATGCGGTTCTCGCCGACGCCGCGGCCTTTGTCCCCGACGGCCCGAGCGCACCAGAAAGGCCGAAATTGCGCCAGCTCGTCCTGCTCCCGACGGGATTCGGAAAATCGCTCTGCTTCCAGCTCCCTGCATTGCTCGCGCCCGGACCTACTCTGGTCGTGTATCCCCTGCTTGCGCTTATGTCCGACCAGAAAAGACGGCTCGATTCCTGCGGCATTTCCAGCGCTTTGTTCCGCGGCGGTATGGACACTTCGGAACGGTTGGAACAGGAAGGCGCCGTGAAAAAAGGTGAGGCGAAAATCGTCATCACCAATCCGGAAAGCCTGCGCTCCGAGCGCTTGAAGGATTTTCTGGCTGGAGCCGACTTGTCCCACATTGCGATCGATGAAGCGCATTGCGTGTCCGAGTGGGGAGAGAGTTTCCGCCCCGCGTACCTGGAATTGGGTCAGGCGATCGCAGCGCTGGACCCGCCCGCGGTGAGCGCATTTACCGCAACCGCCAGTCCCACCGTGTCCGAATCGGTATCGCGCAGCCTTTTCGGCACGCCAACCTGCCTGAGGATTTCGGCCGATCCCGACAGGCCGAATATCCATTTTTCGGTCGCAACGACACTCGAAAGGACACATACCCTCCTTCGCCTGGTCAGATCGATGGAAAAGCCTCTGATCGTGTTCTGTTCGTCGAGGGAAGGATCGAAAACACTGGCGGAAAAAATCAGCTCGGGACTGGGCCTGGATACGCGCTTCTATCATGCAGGCCTGGAACGAAGCGAAAAGACGAAAGTCGAGGAATGGTTTCTGCACAGCCAACAAGGCGTTCTTGTAGCCACTTGCGCGTACGGTATGGGCGTTGACAAGAAAAATATCAGGAGCGTCGTGCATTTCGATCCGCCGCCAAGCGTTGAGGCTTACTTGCAGGAAGCGGGGCGCGCCGGGAGGGACGGCCTGCCTGCAAGGGCTGTACTTGTCCATGCGGCATGCGCTGCGCCCGACAGAGAAGGAGGCTTGCGGGCCGAACGCCGTCTGGCTCTCCGGGCGTACGCCGATGCAGCGACCTGCAGGCGGGACTTCCTGATGCGTCTCATGGGCGCCGGGATGGAAGGGCCCTGCAGTGGATGCGACGTATGCGGGGAAGGAGGACCCGGCTCGCCGGAGGGCTTGGGAGAAATCATGGAGTTTTTTACGGTGAACGCACGCCGCTTCGATACGGCTGAAGCGACGCGCCTCCTGACACAGGGCATCCTGGAAACGAAGGGTCCTTCTGGCGACCCGCCCCTTTGTGCGGGCTCGGGGCTCCTGACAGGCTGGTCGCGCCGTGAGACAAGGTCACTGATCGCCGAAGCTCTGCGCAGGCACTATCTGGAAAAGTATCCCGCATTCCCCTGGAAAGGCAGGATTCGCGTTGCAGCCCGTATCGTTCCGGAAAAATAATCCGGGAGCGGACTTGCGATCCGCTCCCGGAAAATACGTCAAAAAAAATCGACGGACGCAGCTTATGCCGGTTTAGGCCAGTTAGGCCAGCTTACACAGACTTACGCGGCGCCGGTCGCATGACTGGAACCTATAATCGGCAAAGCAGGGCTACACCGAGCTGGCCGTACGGGTTCTTGAATGCATCGAGAATCGAAGCGCGATTGAAGTCGATTTTGCTTATCCAGCTCACGCCAAGCGAAACAGGTCCCAGGAGGACATCTCCAGTGAGCCTGAGATTGGCGCCTGCCCTGAAAATGCGGGTTACGTTATCGCCCAATTCGACAGTGAAATTCGGCCCGATTCCGACTCCCGCACGGAAAATGCCCAGAGGAAGTCCTACGCCACCGTCGAGCAGCACATCGATACGGTGCGGCAAGTTCGCGTCGCCCGGGCTGTATACGCTCACAGCGCTACCCCATAATGGACCACCGATAATCCGCGCTTCTCCGCCGAAGGCAAAGTCCGCCAGATTAAGACCGGCGGTATCGATGGACATCACATCAGCCGGACGAATCAGGCTGACGTAATACGCATTCAAACCCCCATAGAGGTCGACCGCAAAGGCACCAATCGGAACAAGCAAAAGCAGAAGCAGAGCAGGAATAAGTCTTTTCATAATTATCCTCTAAATAATAAGATACTCAATTCGACGCCAGTATTCCACCAAAGCGCAAGCAAATCGTAGGGGCAGAATGCCGTCGCTTTCAGGGCTATGCGACGCCAGTACATTCCGCTTGATGGCCATGGTTCCGCATCGTATCATGTAGCGTATGGAAACGCCGGACCGTATCGAAGCGACACGGTCGGGGAGAAAGGAGCGGTTGATGACCACATATAGAAATCTGGACGAGTGTGCGACATATAAACCCCTGAAGACCATGCGTTGCGGTATTCCGGAATTATCACGCGAGCGCATCGCGGCATGTTCGATCCCCGTCGCCGCCGGTTTGACGTACAACTGGTCCGCCAGTCCCGTCGACGAAAGCCTGCTGTCCGGGCTCGGGGCTCTCGCGGCGGAACAGGAACTCATCGCGAAATTCCGTCTGCTCGCAGGCGGAGCGGTGATGAATACAGGCGAAAAGCGGCTTGTGCTCCATCATCTTGCCAGGGGGGAACTCGCAGGCTCCGTTCTGCGCGACGGCGTCGATTTGCGGAAATTTTACGAAGGCGAAAGGCTGAAAGCAGCCCGTTTCGCCGAAGCCATCCATGCGGGCATGATTCGCGGGTCCACGGGCAGACAATTCGCGACGGCGGTCCAGATCGGCATCGGAGGCTCCGACCTGGGGCCGAGAGCCTGCCATATCGCGCTCGAACGCTGGGCAAGGAAACACGGCAAGCTCAAGATGCGGGCTTTCTTCATCTCCAACGTCGACCCCGACGACGCCGATTCGACACTTCAAAAACTCGACCTGGAAAGCACCATTTTCATCCTCGTGTCCAAGAGCGGCACCACCCAGGAAACATTGGCGAATGAAACTCTCGTGCGCGCAAGGCTTGAAGCCGCGGGACTCGATCCGCGCAGACATATGGTCGCCGTCACGAGCCAGACGAGCCCGCTCGCCGGCAATCCGGAGTATCTCGAAAGCTTCTACATCGACGATTTCATCGGCGGACGCTATTCGACTTCGAGCGCTGTCGGCGGAGTCATACTTTCACTCGCGTTCGGTCCCGAAATCTTCGCGGAATTTCTCGAAGGAGCGCATGAAGCGGATCTCGCGGCCATGGAACCGGATATCGGAAAGAATGCGTCCATGCTCGACGCCATGATCGGCCTGTATGAACGGAATGTGCTGGGCATGCCCTGCACGGCGGTCCTGCCCTATGCCGAAGCGCTTTCACGTTTCCCTGCACATTTGCAGCAACTCGACATGGAATCGAACGGCAAATCGGTGAACCGCGCTGGCGAAGCGCTTGGATACGCGACCGGACCCGTGGTGTTCGGCGAACCGGGAACGAACGGGCAGCATTCTTTCTATCAGCTCCTGCACCAGGGAACCGATATAGTGCCGCTGCAGTTCATCGGTTTCGCGGAAAACCAGGAATCGTCCGATGTGGAATCCGGCGGCTCCACGTCGCGCCGCAAGCTTCTCGCCAACCTGGCCGCCCAGATTGTAGCATTCGCACGCGGCAGGGACTCCGCCGACCCGAACAGGCGATTTGCGGGCGGAAGGCCTTCCGTCCTCATCTTCGGCCGGGAACTCGGACCGCGGCAGATGGGGGCGCTTCTCGCCCACTATGAAAACAAGGTGATGTTCCAGGGCTTTGCGTGGAACATCAATTCCTTCGATCAGGAAGGCGTGCAGCTTGGCAAAGTACTGGCCGGCAAAGTACTTTCGGGTTCAGGCGACGATCCTGCTCTCGCAGCCTACGCGGAGCTTGTCGGCCTGAATGAACCTTCGATGCGAAAGGCAGCGCGGTGAGCGGCCCGACGATCGCCTTCACCGGCGGCGGGACCGGTGGACACATCTACCCCGGACTCGCCGTTATCGAAGCCCTCAGAACGGCGGGATTCACCGGCAGAATCGTATGGATCGGATCAAGCAAGGAATCGGACCGGCGAATCGTCGAGTCGGCGGGCGTGGAGTACCGCTCCATTCCTTCCGGCAAGCTCAGAAGAAACCTCTCTTTGGAGAATATCGCCGATGCCTTCCGTGTCGCCGCCGGATATTTCGCGGCACGAAAGATTCTCAAGGAGCTGAATCCCCTCTTTCTGTTTTCCAAGGGCGGCTATGTAAGCGTACCGCCCTGCGCGGCGGCGGCGGCGCTCAAGATTCCCTATGCCACCCACGAGTCCGACGCAAGTCCCGGCCTGGCGACGCGTCTCAACGCACGCAAGGCGGATTTCGTCCTGACGAGCTGGCCGGACACTATGGGCCTTTTTCCCGAAGACCTGCGGCACAAGGTACGCGCGGTGGGAAATCCCGTGCGGGCCGCGATCCGCAACGGCGACGCCGTGCGCGGCCGGGCTTTCCTGGGAGTTCCTGAAGGTCTTCCCGTTCTGCTTTTCCTCGGGGGAAGCCAGGGCGCCGCACAGGTGAATTCACTTGCGGCTTCCGTTCTGCCCGGCCTGACCGGGCGTGCTTTCGTGGCGCACCAGACCGGCCGGGGCAATGAAAGCGAGGCGGCTTCGGGCACGGATTCCTCGCGCTACAGGGCCTTCCCTTATCTCGATGCCGAAATGCCGGACGTCCTTGCCGCAGCGGATATCGTTATCGGGCGCGCGGGCGCGGGAACAGTCTGGGAATGCGCCGCCCTCGGCAAGCCCATGGTCCTGATTCCTCTGGCCGGTTCGGGCACGCGCGGCGACCAGGTGGAAAACGCCCGCATGGCCGAATCAGCCGGCGCGGCTAAATGTCTTGTCGGGGACAACGCCGCCTCCGGGGTTCTTCTCGAAGCGATTTCGGGATGGCTGGACGATCCTGAAGCACGCGCAGCCGCCGGCAGAGCGGCCGCAGGGCTCGGCGGAGTCATGAGTGCAGGTCCGGCAGCCGACGCCGCGGCCAAAGCTGCCGCGCTGATTCTGGAGCGCATCGGGAGAATATCATGAGCGTGATGGACTGGATCTTCGCGGGAGTCGTCGCATTGCTCGCAGTCCGCTGTTTCGTGCGGGGGTTCGTCGCGGAAGTGCTCTCGGTGGCGGCCTATGCGGTCGGTCTGGTAATCGCTCTGCTTTTCTACAATTCGGGTTCCGTACTTCTGGCCGAAAAAGCGGGACTGGCCTCCCTTTCGCCCACGATCCGCTACATCATTTCCTTCATTGCCTGTTTTATCGCCGGATTCCTCGTCATGAAGCTTATTGAAAAGCTGGTGCGGGGAGGGCTCGAAGCGGCGAATCTCGAAATGCTCGACCGTATCCTCGGGCTCGCGTTGGGCGTGGTCGAAGGGTTGGCCGTGGTGGCTCTCGTGCTCGTGATAATGGATCTGCAGACCCTGTTCGATGCGGGGCCCCTTCTGGCCGAATCCGCTTTCGCCAGAAGCATCCTGCCGCTCGTAGGACCTACGATCGATCAGACCTTGCGGCCTGCGGTGCAAAATTTCGGGACCGGTACGATAGTGCCCGATCTCCTGAAAAAGAAGTGATCCGATGTATGACAACCTGCTCGCGCAAACCGACGTAAAAAACTCGCTGATCGGAGACCTGAGGAACGACCGCCTGCCGCCTTCGCTTCTGTTTTCCGGCCCCCCCGCTTCCGGGAAATTGACCGCCGCGCTGGAAACGGCGAGGCTGCTCTCCTGCGAAGACTCCGGGGACTGGGATTGCCCATGTCCCGCCTGCGCCCGGCATCGGATACTGGTTCATGGCGACCTGCTCCTCCTCGGCCAGCGTACTTTCCCCGAGGAGCTCACAATCGCGCTTGAAATGCTGGAACGCTCTCCCGGCAGAGCGTCCGCGCACTTTTTCCTGAGAGCCGTCAACAAGCTCCTGCGCCGCTTCGACCGCTCTTTATGGGAAGGGGAAGAAGGGAGGCTCGCGAAAGCCGCTCCTCTCCTGAGGGAAGCCGAGGAAACCCTCTCGTATCTCGACCCCGGAGCGGCGCGCGAAGGAGCCCTGCCCAAGGGTTTCGCCGAAAGCGCCGCGCAGGCCGCGAAAACATGCGCCAAACTCGAAACCTTCGTACCGGACGCGCCTCCCGTGTTCATGGTTCGCAATATGGAACTGTGGGCACGTACCGCTCCCTCGGGCAGAAGAAAGACGGTAGTCGTGGAAAACGCGGACCGCATGCTGGATTCCGCGCGCAATGCCATGCTCAAGATCCTGGAAGAACCGCCGCACAATGTCCGCTTCATTCTGCTCACTTCCCGGCGGGCCGCGGTCATGGCGACCATTCTGTCGCGCTCGAGAACCTATCCTTTCGCCGCAAGGGACGCATCCGCCGTCGCCACGGTCTTGAGGCGGGTTTTCAGGACGGACGAACACGCAGACAGCCTCGAAAACTACATCGAGAGCAGAAAACCATTCCCCCCGGCCAGAGCGAAGGCGCTTGCGGAAGCCTTTACCGGCGCACTCTTCGTTTCGTCGCAACTCGCCGCCGACTCGGGACTCGGTTCTTACGCCGCTTCTCTCGCCACGGAAGCCGCGAAATCGGGAGACAGGCCGACTGCCGTACTTGACGAACTCGCCTCGGCCACAGGCGATTTCGGCGCAAAGGACGAGCGCCTCTCGGGTTCCTTCATGCAATTCATCAAGGCCTTGCTGGACGTCTTGGGCAATGTGCTGCGCGATCCGGAGTCGGACACGCGCGCCCTCATCCTGACCGACCGCTGGTCGAGGCTCGCGCGCGACGCCGCGGTGCAGTACGGATCATTCAACCGCAATCCCGATCTGCTTCTGCGGGTCCTGGCGACCACGTTTGGAGACAGCATATGAGACCTTTTCTGGAAAGGATGCTTGCCAAGTCGGGCCGGCTTACGACGGAACAGCTCCGGAGCATACTGGGCGAACTGGCCGAGGAGAACGGGCGTCTCGAAGCCGCGATCCAGTCGATGCTCGACGGTATCGTCGTATGCAATCTGGAAAATATTCCCGTGATCGTCAACAAATCCGCAGAGAGGATACTCCGTCCCGGTCCTGATTCGGGTTCCCAGGCGGTATGGCTTTCGGTAAACGACGAAGCGATATCCGCATTCCTCAAGGAAAGCCTTTCCTCGGAGGAAACGGTGCTCGGGCGCGAATTTGCGATAGACGCTCCGGGCGGCGCCCGCATTGTGGCGGTAAGTCTGTCGCCGCTGCTGTCGCGGGGAAGGATCGCCGGCACCCTCATCCATATGGAGGACATCACCGACAAGCGCAGAAAGGAGTCCCAGCTCCGGCGTGCCGAGAGTCTCGCTTCGCTGACTACGCTCGCGGCGGGCGTCGCGCATGAAATCAAAAACCCGCTCGGCTCGATTTCGATCCACATCCAGCTCATCAAAAAGGCGCTGCACAGCAAAAAAGGCGCCGACCGTGAATTGCTCGAACGCCACCTGGGCGTGGTGGACGAAGAAATCGAGCGCCTCAATAAAATCGTCGTCGATTTCCTGTTCGCGGTACGGCCGATGGACATAAGCCTTATGGAGGACGATCCGGGCTCTCTCCTGAAAGAAATCGCCGACCTTATGCGCTATGAAGTCGAAAAAGGCGGCGTTCTGCTCGAGCTTTCCGTACCGCCCGTCCTTCCTTATGTCATGATGGACCGGAAATACCTGAAGCAAGCCCTGCTCAACCTGGTCAAGAACGCGCTCGCAGCGATGCCGCTTGGAGGCAAACTGGGCTTGAAGGCCGAGGCGGACGAAAGCGAAGTACGCATCTATGTGTCGGATACGGGCATGGGTATTCCCGAAGAGCAGCTCGCCAAAATCTTCGAACCATATTTTACGACCAAGGAAAACGGCACCGGCCTGGGGCTCACCATCACCTTCAAGATCATGAAGGAGCATTCCGGCGATATTACGGTGCGCTCAAAACCGGGCAAAGGCTCTACGTTCATACTGACCATTCCCGTACCGCAGAAGGAACAGAGACTCATTCCCTGGAAAGACTCCTCAGGCTCGGCGGAAAAAAAGGCGGAGGCATAGATGCGATTCACCATTCTCGTGGCCGACGACGAAAAAAATATCAGGGAAGGGCTCGCGGAAGCGTTCAGGATGGAAGGCTACGCGGCGCGGACGGCGGCGGACGGCGAAGAAGCGATGCGCATCATCGGGGAAGGCGATGTGGATCTCGTTCTTACCGATCTGAGAATGCCCAAACTTTCCGGCAATGAAGTACTCAAGCGCACGGTATCGGAACACCCCGGTCTGCCCGTGATCATCCTGACCGGACACGGAACGATCGAGGATGCAGTGGCTGCGATGCGCATCGGCGCCTACGATTTTGCCACCAAGCCGGTGAATCTGGATCACCTGATGCTTCTCGCCAAACGTGCGCTGGAAAACAAGGAACTGGTGCGCAAGAACGAGGAGTTGCAGGAAGAGGTCGAATCCCAGCAGAGGACCAGTTCCATCATAGGGTCGAGTCCGGTCATAAAAAAAGTGTTCGACCTGCTGCGTAAAGTGGCGCCGACCAGAGCCAGTGTTCTGATCACCGGGGAATCGGGCGTCGGGAAGGAGCTTGTCGCCGACGCGATCCACAATCTGTCGCCTCGACGCGACGGTCCGCTTGTAAAGGTGCATTGTGCGGCGCTTGCGGAGAGTCTGCTCGAAAGCGAGCTGTTCGGCCACGAAAAAGGCTCCTTTACCGGAGCGCAGGCCCGCAAGCGCGGGCGTTTCGAATTGGCCAACGAGGGCACTCTGTTTCTGGATGAAATCGGCGAAATAAACCAGAATGTCCAGATAAAAATCCTGCGCGTACTTCAGGACCGGAAATTCGAACGGGTTGGCGGCGAAACGACGATAGAAACGGATGTCCGCATCATCGCTGCGACGAACCGCGACCTCAAAAAAGAAATTGCGGAGGGCCGCTTCCGTGAAGACCTGTATTACAGGCTCAATGTGGTCAACATTACTGTCCCTCCGCTTCGTGAGCGGCGCGACGACATCCCTCTGCTTGCCATGTCCTTCCTGCGCGAATTTTCGCAGGAAAACGGCAAGGAATTGACCGGATTCGATTCAAAGGCCCGCCAGGCGCTATATGCGTACGGATGGCCCGGCAATGTCAGGGAACTGAGGAATTGTATCGAAAGCGCTGTGGTGATGGCGTCCGGTCCGCTCGTGACGGCCGACGACTTGCCCCCGGGCCCACGCTCGGCCGACGGCGAACGCGATGTGCGCATTCCAGCGCTTTCATCCCTGGCCGACGCGGAGCGTATCCTGATCGCGGAGACTCTGGCGGTGATGGGCGGCAATAAAAGCAAGACCGCGGAAGTGCTGGGTATCGGGCGCAAGACTCTCTACCAAAAAATCGAAGAATACAGCATCGAAAAACCGGAGCGCGAAGAGAGCGAAAAACCGGGCTCAGGACCCCTTCCGGGCATCGATCAAAAGAGTCCCTTGCGGTAACTCGTCAACTTCGCGCGGAGCCTGATGATCGCCTTTGTATGCAGCTGGCTGATGCGCGACTCGGTGACATTGAGTACCTGGCCGATTTCCCTGAGGGTCAAGTCTTCGTAGTAATACAGGATCAGCACTTTTTTCTCTTTTTCGGGCAATTCGTTGATCGCCTGCGCCACCACCCTGCGGATATCCTCGCGCTCCACCGCGCACTCGGGATTGAGGACAGCAGGGGATTCGATGCTTTCACCTATGCAGATTCTGTCGCTTTCGCTCCCGGTATACCACACGTCGCTCAGCGAAAGCACGGCGGTGCCCGAAATCCGCACCATTATGCGATTGAATTCATCGTCGCTCACGCCCATCGCATGGGCGATTTCCTGGTCGGAAGCCGGCCTGCCGAGTCTTGCCTCCAGGACCATGACGACTTCTTCGATCTCCCTCGCTTTCTGGCGGACCGAGCGCGGAACCCAGTCCATGACGCGAAGTTCGTCGAAGATCGCTCCCCTTATGCGGGTGACCGCATAGGTCTTGAATTTGACGTTCTTGTTCGGATCGAATTTTTCTATCGCATCGAAGAGGCCGAATACGCCGTATCCCACCAGATCATCGAATTCGACCGAAGAAGGAAGCCCGGCGGCGACCTTGCCGGCCACGTAACGGACAAGCGGGGCATATCGTTTTATCAGCTGGTTCCTGATGGCGGGATCGCGGCTGCTGTGGTAGAGAGGCCAGAGCTTTTCCTCGTTCATGTCCGCCGAGAATTCGTCGCCCTTGTCGATCTTGTTGATCTTGTCGATTTCACGCAGTTGTATATCCACGATCGTACGATCCTCCCCTCGGGTCAAAGTAGGGCCACACCAAAAAGTCCAAGACCCGCCGCGTCCCCACGCATCGCTGCGGGCCTGTATCGCTACAATATGTACTTGGTCAAATCCTGCCGTTCCGTGAAGTCGACGAACCTGGAATCCACATAAGCCGCATCGATCATGACCTTCGTCCCGGCCATGGAATCGGCCTCGAAAGAAAGGTCGTCGAGCAGACGTTCCATAACCGTATGCAGCCGTCGTGCGCCTATGTTTTCCGTGCTCGAATTCGCGGCCGCGGCGATTTTCGCGATGCGCGACACAGCTTCCGCGGTGAATTCAATCTCTACGCCTTCGGTGGACATGAGCTGCGTATACTGTCCTACCAGCGCATTTTTCGGCTCGGTCAGGATGCGTTCGAAATCCCTGTCGGTAAGCGCGTCCAGTTCAACCCTGATCGGGAAACGCCCCTGCAGTTCGGGAATGAGATCCTGCGGCTTCGATACGGTAAAGGCGCCCGCCGCGATGAAGAGCACGTGGGTAGTGTCCACGCTTCCCCACTTCGTGTTTACGACTGTGCCTTCGACGATGGGCAGAAGATCGCGCTGAACTCCTTCGCGTGATACGTCGGGTCCGCCTCCGGAGCTGCGGCCTTCGCGCGTCGCGATCTTGTCGATCTCGTCGAGAAAGACGATGCCGGATTCCTGGACGCGCCTTCTGGCTTCCTGAGCGGCCTTGTCCGGGTCCACGAGCTTATCGATCTCTTCATCTTCGAGCAGCCGGCGCGCTTCGGCCACAGTCACTGCCTTTTTCTTGCGTTTGCCGCCGCCGAGAATACCGGAAAGTCCGCCGAGCGCGATTTCCATCTGTTCCATCTGCTGACCGGCGAACAGTTCGATGGAAGGTCCCTGGGACGCGACGGTCACTTCGACTTCACGCGAATCCAGCTTGCCTTCGCGCAACAGTTTGCGGAATTTTTCCCGGCTTTCCGAGGCGCCGCCGGGAGATACGACCGTAACCTGGGTGGATCCGACGGGCTCTACCGAAGCTCCGATTCCCGGAAGCAAAAGATCCAGAAGACGTTCCTCGGCGCGGCGCTCGGCTTCGCCCTGCAGGCCCTGCCTCATTTCATCCTTTACCATTGCGAGCCCCGCGGCCATGAGATCGCGGATCATGGATTCGACGTCGCGGCCGACATAGCCGACTTCCGTGTATTTCGTCGCTTCCACCTTGGCGAAAGGGGCGCCGCACAGCTTGGCGAGCCTGCGCGCGATTTCCGTCTTGCCCACGCCCGTGGGGCCTATCATGAGAATGTTCTTCGGCGCGATTTCTTCGCGTATTTCCGGAGCGAGGCGCTGGCGCCGCATCCGGTTGCGCAGAGCGATGGCCACCGCCTTTTTCGCCTTGTTTTGACCGACAATATAGCGGTCGAGTTCCGAGACGATGTGCCGCGGCGTCATTTCGGAAAAATCCATACTCATCCGATTTCCTCCGATATGATGCGGTCGTTCGTGTAGATGCAGATTCCCGAGGCGATGCGCAGGCTGCGGCGGGCTATTTCGCCCGCGTCCATCGCCGGAGCTCCGGCGGCCTCCGCCGCATCGGCGGCATCCAGATAGGCCATTGCGGCGGCATACGCATAGGGGCCGCCCGAACCGATGGCGATGGCGTTTTCGGCGGGTTCGATCACGTCGCCCGTGCCCGAAAGGAGGAAGGACTTCGAAGCGTCGGCCACCAGCAGCATGGCTTCGAGACGCCGCAGGACCCTGTCGGTACGCCAATCCTTGGCCAATTCGACCGCCGCCCTCGTCAGATCGCCACCGTATTCCTGAATCTTGGATTCGAAGTGTTCCAGCAACGTGAATGCATCGGCCGTGGCACCTGCGAAACCGCATAGAACCTTGCCGCCATAAATGGTCCGCACTTTGCGGGCATTGCTTTTCATCACCGTCGTATTGAGGGTGACCTGTCCGTCGCCGGCCATGGCGACTTTCCCTTTCCTTCGCACCACGAGCACCGTGGTCGATCTGATTTCCATCTTTTCCATCTTACTTTCCCTTCGCACCGTGAGGGTGCGCGAGTTCGTACACTTTGCGGAGCCTTTCCATGTCCACATGCGTGTAGACCTGTGTCGTGGAAACGTTCGCATGGCCGAGCATTTCCTGCACGACGCGGATATCGGCGCCGGCGGCGACAAGATGCGTCGCAAAACTATGCCTGAACGAATGCGGCGTGACGCGAGTCCGCATTCCGGCCGAGAGTCTTCGCTTTTCCAGGAGATTCTGTACGCCACGGGTCGAAATATGCGAACCCCGGACATTTACGAACAGGAAACCGTGATCTTCGAGGCCGGCTTTCCGCAATATCGCCGCACGCGCGGGCAGATAGTTCGCGACGGCCTCCCGCGCTTTGGAACCGAAGAATACGAGCCTTTCCTTGCCGCCTTTGCCGAGGACCCTGGCAGAACAGCGCATCGAATCGAAGCGATCCAGCCGCAGCCCGACCGCTTCCGACACGCGGCAACCCGTCGAATAAAGGGTTTCGAGAATCGCGCGGTCGCGCAGATCGGCAAACCGGACGCCATCGACTCCGGACAGGAATTCGGCGGTGTCTTCTTCGAACATAAAACGCGGCAAAGCCCTTTCGGAAGGCAGATTTTCGACTTCGCGGCCCGGATCGAGTTTGACTCCGCCGAACCGGACGCGGTATCGGTAGTATCCGCGCAGGGTGGAAAGGGCGCGATTCACGCTTGAACCTGCCTTGCCCTCGGCGATGAGCCCCGCCGCGAAACTGCGTATGTCGGAAGCGTCCGCCTGATCGGGGTCGCGGCCTTCGAGGAACTCCTCGTACCGCTCGAGATCTTCGCGGTACACCCGTTGTGTCCGTTCGGAGAGACCGCGAACGGCACCGAGGTAGTCGAGGTAGTCCTCAATCTTCTTGTCCACTTCCCTCTTCCTCCCCGCTTTCCGCATCTTTCGTATGAAGATATCCGCAGGCGGGATTGATACAGGCTTTGTGTCCGCCGGTCTTTCGATCGGACTTTTCCACGAGGAACCAGCCGCATTCGGGGCAATTCGATCCGGTCGGTTTGTCGTAGGTGCGGAAATCGCAGGCAGGATAATTGGAGCAGCCGTAGAATTCCCTTCCCTTTCCCTTGATCGCCCGCTTGCCGACTATGTCGCCGCCGCATTTTGGGCAGACGGCGAGCGGCACGGATTTGGTGTTCTTGCATTCCGGAAAACCGGTACAGGCGAGGAAGAATCCGAAGCGCCCCAGTTTCTTGACCATGGGACGGCCGCATTTTTCGCATACGACATTGGTTTCCTCATCGAGGCGTCCGCGGACGCTCGAAAGAGTTTCCATGACTTCGTCGACGCGTTTCTTGAAAGGCCCGTAAAATTCGGCTATGGCCGCGACCCAGTCCGTTCTGCCCTCTTCCACCGCATCGAGCATGGATTCCATCCGTGCGGTAAAGCCGGCATCCACGACATCCGGAAAAGATTCCACGAGAATATCGGCGATGATTCTGCCGAGCGCCGTCGGCACGAGCTGACGGCTTTCCCTCGTCACATAGAAGCGTTCGAGGAGAACGGAAATCGTGGGAGCGTAGGTCGAAGGCCTTCCGATGCCCTGTTCTTCAAGCATTTTGATGATCGAAGCGTCGGTGAACCGGGACGGCCCCTGCGTGAAATGCTGTTCGGAGCGGATACTCTCGACGGTGATTTCCTGTCCGATTTTCAACGACAGCGCGTGATTCGCCCTTTCCTCCCGCGAAGCTCCCAGCCTGATGACCTTGAAAAAGCCCTCATCCACGAACACCGATCCGGAACTCCTGAAAAGACCGTCTCCCACCGCGATATCCGCGGTTACGACCTTCATTCTTGCGCTGGTCATCTGCGAAGCGACGAAACGCTCCCAAATCAGCGTGTAGAGTCTGAGTTGATCCCTATTGAGGTGATCTTTGAGCTGGTCCGGAATGTAGGCTATTTTCGTCGGCCGGATCGCTTCGTGGGCATCCTGGGACTTGGCGTCGGCTCCATAGCGGATCGCCTCTGACGGCAACTGCGCGGGATGGTTCACACCGATCCATTCACGGACTTCGGTGATCGCCGTCTCGGAAATGCGAACCGAATCCGTTCTCATGTAGGTGATGAGACCCATGCGCGTCGAGCCCAGGTTGACGCCTTCGTAGAGCTGCTGGGCAAGCTGCATGGTTTTCTTGCTGGTAAAACCCAGCCTGTTTGCGGCGGTCTGCTGGAGCTTCGAGGTCGTGAAGGGAGGCTTGGGTTTGACCACCTTTTCCGTTTCACGGATATCCCGGATCGCGGCATCCCGACCTTCGAGGGAGCGGACCGCGGCTTCGGCGGCCAGGCCATCCCGGAGAGCGGGTTTTTCGCCTCCCAAAGATACGAGTTCGGCGGAAAACGCGACTTTCCCGGCCTTGAAATCTCCTTCGACAGTCCAGTATTCCTCGGGGAGGAAGGATTCTACTTCTTTCTCGCGATCGCAAATCAGGCGCAGGGCGACGGACTGGACCCGGCCGGCCGAAAGTCCGCTTTTGACTTTTTTCCAGAGCAGAGGTGAAAGATTATAACCGACGAGCCTGTCCAGAACACGGCGCGCTTTCTGGGCGGCGACCTTGGTCATGTCCATCGCGCGGGGCTCTTTCACCGCGCTCCGGATTGCGTCGGGCGTGATCTCGTTGAAAGCGATTCGGTCTATCGGAAGTCCTGGCTCTTTTTCATGGAGATATTTCCCGATCTGAAAGGCGATCGCTTCGCCTTCACGGTCGGGGTCGGATGCCATCAGGATAGCTTTCGATTTTTTAGCCGCTTTCTGCAGGTCCTTCAATATGGAAGCGCGGCCGCGGATCGTCAGGTATTCGGGCTCGAACCCGTGCTCGGCATCGACACCGAGCCGCGATTTGGGCAAGTCGATGAGATGGCCCATGGAGGCGAGAACCTGATAGCGCGTGCCCAGGTATTTTTCGATCGTCTTGGCCTTGGCGGGGGACTCGACGATGACAAGAGTTTTGCCTTCGCGGACGGCGGATGATTTTGCGGCCGTTTTGCCCGAAGACTTCCCGGACGCCGCTTTCTTGGCCGCGGGCTTCCTGGATGCCGGTTTCTTGGCCACGGACTTCTTGGATGCCGGTTTCCTGGCCGCCGCTTTTTCGACAGGCTCGGCCTGAGCGGCCTGAGCGGCCTGGGCAGACGTTTTCGCGGCGGAAGTTTTACCGACGGCTCTTTCTTTGGTGCTTGCCATTATTTCATAGACTCCTTGCGTATCGTTCCTTCGGTCAGACCCAGCTCGCGCTTAAGGGATTCGACCGCGCCGGCGATTCCGCCGGGGCGACGACAGTCGTCGCCCGCCTTTTCGGTCCGAGCCGGAAACGTGTCGTCAGAACCCTTCGACCGTTCAGCTGACCTTTCAGCCATGCCCCAGTCGATCAGAAGATCCGTCGCCGAAGATAGCGACTGCGCGCCCTGTGCGGCCAGCGAATCGCCGCCCGCATTGCGGGCGCTGCCCAGACAGTCCGCGTGTACCCAAAGGTCCCTGCCCTCTCCGAGGGCGTGTTCGGCGGTGATGAGCGCGCCGGATTCGGCGGGAGCTTCCACTACAATGCAGGCTCGGGCTATACCGGCGATGATCCTGTTGCGGTCGGGAAATCTGTAGCGGTGCATCTCCGAGTCGGGAGGGTATTCGGTCAGCAGGCAGCCGCCCGAATCCAGGATGAGGGACGCGAGTGTTCTGTTCGCCGGAGGATACACTCGGTCGGGACCGCAGGGCAACACCGCACAAGTGGACCCCGGTCCCTTGAGCGCTCCACGATGCGCCGCCGAATCGATGCCGCGCGCAAGACCCGACACCACAGTGACGCTTTCAGCCGAAAGCCCGCACGCGAGTTCCGACGCCGCGGCGAGCCCTTCGGCCGTCGGCATGCGCGTTCCCACGACCGCGGCGCAAGGCCTGCCGGGTTCCGGGGGAGTTCCGCGCACATAAAGCCCGAACGGCGGCCTTGCCGTTTCCCGAAGAAGGGGCGGAAAGCGCGGATCATCGAAATGGACATAGGCAATGCCTTTTCGGGCGAGCAGTTCCGCGTCCGCGTGCGCTTCTTCCAGAAGCTTACGGGGATCCCAGGCCCTGTCCGAAATGAAACGGCCGACGAGCCTTCGCAGATCATCGAGCGAGAGCGAGCACAGATCGTCCGAGTCGCGTAGTGCGTCCAACACGACCAGCTTTTCGTCTCCCCTGAGAAACCCGAGCCTCTGCAGCGCGAGAAGCAAAAGTTCCGGTCCGCGCGGCTGGTCTCTTCCTTCGGACATGCGTTGCCGCGTCCGGGCAGAGACCTGTTCCGGCCGGGAGAGCGACCGGAGGGAAAGCGATTGTCGGGAAAGTGCGGTACTCATAGTCCGCCTCCTTACCCTGCAACGTGCGCGAACCGCGTTCATGATTCATTTCCCGGCTCAGGAGCGCGGGAAATACTCCTTGTGGTATCCGGAAAGCGCCTCCGGATCGATATGCGTATAAATCTGCGTGGTGGAGATGTCGGAATGCCCGAGCAGCTCCTGAACCGTCCGCAGATCGGCCCCCCCGGCGAGCAGGTGCGAAGCGAAACTGTGCCTGAAAGTATGTACTTTGGCGGATACGCCCGACTTGCTCCTCACGCCCGAAAAGCGCTTCCAGATTCCCTTGCGCGAAATACCCTTGCCTTCCTGGTTGAGGAATACGAGCTCGGTTTGCTTCCTTTTGGCGAGCAGGGGCCTTCCCTCTTCTATATAGCGGCCGAGCCAGAACGCCGCCGCATCGCCGAAAGGTATGATCCTTTCCTTCCGGCGTTTGCCCGTCACACGGACGAGCCTTTCCTTGAGATACAGCCTGTCGAAACTCAAGTCGGCAGCCTCGGATATGCGCAGACCGCAGGAATAGATCAGCTCGAAAAGCGCTCTGTCCCGCAATCCGCCTGAAGTGGACGTGTCGATTTTGCCGAGAAAGAAATCCACTTCCTCGGGTGCCAGTACTTCCGGCAAAATCCTGTCCTGCTTGGGCGTCACGATCAGGGCGGACGGATCGTCCGGGCGCATGTTTTCCAGACGCATGAATTTGAAGACCGAATGCACGCTCGAAACGACACGGGCCATCGTGCTCCGCGACAATCCGCTTTTCCCTCTCCAGACCAGGAAGGAAAGAATATCCTCCGATCCGGCGGTTAGAGGATCGCCGCCCCGTTCCGCGAGAAAACCTTCGAGGAGATTGAGTTCCCTCAAGTAGGCTTCCGCGGTGAGGGGGGATCGGCGCCGGGCGGCAAGGAGATAGGCCCGGTATCGCAGGCCCAGGGGGCTCATGCCTTGGCCCCGAGCCTCTCGCCTGAGTACCGCTTGTCGCGAAGCACGGTCGGAATATCGAGTTCGTCGCCTTCCGCGGGCGCGTCGAAGGAATAACCGCCGGACTTGGCCTGGGCGCTCTCCGCGAAAAGTTTCCATTCTTCGGGGGAGATGTAATCGCCCGTAGCCTTGCGCACTTCGGTCTTGACCGCTTCGGAAGCGGCGGTAGCGGAGCTTGCGGCAGCGGCAACAGCAGCATGGCGGTCGGAACCGCGTTCGGAATTGCGATCCATGGCATTCTCAGGCGTCCGTTCGACGCTGCGCGAGGAAGTATGCACGGACGCATGATCGGCGTCCCGGGCAAAACCCGTCGCGATCACAGTTACCCGCACTTCGTCCTTGAGCGCAGGATCGGTGATGAAGCCCGTGAAAACATGCGCATCGTCGGCGGCTTTTTCCGTGATGAGGTCGACGATCTCCTGATATTCGACCAGGGAGAAATCCTCGCCGCCGGTGACGTTTACGAGCACATTGCGGGCGCCTTCGATACAGGCATCCTCGAGAAGGGGATTGTTCACCGCTCTCGATGCCGCGTCGATGGCCCTGTTGTCACCCTGCCCGATGCCGATGCCCATGATCGCATCGCCCTTGCCTTCCATCACCGAGCGCACATCGGCGAAATCGATGTTGATCTCGCCGGGAACCGTAATGAGGTCGGAAATGCCCTGGACTCCCTGTCGCAGCACATCATCCGCCTTGAGGAAGGCTTCCTTGATCGGCGTACGCTTGTCGACGATCTTGAGGAGATTCTGGTTCGGAATGACGATGACCGTATCCACCGCCTGGCGGAGTTTTTCGAGCCCTTCATCCGCGATGCGCGACACCACTTTGCCCTCGAAACTGAAGGGCCTCGTGACGACGGCTACCGTGAGGGCGCCCATGTCGCGCGCGATCTGCGCGATGATCGGCGCGGAACCGGTACCCGTTCCGCCGCCCATTCCCGACGTAACGAACACCATGTCCGCACCGTGCAGGGCCTGTTCGATCATCTCCCTGTCTTCGATGGCCGCTTTTTCCCCGATTTCGGGCTTGCCGCCCGCACCGAGACCTTTGGTGAGTTTGGAACCAATTCCCAGCCTGATGTCGGCCTGGGATCGCCCCAGATCCTGCAGATCCGTGTTCACTGCAATGAACTGAACATTTTTCAGACCGCCGGAGATCATGCGGTTTACCGCGTTCGATCCGCCGCCGCCCGCGCCTATCACCTTGATGACGGTCGGATTTGCAATTCCGGAATCTTCGATCATTTCTATGGACATGAAAAACCCCTCCCTTCCTCCGGATCGCCTGCGCGGCCGTCCCCACGGCCTTGTTGCGCGGCGTTCCGTACGGCGTTTCAGAAAAATCCGTTCTTTATCCAATCAACAAGGCGGCCGAAAACCGCCGATTTTCCCCTATCCGATTTGGTGCCGCGCCCGCCCGACGAAGGTCGCACTTCCGGCTGTATGGCGTCCGCCTGCAACAATACGAGGCCGACGGCGGTCGCATATTGCGGGTTCCTGTATTCGCTCTCGAGACCGCCGACCGCGGGAGGCATGCCTACCCGCACGGGAAGCCCGAAAATCGACTGGGCCAGTTCCGCGGCTCCCGGCATGAGAGCGGCTCCGCCCGTGAGCACCACGCCTGCCTTGATGAGCTTCCAGTAACCCATCTTCTCGACCTTGTCCCTCGCCATCCGCAGCATTTCTTCCATACGCGGCTGGACGATGGAACAGAGCTTGCGGCGCGGAACCTCGGCCGGGGCCCTTCCGCCTATGCCGGGTACGACGATCGATTCTTCCGGATCGATGCCGCCCGGCCAGCAGGACGCCGATTCGCGCTTGATCCTCTCCGCTGCCTCCATCGGCACGGAGAGCATGATCGAAATGTCATTGGTGACCTGAAGCCCGCCGGCCGGAACCGCGGACGTGAATACGGGCGAGCCTTCCGAAAAGACCATCAGGTCTGTCGTCCCTCCACCCATGTCCATCAGGAGACAGCCAAGTTCCTTTTCGTCGGTAGTAAGCGCCGCGCGAGCCGCTCCGAGGCTGCCGAGCGCAAACCGCTCGACCTTGAATCCGGCCCGGTTCACGCATTTGAGCAGATTCTGCGTCGTCGTGACCGCGCCGGTCACGATGTGCACTTCCGCTTCGAGCCGCACGCCTATCATGTCGAGAGGATCGCGGACGCCGTGTTGGTCATCCACGATATACGACTGCGGTATGACGTGCACTACTTCGCGGTCCATCGGAATCACCACGGCTTTGGCCGCATCGAGGACACGGGCGACATCGTCTCTCGTGATCTCGCGGCCTTTCCCGGTTACGGCCACCACACCCCGCGAATTCAGACTTTCCACGTTGGCGCCTGAAATTCCGAGCACGCAGCTTTTGATCTCTCTGCCCGACATGAGTTCGGCGGCTTCGACCGCCGCGGCGACCGAAGCGAGAGTAGCCTCGATGTTCAGCACGATGCCGCGCCGGAGTCCCGTCGAAGGCGCTACTCCGACACCGACTATTTCGAGAACACCTTCATCATTGAATTCACCGACCACGGCTCTCGTCGAAGCCGTTCCTATGTCGAGTCCGACTACCAGGTTGTCAGCCAGGTTGTCCCTCCTTAGTCCGGTATACTACCGTGCCCGTGCGAAAATCGATTTCCTCGATACCGTCAGAGCTTTCCCTGCCGGAGAGAATATCGAGCAATAAAAGCGCCGAAACGAGCTTGTCCGCGTCGAGGGCGGGCGGCATCCGCACAGGTATTGCCCGATGCAGCGGATACAGCAGAAGCTCGGCCTCGTTGTCCGCCAGCTTTACGATGCGGATTTCGGAGAATGCGGACAGGAGGGAGGGCTTTTCCTTCCCGATCCGCGCTATGTCGCCGAGGAGCGGAGACAGATAGTCGGGCAGGCGCTGACCCGGCTTGAAATTTTCGAACCTTATTCCGGAAAGTACAGGTATCCCCATCTGTGAGGGGCTGGAATCGGCATAGGCATACGCGACACCCTCGGCGTCGACAAGGACTTGCCTGGATACCGAGCCCTCTTCCACGAGGACCGCGGCGACAGGACTGCGTTCGGTCAGCTCTACCGAAAGACCGTCGGGAAGGACTCTTCGTATTCGCACCGAAGCGATCCTGGGATCTGCCGCCACGCGGGATTCCATCGCGGCGAGATCGGCATTGATGAGATTCACATCGGCAGTCAACGCGAGCGCGGGGATGACATCCGCTTCGCTCACGGACTTCATGCCGTCGACCTTCACTTTCGTAATCCGCGTCGCTTCCGGCAATCCGAAATAACCTATCGCACCGAGGCCGGCGAGCAGTATGAAGGCCGCAAAAATCCTCAAGCCGTAGCCTGTATGCCGTCTGGCTGCGGCAGACGACGGAACGACTCTCGCGGCTACTTTCTGATCCTGCGAAGTGAGAATCCTGACGGTCTGTCTGGAGGCCGTTTTTTTTGCGGGTTTCGCGTCGTGCCCGGGTGCCCGGGAGCGCATTCCGGAAGAGGATCCGGGGATCGCGGTCTCCCTTCGGATCGACCGGCGTTCCTCGGGGGCGGATTCCTCGCGTTTCTGCGTCGGACGAAAATCGGAACGCACCGTTTCCGGCGAGGAATCTCGCGAGGAATCTCGCGAGGATACGCGCGAAGATACGCGCGGGGAATCGGTCCTCGTCAAGGTCGACAGTTCAGCCATGGACGACTCCTCCGATAGGCCGGACGCCCGATTCGGACGTTACCGGCACGAAACCCTTCGCCGCGCTCGCATTGCAGAGCAGACCGCAGGCGAGCGCGGTCGCCAGGAGTGAAGAACCGCCGGCGGAAAAGAAAGGCAGCGCTACGCCGGTCGCGGGGACGAACCCCGAAACGACGGCGACATTGGTGAGAAATTGCATGCAGAGGAGGAAAAGAAGACCGAATGACGCATAGCCCGCGAAATCGTCGCGATCCCTGGCGGCTTTGTAGACCCTGATCGCCACAAAAGCCCAGAGTGCGAACACGACCAGTACTCCGAGGAAGCCGGTCTCTTCGGCGAAAGCGGCGAAGACAAAGTCCGATTGCACTTCCGGAATCGAAGCCAGTTTGCGCGTACCGAGTCCCAGGCCCTTTCCGAACAAACCTCCCGAACCGATCGCCTTGACCGATCCCTGGACTTGATAGCTCATCCCGTGCGGATCGTAACCCGGCACGAGGAAGCCGATGATGCGTTCAAGCCGGTATTCCGAAGTGACGACCATCAGGCAGGCCAAAGGGGCTACGATGCTCGCGACGGCGACGAAGAATCTGATGCGCACTTTGGCGGCAAAATACACGATTATGGCCGCCAGGGCCGTGAGCAGGGAAGTGGAAAAATCGTTCTGGAAGAAGATGAGGCCGCAACCCGCGAGGACGAGAAGGGACGGTGCGACGAGGGGAGCCTCGGACTTGCGCAGCTCGTCCTTCCGCTTGTCCAGGATATGGGCGAGATAGAGCACCATCACGGTTTTCCAGATTTCGGAAGGCTGGATCGTGATAAAACCCAGATCGATCCAGCGGGTTGCGCCGTTCCGGTTGTCGCCAACTCCCGGGATGAGCGGAAGAGCGAGGAATACGAGGGCTCCGATCGTGATAACCCCCATCGCCTTTCGCAGCGACGAAAGGGGAATGGTGGCGGCGATGGCGAAAAGGCCCGCGGACAAGGCGAGAAACGCAAGCTGGCGCAGGGCGAAATAATGCGGACTTTTTCCGATCGACAGCGCATAACCGGACGAGGCCGACCAGAGCGCCGCCAAACCGATGAGGGCAAGGGCACCGAGCGCGGCGACGAGGGAAATATCCAGCCCGTCACCAGAGTCGTGCAACGCAGTACCTTCGTATTCCGTCCGCATTTTTCGGGTCCTCACTGAATCTTCAATGTCGAAAGGGCGACCATCGCGAAAATCGCGCCCAGTATCCAGAATCGCGTCACAACCTTGGTTTCCTTCTGGCCGGCAAGCTCGAAATGATGGTGCAACGGAGCCATTTTGAAGAGGCGTTTGCCTTTGCTCGCTTTGAACCACAGAACCTGCAGCATCACCGAACCCAGTTCCATTACGAAAACGCCGCCGATCAGGAGAAGAAGCAGTTCCTTCTTGACCATGAGCGAAAGCACGCCGAGCACGCCTCCCAGGGCGAGGGAACCGGAGTCCCCCATGAAAATTTCGGCCGGATGGCAGTTGAACCAGAGGAAGCCGATGCAGGCTCCAACGAGAGCGAAGTTGAATACGGTCAGTTCGCCCGCTTCCTTGATGTAGGGAATGCCGAGGTATGCCGACCAGTCGGCTCGGCCGGTGATGTAGGTAAGGGCCGAAAACGCCAAAATCGCCAGGATGAGGAGACCGGTCGCAAGTCCGTCCAGTCCGTCAGTGATGTTCACTGCGTTGGACCACGCGGTCACGTATACGACGGCGATCGGAATCCAGAAGGGCCCGAGATCGAGAACATGCTTTTTAAACAAAGGTACGTAGAGCTTGGACATTTCCTCGCCGCCCGTAAAATACAGAACAAGCACCACGGCGAGCGAGACGATCGCCTGCAGTACCAGTTTCGCGGCCGGAGAAAGCCCGTCCGAATTATGCTTCCTGATTTTGAGCAAATCGTCGGCGGCGCCGATGGCGCCGAATCCGACGAGAGCGAAAAGCGCGATCCATGTATACAGACTGTGAAAATCCTGCCAAAGCAGAACCGAGATCAGAACAGACAGAATGATGAGCAGGCCGCCCATCGTGGGAGTCCCGGACTTCGCGAGATGGGTCTGGGGTCCGTCGAGACGGACAGTCTGACCGAACTTCAGTACGCGAAGCCGCTCGATGACCCTGGGTCCGAAGAGATAGCAGAGGAGAAGCGCCGTCACCGCGGCGTAGACTGACCGGAAAGTCAGGTATTTGAAGATGTTAAACGGGCTGAAGAACGACACAAGCGGGTACAGCCATTCACGAAGCATGAGTCGATCCTCCCTTTCCGGATTCGGTCTTTTCACCCTTCACGGTCGTACCGGCAGCGCAAAGGCCCGCGGCTTCGACGGCATCCGCCAGACGCTCCAACGCAAGACCTCTCGAGGCTTTCAGGAGCAACAAATCGCCGGAGCGCAGATATCCGAGCGTTTCGTCGCGAAGCGCTTCGATAGAATCGAAATGGCGCAGCAGACCCTTGAAGCCCGCGGACAAAGCCGCGTCGAATGCCTGTCTGCTCTCCTCGCCGAAGAAAAAGAGGGCATCGGCTTTCGAAGCCGCCGCTTTCATGCCCAACGCCCTATGTTCGGCGATCGAGGTCTCTCCGAGTTCGAGCATCGAACCGAGCACATAGACGCGCCGTCCGGGCCAGACGACTTCGTCGCAGAAGGAGATGGACTGGGCGGCGGAGTCCGGATTGGAGTTGTAGCAGTCGCGGAGCATCGTAATGCGACCGCGCAGGATTTCCGATCGACCGAAAAGCGGCCGTACCGCGGAAAGACCGCGCGCCGCACTTTCCGGCGCAATCCCGAGCAGATCGGCGACCGACAGCGCGGCGAAAGCGTCGATGAGGTTGTGCCGCCCGACCAGCGGAAAACGGATTTCCGCGCCTTTCCAGGCGATCCGCCATCCGTCCAGGCCTGAATCGGACCATCCTTCGAGACCGGATGTCGTCTTCGCGCCGAATTCGACCATTTTCCCGCGCACACCTTCCTTGAGATAGCCGCGATAGTCGTCTTCATCCCACACCAGACCCGTCTGTCTGCCATCGAAGCGCGAAAAAACTGCCTTCTTTTCGGCGGCGATGCCGTCCCGCGAACCAATGATCCCGATATGCGCGCTTCCCACGTTGGTGATCACCGCCAGGTCGGGTTCGTATACACGGGCCAGCTCATTCATTTCGCCTATGCGGTTCATGCCCATTTCGAAGACGCCGAGCCTGTGCCCGGGGCCGACACCAAACAAGGACAAAGGGAGCCCCACATCGGAATTCAGATTGCCGGGGTTCACCGCTACGGCATCGGAACCGGCGCTTTCCCGCAGGATGGCGGCGACGCATTCCTTGGTGGTCGTCTTTCCGGATGATCCCGTTACACCGATGCGGAAGAGCGATCCCATCCGCCGTCTGTGCTCGCGCGCCAGGTCCTGCAGCGCCTTGAGCGTGGAATCGACCAGAACGAGGCAGGAGGACTCTTTCCGGCCGGCTGCATTGAATGCCGCTCTCGCGCTTTCGGCCCGGGCGGTTTCCGCGAACACGCACACGGCGCCCGAGGCTAGTGCCGCACCTATAAAATCATGGCCATCCGAACGTTCGCCGCGCAGCGCCACGAAAAGCGATCCGGCACCGGCGCTGCGGGAATCCGTGGTCACGGAAAAAATCCGCGCACGCAAAGCCCCATACGAAGATCCGCCGACAACTGAAGCGGCTTCGCCGGCTTCGAAGAGCGGCTGGCTTGCTTCAAACCGCGATTGCCCCGCTTCAGACAGCGGTTGGCCGGCCGGGGCTGCCCGGGAAATGATGTCAGCCACCCGAGCCCTCCTCGGGAGCCACGATGACGCGTAAGCGATCTTCAGGAACGGCCTTTTCCAGACCGAGCACGGGTGCCATCTGGGCTGCGCGCGAACGGCTGGACAGCACGGAAATACCCGCTTCAAGCTTGCGATTTTCGTCTATCCAGGCTTCCTGGGTCCGTTCGAGTTCCCTGGCCTGAGCCGAAAGCACCTGGTAACGGCCCGACTGCCACACGACGGCTATGACGAGAGCGCAGGCCACGAAGGCCATGACCCAGTTTCCAGTTCTTTTCATGCCGCCCCACCTTGCGCATCGGGGCCGGACTTCGCGTATCGCGATCGCGCCGGGGCCGCTCCGGCCAGAGGCGACCTTGCGGCCCGCATTTTGGCCGAACGCGAAGGCGGATTGGAGGCGATTTCGGCTTCCGCGGGCAGCAAAGGCTTCCGGCTCAAGTCCTCCCATCCCGAACCGCGGGTGAGGGATCTGAATGCGAGCTTGGCGACTCTGTCCTCGAGGGAATGGAAACTGATCACGGCAAGGATTCCGCCCGGAGCGACGATGCGCGAAGCTGCGGCGATGCCGCGCTCGGCCCTGTCGAGTTCGGAATTGACGGCGATCCTCAGGGCCTGGAAAGTACGGGTGGCCGGATGGATCCTGCCGTAGCGGTATTGCGCGGGCACTGCGCCTCTCACCACATCGGCCAGTTTCGCCGAAGTCCTGATCGGAGACCGGGACCGGGATTCGACGATCGCATGGGCGATTCTGCGCGAGAGCTTTTCCTCGCCGTATTTGTAGATCAGGTCCGCGAGCTCTTCTTCGCGCAGGCCGTTCACCAGGTCGGCGGCGCTGCGGGGCGCATCGGGAGAGAAGCGCATGTCCAGAGGCTCGTCGGCGGCATAGGAAAAACCCCTGTTCGAACCGGCAAAGTGGTACATCGAAACGCCCAGATCGAAAAAAACGAAATCGGGGCGGAATGTCGGCTCTTGCGTTTCAAGGGAGGCTAGCACTTCGTCGAAATAACCGGGGAGGATGCGGAGCCTGTCGGCGAAAGGAAAGAGTCTGGCGGCGGCTCTGGCGCGCGCTTCCGGATCGGCGTCTATCGCGGTATAGCTGATGCCGGAATATCGGGTCAGCAAGGCTTCGGCATGGCCGCCCTCGCCCAATGTGCAATCGAGGACGTCTGAACCGGTTCCGGTCAGGGCAAAAAGCGCAAGCACTTCTGGAAGCATGACGGGGACATGCAGAACCGGAGCGGAACCTGCCGCAAAAACGTCCGGAGAATCGATCACTCCGATCGGCTGCGCAGACTGGACCGATTTCTCTTTCACCATCAGGTCCGCCGACGCCTAAAGCGTCAGCCCTCCCAGTTCTTCGGTGGCCGCGAGGAATTCGCCTTCATTGGCGGCGAGATAGGCCTTGTACGCATCGGCGTCCCAGATTTCGATGTAGCGCGAGATTCCCAGGATGACGCACTCGCGGCTCAAGCCCGCCCATTCGCGCAGGCTCTGGGGAATGGAAATGCGGCCGAGCCGGTCCACTTCGACTTCCTGGGCGGGGGCCAGAATGCGGCGTTGCACGAGACGGGATCTGGCCTGGAACAGGCTGGTGGAAGCCATCAGCTTGCTCGACAGTTCGGCCCACTGCTCGGGAGGGAAAAGCCAAAGGCAATTGTCGACACCCTGGGTCAGGACAAGGTTGATCCCCGGGAGTTCGCCCCTCAGGCGAGCAGGGAGAGAAAGTCGTCCTTTTTCGTCCAGGGTGTTCCTGAACTCACCGGTCAACAGGTTCATGCCACTTCTTCCTACTATTTCCCACTATTTCCCACTACAAAGACAATTCTACTGGGTATCGGAATACTGTCAACGCGGCAGTGCGGAAAAGAATAGACAGAATTAATATTTCCGCGAATTACGCTATACGCACGTATAGTCTTTCACGGACAACGGGACCGGGGATGCGGGCAATAGGGGAAATATGGAGAAATAGCGGGCAGGAAAAGAAATGCGGCCCCGGACAAAGCCCCGGGCCGCCACAGCGTCAGGACAACAGCTCGGCCGCCAGCCGCCCCACTTCGGCGGAAGGTGAACGCACAAAAACTCTCACGCGCCGCAGGACACGCGGAAAGCGTGCGACCACATCGGGTTTGAACACCGTGTCGCACTCTTCGAAATCGCGGACCCCGTCCGCGGCATAAACGGCCAGATCCGCCTCGAAACTGACAGGTTCGGGAATATCGACGACTACGTCCGACTGCGGCAAGCCCGCGGCGGCAGCGAGAGTCGCCTCGGCTTCCTTGCGCCTGTCCGATTCGAGCAGATCACAGTGAACCGGATTCTCGTCGTCGAAGGGGATCTCGGCCGCGGGCTGGTACAGAGAGCCCGAAAACGCGGCCAAAGCCGGCGCGAACAGAGGGTGGCGCTTGGCCATGGCGAGGGCGACAAAACCGCGATCGTCGATGCCGTAAAGCTCCGAGGCTACGAGGATACGCGCTTCAAGGGCTTCCGCCACCGCTTTGCGGACCATCGAAGTAGCGGCACGCACACCGGGATGCCAGTACACCGACCGGTACATGAGGTATTTCGAAAAGAGCAAGCCTTCGACGCTCATGACGCCTTTCCCGTCCACTCCGGGTTTGTCGTCCGGACCGACTACCACATGCCGCAGAATATAATCGGCGTCCTGCACGCCGTAGGGAACGCCGCAGAAATAGGCGTCCCTGGTAAGGTAATCGATTTTGTCCGGATCGAGCACGCCCGAGAGGAGCGACCTGAAAAGAAGGATTTCCCTGTCCTCCCCGGAAAGCCGGTCGCCGTCGACGATAGCCGCGGTCAGATCAGGATCGGCACCGCAGGCTCCGACAGCCGAGCGCAGGGGTTCGGAAGTTATCATGTCGGCGGCGAGGGCTTCGTGCCGCGCCAGCGGCAATTCTTTGAGCGAATGGGCATAAGGGTAATGGCCAATATCGTGGCAAAGGGCCGCGGCGAGAAAGGAGCGCATTCCCTCCCTGCCGACAAAATCGATCTGGCCGCGCTCGGCAAGCGACAGCGCGAGCCTTCGCGCCACATGGAATACGCCGAGACTGTGCGACTTCCTCGTGTGCGTGGCCCCGGGGTAGATCATATGGACTGGCCCCAGCTGCCGTATCCGGTCGGCAAGGGCGAAGGCTTCCGTCTGGGCGAGCGCGAGATACGCTTCCGAAAAGCTCATATCGCCCCAGACCGGATCGCGTACGACACGGTCAAAACCCCGGACGAGAGACGAGAGCTGGGTCGATTCGTTCACGGGCACCCCCACTTGAGCAATTTTGCGCAAAGGGCGGTAAATAGCAAGCGTATTTCTGCCGAATGAATACAATAGAGGCTTTTTCAAAAGTCGGAAGACTTTTGAAATTGGCTCAATAGACTGCAATATCTTCACGGTATCGGAAAAGGGAACATGACTGGAATATTCGTCGCTCCGCTTCCCGCGGGAAGGGATGACCCGATCGCCGAAAGCCTCCCTTCGTGGGAACAGCTCAAAGCGTCGGCCTCAGCTCTCGGAGCGGTCTGCAGGACCGGGAACGATGGCTTTTTCGCCGCCTTCGACTTGGCTGCAAAAGGCTGCAGGCTGGGCCTATTCCTTTTCATGGACGGAATATGCGAAGTCTTTTCCGCTGCCGGCGCAACCCCGGAATCGTATTCTTTCCATATCGATTCGAGCCATGGCGGAGTCGATGAGCTCAAGATTCGGATGGGCGCCAGGACCTCCTCCCTGGCCAGACTCGGCAAGCCCGGATCGGTTTTAGTGTCGCAGGCGGCTTCGGAAGCGTGTACCGCACTTTTCGGCCCGGGCGCTTCCATTTCGGGCGAAGACATCTTCTCCGATTTTGGACCGGTCACCGCCTTCGGCATGTCGTCCAGGATCGCCGCCCTTATACCGCCGGTGCGTACGGAAGAAATCGCGCGGCTGAAGGAATCGCTCTTGCGCGCCGGAAACGGAGAGCGGACCTTGCGGCTGATCGCGGTACTCGGCCCGCCCCACACCGCATCGCGCCTTATCGAAGGCTATGCCTCGTCCCTGAAAGGATACACCTCCGAAAGCATTTTCCGCATATTCGCGGATCCGCGGGCAGCCAATCCGCTTTCCCCGCTGCTCCGCGCGCTCGACGCCTTTTTCGCGGAGCATTTGAAGGAATTCCCGAAAACACCGGCCTCCGGAAGCGAAGTACGCCGCGACTTCGGGCCGGACGATCTGGCCGCGGCAGTGGAAAGGCTTGCAGCCTCGCCGTGGCGGGCTTCACAATCGGCCGATCGGATCGAACTCATCACCGAAGCGACCGCATACTGCCTGTCAAGGTCAGCGGCCGAAATGCGAACCCGAAAAATCGAGCCCTTCAGCATTGTCCACGATGCGGAGTACCTGCACCGCGAATGCCTTTCCGTGCTGGAAGCCGCGTCCGCGCTCTGCGGTGCCGACGCGGCTCCGATCATGCTCTCGGGAAGGACTCTGCCTCGCGACGCGCATTTCAAGGACGCCGTGACGCTCAGAACCTCGGGCTTGTCCTTTTTCGATACCATCCAGAGCCTCAGATCCGGCCGGATATCCTTCAGGGAAGGCGCCCTTTTGCGGGAACCGGTGCGGAAACCGGAATCGGCGCAAAGCAGAATGGACTCCGGCGACGCCGCGAAAAAAGCCCAGGCTGCCGCGCAGGATCCTCTCAGACTCGCTCTGCTCATCGCTTCGACGGCCTTTGGTACGATGGTACCGGAAGAATCTCCCGACAGGGACACTCCGACGGGTGAACTGGCCCTGACAGTCCTGCGCAGACTTCCGCGGGAAATCGCGGAGTGCCTGCTCCTGAAATCGCTCGCATCGATACTTCCATCAGCCCGCCGAACGGACGAACTCATCGAAACCTGCGGCTTCCCGGCCGTCACGGTCCGCGTTCTGGAACGCTACCTGGAACGCTTAGGGTTCTTGATGGGACCATCCGGCGACGCCTCGATGCCGGCGGCATTTTCGGAAATTGATTTCGGATCCGTTCTGAGCGATTCCGGACGGGCGATTTCGGAAAGCTTTTCGGATGCGGTCCGCGGCGCGCTCCTCTCCGGCACCTTGCGCCCTTCAATCGCGGCGCTGCGACGATTGCTGCCTTTCGTCCGCTTCGACGATGGTGAAGGAGTCCGGCTGGCTCTCGATTGCACCGCGGCCGAAGCCTCGGACGGGGATTCGGAAAATCCTCCGATCCAGCCTTCCGACCATGAAATCGCTTCCTGGTTACGCTTTGCGAAGGCCCTCGCGTCAGGAGACGGCAAACCCCTTGCGGATGCAGCCGCCGCGTTCGAAAAGGATGCGCCGCCGGGTGCCATACCGATCGCATTGCGAGCACTTGCGGAAGCCTGCGCCGAATACGAAGGCAGGCGCCCCCTGAACTCGGCCGCCCGGGGAAAGGCCGCGCTCATGGCCCTGAAAAATCGTGGTCTGCCACGCGAGGAAGCCGTAGTCCAGCGGATTCTCGGGCTCTGTGAACTGGCACAGGGAAGGCTCATCCAGGGCGCTGCGTATCTCTCCAATGCCTACGAGACGGCGGAAATCGCCCGGGATTCTGCCGAGACCGCAAGGTCGCTCCTCGAGGAAACAGGCTGCAGTTTTTTGATGGGCGACTTCGGAAGGGCGGCCCTCCTGCTCGGAATTGCGGGGGAAAAAGCCGCCCGGTCTCTCGACCCCGAGGCTCTCTGCGCCGTCCGTTTCGCAACCGGCCGCATGAACATGGAATTGGGCAGGATGGATTCCGCTCATGAAGCGTTCAGGGACACCGAAATTCTCGCAAACAGGTTTTCGCGGGACAGAACGGCGTTCCGCGCTGTCGTGTGGGCCGGGGCCGCGTCCCATGCCGTTCCGCCGCTTTCTCCCCGGGAAGGAGCCGATGCGGAAGCTTTGCGCTTCGCATCCGAAGCGGCGCTCGATCGTGGCGACAGAACGGAAGCCAGGCAGCTGTCCCGTCTGGCCGTCGATGCGGCCGTAGCCCTGGGGCAGGGATTCGCTTCTGCGGGCCCCTTCTCCTGGCGCGACGGCTACTCGGGTCTTGAAGGACTCTACGCAGGCTACGCGGGGCATAGAAGCCTCCTTATGGACAGAGCGATCGCATGGGATGCGTATTGCGGCGGCCTTTCCGGCGATGCGGACCCACTGGAAGCCGCCATGCTGTTGCAATCATTCGCAAGAGAAGACCGAATCGCCCACCCCCACCCTTTCGCGCACCTGTATCTTTACTGGTTGTACGATCTGGCGGCGGCGGGGCTCGCACCCGGATTCGACGTCCCTTCGGCGATATCGCGCGCATTCAAGGCTCTGCAGACGAGAGCCGCGAGGATCGACGATTCCCTGTTGCTGGACGACTTCATGAACCGAAATCCCGACCACGCGAAAATAATCGCCGCAGCCCGCCGCCATCGCCTCATGTAATGCGAAGTCCGAGCAGGATGCGAAGCCCACGCAGGATGCGGAAACCCCGCGCATGCCGCGGCTCGATCTTGACCCTCCGCCGCCGCGCGGCGATACTGCCGGTTGTGCGCGAATTGAACGGCAAGGTATATCACGCGGCTCGAGGCTTCCTGCATCTTCTCGAGACCGAGATTCCGGAGCCGAATCGCGTCGACGACGAATTGCTGAGCGTGTGGAGCGAGAACCCGGATTCGCCGCCCCCCTCGGTCGCAAACACATCTGGCGCACCCGATACACTCGATACACCCGATACACCCGACACACCTGGCATGCCAGACTCGGCAGGCAGTACGGCAAAAGAGCCGTACTGGACGCGCAACGTCTGGGAAAAGCCTTTCATTCTTGAATTCGATTCCATTTCCGGCGCCGCGAAAGCGCTCCGATCCATCCAGCGCAATTGGGCGCCCTGCCCTGCGCGGCTGCACAGGCGCAGCGCCCTGATCGCGGAAAAACTGCCGCCTTTGCCCCTGAAGCCCAAGACATTCCCCTTCGCCGCGCCCCCCGCTCCGATGGGGGCATACACTCTGATCGACGAACACACGCTCATGGGATCGGCGCTATGTTCCAGCCCTTTTCCGAACGGAGAATTCGCGTTTGTGGAAGATCACGAAGGGCCGCCTTCGCGGGCGTACCGCAAACTTTGGGAGGCACTCGTTCTGGCGGGAAAAATGCCCGGACCCGGAACCCGATGTCTGGACGCCGGCGCCAGTCCCGGAGGATGGACCTGGGCTCTGGCCGGACTCGGAGCCGAAGTACTGGCCGTAGACCGCGCAGCTCTCGAACCCCGCGTAGCCGCCATGCCGGGCGTATCCTTCATGAAACACGACGCATTCACTCTCAAACCCCCGGAATTGGGTCCCATCGACTGGCTGTGTTCGGACGTCATATGCTATCCGCAAGCTCTTTTCGATTGGGTATCGCTCTGGCTCGAATCGGGGCTTGCGCGCAATTTCGTATGTACGATCAAAATGCAGGGCGTGGGGTTCGACAGGGCCGTGACGGACGCCTTCGCCGGAATTCCAGGATCGCGCGTCATCCATCTGTGGCACAACCGGCATGAATTGACCTGGATGCTTCTGTCGGATTGATCCGGTTTTTCCAGGACAGCCCAACCGGTAATTCGGGGCCGGTAATTCAGGGTCGGACTTTCAGGCTTCCTTTTCCGGGCCGGCACCGCCGAACATCGTTCGCATTTTTCCGAAAAAATCCTTCGCGATTTCCGACTCCGATTTCCCCTGCGTATCGGATTCCGGTCCGCGCAGGAGTCCCGCGGGTATTTCGGCGAGGAAAGACGAGGGCAGACTGGGAGTGGCCTGCGTACCGCCGCGTACGCGCCGCGCGGCGCAGCGGCTCAAGAAAAGTCTTTTCCGCGCGCGCGTGATCGCGACATAGAAAAGACGTCTTTCTTCTTCGATATCGCCGCCGCCCTCCTCCACCGATTTCGCGTGCGGCATGATTCCCTCTTCGCAACCGGGAAGGAAAACCGTATCGAATTCGAGACCCTTCGCGGCGTGTATCGTGAGAAGGCTGACTTTGCCTTCCTCGTCGTCCGGATCGTCCCTCGTCACGAGAGCGACGCGCGCGAGATATGCGAAAAGCCCCGCGTCGAGCGTGTCGGGATCTTTTTCCCATCGCTCGATCGACGCCGCGAGAAGCTCGATGTTCCTGTATTTCCAGGCGGCGGCCTTGTCGTCGTCCCTGTGCTCTTCGAGAAGATACCGCCAGTATCCGGCGTCGCGAACGAGATCGCGCAACGCGGCAGACAGAGGCGCCGCACGCGACTGTACGCGCTCCCGGAATCGCACCGTGAGCGCGAAGAAAGACGAAACCTCGGCGGCGAGCTTTTCCGCGATTCGCCCGTCCGGCGCGCGCTCCAGCATTTCGCCCGCGATGTGAACCGATACGTTGCGCGATCTGGCGAGCCCCACGAGCCTTTCCATACCGGCCTTGCCGATGCCGCGGCGCGGTACGTTGAGCACCCTCAAGACCGCCATGTCGTCGTCCGGATTGGCCGCCACCCGCATGTATGCGAGCATGTCCCGCACTTCCTTGCGCTGATAGAACGAAGGCCCGCCCGCGGTCCTGTAGGGCACAGCCGTTTCCATCAGGGCTTCTTCGATCACTCTGGCCTGCGCATTCGTCCGCACGAGGATACCGAAGGCGTCCCACGGCAGGTGTTCGGAAAAACGCAATTTCTTCATTTCCGCAACCACGGCTTCCGCCTCGGCCGAATCGTCCGGATGCTCCGAAATCACGAGGGGAGTCCCGACGGACCCGGAAGGCGACCACAGCGCCTTTTTCTTTCTTTTGGCGTTATGCGATATCACTGCGTTGGCCGCTTCGAGAATCGAACCGGTGGACCTGTAGTTGCGTTCCAGCCTGATTTCCGCAAGCCCGGGGAAATCGCGTTCGAAACGCAGGAGATTTCCGAAATCGGCGCCGCGCCACGAATAGATGGACTGATCGTCGTCGCCCACCGCGCAGACGTCGTTTCCGCAGATCGCCATCATGAGATCGTATTGCTGCCGCGACGTGTCCTGGAATTCGTCGATCAACACGTAACGGTATCTGCTCTTCCAGCGGGCCGCGACATCGGGATGGGCGGCGAACAGTTCCAAAGGCATCGCGATGAGGTCGTCGAAATCGACCGCATTGTACACGTTGAGCGATTTTCGATATTCATCGTACAGGTGCCGGTATTGCATATCGTCGCCCGCCAGTTCGCCGTGACCGGCGCGCAGGGCCGAGAAGAGCGACGAAATTTTCCACGAATCGAACGTGTCCATCGAAAAACCCATTTCCCGGGCGCATTCCTTGACGGCCCGGGCGCGGTCGGATTCGTCGTAGATCGAAAAATTCTCCTTCCAGCCGAGATGGCCGATGTCCTTGCGAAGGATCGACGCGCCGAAAGAATGAAAGGTGGATATAGTCAGGTCCCGCAGGGGCTTGCGGACGAGTGTCCTCGCGCGTTCGGCCATTTCCTTCGCCGCTTTGTTGGTGAAAGTGAGCGCGAGGATGGCTTCCTGCGGAACGCCCATCGAAAGCAACTTGGCGATGCGGTAGATGATGACGCGGGTCTTGCCGGAGCCGGCCCCCGCGACGATGAGGACCGGGCCTTCCGTGGTGGTCACGGCTCTGTACTGCTCGGGATCGAGCTCGGCGGCGAAATCGATGCGCATGAGACCTTTATGGAGATGACGACTGAAGCCGGTTAAAGCCGGTTAAAGCTGTTTGATGAAAATCGAAGAAGCGCCCGCTCCGACGATACCAACCACTGCAGTGACGATGATACCGGCGACAATCACGCCGCCGATTATAGCCAGGATGGCTTTTCGCCTTTCCATTCCCAGAATCCAGGCGCCAAGCGCGCCCGTCCAGGCTCCCGTCATCGGAAGCGGAATGGCGACGAACACGAGAAGCCCCCAGTATCCGTATTTTTCGACCTTGGCGTGCACCTTGACGCGCGCTTTATCGACCGTCCTTTCGAAAAAGGAACGATACCAGCCGATCCGGAGAAAAACCTTGTTGAGTGTTCCGAGAAAGATATAGGCGAGAATCGGAACCAGGGCATTCCATGCGATGCACCAGAGCGCGGCGGGCAACAGATCGATACCGCGTATTGTCGCATAGGGAATGGCGCCGCGGAGCTCGGAAATAGGCAGCATGGAAAAGAGCGCCGACATCAACCAAGTTTGTGTGTCCATCGGGGAGAAGTATATCTCCCGCAGTGATGAGCTGGAAGCAGGGCCGCTCGCCTTTATGCCCCGGAAAGATTCTCAGGAAGATCCCCGGGAAGATCCCGCAGGAAACTATCGAGTTCGCGTCCGAGCGCTTCGGGGTCGGGCGGAATCCATCTGATTCCGGGCAGTTTCCGGAAAAAAGTCATCTGCCGCTTGGCATACCGGCGCGTATCCAGCTTTATCGCCTCTGCGAGCAGCTCTGGCGAAACGGCGGGCGAGGCGAAAAACTCCCTGTATCCTATCGCAGCCATGCCCGGCGAAGACGGACCGTAGCCGGCCTCGACAAGGCCTGCGACCTCTCTGGCCAGACCCGAGGCGAACATCGCATCCACACGCTTGTCGATGCGCGAAGCGAGTTCGTCGCGCGGGCGTTCCAGGCCGAGGACGAGGAAGTCGAAGCCCTGGCGGGGATCTCCGGAAGGAGCGAAATCCGATGGTTTCCGACCCGTCGCCCGCAAGATTTCCACGGCACGAGTCAGTCTGTATTCATCCCGAAGGGCGATGCGCGAGGCTGCAAGCGGATCGGCCGCGGCGAGTTCCGCGCGCAGCGAGTCGCCTCCCCGCTCGGCGAGATCGTGCGCCACTTCGGCGCGCAAGAGCGGATCGGCCGGCGGCCCCGATGGCAGGCCGCAAATAAAATTGCGAAGGTAAAAGCCCGTTCCGCCTGCGACCACAGGCAGAATGCCATCCGTTGCCAGATTCGCGCAGAGCCCATCGGCAAGCGTCACAAAGTCGCCGACAGTGTACTGCTCGTCCGGATCGCGTATGTCGATCAGGTGATGGGGCAGTCCCTCCAACAGGAGGGCGCCGGGTTTTGCCGTGCCTATATCCATGCCGCGATATGCCTGCATGGAATCGGCGCTGATGATTTCAGCCCGCCCGGCAAAGCGCCCCGCAAAGCATCCGGAAAACGCCGAAGCTCCCAAACCGAAAATCCGGTCGAGGAACTCCGTCTTGCCCGAGGCTGTCGGGCCGGCGAGAACCAGTACCTTAATTCTGGATGAAACGGTACTCAACTTGCTTGGAAAACACCTGACGCGTAGCGAGCGACACTACTTTGCCGTTGTTCTTTTCGACTTCCGGAGTTTTAAGCACCGCAAGGTGGAAAGCGCGCCGAGTTATGGCTACGGTGAGCTCGTATGCATTGCCATCGTATTCGATCAACTCTTCGAGCGGCATTATCATGAATTCTCCTTGGGTCAGAGTCCGAGATCGCCGAGTCTTCTGTCCAGCGAGGCGAGCAGGCTCGACGCCTCGAATTCCTTGCCCGCTTCACCTTTGGGCGCGACTTCCCTGCGCATTTCGTCGAGCGTCAGGATATTGGTCAGGATCGCCAGCTTGAGGGGATCGACTATCTTGCCGCCGGCGGAAAGCCTTGCGTAGCGAGCTTTCAGTTCGGCGACCAGTCCGCGGATATACTCCGGGTTTTCGTCGGTCCGGATCGAAAACGACACGCCGAGCAGTTCGATGGGGACGACGTGGGAAACGCCATCCTCACCTTTCTCAGAATATATCGAGTTCATGTTCGGCTCCGGGAAACGCAGGCTCCTGGGCAGCGGAGGCCGTCGGGGACTCCTCGGCCGCCTCCACCTTTACGTCCCCATCGCTTTCGGACCGGAACGGAACCTCTTCCGGAAAATCGGCGGCTGAAGCTGCCATTCCGGATTCGGTGCCGTCAACGATCGCATTCTCCGGCGAACGGCCTTCCTCGCGGGGCCGGCCCATCACCAGATCTTCGAAAGCGTCCAGTTTTTCCAGGGCGTGCACGAGGCCTTCCTCGATGCGCGACTGATCCCTGCGCAGCTCTTCGGCGCGTGAGTCGAGTTCGGAAGCCTTTCGTTCCGCCGCGAGCGCCCGCTCGCGGTAGGAAGCGACTTCCGCCTCTGCGGCCACGGCTTTGCGTTCGAATGCCGCCGCCCGCTCTTCGGCGTCGGCGGCGCGCAGATCGGCCTCGGCGATGCGGTCTTCCGCAGCCCTGGCCTTCGCGACCAGCTCGTCGAGCCTGGCCGCGGATTCGGCGGCCGCTCTCGCGGAGACGGCCGCCTTTCTCTCGAGCTCGACGCTTTCGGCTTTCGACTGTTCCTGCGAACGCGAAACCTCGGCGAGGCGCAGTTCAAGACCGGCATTCTCCTTACGGAGTCTGTCGATCAGCACGACCGCCTTTTCGACCCGTGCCTCGAGGGCGCGGATTTGCTCGAGACTGACCATGGCGTCAGACCTTGAGGGCGGTCTTGGCCTTCTGGACCACCGCCTCGAAGGCTTTCGGATCCCTGATGGCCAGGTCCGAAAGCATCTTCCTGTCAACCGTCACGCCGGCCTTTGCGAGGCCTTCGATGAAGCGGCTGTACGTAATGTCCTGCGCCCTGCATGCAGCGTTGATACGCGCGATCCAGAGGGTGCGGAAAGTGCCTTTCTTGTCGCGCCTGTCTTTATAGGCGTCGGAAAGGGCTTTCGCGACCGCGTCCTTCGCGACCTTGTAATTGGAATGCCTGCGGCCCCAATAGCCTTTGGCGAATTTGAGTATTTTCTTGCGGTGGTCTTTCCGCCTGGTACCGTCTACTGCTCTCGACATGCTGTCTCTCCTCTATCCTTGCCGCGACTCAACCGTTGGGAAGCAGCTTTTTCTTGATCTGGTGAACGGGCCCAGCGGCCACAAAGCCGGTCTTCCTGAGGTTCCGCTTCCTCTTGGTCGTTTTCTTGGTGAGAATATGGCGGAGGTTCATTTTCTTGTACTTGACCTTACCGCTGGCGGTGAGCGAAAAGCGCTTTGCGGCGGCTTTCTTGGTCTTCATCTTGGGCATACTATACCGTCCTTCCCGGAAATTCCTGTTCGTTCCCCGCTTCCGAGGCCAGAGCCTCAGGTACGGGCTGTTTCTTGATTATGGCAGCCTTGGGCTGAAGCACCATGGACATGAAACGCCCTTCCATGATTGGAAGCTTTTCCATGATGTAATAGCCTTCAAGCCTGGCGAGTACTTTTTTCAGTACCTGTTCGCCGATTTCGGTATGTGCGAGCTCGCGCCCGCGGAATCTGATGGTCACTTTGACCTTGAAGCCCTGCTCGAGGAATTCGCGCACGTGGGCAGCCTTGAAGTCGAGATCATGACCAGCGATCTTGGGCTGCATCCGGATTTCCTTCAGCTCGCCGACCTTGGTCCTCTTCCTCGAATCCTTGACCTTTTTCTCCTGCTCGAACTTGTACTTTCCGTAGTTCAGGAGTTTGCATACAGGCGGAATCGACTGCGGCGCCACTTCCACCAGATCCAATCCGATGTCCCTGGCGATCCTGATTGCTTCGAGCGTGGGAATGATGCCCCTCTGCTCGCCTTTTTCGTCGATGAGTCTGACTTCACGCACACGGATCTGCTCGTTGATCCGCAAGTCCTTGTCTGCCAACTGACCTCCTAAATGGCCAGGCGCGGCGCCGAAACGGGAACGGCGCATACCGGCTGCACGTTCAAGCCTGCGCGGGGAAGGCGCGGGCCTGATCGTGAGGCGGATTTTATCACAGGGAAACGAATCAGGTAAAGACCCACCCGGCTCCGGAAGCCGTTCCACGGGAGAAAAAACCGGTTCCGCGGCTGTTCGGGCCCGCAAAACCGGCGCAAGAAGGCTGAATCGATGTTCCCGCGAAAGGCTTTTAGGCTTTTCCGGCCGATCCAAGTACTTCGATGTTCTTGTGCATGTAGAGCTTCTTGAGTTCGTCGCGGGCCGGCCCGAGCAATTTGCGCGGATCGAATTCGTCCGGCTTTTCGGACAGAACCTTGCGGATCATCGCGGTCATCGCAAGACGGCCGTCCGAGTCGATGTTGATCTTGCACACTGCGGATGTAGCAGCCTTGCGGAGCTGCTCTTCGGGGATACCCACGGAGTCGGTAAGCTTTCCGCCGAATTTTTCGATCATCCTGACGTATTCCATCGGAACGGACGAAGAACCATGGAGAACAATCGGAAAACCGGGAATGCGTTTTTCGATTTCCTTGAGGATGTCGAAGCGCAGAGGAGGCGGTACGAGCACTCCGTCGGCCGTCCTGGTGCACTGCTCGGGGCGGAACTTCGCCCTGCCGTGGCTGGTGCCGATCGAAATGGCCAGACTGTCGACGCCGGTCTTCTTCACGAAGTCCTCGACTTCCTCGGGCCGGGTGTAGTTGGAATGCTCGGCGGAAACTTCATCTTCGACACCGGCCAGCACACCGAGCTCCCCCTCCACGGTAACGTAGTCGGGACGGGAGTGGGCGAATTCGCATACTTTCTTCGTGAGGGCGACGTTTTCGGCGTAGGGAAGATGGGAACCGTCGATCATGACAGAAGAAAAGCCGGTTTCGATGCAGTCCTTGCAGAGTTCGAAACTGTCGCCATGATCGAGATGCAGGACGATCGGGATCGCATAGCCGAGTTCCTTCGCGTATTCTACCGCTCCCCGGGCCATATTGCGCAGAAGGGTTGCATTGGCGTACTTGCGGGCGCCGGCGGAAACCTGGAGGATGACGGGGCTTTTCGTTTCGACGCAGGCCTGGATGATGGCCTGGAGCTGTTCCATGTTGTTGAAATTGTAGGCCGGCAGGGCATAGCCGCCAGCGACGGCTTTCTTGAACAGCTCGACGGTATTCACGAGACCGAGTTCTTTATAGCTGGTCATTTCGCGCTCCTCGGGAGGCAGGATGAGATCCGGAACGGAATGTTGAAGCAGAACGGAAGCATTATTCCGGGCGGCTTTATCTTATGAATCGGCATATGGACGAGTCAAGGCCCGCGGGCTAGGATGCTCTCCGTGTCCATTTCCGCAAGCTCCGCGACGAACCAGCCCCGCAAGGGTGCCGTATCGCACCTGGCGCTCATCATGATTGTCGCGTTTGTCGCGTTTACCGCATCCATGATCCCCTTGTCCTCATGTTCCGGAATTTCCGGCGACATCCCGGTCGTTCTCGACGAAGCATTCGCTGCGCTCCATCCCGCCCTTTCGGAGTCACTGCTTTCCCCCTCCGATATCGCACGTATAGCACGCGAAAAAACCGTGCCGAAAAGCGACGCCGAGCTTGCGCTGCCGGGCACGGTCCGACTCTCCGCCGTATCGGGAGCCCTCGATCGGGCATTGGCGGACTCCGCCGCAAAGCGCGGCAGGGATGCAGCGACAGAAGTGGCCATCGCAAGCCCTCTTGTCGCCATCGAGTACATCGAACATATCGAATATATCGAAAATATCGATATCGACGACGACGAACATGCCGCCGAATATGCCGCCGCGCCTCCGCAGGAGCGCAGGCCGGTACTGATCGTTCCCTTCGGCGGATCTTTCGCCAATCAGGTCTTCCTGCCGGCCGAAAAATCCATACGCGCGGAAATCGTCCCGGTCGACTACGATCCGGACCCCGCATACGCAGAAGCCGGGAGGGCCGTGGGCCGCTATATAGGCGCACGACGGTCTTCGGGCGACGGGAACGCCGCCTGCGCCATACTGTTCGCGCAGACAGGCTTCAGGCCTTCGTCGGCTCTCGATGCTTTTGTGTCGGCTTACCGCACCGAAATGGCGCCAGACGGCACCGCTTCCGCCAAAAATGGGAGCGACGAAAACGGGCCCAGCGAAAATGGGCCCGACGCGGCGATAGGCTTATATATCGGCAGGCTGGGCCAAGGAGAGAACGAATCGCTCGATCCGGAAGGAGAAGCGCGGGCTGTTCTCTCGACATTTCCGGCCGATTTTCTGCGAGTGATTTTCGTGGCGGCGGACAGGCCACGGCTGGCGGTACGACTTACGGAGGAACGCCCTGCTGTCGCGATCGGCTTCGATTCGGGCGACAAACCCGCGGCGGACTTTGCGGATTCCGGTTTTGTCTTCACGATTTCCGGCAACGCTGGGGAACTCGGGAAAATGATCAAAAAAACCGCGACAGAAGCCCTCGCCCGGGATTTTCTCGGCGGAGCGAGGACTGTGCCGGCGCACTTCGCGGCAGACAGAAAAGGGCGCGACTTCAAGGCAGGATCGACGGATTTCCTCTCGCTTTCGAAACGCTGAAAAGCCGGTCGGCATTGTCGTACAGGGCTAAAGCCAACGTCGCGACATCCTCGCCGCGCAATCCGGCCGCGAAATCGTAAGTCCTGCGCAGATCGAGCGGAGTCGAGGGTTTGCCTCGCAGGGGCATGGGGTTCATGTAAGGCGAGTCGGTTTCCAGAAGGAGCCGATCCCGGGGTACAGTCACCAATGCATCACGCAACGCCGTCGAATTCCCGTAGCTCAGGTTGCCCGCAAAGGAAATATGGCATCCCGAGTCGAGAAAGGCTTTCGCTTCGTCGGGACCGTAGCCGAAACAGTGGATCAGGACGGGAATCCTGTGGGCTGCGTCGCCCAGGGCGGCGAACGTATCGGCCGCCGCTTCGCGCGAATGCACGACCAGAGTGAGGCCGAATCGCTCCGCCAGGGCAATCTGCGCTTTGAACAGCTCGATTTGCGCTTCGGGCGGAGCGTCCATATGATGGTAATCCAGACCGCATTCGCCGAGAGCCACGCATTCGGGACGCGAAAGGTCGCGTTCCAGAAGCCCCAGCGAAGCATCGACATCGCGGAAGGCTTCTTTTCCCGGCCATAAACCTGCCGTGAACCGGACGAACGGATACGTGCCGTAGCGCTCGATGCGTCCGTCCAGATCGCCCGGATCCACACCGATGTCGACGATGAAAGGTTCAAGCCCCGCGGCAAAAGCCTGAGTCGCCCCCGGCGCCGACCTCTGCGCCGACCTCTGCCCTGTCCCGGCCGGGGGCCTCTGCGCGGCGGCATAGGCTTCGAACAGCGCATCGAGCGCATTCCGCCCCAGCCGCCGCGCTATGCCGTCCAGGTGGGCATGAGGATCGCTGTACGGCATCATTGCGCCGGCTTTTCCGTGGCGAAAACGAGCGCGCCGCCGGATTCGGAAACGCGCACCGTATCGCCCTCGCCGATGCGACCCGCAAGCAAGTCCATGGCCATCGGATTTTCGAGAAGCGATTGCACAGCCCTCTTGAGGGGCCTTGCCCCGAAGCGGGGATCGTATCCGGACTCGGCGATGAAATCGCGGGCGGCGGGTTCGACCACGAGAGCGACCGAGCGGACTTCCATCCTCTGCGCCAGTTCTGCGATGCGCAGATCGGCGATGCGCCGGATCATTTTCCTGTCGAGCCGCTCGAAAAGCACGGTCTCGTCGATCCGGTTGAGAAATTCGGGCTTGAAATGCGCCTTCAGCAGAGAATCCACATCCTTGCGGACTTCATCCATGCTGTCGGCTTCCAGAATCAGGTCCGAGCCTATGTTGCTCGTCATGATGATGATGGAATTCCTGAAGTCCACGACTCTGCCCTGCCCGTCCGTTAGGCGGCCGTCGTCGAGCACCTGCAGAAGGACATTGAACACGTCCGGATGCGCTTTTTCGATCTCATCGAAGAGAATGACCGAATAAGGCCTGCGCCGTACGGCTTCGGTGAGCTGGCCGCCCTCATCGTATCCCACATAGCCGGGGGGAGCGCCGATGAGGCGGGACACGGAATGTTTTTCCATGTATTCGCTCATGTCGATTCGCGTCAGGGCTTTTTCGTCGTTGAACAGGAATTCCGCGAGCGCCTTGGCGAGTTCGGTCTTGCCTACGCCGGTGGGCCCAAGGAAAATAAACGAACCCTGCGGGCGACGCGGATCGGAAAGGCCCGCCCGGTTGCGCCTGATGGCGTCGGACACGGCACGGAGCGCCGCATCCTGTCCGACCACACGCTCCGCGAGCCGCTTTTCCAGGTCGACGTATTTCTGCGCTTCGCCTGAAAGCATTTTCGCCACGGGAATACCCGTCCAGGCCGATACGACGCGCGCGATATCCTCTTCCGACACTTCCTCGCGCAGAAGTCTCGAATCCGGACCTGGGCCGGACTCGGCGGCGGACAGCGTGTCGAGTTTTTTCTGCGCTTCCAGAAGCCGGCCGTATTTGATCTCGGCGGCTTTGTTGAGATCGCCCTCGCGCACGAAGCGTTCGGATTCGAGCTTGAGTTCCTCGATATTCTGCTTGAGCCCGCGCAGTTCTTCGATCCGCGCTTTTTCCTTTTCCCAGCGGAGGCGCATCGCATTGCGTTCGGAAGTGAGTTCGGCGATTTCGCGTTCCAGTTTTTCCAGTCGCTCGATCGAAGCGGGGTCGGTTTCCTTTTTGAGGGACTGCGCCTCCATCCGCAACTGGACCAGCCGCCTTTCGATGCGATCGAGCTCCGTGGGCTGGCTTTCGATTTCCATTTTGAGTCTGGATGCCGCCTCGTCGACGAGGTCGATGGCCTTGTCGGGCAGGAAACGGCTGGTTATGTAGCGGTCGGAAAGCACCGCCGCCGCGATGAGCGCTTCGTCGCGTATGCGCACGCCGTGATGCACTTCGTAGCGTTCCTGCAAGCCGCGAAGAATCGCGATGGTCGATTCGACGGAAGGCGCCTCGCAGAGCACGGGCTGGAAGCGGCGTTCCAGGGCCGCATCTTTTTCGATGTGTTTGCGGTACTCGTCCAGCGTCGTGGCGCCCACGACATGCAATTCGCCCCTGGCCAAAGCGGGTTTGAGCAGGTTCGAAGCGTCCATCGCGCCTTCCGCGGCGCCGGCGCCCACGAGCGTGTGGAGTTCGTCGATGAAAAGAATGATGCGGCCGTCGGATTTCTGGATTTCTTCGATGACGGCCTTGAGCCTTTCCTCGAATTCCCCCCGGAATTTTGCCCCGGCGATCAGAGAGCCCAAATCCAGGGCAAGGAGGCTCTTCCCCTTGAGACTGTCGGGCACATCGCCGGACACGATGCGTCGCGCCAGTCCTTCGACTATCGCGGTCTTGCCGACACCGGGCTCGCCGATCAGGACCGGATTGTTTTTGGTGCGCCTGGAAAGGACCTGCATGACACGCCGTATTTCTTCGTCGCGCCCGATGACCGGATCGAGTTTATCCGCCCGGGCCAGGGCGGTGAGATCGCGGCAATAGCGTTCCAGAACGCGATATTTTTCTTCGGCTTCCTGATCGGTGACCCGGCGGTTTCCCCGCACGGATTTGAGCGCTTCGAGGATACGCTCCTTGCTCACGCCCTGCGCGGTCAGAAGTTTGACCGCCGCGCCGTCGCCCGAGAGAATTCCGAGCAGAATATGCTCGGACGCGACGAATTCGTCCTTCAGGGCAGCCGCTTCAGCCTCGGCCTTGGACAGCGCCTTGGAAGCGGCGGGCGACAGATACAGCTGCGCCGCGTCGCCGTATGCCTTGGGCATGCGCGCGATCTGATCGGTCAGGCCTTTTTCGAGGCTCGATCTGTCGGCGCCGATGCGGTCGAGAACGGCGGGCACGACGCCTTCTTCCTGGGTCAGGAGCGCGTAGAGCAGGTGCTCGACCTCGACATTGGGATTGTCGCGCGTGCGTGCAAGCCCCGTGGCATCGCGCACCGCTTCCTGCGCTTTGAGAGTAAAACGGTCGTAGTTCATATAGTGTCCTTGCCTTTAAAAATACGTAGCTTCGCGGCGCGGGGCAAGCGTTGCGCGCTCCGCTTCCCCGACGGAAACGGAGCACTGGCGGGCCGGGAAGCGCTCTGCTAGGATCGTCCCATGGACGAAAATTTCAAGGCAGTGATTTTGCACGGATTCAGCAATGAAGAGGCTCTGGCGATAATGCGTGCGGCCAAGGCGGATGTCCCTTCGGCCGCGGATGCCGCATTCGCGACTACGACCGCGACGAACTTCGAGTGGAAGGTTTCATACCTTGTCGAGCATCTGGAGGAAGAGCATGCAGGCATGAAGGCGGCCCTGGCAGCGAGAGGAATGGGAAAGACCAAGGGCTGAAAGCCTGGGGTCTGGAAGCCGGAGCGCGAACGTCAGTCGGCGTCGAAGTCGGGAATCTTCTTTTTCATGCCCACGACGAAATCCTCGCCGGTGCAGCCCTCCTTGAGGGCGATGAACACGACATTGTCGCGGCCGGAGATGGTTCCGAGGACTTCTTCGAGACCCATGTTGTCGATGGCGAGGGCTACCGAATCGGAGTGGCCGGAAAAAGTGCGCACGACGACGAGCCCCGCGTTCCAATCCACCGACACGTAACCGCGCATGAAATCCTGGATATGATGGCGTTCGGACTCGCGGCGCTCCTCGTCGGAGGGGACCGTATAGTAATAGCCATTGTGCCCGTCGGACACTTTGGCGACCTTGAGGTACTTGAGATCCCGCGACAGGGTGGCCTGCGTGACGTTGTAGCCTTCTTCAGACAATATCTGGAGGAGTGTATCCTGCGAATCAACGCGGCGCGACTTGATGAGGCCCCGCACCACCTTGAGGCGTTCCATTCTTTCTTTCATAGGAGAGGGACTCCCTGTCGAAAATCGTACGATATTTAGTATCCCACGGAAAGCCGATATGCACAAGGTATTGCATTTCAGACGGCATGTGACGATTGGCGACGGTTTACGGCAGTTTCGATAACTTCAGGCACCCTGTTGCCCCAATGGCCGTCGTGGCGCTAGGCTCGGAGCATGGCGGACACATCGAATCGGGGTACCTGGGAAGCGCAGATGAGGGAGCGCATCGCCTCTCTCCCTGATTCCCCGAAGGAACCCCTCGTGCGCCGGCTCCGCGAAGAAAAAGCCTTGCCCTTCGCCGCCACCGGATATTGGCTCGGCCTTGCGGACGAAAGCCCCGACCGTTGCCGGACGGACGCGCACGGCATACCTCTCGACCCGATCCTCGCCCAGGCCATCCCATCCCAGGCGGAATTCGAAGAAAAGCCCTGCGAAGCCGCCGATCCACTCGGCGAAAGCGGCCATTCCCCCTCTCCCCGGCTCGTACACCAGTACCGGTCACGCATTCTCCTGCGCGTCACCGGGGAATGCCCGGTTTTCTGCAGGCACTGTTTCAGGCGTTCCCTTCTATCCTCCGAACGCGGCTTCATGAACGAAACCGCCCTGGAAAGCATGGAGCGCTATCTCGAAATCCACGATGAAGTGAGGGAAGTCCTCGTTTCGGGCGGCGATCCCCTCACCGCTTCCGACGACAAACTCGAGGATCTGTTCGCCAGAATGAGGCGCTCAAGACCGGGCATCATGATCCGACTCTGCACCCGCGCTCCCGTCACTCTGCCGGACCGCGTGACCGACGGACTCGTCTCGATGCTTCGTCGCTACAGACCTTTGCGGGTTGTCATACAGACCAATCATCCCCGGGAACTGTCACCGGAATTCGACGCTGCGATCGGCCGAATCCTGGATGCGGGAATTCCCGTCCGGAGCCAGTCGGTGCTCCTGCGCGGCGTCAACGACGACGCCGATACTCTGGAAGCGCTTTTTTCAGGCCTCGCGCGCCGGGGCGTCGATCCTTACTACCTGTTCCAGGGAGACCTTGCGCGCGGCACGGCCCATTTTCGCGTGCCGCTCTCGAAAGGTCTCGCCCTGTATGCGGAACTCAGGAAACGCCTGTCGGGCATGGAACTCCCGCGCTATGCGATCGATGCGCCCGGCGGCGGCGGAAAGCTGTTCCTGCCCGAAGGCATCGCCGGGCGCGAAGGCGACTGGTGGCTTCTCTCGGCGCCTGACGGCAGCATCAGGCACTATCCCGAAGAGCCCTGAAGGTCGGCCGGGGCAGCGCCGATGCCCGGCATGCCCGACATGCCCGGCTCAGTGCGTAAGGATTACTCCCACTCGATCGTGGCAGGCGGCTTGGAAGACACGTCATACGACACGCGTCCGATCTGCGGTACATGATTGGTGATGGCGGCCGAGATAGCCAGCAGGTCGACCATATCGAAGGGGAAGACCTGTGCGGTCATGCCGTCCTCGCTTGTCACCGCGCGGAGAGCGAGGACATAGCCGTACTTGCGCTCGTCGCCTGCCACGCCCACGGACCGGATGGGCAGAAGCACACAGAATGCCTGCCAGATTTTATCGTAGAGCCCGCGCTCCCGCAGCTCCGAAATGAAGACGGCATCCGCTTCGCGCAATATGTCGCACTTTTCGCGCGTCACATCGCCGAGAATGCGCACACCTAAGCCCGGACCGGGGAAGGGATGACGGCCGACCACCGGCTCGGGCAAGCCCAGCAGACGCCCCAAAGAACGCACTTCGTCCTTGTAGAGTCGATCCAGAGGTTCGATCACGAGACCGGCGGCCCGTTTGGCTTCAATGAGAGGACTGCGGACATTATGGTGACTCTTGATGACCTGGGCTTTGCCGCCCACGCCTTTGCCCGATTCGATGAGATCGGTATACAGCGTGCCCTGCACCAGAAGGGCGTCCGGAATGCCAAGACGCGCAACCTCGTCTTCCTGCACCCGGATGAAAAGATCGCCGATGATTTTTCGTTTTTTTTCGGGATCCTCCACACCGGCCAGAGCGGAGAGGAAACGCGCTTCGGCGTTCGCCATATGCAGATGCGCGGCTCCCAGACCGCGCAGATTGTGCATGACTTCCTCGCTCTCGGCCTTGCGCATGAGCCCGGTGTCTATATAGAGAAGGTGGACCTTTTCAGGATCGAGGATTTTCAGGAGGAACGCGCCCCCGACCGTGGAATCCACCCCGCCCGAAATAAGGAGAAGTACGTCGCGATTCCCGGCGCGTGCCCTCAAGCGCGACGCCTCCTCGTCGAGATACGCCTGCATGCTCCAGCCCGGACGCGCGCCGCAGATTCCCGCGACGAAATTGGAGAGAATCTCCATGCCCCGCTCGCAGTGACTCACTTCGGGATGGAACTGGACACCCCAAAGACGGCGGCTCCGGTTCGCAAGAGCCGCGGGGATGCCGCCTTCGGATACCGCCGTCACCGTCCAGCCTTCGCCCGCCTGCGCTATCGAGTCGCCATGGCTCATCCAGGACGCGAATTCGCCCGAAATGCCCGCGAACAGGGGATCGCCCGAGGCCGAATCGAGGATGCGCACCGGCTTGCGGCCGTACTCGCGTTCCGGCAGGCGCATCACCTTGCCTCCCGATTCGAAGGTCATGCGCTGAATGCCGTAACAGATGCCCAGAACCGGCAGGCCGGCAGCCCAGACCGATGCGTGCGGCTGGGGAGCACCGGTTTCGTACACGCTATAGGGTGAACCGGAAAGAATGATGCCTGCGCAATCGAGCAGCGCCTGCGGGTTCGGCCCGTCCCGGCCGATGTCGGCGTCGCCCGGCAGAATATCGCTGTATACGCCCAGCTCCCGCACTCGGCGACCTATCAGCTGCGTATACTGGCTTCCGTAGTCGAGGATCAGGATCTTGTCCACGGACTCTCCCTCACGATGGTCTGTTTGCGGTCGGAACCGACGGAAATCATCGAAACGGGCGTCTCGACGAATTCCTCGATGAATTCGACATATTCACGGGCACGAACGGGCAATTCTTCCCAGGAGGAACAACCGGCGACACTCTTTTTCCAGCCGGTAAAACGGCGCAGGACCGGTTCCGCATGCGACAGGTCGCGGATCGAGGCGGGAAAATCCTCCGTCGTCTTGCCGTCGATGCGGTAGGCGACGCAGGCTTCGAAATCGTCGAGTTCATCGTAAACATCGAGGTGCGTGAGCACGAGCCTGTCGATCGAATTGACCGAGCATGCATAGCGCAGGGCCACGAGGTCGAGGTAACCGCAGCGGCGCGGCCTGCCTGTGGTGACGCCGTACTCGTGGCCGGTAGCGCGGATGTACTGCGAAAGCGATCCGGGAGAATCGTCGGGGAATTCGGTCGGAAAGGGACCGTTGCCCACGCGGGTCGTATAGGCTTTGAACACGCCCAGGATGCGGTCGATGCGCCTGGGGCCGATGCCGCCCTGAGCCGCCGCCCCGGCTGCGCAGGACATTCCGGAAGAAACGAAGGGATAGGAACCCGTGTCGAGATCGAGCAGGGCTCCCTGGGCGCCTTCGAACAGCGACCAGGTATTGCGGTGGCCCCGGAGGAAGGCCGAAAGATTCACCGCCATGGGAGCAAGTTTGGGAGCCCAGGCGGCCAGCCATTCGCGATCGGCCGCGGACAGGTTCGCGAGACGCTCAGGGTCGTCCATGTCGGCGATGCGCACACCGTCTCTGGCGGATTTCGCCGCGTATGCCACGCCGATGCCCCGTCCGGTAGTTCCGATGGGAGCGCGCCTTGCCTTTTCCATCGCGACATCGGTCGCCATATAGCTGGGCAGAACGATATGCGCGCGGTCCGAAATGAGCACCCTGCCCTCCCAGTCGACACCCCTTTCCCCGAGTGCGTCCAGTTCGGCGAAAAGCGCCTTGGGATCGATCACCATGCCGGAACCGAGCACGACGGTCTTGTCGGGATACAGAATGCCCGATGGTACAAGATGAAGGGCATATTGCTCGCCCGATATCACGATAGTGTGGCCCGCATTGGCTCCGCCGGAAAACCGGACGACTATGCCCGCGTCGGCGGCGAGATAGTCGACTATTTTTCCTTTTCCTTCATCGCCCCACTGGGCTCCGATCACTACGACGTTCATTGGTCATCTCCCGGCGGCGGCGCCGCCATGAGTCGATAAGATTGGGGGCCGTACGCTTTGTCAGCGCTTCGGCCTGAACATTCTGTAATTGATGTCGGGGAAAGGATTGTTGCGTTTTTCAAGACCGGTGAGCCATTCGGTGTCGACGGTGTTGGAGCAGAGCATCTCGTAGATTTTCGTGAAATTGGAAACGGCTTCCTCGATCTGGTTCCGCGCGAAGGAAGAGGATTTACCCGATCGCATCATGAGAGACCAGTCGGAACACATCGCCAGCAGGACTTCGCGCGCGCCCTGGTTGAGGATGCGTTCGCGCAAACCCGATTCGTCGGGGAAGCGCTCCGCGAGTTCCACCATGCGTTCGACCGCTTTGTGCGAATGGCGATGCACCCAGTCGTTCGCCCCGTCGAGCCAGACTTCGGCATAACCGCCTTCGCCCCACGAGGAAAACTCGGGTTCCGACTGCGGCTGGTCGGGATATTTCTGGTCAAATTCGGCGAGCGTAACGAGATCGAGGGAATCGTCGCCCGACTGTTTGGCGGCTTCCCGAAACAAAGCTTCGAGAAAAAGCGGGCCTTCGAACCACCAGTGGCCGAAAAGTTCGGCATCGTAGGGGCAGACCATGAGAGGAGGGTTGTCCATCCAGGCCGCAGCGGCGCGCGCCGAAGCGCGCCGGTCGGCGAGAAAAGACTTTGCGTGCTCCGCGGCGCGCGCCTGAGCCGCGACAGGCTTGTACGGCAGTTTCCTGTCGGTATGGCCCGTTATGGCCCAATACTTGTAGCCCGTATACCCCCGGCTTAAGCCGGAGCCGAGGTAGGGAGCGATATATCCCGACTGCAGGTCGAATCCTATGTCGCGGTAGAAATCCCGGTATTCGGGATCGGCGGGATATCCTTCAGTCTCCGACCAGACGGCTTTTGTGGCACCCGCGTCGCGTATGAAGACCGTCAGTCCGGAGGGACTGCGAACGGGGGAGAAAGAGCCATTGGCGGGCAGGGGTGTGCCCAGAAGAGCGCCGCGGGTCGTAGCGACGGTGTATTTCAGGTTGTAGGAATGCAGAATTTCGCCGAGTCCGGGATACCAGCCCAGCTGGGGCAGCCAGAATCCGGCCGGGTGTTTCCCGAATGCCGCACGATGGGCGACGATGGCGGTTTCGATCTGTGCGGCTACGGCTTCCGGCTGGTCGCGGTACAGGGGCAGGAAGGCGTGTGTCGCCCCCGTCGTGAGCACTTCGATTCTTCCCCGCTTGTAGAAGTAATCAAAGCCGTCCAGGATATTCCTTTCGTAGGTTTTCTCGAAGTCTTCGAGGTCCTGGCGGTACAGATCGGCATACATGACCGCGAGCGGCCCGAAGACCGCATCGCCGGAGGTCCGTGCGGCTTCGGCATCGCCAAGGGCTATCTGGTTCGCGAGGTATGCTGCGTAACGTTCGCCGAGCAAACGGTCGCCGAGCATCGCAGTGAGTGTGGGAGACAGCACCAGGCTGAGTTTGAAAGGTACCGCCTCGGTTTCGAGTTTCCGGAACAGCCTCAGAAGGGGGATATAGGTTTCGGAGAGCGCTTCAAAAAACCATCGTTCTTCCAGGAAACTTTGGTATTCGGGTTTGCGTACGAAGGGAAGGTGGGCGTTGAGGACGAGGGCGAGGCAAGCCTTGTTCATGGTGGGGTCTCACTCTCCGTCCGGAAGAATCCGGCTTGGGTTACTGGGCCGCGGCGCCGCTATGTTGAGTTCGCTGCATCCGGAAAGAAGCAGCAACCTTCTCGTGGCCTGCGGCAGGGAATCCGGATTCGCGTCCATATATTGCAGGGGAAGTCGTATTTCATCGGATTTCGCCAGGACTTTCGCCTTGACGGAAGCGTGCATGCAGAGGTCGATACGATAGCGGGCGCCGGGATGGGGCGTATTGATGTACCATTGGCAATCGTCGCGCGACACGGGGATATCGAAGTAGTCGCGTTTCTGATGGTCTTTGGCGCCGGAAAGCTCCGAAACGCGCAGGAACAGGCCAGGGTCGCCGTCTTCCGGGCAAAGAACCGCGCGTTTGTTTTCGGAAATGTCCCAGTATGCGAACACCCAGGAAGGGTCGCGCGGCAGTGCCCTGATCATGGTTTCGTTATAGCGCTGAGGGATGGAACTTTCGGCGGGGATGGCGAATGAGGGATAGGCACCCGAATATTTTTTTTCCTCGACATGGCCCGGCCCGTCCTGTCCCAGTCGCCTTTCCTGGCTGTCTTCGTCCAGAGCGTCGAGGATCTCTTCCAGCACGAAAAGTCTTTCCAGCCCTTCGGGCAGATTGAGGCCCATCCGGTCGGCGAGGATGTGGAGTTCGCCATCCGAGAGCAAGGCAAGCTTTTCGGGGTTCACGTGTTCATTTTGAAAATTGGCGCAAGCCTTGTCAAGGCCGGCCGGCACCATCGGGCTCTCCCCGGTGGGTTTCCTTCATTGAGGGCTGTTCCGGATCTTTCGAAACAGTTTTTGAAACAACTTTTGGAACATCGATAGCCGGCATCGGACCGGCATCACCGGTCATCGGGCTTCCATCCGCGGGTCGGGGTTTTCGCCGCCGGGTCCTTTTCCTGGGCTTGGGGCGATCGGCAGGTGGAGAGTCCGGAACATCGGCGCGAGAAGCGTCCGGACGAAAAGCGCCCACGGACGGCTGGCCCGCAGCCATACCTGTCATACGTGCCGTACCGATCACGCCACCTGTATTGTCCGGTTCCCCGTCTGCGGGGCCGGATCCATTCTTCCCCGCCCTTCTTCTGATGCCGCCGCGCCTCGATCTTGTTCTTTCCGGAGCGGGCCTTCCTTTCCGGAAGGGAGACAGGCCTGCATCCTCGAATATCGCGAGTACTGCAGCCTCCAGCTCGATGCGCGGAAGATTCAGGGGAGCGAGAAAGTCGCGGGAAGCCTGTAGGGCTCCGGAATAGGATTCGGCGGATTCCCGGAGCCCTTCCGGCAACCGGTTCAGAAAAGCCTTGAGATAATGCGTCAGGAGTACGGAAATCCTGCGTTCCCCTGCCTGATAGCCGGCTTCATCGGTCACCGCCACGGCGGAATCGAGATCGGCCGTCCCGGCGGAGGCAGGAGCCAACGCATCCGGCATGGCGTCGAGGGTTTCGAGATCGCGATACAAATCCTTCGAGTACGACGCATCGGATTGCATCGCTTTCCAGGCTGCGGGGGCCAGATATCCAAAAAGCTTGTATTCGGAGAGCGCTTTTACGATGATCGCCGACTTGCCCGACGCGAGAATCTTGATGAATTCCTCTGTCCTGCGCGAAGAACTGGTGTCTCCGAGCAGCGGAGCATCCCTGCGGATGGCCAGTCTGAGGGAAAAGGGAACCGAAAACCCGGAAACGGCGGCGTATTTTACGCCGCGGACCATCCGGACGGGGTCTTCCTTGAATATCGTCTTGAGAGGGATGACCGGCTTGACCTTGCGCGCCCTGATGTCCTTGAATCCGCCGATATAATCGACCAGCGTCCGGTCGGTGGGATCATAATACAGGGCATTGAAGGTAAAATCCCGGCGCAGCGCGTCTTCGTCGATCGTGCCGAATTCGTTGCCGACCGTACCGTTCGCTATGGATCTGAATGTGGAAAGCTCGTATATCCGCCCGCCGACATACAGATGCACGAGTCTGAATCTTTTTCCGATGATTCTGGCGTTCCGGAACAGCCGCTTTATCCGCGAAGGATGGGCGTCGGTGACGAGATCGAAATCCTTCGGAAGCCTGCCGAGCAGAAGGTCGCGGACCGCGCCGCCAACGATGTAGGCCTGATGGCCGTTGGCTTTGAGCCTTTCAACGATACGCACCGCGTCGGGATCGACCCCTTTGGGATCGATCCCGTGCTCGGACTGGGTATAGACGAAGGCTTTGGCCACGGGAGAGCCGTCTTCCGATCTTCGATAACGGATGAACACCAGGTTGCCTCTATTGTGGTTACTGACCCGGCAATTGAAAAGAAATCACTCTGTCGGGGATGGGCCTGGCCGTAGCGGCCCATCCCTGGCATTCCAATGGGTTTCAGTAGCCGGGTCAATACATCGACTGAGTATATACGCCCGGGCTGGACTTGGCCAAGGCGCCTCATCATGTTCGGCTGACGGAGCCAGCCGCCGGTCGCCAAAGACTTTTCGTCAGGCTAGCCGCCGGGCAAACCAAGACGCTATGTCCGCGAGGACTTCCGGCGCATTGGTCTCATTGATGCTTTCATGCCGTCCGCCCTCGTAGCATCGCGCTTCGAAGTCTTCGATCCTCAGTCCCCTGAAACGCGCCTGGAGAGCATCGAAGCCTTCGCGCATGCCTATCACCGGATCGGCCGAGCCGGCAAAAAGATACAGCGGAAGCGAGGCGGGTATGCCTTCAAGGAAACCGGGGCCATACACTTTGCGCAAACCGGCCGTGAGGTCCCGGTAAAAACCGTAGCCGCACGTAAAATTGCATTCGGGATCGGCTTCGTATGCCGCGACCGCCTGAGCGTCGCGGGAAATCCAGTCCGACCCGGTGCGCGCGTCGGGAACCGTCTTGGCATAGGCTCCGAAGGTCATCGATCGCGGCAATCGCGCGGGCGCGTGCGGGCCCTTGAAAAGCATTCCGAGGCCGATCACGATGCGGCCGCCGAAATCGAGCAGCGGGGCCGGTTTCTCGGGCGGGGCGGAAAGAACGGCACCCGCGAGTTTGGTTCCGTGTTGCGCGATGAGCGCCATGCCAAGGAGGGCGCCGAAAGAGTGACCGAAATAGTACAGGGGAAGGCCGCCCGATTTTTCCACCGCATATGCGCCGAGTTCTACAAGGTCGCGGACGACCCTGTCAAATCCGTCCGAATCGGCCAGAAAGCCGCGGTCGGCTCCGGGATCGGTGGCACCGTGCCCGCGCAGATCGGGTATCCACAATTCGAGTCCAAGCGGGTTGAGGACTCCCGCCAATTTGAGGAAGCGCGACGAATGGTCGTTCATGCCGTGTCCTACGACCAGAACAGCCCTGGGCTTCCCTTCCGGGCTTGAGCGCAAGTACGCCAATTCCTTTCCGTCCGAAGCCCTGAAGCGCAATCCGCGTTCGACCATGGAATCCCTCCCTGTCGGCTCAAGGCATGATTGTAGGCCCCCTCGCGCGCTGGAACAAGGCCGCGTTTTCGGGGTAGTATCGAAGCGGTATCGAACCTGAATCGCACCGATCGAGGATTGAATATTGAAGGAATTTCTTTCCCGCGACGCGCAGGACAGCATGGCTCTGGGCGAACGCATCGGAAAACTTGCCCCCTCCGGCGGAGTCGTCGCTTTCCGCGGTGATCTTGGCGCAGGCAAGACCACACTGGCAAAGGGTGTCGCCCGCGGCCTCGACATCGCCGAAGAAGTCAGTTCGCCCACTTTTACCATAGTGTCGGAATATACGGGCGGGAGGCTCCTCATGCGCCACATCGACGCATACCGCCTTTCGGGCGACGCGGATTTCTCCGAAATCGGGGGCCCCGAAATGCTCGGAGAAGCGGGTACGCTCTGTCTTGTCGAATGGAGCGAACGACTGCCCGAAAGCTTCGGGCCGGAGACCTGCACGGTCGACATCAGAGTCGAACCCGACGGAGTCCGCAGGATACGGCTTTCGGGTTCATGGATCGAGGAGGCCGCAGGATGAATATTCTCGCGTTCGATACTTCGGCCGGCACCCTCGCCGCGGCTTTTTCGGATCCATCCGGCACATCGGTCTCGGTCGGCAAGCCGGGCATGCATCATGCCGAGGGCTTGATGGCCGCGATAGACGACTGCCTGCATCGTTCCGGTGCGGAAAAAACCGATATCGATCTGGTGGCCTGCGCCCTGGGACCGGGTTCTTTCACTGGACTTCGCATCGGCATGGCGACCGCGAAGGCGCTCGCGCTCGCGCTTGGCATACCCTGGGTCGCCGTCCCGACGCTCGATTGCATTGCAGCCGGGCACGACTCCTTTCCCGGTCCCGTTGTGAGCGTGCTGGACGGGCGGAAAGGGCGAGTATATGCGGCACTCTATATCCACGGAGTGCGATCCGGCGAATGGCTCGATATCGCTCCCGGCGCCCTCGTCGGGATGCTGGACTCCTGGCCGGAGGTACTGTTCGCAGGCCCGGATTCGGCGCTTTTCACCGAGTACGCGCTCGAGCGGCCCGGATTCGCCACGGAAACGGACGACCCCGCCCGCCGGGCTTCGGCCATGGCCTCGCTCGCCCTGAAAGAGTTCGAAGCCAACGGCCCCGCTCCGGACGATTCCGGCCCGCTCTATCTGCGCGAGCCGGAAATCGGAATCAAAGCTTCTTGATGTACGCCCGACGGCGCTTGTGCTGGCGCTTCGGGTAGTCTTTCCACAGCCCCTGTACGGCAATGTTGGTTTCAAGTTCGGGATTGGACTCCGCATACTTGACGCCATTGTCGATCGCGCTTTGGGTAAGCGCGGTCATGAGGAGTGCGACAACGCCGCGCGACTTGAATTCCGGCCGGACGGCGACCAGAAGCATATCCATCACTACCGGTTTTTTCAGCGCCCGCAGCATTCTGATCCAACCGATGGGAAACATGCGACCTTTCGACTTCTGCAAAGCTTCCGCAAGGCTGGGGATGGTGAGGGCGAAGGCAGCCAGCTTGCCCGAGCCGTCAACCAGAATCTTGGTGAATCGGGGATCCACGAACCCCAGATATTGGTCGATATACGACTTCACCTGACGCTCGGACAGAGGGACCGTGCCGTACAATTCCTTGTACGCTTCGTCCAGAAGGCCGAAAATCTGCTCGCCGAACCGCGCGATGAGGTCCTTGGGCTTCTTCCAGTCGTACAGTTGCAGGCCGCTCCGCTTGGACAGAATTTCGTTGACGCGTAGTACTTTTTCGGGGATCGAATCCGGAACCTGCAGGAGAAACTCGATCCAGTCCACATCTTTGGCATAGCCAAGGCGATCCAGGTAGTCGACGTAGTACGGGTGGTTATAGATAGTCGCCATGGTGGAACGTTCTTCGAAACCCTCGACGAGAAGGCCTTCCCGATCGAGGTCGGTGAATCCCAGAGGGCCCTGGATCGCTTCGAGCCCCTTGCTGCGCGCCCAAGCTTCCACGGTTTCCATGAGCGCTTTCGCGACTTCAAAATCCTCGATGAAGTCGAGCCAACCGAAGCGGGCGTATTTGTTGCCCCATTTTTCGATATAGTGCCGGTTCACTATGCCGGCGACGCGGCCGACCATGCGGCCGTCTTTCCATGCGGTCCAATACTCGCCTTCGCAGAAATCGAACGCGGGATTCTTGTTTTTTCGCAGAGTGTTCATTTCATCGAAAATCGGCGAAGGTACCCAGTAGGGATTGTCGACGTACAGAGTCTCCGGAAACACGACGAATGCCTTCAATTCCTTATTATTCGAGACTTTCCTGATTTCTATCGACATTATGCCTCCCTTTCGGCGTCTCATTTTTTCGGAGACGTTGCCTTCCAGTCGTGGATAAAATGCTCATAAGCGGCGATGGTCGCGGACAGGACCAAGTCTCCGAGTTCACCTCTGCCGAGCCAGTCGTTGCCCTCGGATATATAGAGATGATCGAGTGTACCCTGCGCTTCCGCGGGCGTGAAACCCGGATCGCTTTTCCGATGGTTTTCGAGCCCCAGGAGGGTGCTTTCGAATACGTCCGTGCGCTTTCGCTCTCGCCAGTCCAGTTCGTCCATTTCCGCTCCATGCCCGATGTCCATGTCAGCCGGCCGCATGGCCGCGGTCGTCGGTCCGATGCGCGCAGAAGTATATACGCCATGGAAGCGGCTGTAAACGAGTCACCTCCACGCGAAACAATGCATCTATAGCCTGCTCTTGACTAAGTCCCGGCGCGGCGGGTATAAATCCCCGTACTCGGCGGGATAGCTCAGTTAGGTAGAGCAAGCGGCTCATATCCGCTGGGGCGTGGGTTCAAGTCCCTCTCCCGCTAGGCGACAAAGACGGCTTTCTTCGGAAAGCCGTCTTTTTTTGCTTTTTACTCCCTTTTCCGGCGTCAAGCCTTGCGCCGGGAGTGATTCCGGGTAGAAGATCAGTACATATATATCGCCGTACGAAGACTGGGCGTCTGTCTTCTCTTTCGGGAGGTTGTGAATGCTCGGTAGCGAGAGTGGAGCCGAAGCGATCCTGCTCGTGGAAGACAATCCCGACGACGAAGAACTGGCTCTTCTGGCATTCAAGGCAAGCGACGTCGCCGCCAGAGTGATCGTCGCGCATGATGGTGTCGAGGCTCTCGACTACCTGTTCAGAAGGGGAAGCTACAAAGACAGGGTGCCCGGAAAGGATCCGAAACTGGTACTCCTTGACCTGAAATTACCCCGGATCAGTGGACTGGAAGTACTGAAGCGCATGCGCGCCGAAGCCCGCACCCGGCTTATTCCCGTCGTCATGCTCACCACTTCGAACGAAGAAAGCGACATCTTCGCCTGCTACCAAAGCGGTGCCAACAGCTATATACGCAAGCCGCTGGAATTCGACCGTTTCAAGGATACCGTCCGGCAGCTCGGACGGTATTGGCTTCAGTACAACGAAACGCTCTGAATGACGAGGCATCAACCGATGACCCACCCGGAACGCGAACAGACTGCGCTGAGGATACTCCTTCTTGAGGACAACCCGGATGATGCCGGGCTGGTTTCGTTGTCGCTGCGCGAGATGGCTCCCCCTCCCCTCCTGGAATGCGTAGAGTCCAAAGCGTCTTTCAGGGAAGCCCTCTTCCGCCGCCCTCTGCCCGATGTGATTCTGTCCGATTGGTCCCTGCCGCAGTTCGACGGCCTGTCCGCCCTTCTGATGACGAGGGAACTCGGACTCGAGATTCCATTCATCATCGTATCGGGGAAAATCGGCGAAGAGGCGGCCATAAAGGCGATCAAGCTGGGCGCCTTCGATTATGTCATCAAGGATAATCTGGGTCGGCTCTCCTCGACGATCGAGCATGCGCTCGACACCGAGCGCCGCCGGCAGGAGGCCGTGGCCGCAGAAAATGCCTTGCGCGAAAGCGAACTCCGGTACCGGAACATTTTCCAGAACAACCACACCATGATGGCGATACTCGACCCCGATACGGGAGTCATCCTTGACGCAAATCCCGTCACTTCGGCGTTTCTGGGAATTCCGGCCACGGAACTCGGCGGGCATTCGCTGTCAGACTACCTTGTCGGGGAATCACGCGAGCGGGCGCTACAAGAACTGAAAGAAGCGCTGAACGAAGAACGCATCGAGGGTTCGGGTATCTGCCGTCGCGCAGACGGCGCCGTCCGCGACCTGGAAATGAACTACAGCCCTATCGTCATCAACGGAAAAAAACATCTTTATACGATTTTCCACGATGTGACGGAAAAAAAGAAAGCAGTCGAATCGCTTCGCCTGCAGTCGGCTGCCCTCAATGCGGCTGTCGATGCCATCGTCATGACCGACTCCGACGGCCTCGTCGAATGGGTAAACCCTGCCTTCTGTGCTCTTTCCGGCTACGAACCTTCGGATTGCCTCGGGAAGAACATCCTTGAGATCAGCAGATTTGGGCTCTCGAAAGAAGAACCCTCCACTCCCGTGTGCTCTGGATGTCCCAGGCGGCCCGCGACGGTCTGCACCGAAAAAGCATGCGAAGTCAGGGAACTCAGGAAAGACGGCTCATCGTACATTGAAGAAAAACGTGTATGTCCCGTGCCCGCCGCCGACGGTTCCGTGGGGCAGTATGTAGTAATCAAACAGGATATCACCGAAAACTGGCGAAGAAGACGCGAACTCGAAACCGAACTGCGGCTCAATGTGATTTTCCGCGATGCATCCACGCCGGAACGGATCGCCGCGGAAGTCGCGGCATTTCTGGCCGATTTTCCCGATATTCTTCGGGCGGGCATACTTCTCGCGCCGCCCGAAGGCGAAGCAGGGGCCGGAACATGGTTCGGCGATCCCTGGCTCGATACGGCAGGCCGGCCGAAAGAACACAGTTTCGTCCGGGATTTGTCGACCGGCACAAAAAAACTCGGCACCATGGCCGTCCAGTTCCGTTCCGATGCATGGAACGACGATGTAGCCATCGTTACGCTGGCCGCGGACATGATGACCAATGCGCTCAATATCCTGTATCTGCGTCTGGGCACCGAGGACAAAATCCGGAAAATCGCCGCCATGACGTTGATCGACAAATCGATCGGCGGCAGCATCGACCTTTCCTCGACGCTCGAACTCGTACTCGATCAAACGAGCGCACTCCTCATGGTGGATGCCGCCGCGGTCTATGCGCTCGACAGATCCACGGGAGAACTCAATTTCAGAGCCGGTCGCGGTTTCAGGAGCCCCATGTCTTCCACTACCCGCATCCCCATGGGACAGGCCTGGGTTGGAGTTTCGGCCAAAGAAGACAAAACGACCAATGTATTCGACTTTTCCGATCTTGATCCCGGAACGCTCTTCGCCCAGATGATTCGGCGCGAAGGTTTTCTGTCGCAGCATTGCACACCGCTCAAAGTCCATGACCACATCGTCGGCGTACTGGAAGTATTCCAGCGCAAGCCCTTCCATCTTTCGCCCGACTGGAACAGCTTCTTCCAGACCATCGCCCTGCAGACGGCTATCGCCATGGGTTTCGCGACACTGCTCCGCGATCTGCAACGAACCAATGAAGAACTGGAAATCGCGTACGAAGCCACAATCGAAGGCTGGTCGAGGGCGATGGACCTGCGCGACAGGGAAACCGAAGGACATACACAGCGCGTAGCTTCCCTGACAGTAGCGCTGGCACGACGGATGGGGCTCGAAGACAAAGAAATCATACGGCTGCGGCGCGGGGCTCTCCTGCACGACTTGGGCAAGATGGGTGTTCCCGACAGTATCCTCAACAAGACCGGCCCCCTCGACGCCGGAGAATGGGCGATAATGAGAAGCCACCCTGAACTCGCCATGGACATGCTTTCGCAGATCATGTATCTCGGCCCTTCGCTCGATATTCCCTATTGCCATCACGAAAAATGGGACGGGACGGGCTATCCGAGAGGTTTGAAGGGCACGAGCATTCCGGAAGCGGCCAGGATATTCGCCGTCGTAGACGTATGGGACGCACTCACAAGCGACAGACCGTACCGCTCGGCATGGTCGAGAGAAAAAGCGGCGACCCACATCAGGGGTGAATCGGGCAGGCATTTCGATCCTGCGGTAGTAGCGGCTTTCCTGGAAATGATGGGATTCCGGGAGGAAGACACTATGGACATCAGGCAAAACCGGCCAGACACGTAAGCCCGGAACGGGACGTAAGTCCAGGTGCCTGACAGGACCACGGATAAATAAAAAGGCCGCCAAAAGGCGACCTTTTTCAGCTCCCCCGCCCGGGTTCGAACCAGGGACCCAGTGGTTAACAGGCGGAGAAAGCGCTATTTCCGCTTACTACTGCTTGTCACTATTTGTAATCATAGCAAATATTTGCCTGGTTTTCAATGGCATACGTTGGCAGTCGTTTTTATGGTTTTTTTATAGTTCTGCGCCCAATTTGCGCCCAGCAAAACCTCCGACATAGATTGCAGAAGTGGATACGCTTTACAGGATTGTGACTGACCAAAAGGATGAGGTCCTTTCCCCAAACTTCGATAAGAACAGCACAATTATCATTTTTGTCGTCCTTTCACTCAGGTTGACGACGTCTGATCTCAGCCTCCAAGTCTTCCCGTGTTGCCTCATGTTCATAGTCTTTTGCTAGACCTAGCAAAAGCTTTGAGGCAACGAAAGGATGCGAAATTTGAAGTACCTCGCCCCATTTCCTATACTTCAAAGCTAATTCGCGTTCCTGGTCGCCACCCTCACCACGCGCGACGACTCCACGTGAATTATAGACACCAGTATGCATGCCTTGAACTATAAGTTCGGACTGAATATCCTCAATCACATCGCGTACCGGTTCACAAGGCCATACGCCGTCTTTGCCAACAGGCGCGCATGCTAGAACCTTTCCAATATAGATGTCAGCTTTTTCCGCACGAGACAATTCCGCACATTCATTTCGAACAGTTGATATCCACCTTTGAAGATTCACTGACTCCAGCTCGCCAAGATCATTATACCCAGGAATTCGCTGTATCGCTTCCAGCAGTTTATAACCGCGTTCGGCCATGATCTCGATGCGTTCTGAGGGAACCTGCAATTCAACGGGGTCAGTTTCACCATCTTTACGTTTATAAAGCCAGACAAGGGCCTGTACGAAAAGATCGGGATGGTCTGCTTCTGGACGTCGGGGATGGCGGGAATACCCGCAAGGCCATCTTTCTGGCCGGACGGAAACTGAGACAACTGGGCTGCTGACATTGGAGGCCTCCTGAATGGGATGAGTTCTCCAATATCAATAGCGTCTCAACTGCCAGCTGCGTATTCGTTCTTCTTTAATCCATACCCAAGGCTTTCACCACCGCGTCTACAGGATCCTGATAGAAGGCTGTCTGGAACTTGGCGAATAGTTCTCCGGGGACTGTCGGAATAGCGCTGACAGAACTCATGGGCAGGAGGACGCGCTTTGCCCCGGCATCGAAGGCCGCCTGCAAGGTATCCGCCAGGTTGGTGACCGGCTTCGGAGAACCGCCAAGGCTTATATCGCCAAGAATCACCAATTGCGGCTGCAAGGGGCGTCGCAGAATCGAGCTGCAAAGGCCAACGAATCCGGCAAGGGTTGTGCTGGTAGGATATCCGGCATTCTGCAGTTCCACGACATGGAGGTGGAAATCATGATCGGAGAATTTTTCCTGCCCGGCGATACGGGAAAGATTCGCCTTGAAGAAATCAAAGGCCAGCTTCAATGGTTCCTTCGCCTGGGCATTCGAACCAAGGCCCGATGTCGAAAGCCCGCCATGGCCCGGCGAAGGAA
>Ga0209749_1000398_pt1 | contig 63116 bp, 50 predicted proteins | sample EPASupsiteSAE347_FD_187267 | JGI IMG/M metagenome (GOLD analysis project Ga0209749, IMG submission 187267) | Bioremediated contaminated groundwater from EPA Superfund site, New Mexico - Sample SAE3-47 (SPAdes) (version 2) | ecosystem: Environmental > Aquatic > Deep subsurface > Groundwater >... | reverse complement strand
AATGCGAACAACATCCTGAAGCTGCGGTGCGCGAAGTACAACGGCACATACGACAAGGTCATCGAGGTCTACAAGCGCAGAGAGCAAGAGAAACTCTATCCCAAGACACCCTCTTCAACTGCGGATGCCCCGCTTTCATAATTCAGGAAATTACCTGCCGGTGGGCTGGCATTATTTAGGGTAATGTGCTTCTGAAGAGAATCGTTCTCTATTAACTGGCAGGGAATGCACCCCTTCAGTAGTACGTTCAACCTCCGACCGGCATTCCCGTTCCCTCTCTTCCCTCCATTTCTCTTGAAGATCTTGCTCGACCTTGAAGGCGGCAACGAGGGCCATTGCATCTGTCATACAATGTGAATTACCAAAAAAGAAATTGAGGAAATGTGGATGGAACATGGTGTCTTCCTTTCATTGCAGGCGCACCTGTATAGAAGTAGTGAAAGTTTGGTGAAAGTAAGAGAACCGCGACAACTCCCATTCAAAGTAAGTCATAATACTTAGCGTAGTCGAGACCACCGGGGACCCCTCGGGCAGGGCATCGGAAAGACAGGGCGGTTCTTCCCATGATCGTCGGCAAGCCCCTCTGTAGTGTCAAACGCCACAGCTCACCCTTTGTTCCAACTTGAAATTCGCATTTCCTGTGCCAGACTGATTCAGTGTAGCACAGGAGGTCTCTATGGGAAATCTTGCCATTACGGTTGACGACGAATCCGCATACGAGCGCTTCAGGAGGGGACGTCAGTCAATACGCTGCTAAGGGAGTTTCTGGACTCCTGCTCCGGCGTTCGTCGGGAGCAACGGGAAGCAGCGAGCCGGGTTGCCGGTTTATCCCGCGGCTCTCAGTCCCGGCGGGGCGGACTGAGGTGGACCCGGAATGACCTGCATGAGCGAGACTGATGCGAGTCTTTTTTGATGCCAACGTTCTTGTTTATCTGTTCGTTGCGGACGATTAGAACTGGGCGAAAACCATTCTTCACCTGGGCCATTCGCGGATAATAAGGTTGCTGCGGCTGTCCGGCAGTTGGGCGAAGCTCATCGGCGGTTGTGAAACGGGGTGGCATCGCCGCAAAAAACCCGGTAGAACGGGCATCCCCGGCAGCAGACCGTACGGGGTGGAATTACGAGACTCTCACATCGAGGTAAAGATCTCCCCGGTTATGGGCGTTGCTGCGAATCGGGCGGCCCATCTCTTTCAGTCTCAGCCGCGTGCCCGTCCTGATCCCGGCAGGGATGCGAACCGAGACCCGTTTCCCGTCGGTCATGTGGGGCAACTCGACTTCAATGACGGCCCCTCGCGTCGCAACGGACTGCGAGATCGGCAGGTTGTAGAGGATGTCTCCGTTCATCCGGTTGCCCATCCGCCGGCCGGTGGCGGTGTCCGTCGGCTCCCCGAGATGAAAGACCTTCCTCAGGATCAGTTCGCCCACCTTCTTCCCCGCCTTGGCCAGGAGCGAGACGCCTTCCCGGAGGATTCCCTTCGCGGTCGGCGGTTGTACGGGATAATTGGGGCTCGGATGTCGAGCCTGAGTGCGAGGCCCCCCGCGCGGCTGTTCGCCGTATCGGAACACTCGAATCCCACCGGGACCATCAAAGAAGACTCCCTGGAAAAAGACCCCTTTGTTGCCGAAGAACATGCGATTGATGAAACGGTCGTCGAAACGGAACCCCATCCGCTCGAATTCCCTTTGCATTTCCGCAAAAATATCCTGCCCTTGACGGTTGTTGACAAAGTCGCGGAAAATTTCTTCCCGGGAATATCCAAATCCGGGCCGTGCGGTACCGCCGGGACGCTGATATGCGCCAAGCCGCCTGTACTCATCGTACTGAGTGCGTTTCCCGGGGTCCGACAGAACCCCATAGGCCTCGCTGATCCGTTTGAAACGCTCTTCTGCCGCCGGATCGCCGGGATTTCTATCCGGGTGTGTTTCGAGGGCCATCTTCCGATAGGCCTTCTTGATGTCGTCGAAAGAAGACTCGGGAGAAAGGCCCAGTATCTGGTAATAGTCATTCTCTTGAGGCATCTCGCTCCTCGATATATTCGTGAAATTTGAAGACACGCGTCTCCGCGGACTTTCCCGTCACTGTCGAAACGCTACGCCCGGGATGGGTCGGCCCACCCTGTGCAACCAACAACCCGCAGGCACCTGGAATTTTGCCGAGAAAGGACTGCAAGCTATCGCTTTCGCGGCGTTCTCCGTGGTGCATTGCTTTTCCTTTGGTTGCGGCCTTGCCGCGCTGCGCACCCCTTTCAAGACGTGCCGCATGCAGCGGGATGCCCGCGTTTCGCACTCCAATCGTAACTATATATCGTTAACGGCGGAAGATCAATATTTCGCCCGCATCCCGGCATCCCCTCGCCGCCCGCCTCACGGACGCAGCGGCCCCCCCCCCGGAAGGTCCGCGCCAGCCATGCGTCAGGGTCCGCACGCACCACATCGGGTGCAGTTCTCATCCGGACGGCAGGGAAGGCTCTTCTCCCCTCGCAGCGCCCGCTGGTATTCTTCCCGGAGATAGGATCGCTTCACCCCGTGGTCGATCACTTCCCAGGGAAAGACCTCGCTCTCTCCCCTCTCCCTCAGAACCCAGAAATCCGGATTGAAAGGAACGGTCCGCATGGCCTGGGTCCAGGACATGCCGTCCAACGCCACTTTCTCCAGGAAAAGAGCGACGCGGCGATCCCCCCTCGCCAGCAGGGCCTGCACGTACGCCCATTTCGGCAGGTCGAAGTGCACCCGCACGTTGGACACCTTGCCGAGAGCCCTTCCTATCCATCGGGCGCGCTCCTTCAGATCCTTCACACCGGCGAAGGGGACCCACTGAAACGGCGTAACGGGCTTGGGGATGAAGGAGTGGATGCTGAGCGTGATGGTCCCCATCGTGCGCCGTCCGCGGCTTATCTTGAGAACATGGTGCTTGATCCGCTTCACCATGTCGACGATGGCCTCGAGATCCTCCATCGTCTCCGTGGGAAGTCCTATCATAAAATAGAGCTTCAGGTGCAGTATCCCCGCCTCGGTCAGGAGTTCGGCCGCGTGGAAAACGTCGTCTTCCGTGATGTCTTTGTTGATCGCCAGGCGCAGTCGTTCGGAGCCCGCCTCGGGGGCTATGGCCACGGCCTGATGGCCGCTCTCGCGGAGCGCCGAAACGATTTCGGGATCTATTGTATCGGCCCGCAGAGAGGAGAAGGAGAGGGAACCGCCCATATCGAGAAGCGATCGGCAGAGGAAAGATATCTCGGGGTGGTCGGAAACGGCCGCGCTCACGAGACCCAGCCTGGAGATGGACGGAATACGGAGGCTCGCCGCCTCGATGAGCTTCCCCGCGGCGTGGTAGCGCAAAGGGCGATAGACGTACCCCGCCGCACAGAAACGGCACCCACGCCCGCATCCCCGGCCGATCTCGAGAAGCATCACGTTCGCAAATTCCGTATTGGGCGTGAAAATCACGCTGCGGCAGGGCAGTCCCGCCCGCAGATCGGCTCTCCGGCAGGCAACCTTCTCGGGGATGCCGGTACCTGCTCGGGGCGCTATCTTTTCGAGAGCACCGTCCGGAAAGTGGGAAACCTCGAAGAGCGACGGAACGTAGATCCCTCCCACCGCGGCCGCCAGGGCTTTGAGGAATTCCTCCCGGGGCGTCTTCTCCCCCTGGAATTCAGCCCATGCATCGATGAAATCCGGCAGGAGGGCTTCCGCCTCCCCAATGAATTCGAAATCCATGAAGGGAGCGAGCGGCTCGGGGTTCAAGAACACCGCAACGCCGCCTGCCGCTACGAGCGGGTGTCCGGAGGAACGATTTGCCGCACGTGGTGGAATGCCCGCCATCGCAAGCATTTCCACCACATGGCTGTAGTCGTTTTCAAAGGAGATGGAAAAGGCGAGTAGATCGAAATCCCGGACCGGCCGCTGCGATTCGACCGTTATCAACTCTCCGGGATGTCTCTGCAACAGAGCCAGGTCTTCCGGTTCGGGATAGAAGACCCGCTCACAGACCACGTCGTCCAGACCGTTCAGGGCTTCATAGACAAACTGGAACCCCAGGTTGGACATCCCCACCGAGTACCGGTTGGGAAAGGCGAGGGCGATGCGGAATCTCGCCCCCCGGACCTTACGGATGGTCCCTCGTTCACTTTCCAGCCACTGCTGCTGGCGCTGCTTCAGTTTTATCTGCATGCACGCATCAGTCCCCGGCCGGAAGTCGGAAGCAATGAGCGGAGAGAGTCATATTCCCACGTCCCGGCCTCCGGACCAGGGGACCGGCCTTTTTCAGTCCGCCTGCCTCCGAACGAAGGCGGGAATGCTTCTGTCTTCCTCCTCGATGGAGGTTCCCGTCAACTTCTGGAGAAACGTTCTTCTCCTTGGCGCCTGCGGTTCCTGCACGGAGGTATCCATGGCGGAACGATGACGCACGATCGTTGGAATCTGGAGGTAATCGTAATTGACGTCGTTGTTGAAATCGGGAGGCGCGTTTTCCCCCCGCGGACGCCTCGCGCGCGGAGCCACTTCCACCACTTTGGCCGTCTGGTCCAGCTTCCCGATGCCCGTGGCGATCACCGTCACTCTGATCTCATCCGTCATGTTTTCATCCATGACCATGCCGAGGATGATGTTGGCCTCATCGTTCACTTCCTTGTGGATGATGGACATGGCCTCCTCGAATTCGTGCATGCCGAGATCCAGCCCGGCAGAAATGTTCACGAGGGCGGCCCGGGCGCCGTGGATGGAAATATCCTCGAGGAGCGGGCTGGAGATGGCCTGCTGAACGGCCTGGGTGGCGCGGTTCTCGCCGCGGCCCACTCCGGTTCCCATCAGCGCAAGCCCGGATTCCCCCATGACGGTCTTGACGTCTCTGAAGTCCGCGTTGATGTAGCCGGGCTTCGTGATGAGGTCCGAGATGCCCTTGACGGCGTAAAGGAGCACGTCGTCGGCGCGTTTCACCATTTCGAGGAAGGAGGCGCGCTTGTCGGCCAGGCAGAGCAGGCGGTTGTTCGGGATGGTGATGAGGGTATCCACCACGTCGTGGAGGGATTTCATTCCGCCTTCGGCATTGCGCTGCCGAACCTTCCCTTCCACCATGAAAGGCTTGGTGACCACCGCCACGGTCAGCGCCCCCAGTTCCTTGCAGATCTGAGCCGCGACCGGAGCGCCGCCCGTCCCGGTGCCGCCGCCCATTCCGGCGGTGATGAACACCATGTCGCTCCCCTCGACCGCCTCGCGGATCCTGTCCACGTCCTCCTGGGTCGCCTTGGTGCCCAGTTCGGGATTTCCCCCGGCTCCCAACCCCTTGGTGAGGTTAGTGCCCAACTGAATCTTAACGGGCGACAGATTGCGGTTCAAGGCCTGGAAATCGGTGTTGGCGGCGATGAACTGCACGCCGTCCAGGCCCGCGGTGATCATGTTGTTGATTGCATTGCCACCCGCTCCGCCAATTCCCAGAACCGTTATCTTGGCGCCGTCGCCGGAAACTGCTCTTTCCGCCGTCTTGTCCACCATTTTATCGGTTGCCTTCGCCATCTCTCTCTCCTTCTTCCTCGAAGAATATTGCAGGGTTAAGATTTACTACCATCATATAACCCACTTGCTTCCGTGCATTTGCCCGACGATGTAGGCAGAATTACCAAAATTCCCTGAACCAGCGCCATATCGATCCAAGCGCCTTCCTGAACGCACTCGGTCCCTCTTGCGGGACCCTCTTCACGTGCTTTTGACCGTACAGCAGGAGACCCGTGGCCGTGGCGAAAATGGGGTTCTTCACCATGTCGCCCAGGCCGCCGAAATTGTAGGGTACGCCTACCCTGACCGGCATGTCGAGAACCTTTTCGGCCAGTTCTCGAATTCCCGGAAGCAGCGCCACTCCACCCGTCAGGACAACGCCCGCGTGGAGCAGATCCCCGAAGCCGGACTTTCCGAGTTCCCATTCGATGATCTTTATGATTTCTTCGACCCGCGCCTCGATGATTTCCGCAAGTATCGACTGAGCCAACTGCCGCGGTTTCTGCCCCCCCACGGAGCCGACTTCGATCGAATCCTGCTGATTTACCCATTCAACGAGTGCACATCCATACTTCTTCTTGATCTTCTCGGCCTCTTCCATGGAAGTGCGGAGCCCCACGGAAATATCCGATGTGACATGATTGCCTCCCAGCGCTACAACACACGAGTACCGAATGGCGTGATCGTGAAAAACGGCCACGTCGCTGGTTCCTCCGCCCAAATCCACCAGAGCCACACCGAGATGCTTCTCGTCATTGTCCAACACCGATTCGCTCGAAGCGAGCGACTCCAGCACAACGTCCTGGACGTGAAGGCCCGCCCGTTCGCAGCACCTGACGATATTTTCCACCGCGCTGATGGCGCCGGTGACGATGTGCACCTTGGCTTCCAGCCGGACCCCCCTCATTCCAATGGGATTCCGAATGCCCCCCTGGTCGTCCACGATGAACTGCTGGGGAAGAACGTGGAGTATCTTGCGATCGTAGGGCATGGCAATCGCCTTGGCGGCGTCCAGCACCCGTTCGATATCCGCTTCCGCCACTTCGCCACCCTTCACCGCGATCACGCCGTGACTGTTCAGACTCTGGACATGGCTTCCCGCCACTCCGGCGAAGACCGAGGAAATTTCGCAGCCAGCCATCAGCTCAGCCTCTTCCACCGCTTTCCTGATGGATTGAACCGTCTGTTCAATATTGACCACCACACCGCCGCGCAACCCGATGGAAGGATAGGTGCCCACACCCACGATATTTATCCCCTCACTGGTCACTTCCCCGACAACCGCGCAAATCTTGGTGGTTCCAAGGTCAAGGCCAACGATCAATTCCTCTCTCTTTCCCATCCTTTCCCTCTCTCCATTGTCCGGCCCGCAAAAACGGCTCTCAGCGCATTTTGACCAGGCCTTCTCCCAGTATATCTCGGTGAAACGGTCCAGCGCAGCGCACATCGGAGACGCGGCAAACGTTCACGCGTCATCCGCCCCTGGAAAGGGGAAAATGCCCCTCCACGTAGGCTCTGTTGGAGTAATCGAGATCGATCCGCGTCACAAGGTCCGTCCATTGACGGCTCTCCAGCAACTCCCATAGACGTTGGAGACGTTCCAGTTTCATGTCGAAGTTGTCCATCCCGATCTGGATGGGTACGCCTCCCTGGGCGGCCACGAGTATGAAGCCCGTTCCGGCCCGCCACTGACATTCGGAAAACCGGTCGAGCGGAAGCCGGTTCTTCAGCCTGGTCAGAACCGCCAGCAGCCCTCGGAGAGCCTCCAGAGGCTCCCGCCCGAGGGAGTCTCCTTCCTGAAGGTTCATTCCATAAAACCCGTTCACCAAGAGGAGGCCGGGATTGCTCTCCAACGTCGTTTTCATGAACAGCCTTCCCTCCGTATCCAGGAGGAGGAGGTCGTCGGCCTGAACGACCGCCAGAGGCTTCCGTTCCGTAACATCCACCAAAATTCGTCCCGGCATCTCGATGCGCACGCGCGAAGACGTGAGCCAGGGATGCGATTCCAGCCGCGCAGCGAGATCGGATACTTTGAAATCCAGCATCCCCGCACCCCTGGGAACCATCAATGCATTCAGGATCTCGAAGCGTTCCACCCGCTGCAATCCGGAGATCTGAACCTCTTCCACGCGAAGCCACGACGAAGCGAGAAGTGCATGGTACGAACGCGCCAGTGCAGCGCTGAGAAGCACGATTCCGGCCAGGAACGCCGCCACGCGGAAGATGGCCTTGAGGCTCCGCCGTATTGTCGCACGCCGTTGCATTCTCTCTGAACGGTAGCGATTCTTTTTCTTTCTCATGCGCCGACACCGTGCCTGAAATCAAACGATCTCACCTTCGCTCGGGTGGGCCAGGACCTTGACTTCGAGTTCCAACAGCACCCCGAAATCGCGGAACACCCCCTGCTGTATCTGCTGAATCAGTGCGAGAATGTCCGCCGCCCTGGCGGCCCCTCGATTGACGATCCAGTTGGCGTGTTTCTCCGACACCTGCGCATCGCCCACACGAAATCCCTTGAAGCCGGATCTCTGGATGAGGGCGCCCGCGGAAAGCCCGACGGGATTCTTGAAAACGCATCCGGCCGAGGGCAGCCCGAGGGGCTGAGCGCGCTTGCGCTGCCGCATGAGATCTATCCAACGCCCTTTGAGAATTCCCCGATCCGCCTTCGTCAGGAGGAAGTGTGCTCCCGTCACGACGCAATCCTCCGGCAGGCCCGTGAACCTGTAACCAATGGGCAATTCAGACCTGTCAATCCGTTGGAGGATGCCCTCGCGATCCAGGAATTCCACCCGCACCAGCGGGTCGGTTATGCACCCGTCTCTCGTCCCCGCATTCATCACCAGTGCGCCCCCGACCGTGCCCGGAATTCCCACGAGAGATTCCAGCCCCTCGAGACCGTTTCGGAGGCAGAACCCGAGAAGCCGGGGCAAGGCCACTCCCGCGCCCGCAAAGACGTCCCATTTCCCGCCTCCGGCATCCATGCTTCGGATCTGACCGCAGCAGGACGAATTCACCTTCACCACCAGGAGATCCATTGCTGCATCGGACGCCAAAACGTTGCTCCCGCCACCGAGGATCACGCAGGGCACACCCTCCCTCCGCGCCTCCCGAACCAAACCGGCAAGGGCATCCTCCGTCCGCGGAAGCGCGAGGCACGAAACCCGACCCCCCACGCGAAACGTCGTGTGGTGCGCCAGCGGCTCGTCCCACCGGAACTCGACGTCGGGCAGCCGTTTCTCCATGAGCGCACGGCTCTCGGACCGCGAATCCCCGTTTCCGGGTGAATGAATCCCGGCGCGCGCCCCGGAGCCTTTCATGCCATGTCTTTCTGCACGGGAATGCATCACCGCGTCTCCCGTTCCCCGCATACCGTTCCTCACTCCGAGTCTTTCAGCTTCTTGAGAAGCCTCTCGCCAACCTGCCAGATGCTTCCCGCACCGAGGGTGATGACCAGGTCCCCGGGCCTTGCCATGGTTTCCAGCCTTCCAGCCATGTCCTCCAGCGTCGGGCAGAACAATATGTCGTGATGTCCGTGCTCGGCGATCCGTTGCATCATGAGGCTTCCCGTGATGCCCGGAATAGGAGGCTCGCTCGCCGCATAGATCTCCGTGAGAAGCAGAACGTCCGAATGATAGAAGGAGCGGGCGAACTGGTCCAGCAGAGCCTGCGTCCGGCTGTATCGATGGGGCTGAAACGCCACGATGCGCCGCCGGTCCGGGAAGCAATCCGAAAGCGTTTCGAGAACGGCGCGTATTTCGGTGGGATGGTGGCCGTAGTCGTCGATCACCAGAACCCCTTGCGCCTCTCCTTTGATCTGAAACCGCCGCTGGATCCCCGTCATGTCTCCCAAACCGGCCTGAACCTTGGGCCAATCCAGTTCGAGTTCACTCGCGACCGCCACGGCGGCCAGGGAGTTGAGGATGTTGTGCCGGCCGGGAATCCGGATTTCTATTTCCCCGAGTTCCCGCCCATGGTGGAATGCCCGGTAGGAACTGGAAAAACCGTTCGTCTTTATCTCCCTGGCCTGAAAGTCCGCCTGGGATGAGAAGCCGTAGGTCACGAACCGTTTTCCGATCTTCGGGAGAATCGACTGTACATTTTGATCCTCCAGGCAGAGCACGGCCTGCCCGTAAAACGGGATCTTGCCGATGAATTCCAGAAACGTCCGCTGAATGTGCTCGAGGTCCCTGTAATAATCCAGATGCTCCAGGTCGATGTTCGTCACGACGGCAATGGTCGGCGGCAAGAGCAGGAAGGTTCCGTCGCTTTCGTCGGCCTCCGCAACCATGAAGTCGCCCTTCCCCATCTTGGCGTTGGTGCCCCAGGCGTTCAGCCTTCCGCCGATGACCACCGTGGGGTCGAGACCGCCGCGCGCGAGCACGGTCGAAATCATCGAGGTGGTGGTGGTCTTTCCGTGAGCGCCGGCAACCAGTACGGAATACTTGAGGCGCATGAGTTCGGCGAGCATCTCGGCGCGTCGTATCACGAGCGCCTTTCCGGACTCGCGGGCGGCCGCGACCTCGGGATTGTCCTCGGAAATGGCTGAAGAGAGCACCACCACGTCCACCCCGCGGACGTGGTCCGGATGGTGTCCTATCCCGATGACAGCCCCCAGCGAGGCCAGCCGCCGGGTGATTTCCGTTTCTTTCTGGTCCGAGCCGCTCACCGTGTACCCCTGGTTCAGGAGAACCTCCGCGATGCCGCTCATCCCGATGCCGCCTATACCCACGAAATGTATATGTTGATAGCGCTTGTACATTCTATTCCGTTCGTCCTTCAGCGTTTCGCGCCACGCTCATGAGCATCCCCACCGCCAGGCAGTTCGCCGTGAAGGCGCTGCCTCCGTAGGAGATGAAAGGCAGCGGCAGTCCCTTGGTCGGAACGAGTCCCAGGACCACGCCCATATTGAGAAGGGCCTGCAGGGTAATCATTAAGGTCAACCCAAGCGAGAGCAGGGATCCAAACTGGTCCGGGGAATTCCTCGAAATGTGAAGCCCCGTCCGAAAGAAAAAGAAAAAGAGCAGGCACACCGCCGCGATGCCGATGAAACCCAGTTCTTCCCCGATCACCGCCAGGATGAAATCGGTATAAGGCTCGGGAAGATAGAAGAGCTTCAGCTCCCCCGCTCCCAGCCCCTTGCCCCATACTCCCCCCGTGCCCACCGCAATCCACGCCTGGATGAGCTGGTATCCGGAATCGAGAGGGTCCGTCCAGGGATTCCAGAAGGCCGTCACCCGCTCCAGACGCCAGGGAACCAGGTACACGAATTTGTAGACCCCCATCACAACCACGGGGATCAGCACAAACAGACCCTTACAGGGAACTCCACCCGTCGCCATCAGAACAACCGTCAGCGATCCCATCAGAATGGTCGTCCCGAAATCCGGCTCCTTCAGAATGAGGCCGCACACGATGCCGCACAGTATGATGTGGGGCCAGAAGGAGACGCGCATCTGTTTGATTCTGTCCTGCTTTCTACAGAGAGAAACGCTCAGGTACAGGACCCAAACCACCTTGGCGTATTCCGCGGGCTGAAGCAGGAATCCCTTCAGGTGGAACCATCTCCGCGCATTGTTGAATTCCGATCCCACACCGGGAATCAGCACCAGTATGAGGGCGCATATCGCCCCGATGAGCGCATACCCGGCATATGCCCTGTAAACTTTGTAAGGAATGCGGCTCATAACGATCGTGGCCCCCACGCCGAGGAGGATGCATACCAACTGGCGCTTGAGATAATACGTGGAGTCCCCGAACTTCTTGACGGCCACCATCGAGCTGGCGCTGAAAATCATGACGAAGCCGATCAGGATCAGCAGCAGGACCTCCACCCACAACTGAACCGCCGGAGAAAGAGCGCCCCAATGTCTCCCTTCATTTTCCCGTTCTTCGGGTACGGCAATGAATGCCGAAGTATCCGTGATGGGCCTGGACATGCTTTCCCCTCATCGGCGCCCGGGGTCTTCCCTCCCGAAAGGCGACAATGCCTATCGACATCCGCCGCGCCCATCCCGCGCGGCAACCGGTCCCGGCAGTCCCTTCGAACCGCCGGCACATCTTCAGGCGGGTGGAACCCCGCCTTCCAACCTCTTCACGAGACTCTTGAAATGATCTCCACGGCGGGCGTAGCTCTCGTACTGGTCGAATGAGGAACACGCCGGCGAAAGCAGCACCACGTCGCCCCTCTCCGCCAGTTCCAGCGCACCGTGCAACGCTTCTTCCAGGTTATGGAAAGACTGCACCCGCACGTTTTTTTCCAAGGCTTCCCGGAGCCGAGGGGCCGCTTCTCCGAAGACGAACACCCCTTTCCCCTTCTGCTTCAACGGCGCTGCCAGCGGTTCGTAGGACCCCAGTTTGTCCCTCCCGCCCAGGAGCAGCAAGACCGGACCGTCGAAGCCCTCCAGAGCCTTGACCACGGCGCCCACGTTGGTCGCCTTGGAATCGTCGTAAAAATCGATCCCCTTCCACGCTCCCACCCATTCGACGCGGTGCGGCAACACCCGATAACCGTCGACGGCTTCCTGTAAGGCCGAAGGCGCAACGCCCATCGCCGCAGCCGCCAGGACTCCGGCGAGCACGTTTTCTTCATTGTGAGCGCCCCGGAGGGAGGATCGCTCGAGGTCGATATCGAAAGGCGCCTGCCATGGAATCCGCACTCGTACGATCCGGCCGTCCAGGGAGGCGTGAGCCGCCCCGTCCCTTCTGCTCGAAGTCAGGAGCCGTCCGGGCGCTTCCGAACACCTCGCCAGGCATATGGGATCATCCACGTTCATGACGGCCACTCCATCGGCTTTCTGACGCGAAAACAGGGAGAACTTGGAATCCGCGTAGGCCTCGAAATCGTCGTACCGGTCGAGGTGGTCTTCCGTCACGTTCAGAAGGACTCCCACGTCCGGGCAAAAAGACGATGCCGTATCGAGCTGGAAACTGCTCACCTCCAGGATGAGATAATCCGCCTCTTCCCCTTTCACGAGCCATTCACTCAGGGGAGAGCCTATATTGCCGCCCACGAACGCCCGCTTTCCCGCCGCCCGGAACATCTCTCCTATGAGCGAAGTCGTCGTGGTCTTGCCGTTGGTGCCGGTAACGGCCACAACGGGCAAATTCACCAGCCGCCAGGCCCATTCAAGTTCCCCCACGATCTCGATCCCCTTCCTCTCCGCCTCCCGGAGAGGTTCCAGGTCCAGGGGAACGCCGGGACTGACAACAATCTGGTCCACCCCCAGGAAATCCTCGGGGACGTGGGACCCCAGTCGAAGGATACACCCCTTCTCTTCCAGGTGGTCCAAAGTCCCGTTGAACTGCTCGCGGGACCGAAGATCCGTAGCTATGGTCCGCACGCCTTCCCGAAGCAGTAGTTCGCTCACGAACCGGCCGGAAATTCCCATGCCGACCACGAGCGCCTTTTCAGGAAAAACGGCAGCCCGTCTCGTCTTCATCGCGCAAGAATTCCTTCCACAACACGTTCCATGGTCATGCCCCTCGACCCCTTCACAAGTATCCAGGCTTCTTCCGGGGACCGATCGCGGAGCCATGTCACTATTTCTTCATGAGTCGCGGCATCGTGGCAAGAAGCCGCGGGCATACCCGCAGCCATGGCCCCCTTCGCGATCTCGGCAGCCAGTCTCCCCAGCGTGACCAGACGGCTCACGGGCAGGGACCCGATACGGCATCCCAGTTCGTAGTGGAGCAATGCGCTCTCCGGCCCCAGTTCCCTCATCTCGCCCAGAACGGCCACGAGGGGTTTTCCGGAACTCGCCGCCAGCGCCGTGCGAACCGCTGCCAGCATGGACCCCGGATTGGCGTTGTAGGTATCGTCCACAAGCGTTCTTCCGTCCGCGAGATGGTGGACGCGCATGCGCTGCGGCCCGGGCCGGCACCGTGAAAGACCGAGCGTGATCGTTTCGGCGGTTTCCCCCAACGCCAGGGACATCGCGGCGGCGGCCAGCGCGTTCTGGACCTGGTGTTCTCCCAAAAGAGGCAGGATGACGGGAACCGTGTCCCCATCAAGGACCAGCCGAAAGCAGCTCATTCCATCCCGAATCTCGATTTCCCCCGCCACCCGCACCCGGGCGGAGGGATCGCCGCGGGAATACGTGATGGTGCGCGCGTCGATTTTCTTCGAGAACGCAAGCAACCTGGGATCGTCCATGTTGACCGCGGCAAGCCCTTTTTTCCCGAGTCCCGTCCAGAGCTTCCCCTTTTCGCTCAGTATCCCGTCGAGCGAACCCAACCCCTCCAGATGAGCCGGGTAAATGTTCGTGATCGCACCTGCCGTCGGAGCGGCGATTTCCACAAGCCTGGCCATCTCCCCGGGCACGTTGATCCCCATCTCGACGATAGCGGTCTCGTGTTCGGGAGCGAGTTCGAGCAGCGTGAGTGGGACTCCAATTAAGTTATTGAAATTGCCCTTGTTTTTCAGGACGCACCGGTTCACGCCGAGTATTTCGGCCAGCATCTCCTTCGTGCCGGTCTTCCCGTTGCTGCCGGTGATTCCAATGACGGGGCAGGAAAACAACCTCCTGTGATAGCGCGCCAGTTCGCCCAAGGCGAAGAGGGCGTCCCGCACTTCTATCGCCGCAAGCTCCGATGGCGAAGGAACCGGCGGATTGTCAAATCTCCGGGACACGATGAGCGCCCTGGCGCCTGCGGCCACAGCCGCGGGGATGAAGTCATGCCCGTCGCGACGCTCTCCCGGCAAGGCAACGAAGCAGCACCCGGGGCGGATGTTCCTGGTGTCGGTCGAAATGCCGTCGACGGCCAGGCCCGGGTTTCCCCGGATCAACTTTCCGCCGGTGGCTTCCGCCAGTCTCTCCGCTGTCCAACTCATTTCCCGGAACCTTTCGTCACGGACGGCCTTTCCTGGCAATCGAGCCAGTCCCGCACCACCTGCCGGTCGTCAAAGGGGAGCACCTCTTTTCCTACGATCTGATACGTCTCGTGGCCCTTCCCCCCGATGAAGACGAGATCTCCGGGCCCCGCCCACGAAAGGGCCAGCCGGATGGCTTTTCTTCTGTCGGGCTCGACGGCGTACCCCCTATCGGCGTCTTGAGACCCCCTCGGGCCGAGCCGCGGGAACGAGCACCTCTTCACTCCCGCTTCGATTTCATCCAGAATCGCCTCCGGAGCTTCGTTTCGTGGGTTGTCGCTGGTCAAAACGACCAGATCTCCCAGCCGGGCGGCAATCTCTCCCATGATGGGCCGCTTTCCGCGGTCGCGATCCCCTCCGCAGCCGAAGACAACCAGGAGGCGCTTCCGCGTCATCTCTCTCAGGCACTTGAGGCCCTTTTCCATGGCGTCCGGTTTGTGAGCGTAATCCACCACCACGTCGAAGCCGAATCGCTCGGGAATCGCGACCCGCTGGAGCCTCCCGTCTACAGTCGAGACGGCTTCAAGCCCCCGGACGATGGATTCCCCCGGAACGTCCAGGGCCAGAGCCGTGGTGGCGGCGGCAAGAAGATTGTAGAGATTCAGCCTGCCGACGAGTCGAGAGCGTATCGCGATGTCTCCGCCCGGCGCCGCGAGCTCGGCCTGGATGCCCGAGGGGCTCACGTCCGCCCTTTTCACCGAAACGCGCGCTTTTTTTCCCGCGGCCGAATAGCTCCACGCTCCGTTGCCGAGTTCGGCAAGCAACCGCTCCCCGTATGGGTCGTCGACGTTCAGGACGGCGACGGAGCTTTCCCCGAGCCTCTCCATGTGATCTCTGAAAAGGCCGGCCTTGGCCTGGAAATAGCTCTCCATATCGCAGTGGAAATCCAGATGATCCTGCGAGAGGTTGGTGAAGACCCCGGCTTTGAACGAGCAGCCCGCCACCCGCCCGAGTGCGAGCGCGTGAGACGAAACCTCCATGACAACCGTAGAAACGCGGTCTTCCCGCATTTCGTAAAACATTTTCTGGAGATCGAGGGAGTGGGGAGTCGTCATGGGGGCAGACATGGATTTCCCTGCCCAGCGGTAGGCCAGAGTTCCCAAAACGCCGACCGGTTCATTCTCACATTTGAAAATGCTTTCAAGGAGCAAAGTGGTCGTCGTCTTGCCGCTGGTCCCGGTGACCCCCACCAGCCGCAGATCCCGGGAAGGACGATCGAAAAAGTTCTCGGCCAGGACCGCCAGCGCTTTCCGGCTGTCCCGAACCCTTACGTAGGTCCGCACTGCGCCGTTTTCGCGCGGGTCCTCTCCCACTGCCGCACAGGCCCCCCGGTTGGCGGCATCACGGATGAAAAGTCCGCCGTCCTGTTTCGTCCCTTTCAAGGCAACAAACAGATCGCCCCTGGCCGTTCGCCTGCTGTCGCAGGTTATGCCGGACACGGGAACATGGAGATCGCCGTGCACTTCCACTATCTCCAATCCCTGAACCAGTGTTTTCAGATTTTTGTTCATTCCGATGAGACCCGCGAAGGGTTCCTTCTTGCGCTCAGCAAGCCCCTGAGAACATCCGGTTCGTCCGGATCCGCTGAGCGGTTACATTGCCGAATCGCCATAGAGTTGTCAAAGTGGAAATTGCCATTCCTGCAAATAGAGAATTCATTCCTGCAACAAAGAGAAAATGGCATCATTTCCCGGACTTTTGCCCATTTTCTTAAAATTTTCCGGCACCTTTCCCGCAAGGCACCGCTTTCGGGCCTTTCAGCCCCGTCATCTGCCGTTGTCCGGGCGCCGATCAGTCCACGCTCGTCCCCGCGCGCTTTTCAACCTTGAGACTATACCTGTCGGCGCCCCCCGGTTGATTGTTCTTCGCCCCCGCCGTGGGGACGCTCAAGCCCACCGAAGCTTTTTCGGGCCTGGCGCCGGCTGCGGCAGGTTGCACTTTTGTGCCTCGAACTTGATTGTCGTCGGCTCTGTTTCCGTTTTCAACGCTGCGTGCCGGTTTCGGCGCTTCTTTGGAAGGCGCCTTCACCATGCGGGCTCCCTGCGAGGGAGCAGTCTTGGCGGGAGAAGGCAAGACTCCGAGGTAGGGCAATGCCTTGGCGGCAATATTTCGAAAAACGGGCGCGGCCACAACCCCTCCATAGATGGCGCCGTGAGGTTCGTGGACCACAACCGTGATGATCAGTCGAGGTTTCTCAGCGGGAACGAAACCGGTGAAAACCGAAGTGTATTTATTGGACGCGTACCGCCGTGTCTGGCTATCCAGCACCTGCGCCGTTCCCGTCTTACCCGCAGCCGTGTAGCCCTCGGGAGCCGCCTTGACTCCCGTTCCACCCTCTTCCGTGACGCTACGCATCATATCACGAATCGTGAGCGCCGTCTTCTGCTGAATCACCCGTCGAACGGGTTTCGACCTGAATCGGTTCACGGGTTGTCCAGACGCATCGAGTAGTTCCTTGACAATGAGGGGTGGCGAATATTCCCCGCCGTTGGCGATGCAGGCGACGGCCATGGTAAGTTGCATGGACGTCACCCCCATGCTTTGCCCGAAACCCGACGTCGCCAGATCGATGGGCCGCCATTTCTTGTAAGACCGCACAAGCCCCTTCACCTCGCCCGGCAGGCAAACCCCCGTGGGAAGACCGAATCCGAAAGACTGCATGTACCTGTAGTATCGCTCATTCCCCATCAGGAGGGCCAGCTTGCTCGCCCCGATGTTGCTCGAGTACTTGATGACTTCCGGGATGGTGAGCCAGCCGTAAGGGTGGGTATCGTTGATCGTGTGCCCGGCGATATAACACTTGCCGTTCTCGCAGAAGACGCGGTCCCGTTCCTTCACCACTCCCTCCTCCAATGCAGCACTCACAAGAAACACCTTGAAGGTAGACCCCGGTTCGAAGGAATCCGTAATGGTCCGGTTCCGCCAGGAATCCGGATTCTTTTTGTCGCACAGGTTGGGGTCGAAATAGGGCCAGTTGGCAATGGCGAGCACCTCGGACGTTTGAGCGTCCAGGACGACCGCTTCCCCTGCGGTTGCACGATACTGGAGGACGGATTTCTCGAGTTCCGTCTCGCACAGGTTCTGGATGAAAGCATCCAGGGTCAGCCGCACGCCGAGGCTTTCACTCGGCCCCGGGGGAGGAGCGGATTGGACCCAAAGCGACTTCCTCACGCCATCCCTGAACTGTTCGAAGCTCACCGGTTTTTCCCGCAGAACGTCGTCAAACGACTTTTCGATTCCTTCCAGCCCCAGGCCGTCGATACCCACGAACCCCACTACCTGTCCACCCACGTGGCGGTAGGGATAGAACCTCTTGAACTCGTTGGCCAGGTTCAGGCCCCGAGCTTTCAGGCTCTCGATGGAAACCGCCTGCTGGTCCGTGAGATGACGTTTGAGCCAGGCAAAATGCTTGGTGCATGCCAGTTTCTTTTCAAGCTGCCCCGCCGGTTCTCCCAGAATCGGAGCGAGCTGTCTCGCCAGGCGCTTGGGGTTTTCTATCTGGTCGCCCTCTGCGGAGAGGGAGCGCTGCGGGACCGAAATGGCCATCAGGCGCCCTTCCCGGTCGTATATCGAACCCCGATAACTGAGCGGCTGCAGAATGCCCACCGTTTGGGCCCGTGCCCTCTCAACCCACGTGGGATACTGAATGACCTGCATGATAAAGGCATTGTACAGGATCAGGCCGAGACCCAGCACGACCAGAAAATTCAAAGCCGCACAGCAGGAGACGTACCGTGCGTTCAAAATTTTGCCGGAATCGACTCTCTCCACGAACAGCCCCCCTTTCTTTTACTGTGCTACGAACCTGCACGTTCTTGGAATCTTGCCAAGAAATACATGCAAGTTTTTGTTTGCTCTGCGTTCTCTGCTCTGAAAAGAGCCCGCTACCACCCCTCGTTTCATTGGTCTGAGTGTACCAAAGAACATGAGCGACTGCGGTACGTTGTTCGTTCTCTGGTTGCGGCCTTGCCGCGCTCTGAACTCAACGCATGATGAGCAACTGGACGGAGCCGGGCGGAGCCAATCCGAACTGATCGCGCCCCAACTCCTCCAGATGGACCGGGTTTTCCACCTGAGACCACTCCAGGCGCAGTTTCCGCTGAATGGTCGTGAGTTGCTCGTATTCCCCGGAAAGCTTCGCCAGTTTGTAGCCGTTCTGCACCTGCTGAATGAACAGCCACACGTAAAAGACGGCGGCGCACGTCAGCACGACGCCGAGCATCGCCGGAATAGTCAGCGAAACCCATAGAATCCAGCGGGAAGGACTGGCCCCGGAGATCTCGAAATCGTCGTTGGTCTTAAATGGCGCCATCCGGAGGAGTATCCCTTTTGCTCGTCATGTCGCGACATCAGAGTTTTTCGACGGCCCGGAGCTTCGCGCTGCGGGACCGCGGATTCGCCTCGATTTCCTCTGCACTCGGACGGAGCGCCTTCTTTGTCAAAAGCCTCACGAGCGGCCGCCCTTCGCACCGGCACCGCGGTTCGTCCAATGGACAGCGGCATCTTTTCGCCCACTCCCGGAACGCCTGTTTCACCATGCGATCCTCCAGAGAATGGAACGATACGACAACCACACGGCCTCCCGGCGACAAGATGCCGAGAACGGACGAAAGAAACCGCTGAAGAGCCTCGAGTTCCCGGTTGACCGCAATTCGTAGCGCCTGGAAGGTGCGGGTCGCGGGGTGGATTCGGAGCCGATCTTTTGTTTTCGGCACGGCGCTCCCGATCGTTCGGGCGAGGTCCACCGTCCCTCTAAAGGGATCGGTCTTCCTGCGCGATACGATGGTTCGGGCTATCCTGCGGGAATATCTCTCCTCGCCCAACTCGTAGATCAGGCGGGCCAACTCCTTTTCTCCCAGGAAATTGACAAGGTCCGCAGCCGTCTCGGAAAGTCCCCTGTCCATGCGCATATCCAGCGGTCCATCGTTCATGAAGCTGAATCCCCTCGATGAATCCTCCAGTTGAAAAGAGGAAACGCCGAGATCGAGCACGATTCCATCCACGGGTCCCAAATCCAATCTTTCGAGAACTTCGGAGAGATCCGCGTAACTCGCCCTCTCCAGGCGCAGCCGTCCCCTTTCCCCCTGAAACCTCTCCCTCACCCTTTCTATCGCGTCGACATCCCAGTCAAGCGCCACCACGACACCGTCCGGCGCACTCTTCGCGAGGATCGCCTCCGCGTATCCCCCGCCTCCGACCGTGCCGTCCACATACCGTCCGCCGGCCCCGCATTTGAGGAGATCCACCGCGACATCCCGCATTACCGGCACGTGCTGGAGAGACGATTCGATTCCCATGAGCTATCAGAGTCCGGCGCCTGCTATTTTTTCCATGACCTGGTGGTACTGTTCGTCATCCCAGGAGATCTGCTCCTCCCAGGCCGTCTTGTTCCAAATCTCGAAACTGGTGAGCATCCCGGCCAGAAGCACTTCCTGGTCCAGCTTTGCTCTTTCTCGCAATAGCGGAGGGATCAATATCCTGCCCTGGTTGTCAAACTCACATTCTTCAGCGCTTGAAATATAGTAGCGCATGAAGTCACGATGTTCGGGCTGAACCTGGGAGAGGTCTTTTGCCTTGCCTTCGATTCTATCCCAAATCTCCGGCGGATACGCTACCAGGCACCCCTTCATCATGGTGACCACCAGGGCATCGGTATAATGATTTTGCAGGACTTCTCGGAATTTTGCGGGAATCCGCAGTCGCCCCTTTCCATCAAGGCGGTGGATCGACTGACCTCTGAAATAAGGCTTGCGCGGAAGAGCCACTTTTTACCCCTTTTGCCCACAATCTCCCACTTGAGTCCTTCTACCACCACCCGTTGAGCCTTGTCAATTTGAAATGCATGCCCCGAACACTTCTGAGAAAAAATCCACGCCGTTTCATCTCTGCGATGTGCCTGGCAGTTCACGTGGAAGACGGGAGCGATGTTCTCCGCTTTGCTGCGGGTTGGGACCGGGGTCATTTTTCTTGCGTGCGCAAGTCCATGTGGAGTATAAGGAAAGCGGGCGGAGGGATGCCTTGGCGGGTATTCCGCACAGCCCCGAAAAGCCTCTGCTAAACCCTGTAGGCCTTCCACCCATACAGCAGGGGCTTTTTTGTGACCTCTGTCAAGTGGAGGACCTCATGCAGCCGGATGATGAAAAGATCCTGCGCATCACCAAGGAGATCGTCGTCAAGTTCATCGAACTGGGAAGGGTCTCCCCGAACAATTTCGACGAACGCTTCAGGAGCATCTTCTGGACTCTCAAGAACACGGTGGTGGACGCTTCGCTGCCGCAGCCCGAATTCGAAACCCTCACCAAGAGAATCATTTCGGACGACGACGAGGACGACGACGGGGAAGAGTGACCGCCGCGGGGCTCGATCAGGACAAATATCCACCCGCATTTCAAGCGGCATGACCCGACTGCGTTCGAGACACGGTACACGTATGCCATCCTGGAAAACGAGACGCATCAAACGTCGTATCGCCTGGCGGGGACGGTCTGATTTCGGCGACAGGATTATGGAAGCGGGGATACCGAAGGGAAGTGCTTGCTTTGGCCGGAGCGGAACAGAGTTCCGCCCCGGAGACGGCATCTAGGCGTGGGCTTCCAGATACCCGAAAATATCTTTCACGGTGCGGATCTTCTCGGCGTCGTCGTCGGGAATCTCCAAATCGAACGCTTCTTCCAACGCCATCACCAACTCGACGACGTCCAGCGAATCCGCTCCGAGATCATCCACCACGTTTGCATCGGCGGTCACCATTTCTTTGTCGACTCCCAACTGATTCGCGATGATGTCCACGATTTTGCTCCGCACTGCACTTTTATCCATTTTTTTCTCCTCGTTCCGTTCCTGACCGTTTAGAGTCCTCTCGGCTTTTTCACAAATCCGTAGAAGAGCACTTCCACAACCCCGGGCAATTCCTCCACGAGCGAATACGAACACTCCCGGGCCAGCCACTTTTGAATCACTCCGTGGACAAACCCCATGACTCCGTAAAAGACCGTCTGGAAGTCCACGTCCTTGAGCTCACCCTGTTGGGTGGCTTCATATATTTTTCGCTTCAGGTGCGGCGTTCTGCGCATAACCTTTTTCAGATAGAGATCCTGGACCTGGTCGCTCACATCGGGACGCTCCTGGACGATGACTCGATACAGGTGCTGATTCTTGTCGAAGAACTCGAAGTAGATACGCAAGTACTTGGAAATCATGGTGAGAACGTCGTCCCGTTCATCCCAGATGGCGACGGCCGTCCCTTCGAGTTCCTCCAGGCGCAACCTGACGAGTTCATTGAAGAGAGTCTCTTTGTTGGCAAAATACCGGTAGAGCGTACCCTTCCCCACGTCCGCCCGTTCCGCTATTTCGTCCACCGTGGCATGGTGGAATCCATTTTCTGAAAAGACTTCGAGCGCCGCGTCCAGAATTCGCTCCATAGTGCTGCGCCGCGGCGAACCCGCCATGCCCTGCTCCGGTTCGGGCTCCGTCACCAACTTCTCGATGATTGCAGCGTAATACGGCCCGGGATCGACGTTTCTCGTTCGAGCTTCCTTTTGAAACGCGGAAATCAGTCGAGGGAAAAGGAGACGGACTGGGGGCACACCCTGTTTGCGGCCGTCGCGAATGGTAACGAGCCACCGGACGACTCCATCAATCGCCTCTTCTCTGGAACGCTTCGGATCGAAGCAACTGCCGACCAGGTCTTCGATGGTTCGACGGCTGTCCATTTCATGGACGCCCTTCCTGGGGGTAGCGGATGCGGGGTGTTGTTTTGCTTCTTTGGCCAATTTCTCCTCTCTCACCTCCTCTCATGTGACGGACTGGTCAGTCATAAACCACACCAAGACCGGAAAGTCAAGGGAGATATGGGCGGCCAGGAGAAAGAGCCTCGAACAACGTGGGGTCCCCGGACCGACGGGACGGGGCAGGTCGAAACACCCGGGACCACCGGGACGGGGCAAGATAAGATCATCTGCCGGCTTCGTAGATGGGAAAATGCCCCCCCTGCCTCTGCGCGAAGGCGCGGCGGATGACATCTTCGGCGCTCCTGGTGAGAGAGTAGCGCGGCAGATCGTCGAGACCGACAAAGGCGCAGTCCATGGCGTCTGAAGCTGCCGCGGGTTCCCCCGACTCCCATTCGCAGAGGAAGTCGAGAAGGATATAGTGGTATTCAATTTTGCCCTCCCGGTCGAGGATCACCCGATCGAGGGCTGCGACGAGGTCTTTCACGAGCACCCGGATGCCCGTTTCTTCGAGGATCTCACGGCGGAGCGCCTGTTCGAGCGTTTCGCCAAGCTCCGCGAGCCCCCCGGGGAGAGACCATTCTCCATAGGCGGGTTCTTTCCCTCTTCGGACGAGGAGCACCGTGTTCCCTTTAAACACCACGGCCCCGACGCCCACCATGGGGCCTTCCGGGTAACGCCTGTTCATTCGTGCACTCCTTATGGTTTTCGTCGATTCCACCGACCGTTGGCCGCGGGGCCGCCGGGCCGTCGCTCGAATTGCGAATCTGGGCGCGGCCCGTTGAAGCCGAATGCATTCTATCGCCAACACGACCGTCGGCGCAAGGATGGGATGACGCGGCGGGACCTGTACGAGGCGCATCCGGCCGCGAGCGGATGCAGGGGCTGTCACGATGGAGTCCGAGAAAAATCCGAAATCTGCTTGACGGCCAAATGAGTCATGCTATTCTCTAACAGGAATAGAGGGATTTGCCGCCAATCGTTTTGGGTTGCCCGGCGGCGTATTCTAACGTGAGGAGAGCAGTCGCGTCGGCAATGGAATGATTGCCGATCTCAAGATTCGAGGCGCCCGCGCCGGTCGGCGTTGTCCGATGGGCGCTTGGGGACTTGGCCTGGACACAACGACGGAGAAGGCGGCAGGACGGGGACACGCGGCCGGCCACCACCTCCCGCGATGGATGGGATGACGAATCAGAACGCTGCAATCGGTTCGGTCCCCGGACCGCTACGTCGCCTTCAAGTGAAGCCGCCACATGACCCGCCGCCGAACATCGACGATCTTTCGCAGTGAAATTTCCCCCGTGCGGTCACCCGGAGAGGACTTAGATGGCAGAATCAGTCTGGAGAATTCCGACATTCATTTTCTTTTTCCTGATTCTTTCAGGCAGCCTGTTTGCCGGAACGGCTCGAGGTCAGAAGGAGGAGCCTGCCGCAGCGCAGCAGGTCCAGAGCCAGCCGGCCCCTGCCGAACAGGCGCCTCAGAAGCTGGCGCTCACCAAGACCGTCATGTGCGAGAAGGTTGAAAACCTCACACCCGTTCGGCAGGCGGCGGTATTTCCGGTGTCGGTCGGGCAGGTCTACTGTTACACGTCGTTCGATACCATCCCGCAACCGACCATGATTTATCATCGGTGGTACCACCGCGACGAACTCAGCACACAGACCCGGCTCAGGCTGTACCCGCCCAAATGGGCGACCTACAGTGTGGTGCAGCTCCGAGAGACCGACAAGGGGCCCTGGCGCGTCGAAATCAGCGACCAGACCGGTCACGTACTCGGCGTGCTCCGCTTCAGCATCGGTGATTAGTTTCAACTTTTCATTTTCTGCGGTTTGTTCATCATGAGACATTTGTTGAGTTTTCTCTCCACCATTCGTTGGCAGGACCTGGTTGATATCACGATCAACAGCTACATCCTCTTCCGCCTCTACGTCCTCTTCCAGGGAACCAACGCGTTTCGCGTGCTTGTGGGGATCACCTCCCTCTGGCTCTTGCAGGAAGTAGCTGCATCTATCGGGCTGATCCTGACCAGTTGGGCCATCAGGGGCATTTCCGCAGCGGCGGCGATCATCATTGTTGTGGTTTTCCGAAATGAGATCCGCGCGGCGCTCCAGGTCCGAAACCTCAAGACGTTCCTCTGGGGATCCCCCACACAAGAGGGCGCGGCGCCCGTCGACATCATTACGGAAAGCGTCTACCAGATGGGAAAGAAGCGCATCGGCGCACTGCTCATCTTTCCGGGAAAAGAGGACCTGGGAGAATACATCCACGGCGGCATCCTCTGGAACGGAACGGTATCGCAGGAGATGCTGCTGAGCATTTTCTGGCCGAACAACCCCGTGCACGACGGGGCCATCATCATAAAGGACGGCCACGTGGTGGAGGTGGGCGTCCTGCTGCCGCTTTCGCAGCGCATGGACCTGCCGAGTTTTTACGGCACGCGGCACAGGGCCGCGGCCGGACTCGCCGAACGCAGCGACGCTCTGGTCATCGTCGTATCGGAGGAGCGCGGGCGGGTGAGCGTCGCCAAAGGAAACACCATAAAACCCGTCGCCCAACCCGAAGAGCTCAACCAGCACCTGAAAAAGCACCTCAACCTCTCGGACGGAGTTCCTGCGCAACAGAGACGACGCGAGAAGATAAAGTTCGCCGTGGCCGCGGTCCTTTCTCTTTTTGTAATAACGGGGATCTGGTTCGGTTTCACGCGCAGCCAGGATACGATCGTCACCCTCAACGTGCCCATTGAATACATGAACCGTCCACTCAACTTCGACATCCTCGAAACGTCGCTGGATGAGGCGCGTCTGCAGCTCTTCGGGTCGAGCGCCATCATCCGGTCTCTCAGGGCCGGGCAGGTTCAGGTGAGAGTTGACCTCAGCAAGGCGGTGGAAGGGCGCAACGTTTTCCCCATCACCCAGGAGAACATCCCGCTGCCTCCGGGCGTTTTTCTCAACAAGGTCCAGCCGACCACCATCGAAGTAACCCTGGACACTCCCATCACGAAGGACTTGACCGTCCAGGCGGACTGGGTGGGGCGTCTGCCCGAAAACCTCACGCTCGTCAAAGTGACCTCTTCGCCCGAAACCATCAAAGTCATCGGCGGGAGCAAGATTTTGGAGAAGACGAACACGATCTACACGGCGCCGATCCGTCTGGACAGCTTCGCCAAGACGGGGTCCCTCGCCACGACGGTCGTGCTGAGTCCCCCGTCGCTCAAACTGGCATCCGGTTCGTCCGAGAAGGTGACGATCAACTATTACCTGGAGGAGCGGGAAAACACGGCGAGAAAATAATCGACGACGGCGGAGAATCGTGCGCGGGGGATTCGGTTGCGGTGGATGGCTGCATCCAGTTGCCTGCTGCAACCCGTTGCGGACAGCGCGCTAGCGGCATTCCCTATCGAGAACGGTCCCGTTTTTCAACGAGTGGATGATCCTGTTCGCTCGTTCTTCCACTTCAGGAATGATTTCTACGAGCGCTTTCAGCGAAGTGAGAACTTTCCACGTCTGATGTTTGTGCGGCATCACCAGGGCGGGGTGCTGAAGGAATTCCAGAATTTCGTCCAGAACGGACACTTTGTCCGCCGTAAAATCCACGTAGGCAAACCGCGACCAACTCTTCCGCAAATCCTCCGGCAGGTGGCCCATTTCGGCGATGAGATCCTGATCCATGCCGCGCCAGATGACTTTTTCAAGCAAGGAGAGCGTCTGCTGGATCTCCTCTCTGTCCTCGTCCCATACGTCGGTTTCGGAGAGCAGACGCCGCCATTTGGGACGGATCTTGTGCGCGATCCACTTCTGGCCCAATTGGGGGATGAGGGCTCGTCGGCCCATTTCCCGCTGCTCTTCCACCAGTTCCCTGCCCGCCCGTCCCAGAGACTTGGACCCGTTCAGATCGGGGAGGCCTTTTTCAACCAGCCCGTCCAGCCGCTCCAGCACGGACCGTTTGCTCTCGAGGTGGGGAAAGGCTCGCTCCATCTCGATCTCCCACTGCTCGCGGATGAAACTGATCTCCGCGTTGACGGCGGAAAGGGAGAATCCGAGCTTGATGAGCGTATTGCGGAGTTCGTGGGCCAGTACGTTGCAGCTCTGCATCCGTTGCCGCGAGAGCTCCCTCTGGGCTTCCGCGAGAGTCTCTCGAATCTGGAGCGAAAGGAGTTCGGTGCCGAGCGTCCGGGAAAGTTTCTTGATGACCTTGGTCGAGCGATCGCCGCGCCGCACCGTGTAGGGTCTGAAATGAATCTTGATGACGGCGAACACGACGTATTCACTGTCCTGCCATATGGGTTTGTCCTCACAATCCAGGGGATAATCGGGAATCGGGCCTTCCGGGCCATACAGATAGGGTTTCCTCACGAGAACGGGTTCCATGTGGTGGAAATCCTCGATTTCGCCCGAAAGCTGTTTGCGCACGCTCCGGGCGTCCTCGTTGGGGTCATCCGCGGTCCAGCTTTTCTGCTTTTCCACGCACCACCCCATGGCTTCCCGCACGTAATCGGGGCGGTCTTTATATTGTTCCCAACTCTTGCCGGGGTAGTTGTAATCGGACGCTTCGGGAAGCCCCCACTTGATGTGGTCGACGCCCCGCTCGCGGATGCCCGACGTAACGCGCACCACTTGCAGCTTCGGCATCGGGCCGACGCGGTATATGGTTCCCTTTGTGGCGTCACTCAAGCAACAGAGGATGGTATCGATCATATCCTTGCAAGTTTTCTCAAGGATATCGGCACTGATGATCATGGCTCTCAAAGCCCCTTTGCAGCGTAACTTCTATTACCCCGTTTAACATTCTTCTTATCTCGAATTCGTGTTGAGGTCAACAGAAGTTTACATACTATTCCAACCTCTCTGCCCGAGGTCCGAGGCCGGGTAAGGAAAAAGCATCCCGAGGATGCACATTTTCACACGATATTGATATTCTCTGCTTATTCCATTAGAATCAGTAAGTTGCGTGCATTGCACGCCCCTCACGACGCTCTGCCGTAGAAGCAGGCCATTTCCGCCAGTTCGTCGGCCACTTCAGGCGCCAGTTGTTCCGGCGCGAACCTCCACTCCCAGTTCCCGTAGGTTATGGACGGATGGTTCATTCTCGCCTCTTCGCCCAACCCGAGCACGTCCTGCATGGAGAAGATGGCGGTCCTCGCCACGGACATCATCGCCAGGCGGATGAATTCCCGGTGGATGCAACTCTCATCCGCTCGATGCCCGACGTACCTGAAAAGCCTCTCCCTCTCCTTTTCGCCCGCGTCTTTCGCAAACCACCCGCGAACGGTATTGTTGTCGTGCGTTCCCGTGTACACGACGTTCTCGGGAGAATGGTTGTGCAGGGCGTAAGGGCTGTGAGGCAGGTCGTCCCCGAAGGCGAACTGGAGCACCTTCATGCCGGGGAACCCGTACGAGGTCATGATTTCCCGCACATCCGGGGTGATGACGCCGAGATCCTCCGCAATGACGGGAAGGTAGGGAAAGCGCCGGAACAGCCCGTCAAAGAAATCCGCGCCCGGGCCCCGTCGCCACTTGCCGTTGACCGCCGTGGTTTCGGACACCGGGATTTCCCAATACCCGGCAAATCCCCGAAAGTGATCGAGCCGCACGATATCGAAGAGGAGCAGGTTGTGCTCCATACGTTTGACCCACCACCCGTAGCGCGTTTCTTTGAGCTTGTCCCAGCGGTAGACGGGATTGCCCCATCTTTGCCCGGTGGGACTGAAATAATCGGGAGGCACACCGGCAATGAACTGCGGCATCTTCCGTTCGTCGAGCTTGAAGATTTCCGGGTTCGCCCACACGTCGGCACTGTCGTAGCTCACATAGATGGGGATGTCGCCGATCAACTGAATCCCCATGTTATTGCAATATCTCTTAAGCGAGAACCATTGCTTTGCGAACAAGTACTGGAAGAACCTTTCCTCCAGCACCTTTTCCTTCAGCCGTTCCCGCCATTCCAAAATGGCCTGTTCCCGTCTGTCTCTTATGTCGTCGGGCCACTCGTTCCAGGCAACCCCGCCGAACCGCTCTTTGAGGGCCACGAAGAGGACGAAGTCCTCCAGCCATCGAGCGTTGTCGGCGCAGAACCGTCTGAATTCGCTGCTCCCCTCGACCTTCTCGCGGGACCTTTCCCACGAACGGCGAAGCAACTCGAATTTGCAGGGGAGAACGGCCTCGTAGCAGACCCTGTGGCTTTCGAAGGTAAACTCATGCGCCAGGTCGGACTCCCGGAGGAAGCCATCCCGTACGAGGAGGTCGGGGGCGATGAAGAGCGGGTTTGCCGCAAAAGCCGAATAGCCGCTGTAAGGGGAATTCCCGCAGAAAGCGGATGTAGGGTTCAGGGGCAGAACCTGCCAGTAGCTCTGTTTGGCTTTCGACAAGAAATCGACGAAGAGGTGCGCACCCTTTCCCAAGTCCCCCACCCCGTAGGGGGATGGGAGGGAACTCACGTGGAGGAGAATCCCGCTTCCCCTGGTTTTCATCAGGTTGTCTCCCGTTGATTGAGAACGATCTGAAAGGATCGGAGGATCATGCGGGTGCCTCGCTTTTGAGGAAAACAACCCCGAGGGGCGGCAGCACCAGACGCAGAGAGTATTTTCTTCCGTGGCTGGCAGCGGGATCGGCCTCCACTCCTCCCAGGTTCCCGTGGCCGCTCCCGCCGTACCGTTCGGCATCGCTGTTGAGGAGCTCCTTCCAAAAGCCCCCTCGCGGGACCCCCAACCGGTAGCCGATTCGGGGAACGGGAGTGAAGTTGCCAACTACCAGGACCGTGTCTCTCTTATTCCTGCCTTTTCGAAGGAAAGCGATCACGCTTGAATCGGCGTCGCGGAAGTCGACCCACTCGAACCCCTCGTCACTGAAATCCACCTCATGGAGCGCCGGTTCATTCCGATAGCACCCGTTGAGATCCCGGACCCAGTTCGACACGCCCTGGTGGGCCGGACGCTCCAGGAGGTTCCAGTCGAGGCTCTTCTCGTGATACCACTCGTCCCACTGTCCGAACTCCCCCCCCATGAAGAGGAGCTTCTTTCCGGGATGTCCGTACATATATCCGAAAAGAAGCCGCAGATTCGCGAACTTTTGCCAGTCGTCACCCGGTAGTCTGCGGATCAGGGAGCCCTTCCCGTAGACCACTTCATCGTGGGACAGCGGGAGCACGAAATTCTCGAAAAACGCATACCATATGCTGAAAGTGAGTTGGTTCTGGTGGTACCTCCGATGGATGGGATCATTCGAGAAGTAATCCAGCGTGTCGTGCATCCATCCCATGTTCCACTTGAGTCCGAATCCAAGGCCGCCAACATAGGCAGGACGCGAAACCATGGGCCACGCCGTCGATTCTTCGGCCACCGTCTGGACGTCGGGGTGGGTCCCGTACACCACTTCATTGAAACGCCGGAGAAAATAGATGGAGTCGACGTTTTCGTTGCCGCCGTATTCGTTGGGAATCCATTCGCCATCTTCCCTTGCGTAATCGAGGTAGAGCATGGAGGCCACGGCGTCCACTCTGAGGGCGTCAGCGTGGAAGCGGCCGAGCCAGAAGAGCGCGCTGCTGATGAGAAAAGACCTCACCTCGTATCTGCCGTGGTTGAAGATGTAGCTTTTCCATTCGGGATGGAATCCCTTCCTCGGGTCGGTATGTTCGAATAGATTTGTGCCGTCGAAATAGACCAGACCGTATTCGTCGCTGGGGAAATGGGACGGCACCCAGTCGAGGATGACTCCCACGCCGTTCAGGTGCAGTTGCTGGACGAGGTGCTTGAAGTCCTCGGGGGCGCCGTAGCGGGAAGTGGGCGCAAAGTAGCCGACCGTCTGATAGCCCCACGAACCGTAGAAAGGGTGCTCCATGACGGGGAGGAATTCCACGTGGGTGAAACCCATTTCGCGGACGTAGCCGGGGAGATATTCGGCCATCTCCCGGTAGGTGAGAAAGCGGTCCCCGTCCTCGGGAACCCTCCGCCACGATCCCAGGTGGACCTCGTAGATGGCCTGGGGGGCGTCGAGGGCGTTCACCCTGCGCCTGTTTTCCATCCACATGGAGTCGCCCCATTCATAGTCCACATCCCAAACGACGGAAGCGGTACTCGGGGGAGTCTCCCACCGGAGAGCGAAAGGGTCCCCCTTGTCCGCACTGTACAAGGTTTTGGCGGAGACGATGTGATATTTGTAGGGGGTCCCGTTGCCGATGCCGGGGAGGAATCCCTCCCAGATGCCCGAACCGTCCTCCCTCCCCTTCAACGGGTGGCGCTCTCTGTTCCAGCCGTTGAAGTCGCCTATGACCGAGACCCGCTCGGCGTTGGGAGCCCACACTGCGAAATGGGTCCCGTCGATTCCGTTCCAGTTCATGACGTGAGAGCCGAGCTTCTCATGGAGGTTGAAATGGCTCCCCTGTTTGAAGAGGTATATGTCCTGGTCGGTAAGGAGACTCCCGCCGTGCATCACGTTCTGGTCCTGCATCATGACCTTCCTCTCGTTTCTCGTGCGAAGGATGCCAGGAATGCCGCAGCCGGATGGAACCGGGCGGCTTTGCCGAAATGTTGCGAACCGCTTTCCGCGCCCTCTCGACCGGCGCCGGAGAAGAACCTCTCGATTCATTTCTCACTTTATCAATTCGAGGCGGTCCTTCAAGATAAAAAAGACCCCCCGCATCGGGCATCAACGTTGCCGCAACCGGTGAAAGCGTGACGAACGTCACCCGCAGTGGACCGGACCGGGCGAAAATGCCGCATGGAGGGGTATTCAGGAGCGAAGGGTATCCGCCGCAATTGGAACGTCATTCTTTGGTCACGCCGATCGCTCCGCAGGCCACGCGCGCGCCGGAGTTGCCGGTCGGCTGAGTGGCCAAATCATCGGGGCTGATGTGCACTATGAGTCCCCTCCCGACGATGGAATCGGGGCCTTCAAAAGAAAGGGTCGGAGACGTCCATTCGAGCCTGGCGATTCCTTCCTGGTTGGCTTCGAGGTTTCCAAGGTCTCCCTCATGGTGCTTCGCTGCGGTTGGACCCGCGTGGGGCATGCCTCCCGGATTGAAATGACCGCCCGCAAGGGCGCCGTCGGGTGCGCTGCAATCCCCGAATTCATGGATGTGGAAACCGTGGAGCCCTGGACTGAGTCCCGCTACGTAGGCATCGACCCGGATGCCGTTTTTCACTTTGGTGAAAGTCACGACCCCATTGGCCGTGTTCCCCTGGGTGGGGTGGAGTACGGCAATGGCTTTTACGATCCCGCCTTTCCCTTCATGCGCCGCCTTTTCTCCCCCGGAACACCCGAAAAGAACCAGTGCGACAATGCCTGCAAACGTAATGAAACCGGTTCCCGTCGTCTTCCTCATGATGCCCGCCTCCTCGTTTCGTGGAATGGATCCAACAAACCCGGCCGCGGCCGCCACCCGATATTCCCGGCGGACGGCCTCGCTCGACCTTGAAACGCGCTGACTGTCTTGCCGCGTGTCTGTCCCGTCTGGAACCCCGTGAACCATGGATAGAATAAAAGCATTGTTTGCTGAAAGGTAAATGGGGCGATGGAGGCTCTGCTGCGAAATCCCGCGGACGGTAAGGATTTCGGGATCGGTGGCAAGGCCGCTTATCCTCTCCCGCGCTCCATCAATTTTTTCAACGCCGGTTTGGAGACCTTCCCCATGGCGTTCTTGGGCAATTCATCGAGTGCGGCCGCATCCTTGGGGACCTTATAGGGCGCAAGCCGTTCTTTGCCCCACTCTCGCAGTGAATCGACGCTCAGGATCGCGCCTTCCCGCAGAACCAGGGCAGCGCAAACCCGCTCGCCCCAGACGGGGTCGGGCACTCCCACCACCGCGCATTCCTGGATGTCCGGGTGGGTCCTGAGGGTCTCCTCGATTTCCAGCGCCGAGACTTTGTATCCCCCGGTCTTGATGATGTCCACGCTGCGCCGCCCGAGTATCCGATAGACTCCGTTTTCTTCCACGGCGATATCGCCGGTCTGGAACCAGCCGTTCATGAAGGCTTTCCTCGTGTCTTCAGGCCTGTTCCAGTACTCCGCGAAGACGGTGCTTCCCCGTATCTCGATCTCCCCGGGGATTCCGGATTCGACCGGTTCACCCGCTTCGTCCACAAGCCTCGCTTCCACACCCGGCAGCGGGGTCCCGACGCAACCGGGGGTCCGTTTCCCGTGGAGCGGGTTTGAGAGTCCCATACCGATCTCGGTCATCCCGTATCGTTCCAGGAGAACGTGCCCGGAAATCTCCTTCCATCGATCGAGGGTGCTGACCGGCAGGGCCGCCGAACCCGACACCATGAGCCGCATCCCGGCGCATGCCTCTGACATCCTCGCCCGGTCGGCGGGCGATGCCTTTTCCCAGAACTCGATGAGCTTCATGTAAATGGCGGGCACCGCCATGAATAGCGTGAGGCCGCCGCGAACGATCCGATTCCACGTCTCCCCGGGGTCGAATCGAGGAGAGAACTCGCACGCCGCTCCCACCCAAAGGGCACAGGCGAGGACGTTCACAATTCCATGAACGTGGTGCAACGGCAATACGTTCAAGATCCGATCGTCGCTTTTCCATCCCCACGCATCGACCAGGCTCGTCACCTGTGCGGCGATGTTTGCGTGAGTCGTCACCACACCCTTCGGCTTCCCCGTGGTGCCGCTCGTATAGAGAATCATGGCCCGCCGATCCGGAGAAACCTCCGGCAGGGGGCCGGAAGGGATACAGCCGATCGCTTCGGGGCTCGAAGCGAATCGCCGCCCCAGTTCCTCCGCCGGGGAGCGCAGTCGATCCAAATAATCGGGATGGGCGATGACCGCTGCGGGTGACGTATCCTTGAGGACGTACTCCAATTCCGGCCGCGGATGGAAGAGGGAGAGCGGAACCGCGATCCCGCCCGCGCGCCAAATGCCCCATTGCAGAGCGGCATAATGAAATCCGGGAGGCGCAAGGAAGGCGACAGGGCTCTCCAGTAAATCCTCCGATCCGTTGAGGAGAAACGAAGCGACTCTGTTGGAAGCGTCGAGAAGCTGCAGGTATGAAAAATCCCCTTTCGGGGTTCCAATCGCCGTTCGATCAAGATAATTTTCGGCTCGCGCCGCGAGAAGAACCGACATAAAAACTCTCCTGTCTGTTTGCCACCGCTCTCAATTACACCGCTTCCGATATGGCGCCAGCCCCGTCCGGCCGACCCGCAGCCAAACCGTTTGCCGTGCCGGAGTCGGTATTGGCCCCCCCTGCTTCCGGATGGAGGCATTCGGCCAGGTGAGCGGCCACGATCGCACGCCTCTCCGGCTTTTGGTAAGATCTCCGCCACCCGGTACAATCTTTCGGAGAATCGCCGGGACGTCAAGGCGATTCTCGACGGTCATCATCCCTTGAGGCCCGCGCGCCGAATTCTCACGACCCGAGCGCGTTGAACCGACCGCATCGGCAGCGGACCTCCCCTGAAAAATACGCCCATTTTCCGGAGAAAATACCTCTTTCACCGTATTGCCTTTGCGGGCAATTCCAAACAAGAAGGAGGGTATCGTATTCTCTTCCGGCGCCTCTTTCGCGCGCCCTGCTCTCCCCTTTGCGCGCTTGAACGGTTTCGCCTCTCTCTCGGTTCCGGACAGCTATTGCAGGGCAGGTTGCTGCGGAAGTCCCAACGCGGCAACTGAATGAGGCCGCCCGCGATTGGGCCGATGGCTGAGGGAACGCTTGTCTCCACCCAAAGAACGGAGGACGGTCATGAGTGTCTACAAGATCATCGAACTCGTCGGAACCAGCGAAGTTTCATGGGAAGATGCCGCGCGGAAAGCCGTGGAAACAGCCAGCAAGAGCTTAAAGGACATCCGGGTCGCGGAAGTCAGCGAACTGGATCTAAAAATGGAGGAGGGGAAATTTGTCGCCTATCGAGCAAAGATGAAGATATCATTCAAGTATTTGGAGCACGAACGATGATTCCCCCGGCGAAGGAGGCTCCGGACGAATCCCGCGCCTCCTTCGTCAGGAGCAAGATTTAGATATTGAGGCCCCGTGCATCGGTAGAATCCCTTTCACCGAAACTCCGCCTCAACGGTCGACAGGTTGAGAACAGGCAATGTGGAAGCAGCATCCTGCTGCTTCCAGCTTCCCCGCAATCCCACACCGCAACCCGATAGCAAGGCCGACACGTTTCTCAGGGGCATCCTCGCCCATGGCCAGCAGTTCCGGCATCTCGTTTTGCAGAGACGGAACCACAGCCCCCGACTTCCGATCGCAATCCGGGAATAAGAGGCAGCACGGACCGCCTAAACGGCGTAATTGAAACTGGCGGCATGGCCCTCTGCGCCAGGGAGACGATCCAGAATCCGGCTTATTGCATTTTTCGCGGCAAAATCGTCTTGAGATAATCGTCGGTTGCGTCGAAGATCGGCTCCGTTTGATTCTGCCGTTTCATCAAGGGAATTACTTTAGTGCGCACGCCCATGCCCCGCGCATCGACGTACCCATAGTCTCTCAGAACATCCACAATAAGAGGATTTCTCGGCGACCGTTGCCCGGCGATCATCTTTTCGACTGTCATGGTATTTTGCAGCGCTCCCGGGCTGATCACTTCCATACGATCGGCATAACAACCCACCTCGATATCCACCGACCGGGTCCAATCACGATGGACGAGCGCGTTTATGCATACTTCGCGTATTGCCTCCAATGGATAAAACCAAACCCGATCTCGCCTGAGATGCCCCTCAATGACATCGCTCTCTTCCACAACGAAAGGTCGAATGGTTTCTGCAAATCTCTCGACAAGGCCGAAATCATTTTCCGACAGTGCTCGTGCGCCACTCTCACCAATCCGCCATAGCCCCACCAACGGGCCGTCAAGAACAGTGTCAAGCAATGCGCGATAGGTCTTGTCGGCGCTTTCAAAAACCAGGACGCGCATACCCGCTTGCCGCAAAAAACGTCGAGGCGAAACGCCGAAAAGCATCAATCCCGCAATCGTGCAAAACGGGGTAGACTCCAAGGCCTCCACCATAAATCCAAGGCCAATCAGACGTCTGATCCAGGTGTCTTCAGATTCGGGTATTTCGGGATCGTGAATGACATTGGCGAGATAATCACGAATCCGTTCGAGGTCTAATGACCTGAAAGAAGTACCGGCAACCGGCAACGTCTCCGGGTGCAGAATCCCCCCGCTGGCAAAGAGCCGGGCCTGCTGTTCTCTGGTAGCCAGGCGCGATGTGCTGCCGACTCGGATATAGATCTCTTCCCGATTATTGTGGCGAAGCACATAAGGCTTTGATGTTCCCTGGGGAAACGAAACAACCGCCACCCGTTTTCCTTCGTCCAGCGCAACTTCTTCATAAAATGGAATGATCATTGGATGGACTTTGGCGGCAAAAACGGTGTCCACAACCCATTCTTCAAGGTTGGGGCGCTGAATGCCGCTGATGGCGCCATCATCCTCAACGCCCAATAAAACCATCCCACCCCTGAGATTCGCCATGGCCACAACTTCTTTGGCTAACTGCTCGGGGCGGATGTCGTCCCGTTTCAACTCTACTCCGGAGTTCTCCCCATTGGCGATAATCTCCAGGAGTTCAGCTTTGAGCATGCTTCACCTCTATCAGAATCCGTACTTATCTTTTCGTTGCATGAATGCGCTTCTTCCACCTTCCAGGATCTCCGCCGCCATCTGCTGAATCATGGGAAGATCGATGGCGCCCTGCAATTCTGCAGGAATCTCCCCATGACCGTCCGCAACCTGGAACACTCCTATCCATTCGGCATCGCCAAATATGGGGATATTGGCATTGTGCGTGGCGAAGAGGAATTGCCGGGCGATCTTTGCCGACCGTAGTTCAGTAACAATCCTGTCTGCTATGAAGGCGTTGTCGAGGTTGTCTTCCGGTTGATCCATAATGAGCGGGTCGAGGTTTTCCAGAAGAAGCATATGCAAAATGGCCGTGCACTGCTGTCCGGTGGAAAGTCGCTCCAGAGGACGATAGTTCTCCTCTCCCGCGTGCGCCACGTTCAACTCGATTGTGATCGTGTCGCTCAGTTCAAGCTCCTCGAGTTCCATCAGTGTTGAGTGGGGCAGTTTTACGAGGGCGTCTGCAACCGATGGCGTGACGCCCCAGTTGGACCCCTTCAAAGCGTCAACCCCTTTGCGAATCATTTCCGCCAGTTTAGTCGGTGAAAAATCTTCCGCTGCTTCAATCCACGCCAGCCGTTTGAGACCGACTCCCTCAAGCCCGCAATCGTTTAGAAAAGCCACAAGTAGCGCCCGGTCCGACTCAGGATAAACCGTCAATCTGAGTTTGCCCGTTAGCTTTCGATTCAGCTTCTTCAAGGCCCGCTGTAACTGGGCGGATCTTTCAGCGCGCACATCTGAAAGTTCTCCCAGGAGCGCTTTTCTTGTCTTCGAAAACGCCGTCAGCACCGCTTTGCGACTGGCGAGCAAGGCCTGTTTGGGGCGGATCCGTTCGATGTCTTTGAGCAATTTCTGGTATCGGGCGCCGATTTCCGGTCCACTCCGCCCCTCGCAGGAAGGGATTTCTTTGAAAGCCTTCTCCAGGGCATCCTCTTCTGTCTTGATGGAAGCTGCAAGAGCATCCTGGAGTTCGCCTATCGCAGTCTTTGATGCGCCAGTCTTTTCACAGGCCTGGCTGACGAGATCCTCAACGGCGGAGGTCAGATCATCCAGCAGGATGCGCACTGCCTGCAAAGAATCCTCATGGGGGAGGACTTTGATCGCATTGTCGCTAAGGAACACCGTATCCGGAAGGCTGTCTTTGACGCCGGATAGAGCGGCTTCGAGGTTCTCAATCTCCTCGTTCACACGCGCCGACAGACGTTTTTCGGCCTCAAGCATGGGGACAATTTGCAATTTCTCTTCCAGCCCAAGTTCCTTGAATTGCCCCACCTGTTCCTGGAGCTTCGGCAGACGTCCGACTTCATCCTCGACTTCCGCCTGGCTGTCTTGCGCCTGAAGAATGGATTTTCGGTTGTCTTTCAACTTCTTGGCGATCTCCTCAAGCCGTTCGTCCATCTGTCTGTTGTCGACATCCAGAAAACGGTTGAGAAGGCCCCGTTGCCACTGAGGGTTTTGTGCGATTTCATAGATCTCGTTTTGTCCGTAAATCTCTATACGGGGCAGCACATCCGCTGGAACGAACACGGAAGGATTGCCAATCTCGTCTTTCACCGTTGCGCTTTCTCCATAACGGCGGGAAATGACGAAATGCCTCCCATTCATGGCCGACGATCGAATTGTCACTTCGATACGTCCCCTGGCCTTTCCCAGGTTTTCACGGATGATTTCGTCATGCTGTTTCTGGGCGTTCTTGCCGAGGGGCCGAAGCTCCAAGGCATAGCGGATGCATTCGATCAGCGTCGATTTCCCTGTGCCTCTTCCACCAATGACCGCGTTGAGATGTTCGGAAAACTCGATTTCGAGGCCATCCAGATACCCTCCGGTGAACCTCAGCGATTCGATGCGAGAGTAGTGCTTCTCCGGAACATCTGAATGGAGCCTCACTCGTGATTCAGGGTCCAGAAACGCCTGTTTGAGCGAGGCGAAACATGGCCTGGTCATCTTGATGAGGCACGAGGTCTTGGAGTTGTGAAGATCCTCGGGGCGAACAACATCCTTTGCGTTGATAATGGCGACCGGCCGCTCACGTCGGTACTCCGGTTCCCTGTTGAGAAGAATCTGCCGATAAGGATACCCCTCACTGTTTTTCAAATCATCCAGGGCGCCCGGAATCTGCGCAGCCTTGAGCAGGGGGTTTTGCCAGACATGGTGGAGCTTACGAAAAAGCACGCCGCTATCGTCTGTGCAGTGTGCCGCGTAGGCTATCCCGCCCAGAGCTTCGACCTTCGAGAGCAGTTCATTCCCGCCCAGATTTGAGGGCCAGACGCCATCCGTCGGGTTTGTCAATCCCAGGTTGCCCAAATACCGGTTCAGATGATCCGTGGTTGTCGTTTCGGGGAAAAGGCAGACAAAGTGCGCTTTTTCCGAAGAAGCGATCTCAAAGCCGGGGAAGACCACGATCCCTTGCTGCGTCATCAACTCTCGAATGGCATCGACGGCATCCACGTTGCCATGGTCGGCCAATCCGATGATTTTGATACCCTCTTCCTGACAGACCCCGAGCAGTTCGCGATTGAACTCCTCTTCCGTCATGCCATGTGCATCGCCGCGATAGGCGATGTACCCGGAAGGATTGACTTGAAGCGCACATTTCCAGAATCGGGCTTTGGTATATTTTTCAGCCACTTGCGCCTCCTTCACTCAGCATCCTGTTCACCGCGGCCAGCATGTCGGCTCGCTCCACCATGTCGCACCCACTCGTCAATTTCAACTCTTTTGAACTTCCAAAGGCGACCGGCCTTGTGGGCGGGCATATCCTTATGGTCTATCCATTTGTAAACGGTATCTCGCTTGATCCCGAGATAAGCGGCAATTTCATCCACCGAAAGCCAGCGATCTTCCATCATCGGATCATCCATCCAGGGGCCAACCGTTTCTATACAGAGGAGACATTTCCATCTTCACGATCCTATATCATCCGGTCTGGTCATGCGAAAAACGGATAAAATCGTAGTCATCATAGCAGAGCTCGTTCAAGACGCCAGATCTTTCAGCGTCCTCGGAAACCCCCCTCGACCATCTGAGAGCACAGAACGATCGAGTCTCCCGGCATGGTTCGGCTTGAACCAGGCGACAATAGAGGAATGGATTTGACTCCTGGCAGGCTCTGCCTGAACTCCGGAGGGATGCCAGTCGGAGGAACAACTCGGGCGGTTTATACGGTGGGACTGCGGTCTTCTGGCGATCCACGCCCTGTAGATTTCCCGGCCGGAACACGGACGCCCGGAACGGCCTTAGAAACCGCCCGTGTTCCCTGACGCCTTTACAGATTTTTTTAGACGCCCCTGATACCCGGCAAAGGCGGCAGAAGCATCCGTCCTTGCCGGAACGGCTCCACCTCAGGCGGCCGGCTTTCCGCGCCCCGACACAACTTCACCGCGCACGCTGATAACGACTTCCTCCATGGGCACGGTCTTTCCGCTCATCTCCATCCCCTTCCTCACGATGGCGGGCATGGCGGAACAGCAGGGGACCTCCATGTCCACGACCGTAACGTTCCGGATGCCGGCAACTCGGAAAATCTCGGCGAACTTCTTCACGTATTCCGCGCGGTCATCGAATTTGGGGCACCCGAGGAGGACTGCCTTCCCTTCGACAAAATCCCGGTGGAAATCGGGATACGCCACGGGAACGCAGTCGGAAACCACAATGAGATCCGCGCCTTTCAGGAACGGCGCATTGGCGGGAACGAGTCTTATCTTCACCGGCCAATGGCTGAGGGCGGAAACCCCGCCGGACGGCCAGACGGACGCGGGGAACGATTTTTCGCGAGGAACGTCGAACACCTGCACGCGGCTTGAGGGACATCCGCAGGGCAAGGCGGGCGCCTCCGTCTTTTTCGCCTCCTCCATTTCCGCCAGATGCCGCTCCACCGCTTCGGGATCGAATTCGTCGGCATCCTTCTCTACGATCTTGAGCGCCCCTTGGGGACACTCTCCGATACAGGCGCCCAGACCGTCGCAAAAGGAGTCTTTCACCAGCCTGGCCTTTCCGTCGATTATCCGTATCGCTCCCTCGGCGCACGCATCGGCGCACTGGCCGCATCCATCGCAACGCTCTTCATCGATTTCTATGATCTTCCGTCGCGTTTCCATGATATTTCTCCCGACGCCCGAAAATCGTTCCGAGCCATCCGCGGGATTGGTCCCGAAAGCGGCCTCTATCCGGAGACTCGCCCGCAAGGCTCTCGAATGCTTCATCCGGCGCGGATCGTTGTTCCTATAGGTTAAGAGAATCCTTCGCCAACTGTCTTCCGGTTTCCGTCAAAAAAACCCGTTCCATCCTCTCTTCCAGTTCTTCTTGAGACAGGGGATTCATTTTTTGCTCTTCTTCCAGCCGCACAATGAGATCCGCATCGTGGATGCACATGGAATTGACGGTCCCGCCCTTCGCAGAATCGCCGCGGCAGCCGATGATGCCGCAGATCTCTCCGATGAGATCCTCTCCCGCACCGACCTTTTTCAGGATTTCCACCGCGGCGGGAAAGTCTTTGTCTTCCCGGCGGCCGGTCGAGGCGCGGTCAGTCCCTTCCGCGGCGTCCGCAACATCGATGTCTTTCAGATACGCGGCCGCAAGAACCACCGCCGGATCGCCTCCTTCGGCCTTCACGATCCGCTCGGCGTACCGCGCCACTTTCAGCGTGCGGCCGATGCGCCTGAAATCCTGTTTGAATCGGCGTTTCATTTCTATCGCCACACGATCCCTAAAAAGGTTTTCCCTCTGCGCCAGGAGTTCAGGCGGGAGGTCGCCAAGGCACTGGGCCGCAAACCTGCAGTAGGAAGCGCACCCGAAATCCATCTTCGGGTTGACGACCTTGGACCCGCAATTCCTGCATTTTCGCGAGGCCTCATCCTTGAAGAATTCCACATCATGGCCGCACCGGGGACACTTTGCGTCGAAAATGGCTCCCGATTCCCAGTTCCGGCTATCCTGGCCAGGGCATTTCATGCTCTCACCTCCCCCGCCTCTCGGCGCGTCCGTTCCATGCCGCACAGATCTCGAAGCAGGCCCCCCGATGCTCCGCCGCACCCGTAAAGGAGCGGCAGGCTTTCGGAGGGTCAGCATGACTGCAAATCTTTTACCCCAGGATGGCCTTGAGATCGTCATCCGGGGTGGTGATGGGCTTTATATCGAAATTCTTCACCAGCACGTCCAAAACGTTGGGCGTGGTGAACGCCGGAAGCGACGGCCCCAGGCGGATGTTCTTGATTCCCAGGTGAAGGAGCGTCAGCAGGATCGCCACGGCTTTCTGTTCGTACCACGAGAGGATGAGAGACAAGGGCAGTTCGTTCACCTCTACGTTGAAGGCCTTCGAGAGCGCCACGGCGACCTGGATGGCCGAATAGGCGTCGTTGCACTGTCCGACGTCCATGAGCCGGGGAATGCCGAGAATATCCCCGAGATCCTTGTCAAAGAAACGGAACTTGCCGCATGCGAGCGTCAGCACCACGCAATCTTTCGGGACCTTCTCCACGAACTCCGTGTAGTAGTTCCTTCCGGGTTTGGCCCCGTCGCACCCAGCCACCAGGAAAAAATGCCTGATTTTCTTATCCTTGACCGCCTCGATCACCTTGTCGGCGACACTCATGATGGTGTTCCTCCCGAAGCCGACCATGACCGACTTGCCGTTCACATCGTCGGGAAAACCGGGAAGAGCGAGGGCCTTCTCGATCACCGGAGAAAAATCCCCGTTGGAGACGTGCGGCACGTTCGGCCAACCCACGAGGCCCGTGGTAAAGATGTTCCCGGAGTAAGCCGCCTGGGGCCTTTGGATGCAGTTCGTCGTCATGAGGATGGCCCCCGGAAACGCCGAGAACTCCTTTTGCTGGTTTTGCCAGGCGGTGCCGTAATGCCCGTAGAAGTGTGCGTACTTCTTCAGGCCGGGGTAGCCGTGGGTGGGCAGCATTTCGCCGTGCGTGTAAACGTTGACGCCCTTTCCCTCGGTCTGCTTCAGGAGATCCTCGAGGTCTTTCAGGTCGTGGCCTGATACGAGGATGGCCTTGCCCTTCCTGGCTCCCAGGGGGACCTTCGTTGGAACCGGATGACCGTAGACGCCCGTATTGGCCGCATCCAGCAATTCCATCGTTCTGAGGTTCACTTCGCCGCACTTGAGGACGAGACCAAGCCAGTCCACGAGGGGAATGTCCTTCCTCAGCATGGCGGCGAGCGCCTCATGCGTGAAGGCGTAGACGGCGTCGTCCGTCTGGCCGAGAATCTCAGCGTGATCGGCGTAGGCCGAAATCCCTTTGATCCCGAAGAGCAGCGTGTGTTTGAGGGAGAGGACGTCCGGATCGATGGATACGTCCGATTTCAGCCCGACCTTCGCAGCCTGTGCAAGCATCCCTTCCAAAGCGCCCTCCGGCTGGAATGAAGCCGCCGGATCGGTGAAATCGACTTTCCCCCCGGCAGCCTTCACCTTTGCCTTGAGCGCGTCTCGAATGGCAACCACGCGGGGGATGATCGCCAGGAAATAAGCCGGGTCGAAGTTCACGTTCGTGAGAGTGGAGAAAAGCGCCTTGCAGGTGACGACGTTGGCCTCGGAATCCACGACTCCGACCTTCCTTCCTTCCACGGCGTAGAGGGACAGGCCTTCCAGAGCATACACCAGCAGGTCCTGCAAGTCCGCCACGTCAGCCTGTTTGCCGCACACTCCGATTTTTGTGCATCCTTCGCCTTTGGCCGTCTGTTCGCATTGATAACAAAACATTGCGTCGCTCCCTTCATTCGGTTTGGTCGTTAACGTTGACTTCCACTTATCTCGACAAGGTGAATCATCGTTGCCTCTTGCTTTCGCCGTACTTTCGATTGCAGGATAACGACGGCGATGGAATTCATCCTTGATCTAAATCAAAACGTTCGTCTTTTTTTCGAGCTTCCTCCAGTCGGCCATCCCATGCGGCCTTTTGCCCGGGAGGGCAATCCTTCGCGGGTTTTTTCTTCCGTATCGGACAAGCGGCCACGAGGGATTGAGCCTGGTGGCCTCCGATCTTCAAACTGCGGCATATGCTGCCTGCTGAACGGCCATTGGCGGGCGGACGCTTATCGTATGCGATTCGAGCTTGAATTCCAGCAACGGGAAAGGCGCAACGCAATCGGCGCTATTCGGTTGAAAAATCCGGTGTACTGCAAGCATCGGGAGCCTCACGGCCGTTCACATTGATACATTACTGTAGTTAGGCCTTCCCTTTGCATTGTCAATGCCGGTACGATTTATCTGAAAGAATCGTTTTGACCCCAAGTGCTTGACAATGCTATTTTCCAGAGTGCGGGCCATGGCGCCCGAGCGGAGCCGGAGCAACTCCGCAGGAGAGGGAACGGCCCCCGCATTCACGCCGCCTCTCAACGGAATCCTTCCGCATCCCCTTCATATTCCGCTCATTTGCCGGGGTTGACTCCATTCCCGGCAGACTCCGCAACGGAGGAAGACGCATGAGACCGGTCGATCGAATCGCTGCCGTCCCTCTTTTTGAAGGCCTCCCGGAGGAACAACTCCGGGAACTCGCCGACATTGCGGTGGACCGGCAGTTTTCAAAAGGGGACATTCTGTTCCATGAGGGCGCCGCGGCCACGGGCTTTTACATCGTCACTTCGGGCAGGGTGAAGATTTACAAGCTTTCGATCGAGGGGAAGGAACAGATTCTCCACATCTTCGGGCAGGGAGAATTCTTCGGGGAGGTGCCGGTGTTTGCGGGGGGACGCTTCCCGGCCCATGCAGAAGCGCTCGAAGCGAGCCGCTTCCTCTTCTTCGGAAGGACACCCTTTATGGACCTGGTCCGAAAGGAACCGTCCCTCGCCATCAACATGCTGGGCATTCTTTGCCAGCGCCTGCGGCGGTTCACCCACCTCATCGAAGATCTCTCTCTCAAGGAGGTTCCGGGCAGGCTCGCGGCTTATTTCCTATATCTCAGCAACCGGCAGGAAGATTCGGACTCATTGTATCTCGACATCACCAAAGGGCAACTCGCAAGCCTCCTTGGGACCATTCCGGAAACCCTTTCCAGGATGCTTGCCCGGATGAGCCAGCAGGGGTTGATCCGGGTGGAGGGGAAGAAGATCGGCATCGTGGACCGCGGAGCGTTGGAGAACCTGGCAGCCGGAGAAAAACTGCTCGGCTGATGGTGGCATGGATGAGTTGATTCTGGCATTCACTTTACAATTCCGGAGAGTTGAAAATGATGCACGAGGTGACGGCAAACATTGGTCTGGCAATGCTTTTCGCGCTGTTTGGAGGAACCATCGGCATAGTGCTCGTGTTGGTTTCTTCGTATTTTCTACCGGGAATCGTCAACCGCCTGACGCCGAACGTGGACGAAGAAAAAGAGATCATACGGGGGAACGTCGCCGTGGCCCAGTATTTCGGCCGGGTGGTGAGCGCCGGAATCCTCGGGGTGAGCGTCGTGGCGGCCGCGGCCGTCCTGGGCGGAATCATCGCCGCTTTACACTGAAGCCCCGGGAGCGCCCGCTCCTCAACCAGGAGAAAGCGCCGCGTCCCGGGTCATCCGGGCCGATACGGCTCCCATTCGCGAGGAAAACGCCGATGAATGGACTGTGCATTCTTTTGCTGTGGATTCTGCTGACCGTCCCTGCAACCCCTTCCGCCTGGGCGAGAGGGGGAGGCGGCTGCGTGGAAGAAGGCTCCCTCGTTCTCACGCCCAACGGACCCGTGCCCGTGGAACGTCTCCAGGCCGGGGACGTGATCCTGTCATGGTTCGGGGGCGCTTTGCGGCCCGCGTCGGTTCAGGCCCGAACCGAAGTTCAGCCCGAGGAATTCGTGGAACTCGCCGTGTCCGGCTCGGTCGTCCGTGCAACGGAGGAGCACCCGTTCGCAACGGCTCCCGGAGAATTTCGGGAAGCGGGGAGGCTGCGTCCGGGCGACACCCTCTATGTCCGGGACGGCGCGGGTTTGAAGCCAGAAGCCGTGCAGTCCGCGACCCGCGTCGGGAGTTCCCGTCCCGCCTACAACCTGACGGTTTTCCCCGGCGGGACCTTTTTCTCGTCCGGGATACTGGTGCACAACAAGGGCGGCGGCTGTTTTCTCCCCGGCACGCCCATCCTCCGAAGCGACGGTACGGAGACGCCCATCGAGGAAATCCGCCCGGGCGAAGAAGTCCTCGCCTTCACATCGCGCGGAGAAACGGTTCGAACCATCGTTGAAGAGGTCCTGGTGCATGACGTAAACGAATATTTTACCGTTTCGACGGAACGGGTGGTCCTGCGCGTGACTCCCGAGCATCCGTTTTTCATCGGCAACGGGACCTATAGAACGGTGGATGCCCTCCGTTTGAACGATTCCATCTTCGTATACGACGGGAAGGGCCTCCGTCAGGAGCGCATCGCCGGAATCGAAAGGAACCGGGAGGGCACCCTTGTCTACAACCTCAGGACGGATTCCCCGCACACTTTCTTCGCGGGAGGTGCGGCCGTCCACAATAAGGGGGGAGGCTGCTTCGCCGCCGGCGTCAAAGTCGAAACCCCGCATGGACCGGTCCCCATCGAGTCCCTCGCTCCGGGGGAGCGAGTCCTCGCCGTGGGAGACGGCGGGGCAGCCACGGAAGCAACCGTGGAAGGTGTCTATGCCGCCCGATCGAACCTTCTCGAAATCCGCACGGAGACGGGTACGCTGACCACCACGCCGGAACACCCCTTGCAACTCTCCGGCGGCGGCTTCCGCCAGGCGGGGGAGATCGCCGCGGGCGAGGGAATCACCGTGTTTCACAACGGGAAAACCGGAACGGCCAAGATCATCGACTCCTTCACTCGAAAAGGCGAGGCGCAGGTTTTCAATCTCCGCGTAACCGAACCGCACACGTTCCTGGCAAACGGATTCGTGGTCCACAACAAGGGAGGAGGATACAGCGGCTACCATTCGTCGAGTTCGAGCCGCGCATCGAGCACGAAATCCGGCAACGCAACCAGCCAGGACCTGGGTTCGCTCGGCATAATAGACGAGAAGACCCGATGGAAGGACGATTGGCCCCTTTGGAAGATTGTCTCCTTGGGAGGCGGCGCATTTCTACCTTTCGCCATTCTGATCTTCATCGCCGTACGTGTCCTCGGGAAGAAGAAGAACCTGGATGTCATCATCGGCCGAAGTCGCATTGCCCCCAAGGCCGAAAAAACGCTCAAACTCCTGGAGTCCATCGCCGAATACGATATGTCGATGCTTCTGGAAAATCTACGCGGGGTTGCTGAATCGACTTTCCGCCAGCTTCAGACGTGTTGGGAAACCCGCGTTTACAGCCCCATGGAGCATCTTCTCATGCCGGACCTCTATGCTCAGCACTGCGCGCAGATCCAGGGGATGATCCGGAATCACGAGATAAACTTCATCTCGGACCTCGCGGTCGAGAGCGTGGACATCGTTCACGTTCGTTACACGAACAATCCCGATCAGCGCGAATTCACCGCGCTCATAACCGCCGCAGCCAGGGACTATTACCAGGACGACCGCACCGGAAAATTCCTGCGCGGGGACAAAAAGCCCGAGCGATTCCAGGAGTTCTGGACGTTCCAGTACCAGGGGAGCGCCTGGCGTCTTCGAGAGATCGACCAGGCGGGGGAATCCGATGCTCTGAAAGACGCCAATTTCTGCGAAACGGTTGCAGGGCCGCAATTCGAGGACAGCGCCGGCGGGGCGGGCGCGGAGAAGGAAGCCGGGGGAACCCGCATCGACCGGCTCTTGAATTCCCTCGCGAAGACCGATCCGCTCTGGCGCAGGGAATATTTGAAGGCCCGGGTGCGCATCATATTCACGAACGTCTTCATGGCCCGGGAGATCGGCGAGACCACGGCCGTCAAGGCCGAGAACTTCTTCCCGGAGGTCGCCTCCTATTTGCGAGACGAGATCTCAAGGACTCGGGAAAACGGGATCGCGGTTGAATACAGGAACTTCTGCGTCCGCCAGATCGGCATCGCGCTCGTTCGAAATTCCCCCGACCCGACCCGGGATGAATTCACCGCACGCATCAGCGCGCATGCGCAGAAGATCGTGAAGCGGAACGGAGAACAGATCCAGGCAGACGAATACGTTGTATCCTTCGAGGAGTGTTGGACCTTCGGCAGGCTGGATGGAGACTGGAGGCTCAAGGAGATGGGGTGACGCCATCCGGTGAGGTGATCATAGACAATTCCTCAAGATGAAGAAGCACTGACATCAATGAAGAGATTTACGATTTCCCTGGCGTTGTGCGCAGCGCTGATTTCGACAGCGCCGGTCGCCGCAAAGCGAAAAAAGTCCTGATGACCGGCTTTGGCGGTGAGACACGGCGCGGCAAGGCCGTAACCAAAGAAAAAACTACGCACCGCGGAGAACGCAGAGAAAACAACTGCTTTCATGTATTTCTTGGCAAGATTTCAAAAACTCGCAGGTTGGTGGCACGGCGGGACCGGGCCGGCGGCGTTGCGTCCGCCGCCCGTCCCGGCCGCCGCAAGCCCCATCAGCCGCCAATGGCGACCATGGGGCGGTTCACGCACTTTCGGAGCGATCCACTGACGAGTTGATGTTTTTCGGGCTTCTGGCTGATGGCCTTCCTGAGGGTCGCGAAAAGGTCGTCATCGAGCAAGCCCTGGCGGATGAGCGTCTTCATGTCCGTTTCTTCAGTGGAGAAGAGACACGTTCTGAGCTTCCCGTCGGCAGTCAGCCGGAGCCGGTTGCAGGTCGAGCAAAAGTGGTGGCTGACGGGGCTGATGATGCCGATCTTGCCTTTTGCCCCACTGAACCGGTAGTGGCGCGCGGGGCCGTTGCCATTTCGAGTCTCCGCCGGCATGAGAGGAGCCACCCGGGACAAACGGGCGACGATTTCATCCGCGGAGATAAAGCTGCTGGTGCACTCTTCCTCGCCGAAAGGCATGAATTCAATGAATCGGACGTGGAACGGGTACTCGAACGTGAGCCTCGCCAGGTCCTCTATTTCGTCGTCGTTCACCCCGCGCATCGCCACCGCATTCAGCTTTATGGGAGTGAGCCCCGCTTCCCGCGCCGCTTCTATGCCCCGCCAGACCTCATGGAAGCGGTCCTCACGGGTAATGAGAGCGTATTTGTCCGGCTTCAGGGTATCGAGACTGATGTTGATGCGCTTGACCCCCACCCTGACCAGATCCTCGGCGAAGCGCTCGAGCAAAACGCCGTTCGTGGTGATGCTCAAGCTTTCCACTTCCGGAATGTGGCTGATGGTCTCGCACAGATAGAGGATATCCTTCCGCACGAGGGGTTCTCCCCCCGTGACGCGGATCTTGGAAATGCCGGTGCGGGCGGCTATGCGAACGAGGCGGAGGATTTCTTCATACCGCAGAATCTCCGAATGGTCCAGCTTCGGTACGCCATCCGCGGGCATGCAGTACGTACAGCGAAGGTTGCACCGGTCGGTAACCGAAACTCTCAGGTAGTCGATTCGTCGCTGATAGGAGTCAGTGGGGGGCGTGGACATTGGCCGATCCTTAAGGGTTTGAATGCTGAAGTTCCTTGCGCGCATGTTGTCCGGCCGGGACCGGAAACCATCTCCAAAAAGCCGTGTTATCTTAACGCCGTCTCACCCAAAATACTACCCCAACCCGGAAATTATGACGAGTTTCGGCCGCTCCCGTTCAGGGGTCGAATCCCGCGCAGCCGCACGCTGCCCCTCACGGCGGAGGGAGTGATTCCCGCGTTTTTTCGAAAGGTTCCGATGGACCCACGGTCCTTTTCAGGCGTTCCTTGAGAAGCGTGTACCGATGCTGCGTCTTGTCGTTCCGGATGGCGATGGCGAGAGCCTTCTTGCTTCCGACGATGACGACCAGTTTTTTGGCCCGCGTGATAGCCGTGTAGAGAAGATTGCGCTGGAGCATCACGTAGTGCTGGGTGAGAAGCGGCAGCACGACGGCGGGGTATTCGCTGCCCTGGGACTTGTGAACCGTGACGGCGTAGGCGAGCGTCAGTTCATCCATCTCGGAAAAATCGTAGGGAACCATCCTCCCATCCACTTCAACATGAAGTTCCTGGTTCTCCAGGTCTATTTTCCGGATTCTGCCGAGATCGCCGTTGAAGACGTCCTTATCGTAATTGTTTCTCAACTGCATCACTTTGTCATGGAGCCGGAAGACTCTCCCTCCCCTTTCGACCGTCTGTTTTTGCGGATTGAGCGCTTCCTGCAGGACGGCGTTCAGCCTCTGCGCCCCGATGATTCCCCTGTGCATGGGGCTCAACACCTGGACGTCCTCGACGGGATCGTAGCCGAACCGCACGGGGATGCGCTCGGCGCAGAGTCTCACGACCAGTTGAGCCGCCTCTTCCGGGTCGTCTTTTTCGATGAAGTAGAAGTCCTGGAGTTCCTCCGACTCGACGCGAAGCTGGGGAAACCGCCCCTGCTGAACCAGGTGCGCGTTCGTCACGATGCGGCTCTCCCTGGCCTGACGGAATATCTGGGTGAGCCTGACCACAGGAAACCTCTCCGACGCGATGACGTCCCCCAGCACGTTTCCCGCACCCACCGAAGGCAACTGATCGACGTCCCCCACCAGAACGAGGGTCGCATTGCCCGGAATGGCCTTGAGCAGATAGTGAGTGAGGAGCATGTCCAGCATGGAGGCCTCATCCACGATGATCAGGTCCGCTCCGAGGGGCTTGTTTTCGTTCCGCTGGAACCCCCCGGCCTGGGGGCTGAATTCGAGCAGCCGGTGAACGGTGCTCGCCGCGTGCCCCGTAGCCTCGCTCAACCGCCTGGCCGCCCGGCCCGTCGGTGCAGCGAGGCACACTCTGGCGCCCATTCGGCGGTAGACGGCGAGAATGGCGTGAATGAGGGTGGTTTTCCCCGTTCCCGGACCGCCGGTGATGACGAGCACCTTGTCGGTCATGGAGCGTTTTACGGCTTCCTCCTGCAAAGCGGCGAGCTTGAAGGGCATCTTGTCCCGAAGCCACGCAAGAGCCGCCTCGGAGTCCGGCTTTCGCCGGAGCGCAACGAAGCCTTCGAGATGGATGAGGCGCTTCGCCGAAAGATTCTCGGCGGCGTGATAACCGGAAAGATAGATGGCGTCCTCATCTCCGAATGCCGCGGCAACGTCTCCCTTCAGACTCTCCCGAATCAGGCGTTTCTCGAAGAGCAACCGTTCCAGTGCGTCCGCGAGCACGGTCTGCGGAGTCTCCGCAAGGATCTCGGCGCTCTTCTCCATGAGCCATCCTCGGGGAACGCACACGTGGCCGTCATCCGTAGACTGGTGTATCACGAAGTGAATTCCGGCCTCGGCCCTGAGCGGCGAGTCCGCGGGAATTCCAAGGTTCCGGGCGATCTTGTCCGCGGTGATGAAACCGATTCCCGAGACATCCAGGGCGAGCCGATACGGGTTTTCCTTCACCACTCCCAGCGCCGCCCTGCCGTAGTGTTTGAAGATGCGGGTCGCATAAGCAGTGGAAACGCCGTGGCTCCTCAGGAAAACCATGAGATCCCGAATCTCCTTTTGATCCTCCCACGCTTTCCTGATTTGCTCCAGCCGGTAGGAACCGATTCCCTCGACTTCTCGAAGCCGGTCCGCTTCCCGGTCGATCACCTCGAGGGTATCTTCCCCGAAACAGTTCACAATCCGCCCGGCCATGACGGGACCGATCCCCTTGATGAGCCCGGAGCCGAGGTATTTCCGGATACCCTCCACCGTGGAAGGCGCCGCCGTCTCGTAGCGAGTCACCTCGAATTGTTCGCCAAACCGGGCATGAAAACTCCAGGCCCCCTCCATCCGCAGAACCTCTCCGGGGGCGACCGACACGAAATTGCCGGTAACGCTCACGAGGTCCCTCCGTCCGGGCACCTTGACCTTGAGGACACTGTAGCCGTTCTCTTCATTGGCGAAGGTGATCCTCTCGACCACCCCCTGAATTGTCTCGCCCTTTTCCTTCATCCGGCTGTAGCTTTCCTCTTATCCCGCCCATCATACCGCTCGGCGTCCCGCGTCAGATCCGACGACGCCGGCGGCAGAAACAGATCATCCACAATTGTCCGCGACTTTCCCGGAAGTGTATCACCATCGGGCTGAAAACAGTACTCTATAGACGGGCCCGCGAAACTGCAAGAGACCGTCTGGCTCGCAAAGAGCCGCAAAACCTGAAGACCGGTTTCACCGCTAAATCATTTTGACAATTTCATTGTGCATGCTAATATTACGCCGGTAATAGAGGAATTGTCATGATCGAGCGTCCAGCGGGTGATGCGCGGGAAGGCGTCGGTTCTTTCCGTGGCGTGCGAGAAGATGGGAGTGTTTTCCGCTGGTTACAGGCTCCGACGGGCCGTGAAAAAGCGTTTTCCGGTGGGACGGCGCGCTTCGCTATGCATAAGGCTGAGAGGTTGACGGATGTCGCTTTACATCAAGACCGAAGACTACCAGGAACATGGGGTCAGCAAGTACTCTGATCTCGCACTCATACGGGCTTTGGTCCAAAAAGAACTCAATATCGACCGCGTTTTTGTTTCCTTTGTGAACAAGCATGAATATATTCGGGTAGATTTTCTGAAACCCCGCCCTGCGCGCCGGTCGAGGCGGCGTGCGCTCCAGAGGAAAGCTTCCGAGCAATCCTCGCAGGGTTGAAATTCAACGAGCGTCCTCCGGGACGCTCGTTTCGCATTCTGGCGCCCCATGCGCCACGCCGGCCGATGGACTGAAGCGTCTCGACGCCGATTCCCGGCCTCCCCCCCCGGAATTTAAAAATAATCCTCTATCGGTCATTCTTTTTTTCAAGTTTCACATCGTTCGGGTCGATTAACGATCTACCGGTGGTTGTTCTCCGCATCGCACGTACCCGACCTTTCTGAGAGAGAAGATTCTATGGGTGACAATGCACTTCTGGGGCTGTCCATTCTCTTTCAACTCGCAACCGTGTTCCTGGCATGGAGACTGATACCCGTAACGGGCAAGAGACGGGCATGGCTGCTCATTTCAGCGGCCCTCTGCCTCATGGTCTTGGGGCGTTTTATCGTCTTGTACGCCTGCCTGACCTCCCCGGCGGTCTGCCCCTACGCCAGCAGTCAGATGGAAAAATGGATGAATCTGCTGATATCCGCCTTGTTGCTCGCCGGGGTAGCATGGATTTCCCCCCTCTTCCTTTCCGTGAAAACGGCCGAAGAGAATTTGCGGAAAAGCGAAGAAAAATATCGCACCCTTTTTGAAGATTCCCGCGACGCCATTTTCCAGTCCACCCGCAAGGGAGAATTTGCGGAGATGAACCCTTTCGGGCTGGAACTTTTCGGCTGCTCGCACCGGGAAATACTCGAGAAGAACGCTGCCAGTATTTACGTCAATCCTGACGACCGCTTGAACTTCCAGGAGGAAATCGAAAAAACGGGGTCGGTGAAGGATTATGAAGTCAGACTCCGCAAGAGCGACGGAAGCGAGATGGACTGTCTGATCACCGCCACCGTCCTGCGCGACCGGAGCGGCGCCATTCTAGGGTATCGAGGCATCATCCGCAATGTAACCGAGATCAAGGAAGTCCTCCGCAGCCTGGATGCCGAACGAGAGAGATTTTACATCCTCCTCAACGAACTCCCCGCGTTCGTCGATCTCCGCGGCAGGGACCATGCCATCAAATTCGCCAACCGGAGGTTCCGTGAGGACTTCGGATGCCCCTCGAACCAGGCCTGCTACGAACTGCTGGAAGGCAGGTCCAGCCCGTGTGAAGACTGCCCCAACGAACGGGTCCTGGCCGGGACCTCTCCTCTCGAGTTCGAGTGGAACCGTCCCGACGGGCGGACTTACCAGGTTTACAAGTACCCGTTCGTGGACGTGGACGGAGCCCCGGTCGTGCTGGAACTGGGAATCGACGCCACGGACCGCAAACGCGCGGAAGAGGCTCTCCGGGAAAGCGAGGCCAAGTACAGGGAACTGGTCCAGAATGCCAACAGCATAATCCTGCGCATGGACACACGGGGATCCATAACGTTTTTCAATGAATTCGCACAAAGCTTCTTCGGCTACGCCGAAAGGGAAATCGTTGGCCTCAATATTGTGGGAACCATCGTCCCGGATACCGGAAGCGCAAGGACCGACCTCACCGCCACGATACTCGGCATTCTCCACAACCCCGGCGGCTTCCACGGGACGGAAACCGAAAACGTCCGCCGCAATGGAGAGAAGGTATGGATCGCCTGGACCAACAAGATCATCCTCGATAAAAACGGGGAACCGGAAGGAATCCTGTGCATAGGAAATGACGTCTCCCAGCAAAAGCGGCTCGAAGAACAATATCGTCAATCCCAAAAGATGGAGGCGATCGGACGACTCGCCGGAGGCATCGCCCACGACTTCAACAACCTCTTGACCATTATCCTGGGATACAGCGAAGTCCTCCAATACCAGTTGCGCCATCAGACGCCCGCCATCTTCGAGGCCATCGCGGAGATCAAAGACGCAGCGGAGAGGAGTTCCGCCCTTGTCCGGCAACTGCTCACCTTCAGCCGCCAGCAGATGCTCATGCCGAAAGTCCTCAACATCAACACCATCGTCATAGAAACCGAGAAGATGCTTCGACGCCTCATCGGAGAAGACATCTACCTCACGACCACCCTGAGGAACGATCTTTGGAGAGTCAAAGCAGACCCGGGTCAAATCGAACAGGTCATACTGAACCTTGCGATCAACGCCCGCGACGCCATGCCCGAGGGGGGGGCTTTCTCCATAGAAACGGCCAATGTGCTTCTGGAACGGGAGAGTTCGATCAGGCACATCAACCTGAGACCCGGTCGATACGTGAAGATTGATTTCACCGATACTGGGATCGGGATAGACGAAGAGACTCTCTCACGGGTTTTCGATCCCTTTTTCACCACCAAGGAACAGGGAAAAGGAACGGGGCTCGGCCTCGCAACGGTGTACGGCATCGTCAAACAAAGCGAGGGGGATATCGCCGTCTTCAGCGCACGTGGAAAAGGGACGACGTTTACGATCTACCTGCCGGGTGTCGAAGAGGAAGACGAGGCGGCCGCGAAACCGCTCGCTCCCGTGCGCGCCGGACGCGGTGCCGAGACGGTTCTCCTGGTGGAGGACGATGACAGCCTGAGGAAAATCATCAGCAAGATTCTGAGCGACAACGGCTACCGGGCGATCGAGGCTTCGAGGGCCGAGGAAGCGCTTTCCATAGTGGAAAGGAACCAGGAAGTCATTCATCTCATGGTCGTCGATCTCGTGTTGCCCGGCATGAGCGGGCGGAAGCTCGCAACTCGGATGGCCGTTCGCTGCCCCGATGTCAAAATACTTTTCATCTCCGGGTACATGGAAGATAGCGCCGACAGCATCGATAACCTCGAGCCCGCAACCGATTTTCTCCAGAAACCGTTCAGCCCGCCGGTTTTTCTCCAAAGGGTGCAAAACCTTTTGAACCTTCCCCACACGGAGCGGAAGCATTCCATGGGCGTTCCGTCCGCGTCCGCCTGACGCGTCCGCCGCCGGGAGAACGCGTCCCGGCCGGTCCGTTTCCTTCCGATGGAAATCTTTGGTTTGACTTTGAAAAAATGCAGGGTATGATATCCTCGTAGTTGTACGAACAGCCGTTAGGGGTGCTCGGGTATCCGAGCTGAGAGAAAACCCTAATTACCTGATCTGGACAATGCCAGCGTAGGGAAATGGTTGTGAGCCAGGGTCATTCCGGTGTTCACGCAAAGACAGCCGTTCCTCTCCTGGGGGAACGGCTTTTTTATTGCGCCGAAGGAAAGCCGCTCCCATGAACTTCGACACGCCGACCCGCTTCCGGGAAGCGGCGCCCGCTCAACTGGAAACACCACGGGCCGCGGGTCGGTCTGAAAGGTGAACGAACGATGCATGAATCTTTAGTCATCGCGGGCCGGTCCTTCCGGTCTCGATTGCTCATGGGAACCGGAAAGTTCCCGTCGCCCGAGGCCATGAAAAGGGCCATCGAGGCATCCGGCGCCGAAATCGTGACGGTCGCCCTCCGCAGGGTGGACATCAACAGTCCCCAAGACAGCATCCTGAGCGTCATCGACGCCAGCCGCTGCCTGTTGCTCCCCAACACTTCGGGAGCCAGGGACGCCGAGGAGGCGGTACGGCTGGCAAGACTCGCCAGGGCGGCGGGTTGCGAACCGTGGATCAAACTGGAGGTGACCCCCGATCCCCGTTATCTCCTTCCGGATCCCATTGAGACGCTGAAGGCGGCCGAGATCCTCGTCAAAGAAGGCTTTGTGGTTCTCCCGTACATCAATGCCGATCCGATCCTCGCCAGGCGGCTCGAGGACGCCGGAACGGCGACCGTTATGCCTCTGGGATCGCCCATCGGGTCCAACAGGGGAATCAGGACGCGCGAAGCCATCGAGATCATCATCGAAATGGCCAAGATTCCCGTGGTGGTGGACGCCGGTCTGGGAGCGCCTTCGCATGCGGCGGAAGCGATGGAGATGGGGGCGGACGCCGTCCTGGTGAACACCGCCATCGCGGTGGCGTCAAACCCGGAAGGGATGGCTCGCGCTTTCAGGAAGGGCGTGGAGGCCGGACGGGAGGCTTTTCTTTCGGGACTCGGCAAACTCCGGCGAACGGCGGAGGCATCGAGCCCTCTGACCGGTTTTTTGAGGTGAGGACGCCATGAGCTTTTACGACGAAATCAGAGGCTACGACTGGGATGAAATGGGGAAGGAAATCAGGAGCCGGACGGCTTCCGACGTGGAAAGGGCTCTTTCGGCCCGCCGCGTCGGCATGGACGACTTCATGAGCCTCCTTTCCCCCGCCGCGGAGCCATACCTCGAAGGGATGGCCCAGGGGGCGCATCGCGTGACGCAACAACGATTCGGGAAAGTGATATCTCTTTTTGCGCCCCTGTACCTTTCAAACGTCTGCACCAACGGATGCGTCTACTGTGGCTTCAACGCGAAAAATCCCGTGCAGAGGGTCACCCTCACGGTAGACCAGGCCGCCGCCGAAGCGGAGTGCATCCGCGCCATGGGTTTCAGGCACGTGCTTCTCCTGACCGGAGAGGCGCCGAAAGTCGCCTCCGTGGAGTATCTCGAAAGCGTCCTGGAGCATGTCAGGACCCGGTTCTCGTCGATAGGCGTCGAGATTTTCCCCATGGACGTGGCATCTTACCGGAGACTCATCCAAAGCGGAGTGGACAGCCTTGTGGTTTTCCAGGAAACCTACAACGAACGGCGCTATCCCGATTTTCACCCCATGGGGAAGAAGAGGGACTACCGGTGGCGGCTCGAAACGCCCGACAGGGGCGGTGAAGCGGGTTTCCGCCGTCTCGGCATCGGGGCGCTTCTCGGACTGGACGACTGGCGGGTGGAAGGATTTTTCATGGGCATGCACGCGTCCCATCTCCTCCGCACCCACTGGAAATCCCAGGTCACTGTCTCTTTCCCGAGGCTCCGGCCCGCCGCGGGAGCCTACGACCCTCCCGCGCCCGTTTCTGACCTGCACTTCGTGCAGTTGCTGACCGCACTTCGGCTCTATCTTCCCGATGCGGGGTTCACCCTCTCGACTCGCGAACTGCCATCCCTCCGCGACCATCTGATCCCTCTCGGGATCACCTCCATGAGCGCCGGGTCCAGGACCGATCCGGGCGGTTATGCTCATACGGCGGAAGCCGAAGCGCAGTTTCAGATTGCTGATGAACGTTCTCCCGAGGTCATCGCCGAAATCATCAGCAGCAAGGGCTACGAACCGGTTTGGAAAGACTGGGATGCGGCTTTCCTCGTGTAGCGGCGTGCGGGAATATGCTCCGGCATCGTCCGGGAGATCCACGCCATCATCGGGTGTCGCATGGGAACAGGGGTTGCGAGTGGCTGTTGAAATCGTTCTGAATGGAGAGAGAAAAAGCATCGACGGACCGGTGAACGTCATCGGATTGCTGGAGTCCCTCGGCGTGAACCCGAAAACGGTTGCGGTCGAGCGGAATCTCAAGATCGTCGCCCGCTCGGACTACGCGAAGGAAATGGTCGAGGGCGGGGATTCGGTAGAAATCATCCGGTTTGTGGGAGGTGGGTAGATGAATCGTGAAAAGAGGAAAATGATGTTTCAGGAAGTGGACGTCTACCCCGTCACCTGTGAGAGGCTCTCGGCGGGAAGGTCGGACCTCGAGGTGCTGGAGGCGGTGATCCGGGGCGGCGCAAAGATCGTCCAGCTTCGAGAAAAGGAATACTCCGACAGGGACCTCTACGCTCTGGCCGTGAAGTTCAGGGAGATGACGGCCGAAGCGGGGGTCCTTCTCATCATCAACGACCGACCCGACCTGGCCCTGGCCGTGGACGCCGACGGCGTGCACCTGGGGCAGGACAACCTCCCCGTCGCCGCGGTCAGGAGCTTCGCGCCGGAACTCCTCATAGGGGCCTCTTCGCACACCCTGGAGGAAGCGCTTCGGGCCCAGTCGGACGGAGCGGATTACGTGAACGTCGGCCCCATCTTCCCCACCAAGACTAAGGAAGGAGTGAAACGGTTCCTCGGGCCGGAAGCAATCGCCGCCATCGGCCCCGAGCTTTCTTTGCCCTTCACCGTCATGGGCGGAATCAACCAGTCCAACGTCTCCCGAGTCCTCGCAAACGGCGCCCGCCGGATCGCCATGGTGACGGCCATTACCCAGGCGCCCGATATCGCCGCCGAGGTGAGGGCGTTCGGGGAGAAGATCAGGAACTGGCGCTGATCCTCTCCCGGGCGTACAACGAGAATGCCCGCCTTTCTTTTCTTTCACGAACAGTCATTGCATCGGCGCCTGGAATCGCATTACAATAGCGTCGGCTCTTTGTACAGCTCCGCAGGAAAAGGTATCGGAGACCCAATCGCCATGTCTGCAAAGGCAGCCATCCAGGTTGGGTTTCCGGATTCCCGCCTTCACGGGAATGACGCGCCAACGTTGGCCTGTATAATGGATGCCCTTTCCCGCTTGTCTGAAAAGTAACCCTGGGGCTTTTCATCCTTCGTTGTGGGCGAAAGCCCATGCGGGGTTGAGTTGTGTTTGGGTCCGGTCGCTTCCGTTTGGTACCTGTTCAGGGGGTACATCACTCACTTGTGCTGCGGGCCTCTTGCGCTTCGCGCAGGGACAACAAGTTGTCCGTGTCACCCGGATCACGTGAATGAGGCAGCATACGATGCGATCGCCCCGTGAAGAGATCCTCCGTTTGGAGGCGGCATCGGCTGAAACGGCAATGCAGCAGGGAGGGTTGACAAGATGATGGATCTTCGGGACTTCTACACGCGACTGCTCGAACTTGCCTCTCCCTGGACCGTGAAGGCGGTGGCCTTCAACGAGGGGGTGAAAACGGTGGACGTGTATCTCGCCCATGCAGCAACGGCTGAGTTCGCATGCCCGCGGTGCGCTCGCCGTTTGAACGCGTGCTGCGATTCGCCGGAGAGGACCTGGCGGCATCTGGATACATGCGGGAGAACGACCCTGCTCCACGCCAGGCTTCCCGTGGTGCATTGCCCCGATCACGGTAAGCTGCCCGTGAAGCCCCCCTGGGGAGACTGGGAGTCCTGCGGCACCCCGGCCTTCGAGCGGTCCGTAGCGCGGCTGGCCAAAGGCTTCGGCGACATAAGGCAAGCTGCTCTGTTCGTCCGGGCGGAGCGCTCAGACGTCCGCAACATCCTTCGATCTGCCGCCGAAGAACCGGGGAAAGCAAAGGATGGGCCCGCCGAAGAACCCGAGAGCGCCGCGCCAACAACCGCTGCACCAGAGGCGAGGCAGCTTTCCCTCTTCGCGCAAGACGACATGACCTTCGTCAATCAAGGCATCAAGGCCTTCCGGCGGCTCGATCTCGAAAAAGCCGCCGAACTCTTTCAAAAGCATCGGGACATTTATCCGAAGGGCTACGACGTCGGTCCCAGGCTTTCAGCGGCCGAATTCCTGCTCGTGGGTATGCGTGAGGCGCCCGCCGAACCTTGCGCGCGAACGGCATGGTTGTGCCGTCTCTGGGATTCTTTTGAAAACCGCGCTCAGTCGGAGGAAACCGCGTGGAATCATTGCGCCGCCGAGGTGAAGAAGGCCTTCTTCTCCCTCGTGGCCGAAGAATCCGAACGGTCCGGCCCGACGGATTCGGCCTTTCTCCCCGGGGACATTCCGTGCGGATTTATCCTTCTTCAGGCCGAACGAGTTGAAGACGCCATTCCGAGCCTTCAGAACAGCATCTTGCAGACGCCCGATAATCCCGCCCTCTACGGCTGGCTCGGAGACGCGTACCACCTTCGCGGGGATTTGCGTGTGGCGAGACAGTGCTACATGGAGGCCTGCCTCATCGATCCCCTCGGCATCGACTGGCGGCATCTGCGGGACGAAGACCTCAGGGAACTGGAGCGGGAACTGCTGTTCATTTATGGACCCGATGAAAACCTGGCCCGTGCCTGGCTGCCCAGCCACGCACGGGTGGAGGGTCTCTTCGAGCGAAAGACGGTCCGCCTGCACGACGGCCTCAAGGAAGTGGTGGATGGCTACCTTGCCCTGGAGAAGGCCCTGCTGAAGGAAAAATCCCCGCTGGTTCAAGCGAAGTTGTTTTTCAGGGGGTTGGTGCTTTGCGAGAATGAAGAGAGCCTGAAGTACGTGAAGAAAATCGACCCGGTGGAAGTCCGCAGATTCATGAAAGAAGCCAACCCGGATCTCTTTTCAGAGTTCCTGGCGCAGATCGTCGAAGGGGACGGGGCAGGGGGAAGCCGCCGCCGCTGATCCAACCGTTTTGCTGCGGCAAACCGTTTCTCGGGGCGACCGCACAAAAATCAGGACCAATCCTCGCGTCCGGTTTTTGAAGGCCGGATTCGGCCTTCCTTCCCCGTTTGAGGGTTCCGTAGCCGGTTTCGACGCATCGGCATGAAAAAATCGCAAAGGTTCGCACGCCAACCCGTTTCCTTCGAGCGGCTCGATCCATCCGAAAGCGGGTATCCAACAATCCTATTTCGCAGTGCCGGTCACCCCCAATGTTTTGATTTTCTGTGTGACGGCCGTGACCGATTTATCCAATTGCGCGGCTATCGAGCTTGCCGACGCGCCTTTTTCCGCGAGCGACTTGAGCGTGGCCACATCGCTGGCGCTCCAGGTTGTCGCGGACGCTACCAGGCCTGCCGTCGTCGAATAGCTCACTGACGAGACACTTGACATGGGAATTTCCTTTCTTCTGAAAATGTCGATATCGGTATCCACGGAAATTTGCCCGAGCTGCACAAACCTCCATACTTTACATCGGATATCGTGTGAGAAAAGTCGAGTAAAGAAACATTAAGCCGCAAATCGTTTGTGACGCTTTCCCCTGCCAGATCTCAGAATGTTGCTCTTTTCAAATGCTGAAGCGTATGCCGTTTACGGTGTCCGCGGACGATGATTCTCCAGCTATTCTCGTTCCTGCCCGCGAACTGCGCGGTTCACTCCATCCCAGCAAGTGTTCCATCAGCGGCGCCCATCGGCATGCTCTTGAACCATCTGCTCGACGTCTGCAGCCCATACCGTGTTGCAAACCCTCTTCCCGAGTTCAAGGTAACATCGGTCGCCACCCCGCTCGCCCTCTGCCTCGCTGCCAGAGTGAGGCGGGTTTCCCGTCGAGCATCCTGCACGGTACTCGATTGCACTCCCGAGGGCTGAATTTTCAGTCAATTCCACCGAACACAATGGACCCAATGAAATAACGTTCGGCGGACTTCACCGATTCATCGAAGACGCGCCCCCTGCTTCAGACACGATCAGTATCTCTTGCAGTTTTTGAGCGACTCATTTTTCATGAAAGGAGAGTTGTTGACTTCTGCATTCGCCCAAGGGGTCTTCGGTGGTTGAGACCACCTGGGAGGTAGTGGCGATGGAATACCGATCAATCATTATCGGCCGGAGTCAGAAGAGAAATCGCCCTGTGTTTGTGCTTGCGATAGATCTTGAAATCGGCGTCGAGCGTTAGAATCGAACTTGCCTCGTGCAATTCGGTCATACGGACCAGGCAGGCGTCGGCCATCGACATCGGTATATCACTGTACTTCTTCAGCAGGGCGAAAACAGCGCCGACATTTTCCGTAAGGCTGAAAGATGTAGATAGTATCTTGCGCTCGAACAGCTCAAAGATTGAAGCCGCGCCGTTATGCCATCCCCTGAGGAGAAAGCACGCCTCCGAAACGACTGCTTCGCAAGTCAAGAAAGGAGGACTTATGGAGGACCATTGAGCCACAACCCAATCATGGTGCCTGTCCCGAGAGTTGAGGAAAGCAACCAATGGCCCGGTGTCAAGGATAACGTGCCGTCTCATTTTCCGTAGCCGTCCAAGTGTGCAGGATTCGCCGAAAGATCCTGCGGGCCTTCCAAAGAACCGGCAAGGTCGCCGGCGAGATCGAGACAGGAACGAGCATCTCGATTCTTCTCCCTGGAAAAGTATTCTTGCAGAGCTGTGCGCATGACCGCCGACCTGGTTTCGCCCCTTTTTCTCGCGGTGTCCAGAATCAGGGCCAACAAATCGTCAGAAAGTTTTATGGCGATGGTCTTCATTGAGTCCTCCGTAATACTCTTTTCCCCTCATCGTATTACGATGGGCCGCCAAGATCAAGAGATAAAAGGTGGAAGTCAGAGGCGAAGGACGGTTTGCCAAAACAGATTGAGATGAGCCTCGAAACCTGGCAACTCATCTGCCTCATCCAAAGCAGTTTGCCTTCATAGTTATGCGCCCCCGCCCGCCCGCTCGCGATGTTCTACACTCTACTGGTCGAAGACGCAGTCAACCTCGACGATAACTCTTCATCTACGGGCCTCCCCCTTCCGCCCAAGGGGTCTGCAATGGTCATGACCATCGGGGAGGTATTGGGCAGGATGTTCCACACTGGAACGCGGGAACTTGCAAATTAAGTTGGACTTGGTTATACTTTTATATAATCCCAACAGTATGGAGGTGCAAATGTTTACAACCTGTTTGCGGAAAGTTGGCGGCTCCATAATGCTGACCGTACCGCCTGCCATCCTGGATCTGTTGCACTTGCAGGCGGGCTCAACCGTCGGTCTGACCGTTGACGGAGGGCGACTGGTGATCGAGCCTGCACCGCAACCGCGTTTTAGCCTGGCTGAATTGCTGGCTCAGTGCGATGCATCGGCTGAGATGAGCGAGGAAGACCAAGCCTGGTTGGAGAGTAAGCCGGTCGGTAGCGAGTTGCTGTAGTGGAACGTGGCGATATTTATCTCGTATCACTGGACCCAACTTCAGGTCATGAGCAACAGTGAACACGGCCTGTCTTAATCGTGTCTCCGCTCGCTTTCAATCGACTGACCAGAACACCCGTCGTGTTGCCAATCACAAGTGGAGGCAGCTTTGCACGCACAGCCGGCTTTGCTGTATCCTTGACCGGGGCCGGCACACATACAACGGGCGTTGTCCGATGCGACCAACCTCGCGCTCTCGATCTTGCCTCTCGTAATGCTCGCAAATTGGAAAGCGTACCGCCTGCTGTCATGGATGAAGTACTGGCAAGACTCATTGCCATCTTTGAATGACAGAATTGTGCGGTCGCCTTTTACGTTTTTGCATTCGAGGTAAATTGCCGCCAGAATGAGAACAGGCTGGCCCAAGGGTTCCCCAATGGCTGAAACCGCTGAGAAAGTAACAGGCATCAGGAAGATGAAGTGATTTTGCCCGAGGGGTCCTCTATGACTGAGATCACTTGGGAGGTAGTGGAGGGGCGTTTCCTCACTCGGAGATTCGGCTAATTACATTGGGGAAAGAATCCATGCACCTGCGAAACGCTTACCCCGAAAGTCCTCACCAACGATAGGCGGGTGAGCGGTATCGATCCACCGTCCTTCAAATTTGTCTGCCACCGGTACTGGGGCGTTCGGAATATGACAAACGGCGGGGTGGGCGCTTGAATTAGTCTTTTCACGCACTACGCAGTGAAAGACCAGGTACAAATTGCAAGGATCTCTCGGATGCCCTCCGAGCCCGCAAGTTAAGCGGGGATCAGGGATGGGCCGCGAGGCATCGATCCATGTCGTGCGCTCTCCAAGTTCGGAAGGAGAAAAGTTGCTTGCGCAGCCGTATTTCGCGCACTATAATATTACTAAACTGCCATTGATGGAGCTTGCGTATGGAGACGGTTAAAATTTCACCTAAATTCCAGATCGTCATTCCCAAAAGGCTTCGAAATGCCTTGAAGCTATCGGCTGGACAAAAGGTCCAAATGGTTGTCTACGACAGCAGAATCGAGATGATCCCCCTTCGAACGATTTCGGAAATGAAGGGGTTTCTCAAAGGGATTGATACCACTGTCGAAAGAGAATCCGATAGAATATGAACATCGTCGATTCCTCCGGCTGGCTGGAATATTTTGCGGACGGCCCCAATGCTTCTTTCTTTTCTCGCCCTCTCGCGAAGACATCCGATCTTGTTGTACCCTCCATTACGATTTACGAGGTCTTCAAGGTGGTTCTCCGTGAGTTTCCGGCAAGGCAGGATGAAAGGGGGTGTGAAGGAGGACTATGATCGGCTGAACACATCAGGAGAAAGGGGACAGCCGATGAAAGAGACGAGTGTGCCTGAGATCGAGAGAAAGCTTGAAG
>Ga0209749_1000388_pt1 | contig 64255 bp, 57 predicted proteins | sample EPASupsiteSAE347_FD_187267 | JGI IMG/M metagenome (GOLD analysis project Ga0209749, IMG submission 187267) | Bioremediated contaminated groundwater from EPA Superfund site, New Mexico - Sample SAE3-47 (SPAdes) (version 2) | ecosystem: Environmental > Aquatic > Deep subsurface > Groundwater >... | reverse complement strand
AAATCAATTGAAAAAAAATAGTACTTTTATGCTCCCAGTTGCCATATGAAACACTGGCACGGTTTGCTCCGGAATCACTGGCACGGTTTACTCCGAAATCAGTGGCACTGTTTGTCCGAAATAATCATCATTTGCTTTGATGCTGTCACATGCCTTACAGGTTATGGGTCGAACCTGTCCGGCTGTGTTCACGCTTAGCAGTATGAAAATAGCAAACAGAAAAATTATTTCATTCTGGGTTGTGGATTAGGAAAAATATATTTTAGATCATTGTTCCCGTTTGATGTTAATTTTGCGAATATGACTACAGTTTGAATGCGACAGAATGATATCTGCCTAAAACGGTTTATGTCATTACCCTTTTAAGTTTTCTAGCAGAAGGTTATTGGTGATCAGGCCAATTACCGGTTCATTTGCTTTGCCATTCTTTGTAACGAATACATCCTGGCATTCTTTCTGGGCCTCCATTACCATCTTTACATCAAGCAAAGTGGCATTTTCACTGATAAATGTATAGCCATTTGCAAGGTTTGATTGTATCTCGACCGAAGGAGCTTCAAGTAGGTTCTGAACCGTGTACTCTTCAATTATAGCCTGTGGTACCCGTGAGGCTACGGCCGAAGAAATAAAGCGGTCGAACAAGCTACGGTGAATCATGGTTTGTACCACATTGCCTGACGTAAAGAATGCATATCTGTTGTAGCATCTAAACCTGGGATCAGGAAGAACCTCCGTTAATATCTTTCTTTTTATATCATCGGGATATCTGAGGAATTCAATCCTGTTGAATGGTATCATTACCTCTTTAACAACAAGTCTTGAAAGTCTTTCATCCGGGTTTAGTCTGCCAATTATTTGTTGATACGAACGGCTAGCAGATTCAAAATTGTCCTTGGAAAAATAGAACGCGAGTACGGTACCTATCCAGGTGCCCCAAAGTGGGAGAAAAGTCTGGGCAATGAAGCTAAGGCCACCGCTTACCTGATCCGTGCAAATGGCAACGATAGCCAATGCAAAAGTTCCAAGAATCACAAATACCGTTATGCTTACTGCGATCAGATTTCGGATTAAAGTTCCGCCCGACTGCTGAAATCCGTTGTTTAAGGCCATGAAATGATAGGTTTCTGTTGGCCGTAAATATAGCCACAATAAGGCCCCATGTCAATTGCCGGAATCTTCCACCCTGATGGTAGAAAACCGGAATAGAATTGCACTGAACCAGAAATTAACTTTGTTCAACAATATCATATATTGAAACCCGTCATCAATAACGCGTCATTAGGAAAATGCATGGCATTTTCCTATTAGATCCTGTTATACCTAAAGCAACAGGATTTACATATTTTCAAACCTGTTCCTTTTTGGTCTATTGCGTACCGGTGCTGGCAATTAAGATTTTACAGATTTGTAAGAATCCTGATTCGGTATTAATTTTTATAAACCATACTCCGGTAGAAAGCGTTCTGACATCAATCAATTTTTGTTTTTCCATACGATTGATACTACCTGATATGCTAATCCGCCCGGCCATATCAACTATTTCGTATGTTCCTTTTTCCGGACTTGACTTGAATACAAGCATGATTTTATCCGAAGCGGGATTGGGATAAACGGAAATTCCGGGGAGCGGGCTTTGTGTGTCGCCGATCCCGGTCATATTTCCGTTTTTATCTGTTTTGATCAGCAGGGCATGGTAATCATCGTCTGATGTGGATTGTGCCCCGCCGCAGATGATCCAGCCTCCGTCGGTGCAATGTGCAACCGAATGACCGAATGCCTCGTAATAATTTCCGAAATACCTGCCCCACAGACTGTCGCTGTTCGAACCATATTTCATCAGCATGAGTTCCGTCGGATGTGAATTCAAGCCAGTATAATGATCACCGCAAACGATCACATCACCCTCGGTCGTTGTTTGTATGCTGTAGATGTTCTGGCGAGTTTCATGATAGTGTACCCGGGTCCAGAGTGAATCGCCTGAGGAATTCAGTTTCATGATCATTGACCGGTTCATTTCCGTTCCTCCCGCGTAAAATCCTTCCTCTCCGATGGTATCAAGGGAATAAAAACAGGCATCTCCATACCCCTGATACTCCCTGAACCATAGGGAATCGCCCGTCGGACCGATTCTGAATAAAAAAGGAAGAAAAGTAAAATATCCCGATTCAATACCTCCTCCAATGATAAAATCGCCGCCCGGAATCTCTTTTATTGCATAACATCGTGGCGAGACCCATTCACCTGCCGGAATGGTGACAAAATCTTTTTTCCATAGTACATTGCCCGCTGAATCGGTACGGCACACGGTCATATCCCATGGAGTCTCATTCCCACTTCCTGCCACGATATATCCGTTCCCCGATGTGGGCGCCAGGATTGAAACAAGGCCCTGGCAAATCGTCTTTTCCCAGAGTGAGTCGCCGGTCGGGGAAACGTGGAGCAGGTTTGTGGTCCCATTCCGATAGGTCGGAAAAGTGAAGCCACCATCGGCAGTGGAAACCAGGGCCCGGTCGTTAAAGTACAGACCTGCGTTTTTGTAAAAAGATCGCGTCCATAACGTGTCGCCCGACGCATCTGTTTTCACGAGCCACGAACTATCTAATGCGTAGTCCAGATAAGCAAGGAAGGCATAACCGCCGTCGCGGGTCTGGACAACCGACATTCCCCAGGCATAATTATTTTTTGATATGATCTTCTCAAAGGTGACCTGGGCTTTGATAACACCTTGAAATAACAACGCCATGCAAATGAATACAAGTTTTTTCATTTTCTGATTGTTTGATGATTATGGTTCTTTGATAATTATTTTCTCCGAGGCCGCCGTCTTTCCGTCATACACCAGCCGTACCACGTACATGCCCCGCGGCCAGGCGGAAACGTCGAGGTCGAGCTGTTTGTCATCCCGGCTGATCTCTTTTGAAAATAGCCGTTTGCCATAGAGATCGTAAACCTGCAGGTCCAGCTCTTTTGTCCATTTATGGAATGTTGTTTGAACAGTGAAGTTTTTTGTCTGGCTTTCCAGTCTGATCCTGTCGGGCAGGGTGATGTGAATCCAATCACTTGCCGGATTGGGATACACCGTCATTTTTACAAGTTCTTCATCTGCCGGCGGTTCTTCTTTGCCAACCGTAAGGCCGCATGGAGGCATAGAGAGGGTTGAACTGGCAATAGGATAAGGACAAAGCGAGTCGTACACCCGCGGAGCCGTGTAAATACTGTCGAAACCGAGGTTCTGGTTAAGTTTCCACAAGTGAAACAGGTACTTGTTATAGGTAGTATTGTAATCCCAGGCGGTGATCAGCAACTTTTGGTCCTGAGTAAGGGTTGCATCCCATGGAATATAATCCGAATGATTTAATATTGTTTCTTTGAGGATGTTCCCCAGGGTATCTGTTTTTAAAACACAGAGTGTGGGAATTGATGTCGAATATTGGTACCAGGCCCCAATAAAAAACACCGAATCTGACAATTTTGTAATAGTCGATGCCTTTCCAAAAGTGGTACTTGGTTTTAAATCATGATAATAGACCGGTTCACCTGTTAGCGAGGTTTTGATTAGGCAGGGAGCATAATTGGGAGCAGGACCATGGTAATTGCTAATACAACTGTAAATTGCATGATCCGTTGTGATAGATTGAAACCCTTCACCCCCGACCTGTTCGGTAAATGGCAGAGTGTAGCCCCAGGGTATCTCCCATACGGCTTCACCCGTTGAATCTGCCAGAATAACCATGGGCCATACCCAGTCGGGTTGTGTTTGTCCGGAAACAGGCCGGTAACAGGTGCCGGTTATAAGATAGTTTCCTTCAGGGGTGATTTTAAGGTCTGTTACATCATAGGGGTGAACCAGCGGATCATTCTGAAAATAGCGTTGCTCCCAGATGATTTCGCCATATTCATCCAGGTGCATCAGCCAAGCGCTTTGTGACGGATTAACATCCCAGTTGAGTAATAGAAAAATATACGTGTTGTCGGAGAGCGCCTTGATTTTAATTCCATAATCATCATTATTATCGGTATGAAAAACGTGGCACCATGCTACCTCACCACATTCGGTAAGCTTCACAATAAACGGGTCTTTCCATTGCATATCTAACGTATCGCATACTCCTGCAGCAATGATTCCTCCGTCAGGTGTTCGATCAATGCCGTCCAATCCCCATTGTCGGATTCCGGTTCCGAGTTTTTTGTCCCAAAGAAAATTTCCATTTATATCGGTTTTTATGATCCAGCCGATTTTCATTACCGTACCCAGGCTTTGATTTCCAACGATTAGGATTCCTCTGTCGTAATCTTCGATCACCTGGTAAACGAACATGTTCCAGGTGCTGCTGCTGAAAGTTTTAATCCATTCCTGACTATATGAGTTATTCGATAACCCAATAATCAAAAAAAATAAAATAACAATATGGCTACTTCTTTTCATATAGTCAGGAATGGATTTGGGAAGGTTATTTCATTACAACCTTTGCGCTTGTCACCGTCTTTCCGTCATACACCAGCCGTACCACGTACATGCCCCGCGGCCAGGCGGAAACGTCGAGGTCGAGTTGCTTCTCTTCCAGGCTTATCACTTTTGAAAATACCCGTTTGCCAAAGAGATCGTAAACCTCCAGGTCCAGCTCTTTTGTCCATTTATGGAATGTTGTTTGAACAGAAAAGTTTTTTGTCTGGCTTTCCAGTCTGATCCTGTCGGGCAGGGTGATGTGAATCAAATCACTCGCCGGGTTGGGAAACACCTTCATTTTTACAAGTTCTTCATCTGCCAGCGGTTCTTCTTTACCAACCGTAAGGCCGCAGGGAGGCATTGAAAGAGTTGTACTGGCAATGGGATAAGGACAAAGCGAGTCGTACACCCTGGGAGCCGTGTAAATGCTGTCGAAACCGAGGTTCTGGTTAAGTTTCCACAGGTGAAATAGATACTTGTTGTTAGTAAAATCAGCTGCGGTAATAAGATATTTATTGTCCTGTGTTAAAATCGCATCAATTGGAAGGTATATAGTGTTTTTCAACACTTTTTCCTTTAAAATTGTTCCTAATGTATCGGTTTTTAAAATAGCTAGTTTCGGATTGTTGTCGCTTTTTGTATACCCTGTTCCTAAAATGAAAGTTGTATCAAACAATGTATTTATCGTCGTGGCTTTACCGTAAATGGTATTCGGAATTAAATCTTTATATGAAACAGGTTCACCCATTAATGAAGTCTTGATTAAGGTTGGTGAATAACTAGTGACGGGCCAATGATAATGACTGATACAACTGTATATAGCATGATCTGTTTCAACTGATTGAAAACCTTCTCCCCCAACCTGTTCGGTAAAGGGTATTGTACAGCCCCACGATATTTCCCACATGGCTTCGCCGGTCGAATCGGCCAGGATCATCATGGGCCAGATCCAGTTTGGTTGACTCTGACCAGAAATTGGCCGGTAACAGGTTCCCGTTACCAGGTACTTGCCATCTGCTATAACCTGGAGATCTGTTTCATTAAGTGGTGAAGCTAAAGTATCATTCTGAAAATAGCGTTGCTTCCAGATTATTTCGCCAAATTCATCCAGGTGCATCAGCCAAACGCTATTTCGTGGGTTTACATCCCAATCTTTCAGTAGGAATACATAGGTGTTATCAGGTAATGAATTTATCTGCACACCGTAATCAGGATTAGAGTCAGTATGAAAAATATGGCACCACTCTACTTCACCGCATGATGTTAATTTTGTAATAAAAGGATCCCACCAATCATTATCCAGTGTATCACAAACGCCTGCAATAATGAAACCCCCGTTTGGCGTTTTATCAATACCATCCAGTGCCCACATTCGGGTTCCATTTCCCAATTTTTTCTCCCAAATAATATTGCCATTTATATCAGTTTTAATAATCCAACCGATTTTCATAACACTTCCTAAACTCAGGTTGCCTCCTATTATTACTCCTTTGTCATAATCCTCTTTAAGTTGGTAGGAGAATGTCTGATACGTATTACTACTGAATGTTTTAATCCATTCCTGACTATATGAGTTGTTCGATAACCCAATAATTAAAAAAAATAAAATAACAATTTGGCTACTTCTTTTCATATAGTCAGGAATGGAGTTGGGAAGGTTATTTACTTACTAATGATCAGTTTGACATGATCCTTGGTACTGCCGTTCCATTTCAGTGAAACAATATAGGAACCCGAAGGCAGGTTGTTGGTTGGCACGGCTATCTGGTCATAATTTCTGCCGGCGCTGAAATTCATTACTTCCTTACCTGCAATTGTAGTTAATGTAACAGAGAGCGATCCATTTTTGTTGGCCTCTTTAGCAGCCCGGTATTCAACAACGAAATAGCCTTTGGCAGGATTGGGAAAGATCTTCAACTTGAACTCATCATAACTGCCATGTGAAGGATCATTCAGTTTCCATCTCCTGGTTTCCTTCAGGTTCGAAGCGGTAAGTATCGGTTCCTGATACTGGAGTACTCCCTTTTTGATCAGAATATTCCGTGCATAGGCTCCCGGAGTATATTGATCATCCCGGGCTAATGAGGACAGTGTTGCAACCTGCATACTGTCAATGGAACCCAGCCCGTTTGGATTTGTTACGATTTGCTGAATGATAGGGAACAAAGCGACATACATATCATAAACTGTTTGTTGGTCCCCGGTCAACTGAAAGATTGTCGGAATGTTATTCAACAAGGCATTGCCGGTTTCAAACATCCCTTTCCTGTAATACAAAGATACAAGATCATAGTGGGACATTAAGCTGTTTTCCTCTGATACCATCGAAATAAGGCTGTCGATTCCGAATGTTCCGGTTGTATCCGTATCATAAATCCGCTTCAGCTTTTTCGCTGCGATAGATGCCTTTTGCTGCCGGTTTGCCAGTTCAAGTTCCTTATCTTCTTTTGCTCCAAGAATATTTTGACCTTCTATGATTTGTGCCATCATCGAATCGGGCATTGGGATGAACCGCTGTTCAAGTGCTTCCATTAATGCATCTGATTTGGCCGATTGCGGATTTTCGACCAGGATATCACGGATCATGGCATTGGGGAGCACCGCTTCTTTTTCAATGGCCGACTTCATAACAGAATCGGAAAGGTAGGGCGATTGTGACAGAAGCTCATTGGTGATTTCAACAGCCTCCGGAGGGATGCTTGTTTCAACGGTTGTAACCAGTTCCTGTGTTGACCCGCCATCGACCAGACTGGTTAAGTCATCGAATATGCTATCCGATTCAATTTGTGCCTGGTTGTACTCACCTAAGAGTTCGTCAAGATCAGGTAAGCCACCTGTGTTTGAAGGGCAATCGGCTATCTTATTATATGTAGAATTTAATATTATCTCTTCCTCAACTCCAAAAATAGGAATTGGATGGAAATTCATTTGTCCCGGTGGAATTCCATCAGAACAATATATTATCTGATCGAACGGATTGTGGATATCGTAACTATTATTATTCCCTTCGGTAAAGGTATTTTTAGCTGTAAATGATTTTGTGCCCTGATAAATGGATATTCCCTGATTTGGTGTCCCCGGTTCTGCTTCGGATATGATCAGGATATCGTTAAAATTCAGGAAGAAATCATTGCATTTATAACACAGTCCGCCTTCCCCATGATCACTATACCGGTTGCATCCTTGGGCCTGCGAACCGGTTTGGAGGTTATAAAAAGCATTGTTATACACTTCATTGTCATATGGTCCGGATTCATTGATGATAAGTCCATAGCCGTTTTTATCCTGAGCTCCACAATAAAACTTGTTTTCTTCGATGGTATATCCCGTGCAATTGTTCAGGTACATGCCATAGGTTTGGAGTTCGCCATCGGGTAAGCCGGGATCCAGTACCCTGAACCGGTTTCGATAGGCTTCAACATAGGAAGAGCCGTTAAATCCGCTTAAGTATGCTCCTTTTTGATTCTGGTCGAAAATTGCATCATAGATATGAATTGCATATTGGGCACCTGAATGCAATGAATAGATACCATAAGTCATTCCTGTGAAGACCGATTTGATGGTATCGTGTTGATTGGGCAGTTCGGGATATTGGGGAAATATATATATTTCGGCATCATGTGACAGCACGCCAATTCCCCGGTAGGGATAAGCTGCTCCGGTTTCATTCTGGAACGTGCAGGCAATAACCTTAATTGGTTCTACTTGTTCAGCGCCAATAAAATAAGGAGTTCCCGTAATTCTGTCTCTGTCGGATAAAGTGAATGAACAACGTTTAAAGGTACAGAAATTCGTGCCCGGATAATTGGAGATTATTATTGATCGTTGGTTATTGATAAAGAATGCATCTGTAGCAATGATAATTCCTCCGTTCACTGAATAAATACCAGGGTTGGCATATTCGATTTTTCCATTGTTATAAATATGAACATAACCCTGGTTGGAAATGGGTTGCTGGGCTAAATTGCGGTTACCTTGTACCTCAATACCGCCCCAGAAACCAGGACATGAGGTGGTCAAAGTCCCGCCATTGACAATCAGTTGTGCTCCGGGCATCACAATGATTTTACATCCCTGATTAAACTTGACGGTGGAAGTAATTGTCAGGACAGAATTGGGCTGTAATGTCAGGTTATGCGTAAACCATTTAGGCGTATCAAACGTGATATTTTCATTGGAGGCGACTTCGGTTCTTGATTCTGAGGCTCTTAAAACTGCCTGATAGGCATTGATTCTACCGTAGCCCAGTTCCTGAGAATGTCCGGGTCTGGTTGGATCCCAGTTATAATCATAGGCATTGGGATCTGGATATTGTGGCCCGGTTTTTTCGGCAGTTGCCTGAAGAATATACTGAACATCAGCATTTGACAAACATGGATTAACAGATTGCATTAATGCTGCGATTCCAACAGCTATTGCAGTAGCAAGAGATGTCCCTGAATGATATTCATATAGTTTACCTAATGGAAATACAGCGCCTGGATTTCCAATTACGTATGGCGCAAGTATATAATAACCTGGGGCTGAAATATCAGTATTTTGTCCCCAATTGGAACCGAGTCCACCTTGTTGTTCCCATCTGTTTTCAGTTTCAGTATTGTCCGTTCCACCAACAGCAATTACTTTACTACTGCATGCAGGCCAAGCAACAGAATTTTGAGAATTTCCATTCCCTGTTGATGAAAACATTGTTGCGCCATATGTATCGTATGCCAAGTCTATGGCTTCCTTTAAAGACTGATATGGACCACAAGTACATAAACCAGGCCACGAAACCCCCCAACTAAAAGTAAAAAGTCTGACCCCTTGTGATAATGCCCATTCAATAGCAACATCCGCAAGTGACATCGCTACTGCGCCATTATTTCCTATTTTACACATGATAATTTTTATGCTCGGTGAATTCCACCCTCCGGCAATACCACTCTCACCAAAAGTATTATTTGTTCTGGCAGCAATGATAGATGAAAGCATTGTTCCATGATCATTACTCCAATGATCCGGGTTTGTATTAGTAGAACCATCAAAAAAATTTCGACCAAGAAGTTCAGAATCAGGTGCAATATCATCATTGTTCCAATCTGTACCACAATCAAGAATGCCAACTTTGAGATCAGAATTTCCTGTTGTAATCTCCCAGGCTTGCGGAATCTGCATTGCATCAAAATACCATTCTTGATTTTCATATTCAGGATCATCAGGGTCATCAGGTGGTGGTTGTGAAGGAGTTGAAAAAAACGTTAAGGGGTAATCAAATGATAATTTTGAACTGTCTATTTGTGTTAATAAGGCCGTTACAAGATTAATAAGGTTATTTGTATCCGGTACATTGTAAATAATCCAACCAGTCATGCATGAATATTCCCGCACAAGATTATTTGAAGCCTCTATATCTTGAATTGTCGTATCGTGAATACCAGTTGAATATTTAACCAGAATAACGTTTTTTAGTATTCTTAACGAATCCCCATTCGTAATGTCGAGAAGTTGATCATTTTGTTCAAAGATGACTTTTCCATCCGATAAGTAATGTGTGGTCTGAGCCAATATTGGTCCGAAATAATAAAAGTAAAAAAGAAATAGAAGGGCAAAATATTTTTTCATTTTTTCTGATTTTAAGTTGTTATTTTTAACACTATTTATCCGCATTAAAGCTGATGCTGAAGCACTTATTGCACTTGTTTAAACTGCGTGTTTTTTCTACATTTGCGCAACCTCCTTTCTTTTTGTCGGTTGAACCATATTGCAAGTATTGTCGGCTTTCAAAGGGACTGGAGGTTATTTTTTGTTTATAACGTTGTGTTGGATTTCCCTCTCATAAATTCTTAGCGTTTCAAAAGATATGTGAATCGGACGGTAATCGTTTCTTCATCGAAAAACAACCGTGAAAATCCTGCTCGTTTATTACCGGAATTTTCCTTCATTCCAGCAGAAATTTTAAACTAAATGTCAATAAAGCCCTTGTCGATGCATTGTCTTATTACCTCCATGGTCGTCCTTAATTTAAATTTCCTTCGGATTTTGACAAGGGTTTTATCTATGTTTGATACTGTGGTGTTCTTTACCGTTGCTATTTGATCGTGTGTAAAGCCCTTTATGATCATACTGAGGATTTCCACCTGATTCTGGGTAAGTACTTTTTTACTGCCATCATTGATTTCGAGTTCATCCGGGTAATGTCGTCCGAGCATACAATATTCTCCACCGGCTACTCTTCTGAGCATGAATTTTAGCTCCTCTCCGGTACAGTTTTTCGTTATGTATCCGTTTACACCCCGAAGCGCCATTTTTCTATACCAGCTCTCACGCTCTTCCGAAGTAAAAATGACCAAGGGTGTTGAGGGATAGGATTCACGTACAAGCCGCAGGTTCGCAATTGGATCGGAGTTCCCGAGATACAGATCCAGGAGAACGATGTCAAATTCGACGGTTCGGGCTTGCTCCAGAAATTCCTCTATTCCGCTGGCTACACCTGTAAGTGAGAATTCATTCCCCTTCAGCAAATGCTTTATCCCGGCCCGCGAAACCGGATGGTCGTCGATGAAGAAAATTCGAATCATTAATTACAGTAGATAATTTATGCCACGGTTGTTTTCGGTATCTGATTAAATTTACCTATCACCGAATTGACTATTCTTGTTTTCCCTGAGCCCCTGAAGCCACTTACGAGATAAACTCCGGTTGCAACTTCAGAAGAGGAAACAAGAGAAGCAAGTTTGTCAATCAATTTTCTCCTGCCAATAAGCCGACGATCTGTATGACTTGCATCAGAGGGGCCATGATAATAGAGATATTCATTTAATTGTACGGCGACTTTTTTATTTCTTGCAGAGTAATTGTTACTAAAATCCGCACTATCCAGCAGTTCTGATTGAGGCAACTCACTATCTTTCATAAACTAATATTTAACGATTTTTCTGTTATTTGATAGGTGTTGAAACAGCTTATATGGTAGAGGAATTACCAATAAATAAAGTCGCGTTTTCAATTATACGGTAAGCCTTAATAATGATTGATGTGGAGCAAAGCGCCTGACTTACCAACATTAATCAGTAGAAAGGTTATGTCATTCTAATAACCTTTTTCATTTTGGTTCAAGAGCTTTCTCTGTATCCTGATTCGCTTCATCGTTATTGTTCTTTGGAAGAACTCCATCCAGGATATCGCTGGTCCACACACTAACCTCCACATCACAATCGGTCTGCACCCATACACCCCATTCACGTTCATCAATATCTACTGTCAATAGTTCTCCGCAAGCCGGATGGTAAGGGCCAAGTATATCAAGGCCATCAAGGCTATAAAGCATTACCTGGATATAACAAGGAATAAGTGTCAAGCGGTGGCAAATGACGATGACATTCATTCTGCGCTTGGCTTCAGTATTTGTAACCGTGGTAGGCAGTTGCTCCTCGAATATTGCATTGCCGTTCGTGTTAACGTTATAAGACGGAATCGGAAAAGGAGTCAGGTGTTGCCCAAATAGTCCATTGATCATTAGGCAGAAAATACCCACTAAGGTCAGTATAACATACTTTTTCATAGCTGTTTTTATCCCAAAGGTCACAGACAGCTACGAGTAAGTCAATTGCAGGAACTTGCTTTTTATTAACAGTAGTTTTGCTGAATGATTCGATGAATAAAAATTCATTCTCCAGAAATACAGCAAGTTAAAAAAATACTTGGTGACGAGATCCGTCACCGGTCACTATAGTAAAATTTTTTCAGACCGGGTTCAATCTTGTTTTAACCTTTAATAAATCCAATCATGAGAATTGCCCTAACCTGATATCACAAGAATACTCCTCCCCTGATTCCGGCCTGAATCAGAATTTCGGCGATGGTGGCGGTTTCCCGGAAGGCCGGGGTCGTAAAAAAAGCGGCCGCTCCGAAAATGTGGGGCGGCCGCTTCAGGATTTGAATTTCAGCTGTTTTACCGGATCGTCAACGCGATGCCGACTTTTATGTTGAGCATCTGCAGATCGCGCGATTCCTCTTCGTACAGGTCGATGCGGTTGGTGGTCCATTTATAGTTGAACGCGAGAATCGCACCCCAGTCGGAGAAAGCGCCGAACCTGGCCAGAATGCCGATTTCGGGGGTGAGCGAAAAATCCCAGCGGGTCTTGTAAATGTCGTATTCCTGGATCATCAGGTGATGTTCCATGTAATCGCCGCCGATACCGAGACCGATATAAGGCGAAACGACCTTCTGCGGGATAAAATGATAGGCGATGACCGCCTGGAAGGGCACCATCCAGGTAAAGCGGTAATTCCGCGCCGTTACGGCAATCCCTTTGTCGGGAATGGTAAAGGTCTCATTGTCGTAAATCTTGGCGACCCGCTGCCAGCCAATGTTAAACCCGGCGGTCAGACCGTTCCGGATCAGGTAGCGGCCCCCGAAATCAAAACCGGCCGGACCGGGCTGACTGACCCAGTCGTGGAAATTCCCGATCGGAAATGCGGTATTCCACGAGAAGGTGTAATAGGAAGAGGGGGTATAACCCGCGCTCGTCGGTTCCTGCGCCCTGACAACTCCGAGGGTGAGAAACACCAGAAAAATGACGGATACTATCTTTTTCATGATTAAAGTCTTTTAGGGTTATTAATTGGCTGTTGTTTTTAACTGGGGCGTCTGAATGAAAGCCTGATCCACGCAACGGAGAATTTCGGCCGTGGTGTGATCGCCCGTCAGCAACCCCCTGATATACCCGTTCCATCGCAGATAAAGCTGCTTTTTATTTGGATCCACCACCTTGAGGTCGATCAGCTCGATGTTGGCCAGTCCGGTCGTGTATGAAGAGTAATAAACCGGGTAATAGGGATAGTAATAATACCAGAAAGGATAATATCCCCACCAGTCGTAATAGTAGGTGTACACCGTGGTGTTCTGGAAATAGACCACCTGAACGCCGAAGTCGGGGACCACCGGCGTAATGGCCTGGACGAAACCCCGCGCTTCCATATTCTTCGAGATCTGGTCGAGAATGGCGGTGGCTGTGGCATCTGAAACATTCGTCGTATCACGGTTGGTGATCTTCACGATGGAAGTTGCCATCGAAAAAGTGTGGTAGTTGTTGAAGTCGATCTTGGTGTCATACTGCGTGATGACCGCAAGATCCTCGAGCAACCTTTCGGATGACGGGGGATACTTCGAACAGGAGAGGGTCAGCAACAGACCCAGACCCAGGAATAAAAGACCAGGTTTTGTTTTCATAGAGGATGAAATTTAGATAGGTTAATGATGAATTCGTTAAAAACTGAAGGATACCCCGATGTTCACCCCGGCATTGCTGAAGGGTACGTTTTTCCTCAGTTGCTTGTCGGGACTGGTGTCGGGGATCACCTCATCGGGATCGATGTTGGAATAATATTCCGTATTTTTCTGCTTCACGGTCAGCGACGAAAGCTGATCGACCCCGTTCTTTTCATACCAGGTGACCTCACTGTACCGGGGAGAATAGTTGAGATTGCTGAAGGCAAACTCCGCGAAAAGCCCGACGTTTTTGCTAACCTTCCACGTCACCCCCAGGGCGGCATTCAACCCGACTGCAACCCCGCCGTAAAAGTGCCGGATGGCCTTGGATTCGTCGGGGGGATTCATGCTCGCATTCCGGTATTCGCCGGTGGCGTTGATGGTCGGCCGGATACCAAGTATAAAACCGATACGGGCATAAGGATTGATGTACCGGAAGCCCGGGCTCAGCACAATGGCCGGGTTCAGCGCGAGCATCGTTCCCGCCACGGTTGCTTCAGTCGCCCCTGCACCGGGAAGACTTATTACCGAATCGGCCTCTTTGGGGAATCCCAGGAACTGACTGATCCCCAATTCAACACCGAAGTACTTCGAGGGTTTGTATCCAAAGGCGGCCACGCCGGTGAATCCGCGGCCCAGGGCCAGCGGCACCACCGATATCATGCGTTGGGAACCGTTTCCGGAATAAGAATAGAGCAGGTCGACGTTCGAGGAGATCCCTCCCGACACCCCGACACCGAGCCGGACATAGAAATTCTGCGCCCGGGTCATCCCGCACAGCGCGAAGAAAAGAAACATCAGATAAACATGTTTTTTCATAGGGTCGATATTTACAGGCAAAAATACACATCCTTCAAAAAGAAATACCAACATTTATGCAATAAAATATAATATTTTTACAACCCGTTTCCAACGGGACTAAAATATGACATAAACCCCCTATCTTTGCGTTAAACTAATTAAACCCTCACGATGAAAAGAACTTTATTGACCCTACTGATCCTGTTTTCTGCGCTGTACCTTGCCCGGGCACAACGCGTCGAAATCACCCCGTTCGGCGGCTATGTTTTTCCCGCCCGGTGGAATGCTTCCAACGGCAGTCTTTATTTTTACGGTAACGCCCAGTACGGCGGGATCCTCGACATCGGCATGAGTCGCGTGGTGGATATCGAACTGATGTACAACCGCATCGATACCAAGGCAAGCAGCGAAGCGATCGGGTATCCGTATGACGACGTTCCCCTGAGTGAGAACTATTACATGGTAGGCGTCACCAAGAATTTCCGGGTCAATCCCACGGTTTCACCCTTTTTAGGGATGAGCCTGGGCGGACTTTACCTCGCCCCGAAGACCTCGCAGTATTACAGCTACTGGTTCTTTGCCATGGGTGTGAACGGCGGCGCCAAGATCTATTTCAATAAGTTTGTCGGCATCCGGCTCCAGGCCCAGTTGCTGATGCCTGTCCAAAGCGGCGGATTCAGCTTTTATTATGGAACCGGGGGCGGAGGAAGCACAGTGTACCTCAATTCGACGCTCTTCGACTTCGGGTTCACGGGCGGACTGATCTTCAGGATCGGACGGTAAATACCGGGATCCCGTCATCCGCCCGGCCGGATGACATTTGCTTACCGAAACCGGCTTCCCGCCATGACAACAGCTGCATGAATTGCAGTGCGGCCGGGAGCCCCGACGATATCACACGTTGCAAAACCGCTCCAGCTTGGAACAGCTTTTCGCCATATCACGGTTCGGTTGTCAGGATGTAAAGGAACATTCCTCCAAATACAACGGGCTTCATGTTCACGATTACGAAGAGCTGATGATAGGCCAGGGCGGCGAGATTGAACATGTAATCGACTTCCGGTCGAAACTCCTGCCTGCCCCCTTTGTCAGCTTCATCGCGCAGGGTAAATCCCACCTGGTTAAACCCATGATCCGTGAAGGTTTGTGTGACATCTGGGTGGTTAACTTTAAAAGCGAATTCATCCCCGAAACTATTTTTCAGCTCTACGACTACTACCACGACCATGCCGACATGACGCTGGAACATGATCCCGCCTTCGCCCGGATGGGAACCCTCTGCCAGATGATGTTTGACGAAATGCAACAGCCCATCCCTGAACTCCCGGTGATCAAAAACCTGCTGAATACCCTCTTCGCCATGATCGAATCGGAACGGAGAAAACGGTTCCCCGGTGAAACCGTGACCCGGACCACGCAAAACACCACCTTTAAAAACTTCCTGAAAATTTTAGAGGACAATTTCCGGCGGCCGGAAGGGGTTGACTTTTATGCCTCCAAACTTTTCATGACCTCCCGCAACCTGAACCTGATCTGCCGCAATGTTTTTCAGAAGAGCGTTTCCGAAATTATCGAGACCCGCAAACTCATCGAAGCAAAGAACCTCCTGATGCAAACCGGGAAAACCGTCGCCGAGATCGGGTTTGAGCTTGGCTATAACGAAAAAGCCTATTTTACATCGGTCTTTAAAAAGAAGACGGGCCAGACGCCTACCGAGTTCCGGGAAGAGATGGCAAAACTCATTTCCTGATTTCACAACACATTTACCGGTTTCTGTTACCGGCCCGCGATCGGGCAGCAGTACTTTTGCCGTCGTAAAATCCTGTCCCCGGCCTGAATGCTTTGACACGATTCCGATTCCGGGATACGCCATGCAGCGTTACGATGAGCGCGACAGGCGTTTACGACAGGAACAACCGGATTTAAAAATCCGGCAACCTGTTTTCAAATCCGAATCACATGAATACGAACGAAACCATAGATCATACCACTTACGCCGACCCCGGTGTCAGAATGCCCTTGCTTTTTGTGGGGCACGGATCCCCGATGAACGCCCTTGAAGAGAATGAATTTGTTGAGGGATGGAAAAAAATCGCCGGAGTCATACCCCGACCCGCGGCCATTCTCTGTATTTCGGCCCACTGGGAAACCCGGGGCACCTTTGTCACCGCGATGAAGCAGCCCCGCACCCTGCACGATTTCGGAGGATTTCCGTGCGAATTGTTCAACGTTCAATACCCCGCCCCCGGCGCTCCGGAAATTGCCGCGGAAACCCGTGAAATGGTCGTGAAAACCAACGTCGGAGCCGACGATCACTGGGGACTCGACCACGGGTGCTGGAGCTTACTGTGCCGGATGTATCCCGCCGCCGACATCCCCGTGTTCCAACTCAGCCTCGACTACACGCAGCCGGCCCGGTATCACTTTGAACTCGCGAAAGAACTTTCGGCGCTCCGGAAAAAAGGGGTGCTGATCCTCGGCAGCGGCAACATGGTCCACAACCTCCGGCTGATCGACTGGAACCGGGTGCAGGAACCGGGATTCGGCTACGACTGGGCCATCGAGGCCGGCGAAAAGATGAAAACGCTCATTCACGACGGCAATTTCGAAGCCCTGATCAATTATTCCTCATTGGGAAAAGCGTTCGACCTGGCCATCCCCTCGCCCGAACATTTCCTGCCGCTGCTCTACACCCTGGCCCTGAAAGAACCGGATGAGGACATCAGTTTCTTTAACGACCGGCTGGTCATGGGCTCCCTGACCATGACCTCAGCCCTGATCGGATCACCATAACGGCAGTCACCATCCTATTGGCCCGCCCGCGCCAGTTTCAGAATGCGAACAGCGCCCCGGATCACGATGCCGAATACCATCAGCCCGATCACCAGGTCGGGGATCTTCGAACCCGTCAGCCAGACCAGAACACCGGCGCCGATCACACCGGCGTTCACGATCACATCATTCGAGGTAAATATCATGCTTGCCTGCATGTGCGATTCCCGGCTCCTGCTTTTCTGCAGCAACAACAAACAAAGTACATTTCCTGCAAGTGCCAGTGCCGAAATGAGGATCATAGTCTGAAATGAGGGTACCGGACCGGCACTGATAAACCGGCGTATGACCTCCATAAAACCCACCACTGCAAGGGTCATCTGAAAATAGCCGCTGATCCGGGCCACGCTGTTTTTCCGGGCCAGAGTGCCTCCCACGGCATACAGGGCAAGCCCGTAAACTAAGGCGTCGGCAAGCATATCCAGGCTGTCGGCAACCAACCCCATCGAATGAGCCAGCAAACCGGTCAATACCTCAAGCACGAAAAAAAAGAGGTTGATCGCAAGCACCTGCCGCAACAGCGTTCGTTGCCGCCCGGAACCCTCATCCGTTTCTGATCCATCAGCCTGAACGCTCCCTTCAAAACGGGTGTTGAAATCAAGACTGTCAAGACGTTCCAGTATCCCGGTATGGTCGCCCGTGTGACAAACAGTCAGCGTCCTGCGGGGAATATCAAATTCAAGGGATTGAATGGTTGTAAGATCCTGCAGCTTCATGCGGATTATCTGCTCTTCCGAAGGACAATCCATCTTTTTTATAAAAAATTTTGATTTTTTCATGGTCATTGAAAAATCTATCGTATATTTGCGATAAACAATTAATATGGCCTACAAAAGTACAAATTATAAAGAGGATGAGGTGCGGCTTGCCCGGTTTGCAAAGGCTATGGGGCACCCGGCGCGGATTGCCATCCTGAAATTGCTCGCCTCGATGGATACCTGTTTCTGCGGTGATATTGTGGAGGAGCTGCCCATTGCCCAGGCTACGGTATCGCAGCACCTGAAGGAACTTAAAGATTCAGGGTTGATCCACGGGTCGGTCGAACCGCCTAAAATCAGGTATTGCATCGACCCCGATGCCTGGCAAAGGGCACGGGAGCTGTTCCACGACTTCTGGGAGTATCCCGGTTTTTCACCATCAATCGATAAAAAATGACAAGTCCGACGGTCACGGGTTCGCTGCAGCAACCGATCAACACGTTACCGCTTCGAAAGTAACCGGACCTTATCAGAAAAAATTCAAAAAATGACCAATTCTGACTACATTACCGGAACCTACACCTTGTGCGACCTGGAAATCCCGCGGGTTGATACCCGTTGGACCGCAACCGACCTTTGGGGAACTCTGAAGGTTCGCTGGTCGTTCGGCCGGATGGATTACAAAGTGAAACCGGGTCTCTATGCCGTGGGATCACCCGACCGCCAATCGCTGGTCTTTGTATCGGCCAACTACAAACTGAGTTTCGATCACCTGCGCCGGGCGCTGGAGGGCATGAACGCCTGGATTCTCGTCATCAATACCCGGGGGATCAACGTGTGGTGCGCGGCAGGCAAAGGGATCTTCAGCACCAAAGAAGTCGTCCGCCGGATCCGGATCGACCACCTCGACCAGGTCGTCGATCACCGCAGGCTGATCCTGCCACAGTTGAGCGCAACCGGCGTTGCCGCCCATCAGGTACAAAAGATGACCGGCTTTTCGGTCCTATTCGGTCCGGTCAAAGCAGCCGATATCAAAGTATTCGTCGAAGCCGGCCTGAAAGCAACAGAAAAGATGCGTACAGTGACCTTTCCGCTGAAGGAACGGCTGAAGGTGATCCCGGTCGACATTTTTTACGGAACCCATTATCTGATCCTCATCCCGGCGCTTTTCTTCCTCCTTTCCGGATTATCTTCCGGCGGGTATTCCTTCGAAATGGCGCTTCAGCACGGATGGAAAGCGGTGGTCAACCTCTTCGCCGGCTACCTTACCGGCTGTGCTGTGACCCCGGCCCTGCTGCCCTGGATACCCTTCCGCAGGTTTTCGTTGAAAGGCCTCCTGATGGGATTTGTTACAGCCACACTGCTTCTCATCACCGGATCTTTCGGAACACATCCGATCGAAATCCTCGCCTGGTTCCTGATGACTGCCGGACTCTCTTCGTTCATGGCGATGAATTTCACCGGATCGTCGACCTTTACTTCTATTTCGGGTGTTCAGAAAGAGATGAAAGTGGCGCTTCCCGTTCAGATCGCCCTGGTCGCTGTGGGACTAGCCCTTTGGATTGCCTCACTTTTTATAACTTTGTAATATGAATGGATTTGTCTATCTCACCGATGTGGTGACCCTGGAGCTGGATGCCGCAAAATGCAACGGTTGCCGCATGTGTACCCGTGTCTGCCCGCACGCCGTTTTTGAAATCAAAGACCGCAAGGCCTTCATCCGGAACCGTGACCACTGCATGGAATGCGGAGCCTGCGCGCTGAACTGTGTCACGGGCGCCATCACCGTCAGGTCGGGCGTGGGTTGTGCAGCCGGAATCCTCAACGGGTTGATCCGGGGTACCGAACCCACCTGTGACTGCAGCAGTAGCGGGAGTTGTTGCTGAATCCTTTGTTAACCTTTAACTTCAGAATGATCATGAAAAATTCTATTGGTCCGAAACCCCTCTTGTTACCCAATCCCGTGCTGATCGTCGGTTCCTATGATCCGTCGGGAAGGCCGAACGCGATGAATGCCGCCTGGGGCGGAATTGCCAACTCCAATCCCCCTTGTGTCTCGATTTCGTTGAGAAAAGCTACTTACACTCACGGCAATATTATGAATCGCAAGGCTTTCACCATCAGCATCCCTTCTGAAAAATATGTTAAAGAGGCCGATTATTTCGGGATGAAATCGGGAAAGGATACGGATAAATTTGAAGGTTCCCGGCTCACCCCTGTCCGAAGCGAGAAGGTGGATGCCCCATACGTCGGAGAATTTCCGGTGGTTCTTGAGTGTACCCTCTTACATTACCTGGAACTCGGGTCGCATACCCATTTTATCGGTGAAATTGTGGATATCAAAGTCGACGAAGATTGTATCAACGAAGCCGGGTTGCCCGATATCACGAAAGCGTTACCGTTTTGTTTCGACCTTTCGAGCCGTTCTTACTATGTTATCGGGAAGAAGCTGGATAAAGCCTTTGACCCTTCCGTCCTGCAGACTTTCGGTACAGGAGCCCGCTAACCCTGCTGCGCGGGGATCAGGATTTAAATTCCTGTTTTTTCTTCCTGCAGATCAGTTGCACTGCCCACTTGCCGGTCTGCGCCGAGGGGGGAAGTCCTCCGCCCGGCACCAGCCACTGTCCGGCCATGTAGAAATTTCGCAGGCCGGGAAGCTGCATTTTCAACGATTTCATCATGTTTTCCCGCGTGGGCATAAACCCTTCATAAGCCCCGTTCCTTACCCCGGTGAAACGCACATCCGTTTTCGGCGTTGCCACATCGGTTACTTCGATAAATTCGCCAATCCCCGGGTAGATGGTCTCGAGACAGGCCGTCGCATCCTTCAGGATCTGCTCTTTTTCAGCCCGGTAAACATCGCCTTCCAGATCTTTCCATAAATCCCATTGAGTTTCAAATCGCATGACCATCGTGGTCTTTCCCTCCGGGGCCATGGTGCTGTCGTACGAATAGTTCATCAGCGAATAGCCGAATTCGAGCCGCGTGCTCCCGATCGACATCCCCTTGGTGAAGTTCAGGACAATCGGCGCTTCCGATAAAACTTCGCGCCCGATGCCAAACGAAACCTGGACCAGTGGCGGAAAGAGTTCCCAGTTTTTATGGGCATGGTCGAAGGCCTTGGTCACGTATTTCCCGCCGAGCATGCCGTAGATCGTCGAATAGCCGTCGGCCGCGCTGATCACGTAATCAGCCGCGATTGAGGTCCCGTCGGTCAGAACCACACCCCGGGCCATACCGTTTTCCACGGTAATTTTTTCGACCCGTTTCCTGTAGGAGATTGCGCCTCCCAGCGAGGTGAACCGTTCCACCATCCGCTGAGCCAGGGGATAAGAGCCTCCTTTGATGTATCCTGCATTTTTCTGGTTGAACCAGGCCAGCATGAAAATAAAGGCCATCGCCGAAAAATTTCGCTCCCCATACATCGTGTAGAGGGCTGACCGGATCCTGGGACTTTTGAAATGCAGCCGGTCGAAATACTCCCGGCAGGTCAGCCTTCCGTATTTTCTCACGACCTGGAAGAGGGGGAAGAATTTGGGCATAATGCGGATGTAATCGAGCGGGCTCCGCAACTCCGGCGGCAGAGCAAAAGGCTCGAGAAAGGCGCTCTTTCGCATGGTTTTGCACATCCTGCGGATCGGGACCTCATCTTCGGGGGCGATCCCGAGAAGATACCGCTCCCAACGGTCGATATCGGCATAGATGATAAAGGTATTCCCCTCCCCGTCGATGATCTGCGAATGGATCTCATGGTCAATGATCTCGGTCCGGTCGTTCAGCACGTTGGTCTCCTTCCAGATATCGTGAAAGGCCCCTTTGGAAGTGCCGACCAGCCAGTGCAGGCAATAATCAAAACGGAACCGGTTGCGCTCCCAGGCAGTACACTGTCCGCCTGCCACCGAATGCATCTCGAGGATTTCCGTATCAAACCCGTTTTTCGCGGCATAGATTCCGGCAGATAAGCCTGCCACGCCACCGCCGATAATCACAACTTTTTCTTTCATATGCTTAGAGTCGATGTAAATTTCACTTTTCAGGAGAAAAAAACTTTCTATTTACGATGGAACATGATTTACGATTTTCGAATGAAATCTGGATCAAAAGTAGGAATCAATAATATCCCCGGCAACCGCGACCCGGGTGAAAAGGAATAATTTTCCGATGAAAACGGAAATTTAACTGTTCAGGTTCGGATCGGGCGCTTATCTCTTCGGCGCATTATTCATCATCCAGGGACTGTTCTCCCTTTACGAAACCTGGATCCGGAAAAGCCCGCAGTTCCTGATGGAGTGTTCGGCAACGGCTTGCACGGGATATTTCTTTCTGGGTTTCGGACTGTTCATCTATCCGGTGCTGACCTGTTTCATCGAAAGCACCCGTCATACAACCATTGTTCTGGGCCTCCCCTGCCCTACCACCATCCTGACCTTCGGCCTGCTGCTCATCGCCGGGAAAACCCTTCCGAAATACCTGCTGATTATTCCGTTCCTCTGGGCTTTGGTCGGGACCACTGCTGCCTTCAAATTCGGGGTCATCCCCGATTACATGCTGATCCTTTCGGCCGTCATCACGGTGATCCTACGCTTTATCAACACACGAAAGTACAAGGTCGGGGTTCGTGAGCAGGCCGACGATAAAACATCCGGAATATGAAACTCCCGAAACACCTCGCCACCTATTTCAGGACTTTTTACAAGCCCTCCGCGGCTTTCAACGAGATCCTTGCCGGTAAGTATTTTCTCGCGGGCTTTTTGTACATGATGATCCCACTAGTGTTGTATACCCTGATGTACATCATGCTCTGGGCAGGGAACGGGGCGCCCTCAACGTTTGCTCCCTGGCTCGACATTCCCAGAGCGCAGTACTATTACTGGAACCGGTTTCTCGTCGCCCCGAGTATGGTGATCGCCTGGTTTGCCGCAGCCGCTGTCATGCAGGTCCTCGCCCGGGCTTTGAAAGGCACCGGCTCCTTCGAAGCTACTCTTGGGCTGACCGGCCTGTCGATTTCTGTGGCCATGTGGAGCACGCTGCTGCATGACCTGCTGATGAGTTTTTTCAGCATGACCGGGGTCATAGATGCCCGGCTGCATGAAATAGCCATGAACAGCCCTACCATCTGGCGAAACATTCTCTGGGCCTGTTTTGCCCTGTACCTGTTTGCCTTTCCGGCGTTGTTTTACACGACGGTGCGGGCGGTGCACGGGTTGAGCAAAGCCCGGAGTTTTTTTATTGCCCTTGTATCTTTTCTGATTTTCCAGTTGATCTTCCTGGTATTTAACCGATAAACGTCCGGTCACGGTCTCCTGAAATTTACCGTTGCAGCAACATTGCAATGTAAAAGTCTACAACTCCCTGGCAAAACTGATATCCCGAAAAACAAAAAGCCGCCCCCTGAGAGGACGGCTTCATGACCTGAAAAATTTCTGACAAGGTTTAGAATTTCCCGAATTTCAACCCCACGGTGGCCGTGAAATTATTCATTACGGTGGAGGAGGTGTTGATCAGATCAAGCCCCGCCACGTACCGGTAACTCACACCGGCGTTCAGCCGCATGAACTTCAGGATATTGATCTCGGCGCGGACCCCCGGCTCCACAACAAAGTACTGGTCTTTGTCGAGTGTTCTGCGATGTTCGTCACAGTCATCCTCATCCCATTCCGGGTAATCCGGGCCGGTGATGTAGGAGGCATCCCCTCCACCGATCAGAACCGGGAAGGTGACGTGAACCATCGATTTTGGAAAGAGGGTGTACTCGAGCAGCAGTCCGCCGTACCCGCCTTCAAGATATGCCCCGGTGGTGTCGGTAACGTTAGGATAATACATCCCGTTGCGGTTGCACCAGCCGCGTCCCGTCAAACCGAGGGTGAAATTGTGGTTGATAATCATACCGACACTCAGTCCGGCCATCCAAACATCACGTCCGCTGAATTGCGTGTACCCCGGGTCAATCCCGATAACCCAGCCAATCCGGGTCTTTTTCTCCTTTCCGAAAATGGTGTTCATCTCATCCGTCGATTGCGGGGTCTCTGTCTGAGCCTTTACCATAACAACCATAAGCAGGAACGCGATCATTAACGATAATTGTTTCATACTGAATTGATTTTGTTTAATTTGTAAATTGATTAACAGATCAGTTATTGAAACAATAAGATGTAAAATGAATTCATATGTTACAGGGGACGGCCGTAAAACAGTTGAATCCGGGTATTCAATCGTTAAATGGTACAAAACATCCGTTGAACCCATGAAGGATCCATGTTCGGAAAACAAAGTAAGGGATTATGAATGGGGAAAGTTACCGGATTTCAGGCTTTTTCATATGCTGAGCCCTCCAGGTGAGACATTTTGCAAAATTACACTTCCGGTTCAAAGAGTTTTGTAAGACGCTATGTTCATTCCGACTTTCGCTTTTTTCGCGCTTCGGTCAGGTGCTCTCCGGGAGGAAAATCATTCCTTTTCGCCCGCAGGTTCCAGGTTTCGGACGACATGCTCCCACCATGAATCAGGACATATGTTGCCATTTCTGTTCATTAAAAAGGATTCCTATTTATACTTCGACCCTTTGAGTTTGCGAAAGAAGGTAAACCCAAATGCTCAGGGTCACCGGGTCATTGCAGCTTTAAATTCGTCAACCTGCTATGATTCAGTATCATATGAGGTATAATGACAAATGTACTACAAATTTCAGCAAAAACAAAGGTGTTCAAAGCTCACTGAAGCATCCGGAGTGATCTTCAGTACGGTAGTTCCGGAACCGCCTCCCCAGTTGGCAACGAAGAGATCACCGGTTGTATCGATGGCAAAACCGTCAGGTCCGTTCAGACCGGAGCCGGTCAGGAATGTAGTGACGACCTGCCCCTCGGTAAAAGAGCTGAGCAGCAATATCAAAAGGATAAGGGTCGGGATTCTTTTCATGACAAGGAAATTGATTGAATGATTATCAGCCGCAATGATAAAACCATCCCGGAAAATGGAAAAAAGAAATCGCTGTTCCTCGGCGATTGATCTGTAATACCCGCGTGAATTACTGTTTTTCAGAATTGCGAGATTCGCCTGGTGATCCTTTCATGATCCGGATGTGAAAATATTGCTTTGAAAGCAAAGAGCGAATACACTTCACATTTCGGATTTATGATAAAAATCCACCCGGGCCTGGCTTTTCAGCAAAAGACAGGCCACCCAGCCATCAGTCTCTCTCAAAAGCAGCCTGCGCCTCTTTCACGATATCCAGATACTGGGTCTTGTCGACGGTTACTGCCACGAAAATGATCCTGCCTCCCCTGAATTTACCGGGAACCTTATACGCACGACTTACGGCATCGCCACTATCCCATCCCACACAAAGTCCGTCCCCTCCAAGGGAGAACTTCCCGGGCTGGGTCTTCATCGGACCTTCCGCAACGACCTTATCGTTAACATATAACTTCATCGATCCTATAGATTCGTGGTGGGGGCCTGCCTTTTCGCGTTTGAACTCCATGCCAAAGGTGTATTTCCCGGGTTTAAGTTCCGGAGATACGAATTCCTGTTCAGGTGCAATTCCAAGAAAATTGTACACATAGTGCAGTTTCCTGTCCTTGATGAATAAAGAATGTCCTCCGAAACGCGAGCCATGGGCAAAGATGACGCCGGAACAGTCATTATCGGTTATTTCAACGTCGGTAACGATCATATACGAACGGCCGACCACATTCACCGCTACGGCCAAAGGCACAGGCGAATCGCTGGGGAAATAAATGTATTTGTCACGGGGAGGCTGTCCCGTGGGACGATGAGCACCGGAAAACTCCAGGGCATTCCTGTCGTCAAGCGGAAGCACGAAATTCTTCTCCGCTTCATCAAACCAATCATTGACCAGTTCCTTGAGTTTTTCAGGATTTTCCTTTGCCAGGTTTTTCGATTCGGCGCGGTCCACATCCACGTGATAAAGTTCCCATTCATCCTTATCAAAATTGCCCGTACTGGTCATGGGCGCATGTACGGAAGCGACCTTCCACCCATCCTTCCAGAGTCCGCGGGTTCCCATCATCGCGTAGTATTGAATATGTTTCCTTGTGGGATCATCAGGCTTTGCAGTAAACGTGTAGGCCATCGAAACACCGGAAAGCGGATATTGCTTTACCCCGCGATAAACCTCCGGCATCTGCAGTTTGCACACTTCAAGGATGGTCGGGACGATATCGACGGAATGGTGATACTGGTTCCTGACTTCGCCACGGGCCTTGATGCCGTTCGGCCAGCAGATGACCAGCGGGTCGCAGGTTCCACCGGCATATTCCGAATAACGTTTGAACATCTTGAAGGGAGTCGAAAAGGCCGCGGCCCATCCGGTTGGTATATGTTCATAGGTATCGGGGTTCCCCAGTTCATTGATATATTTGATATTTTCTTCTATAACGTCGGGATAGCCGTTGAAGAACTTGTTCTCATTGACCGAACCGTTGGGAGAACCTTCCCCTGAGGCGCCGTTGTCGGCTGCATAGATGATGATGGTGTTTTTAAGCTGTCCCGATTTCCTCAGATATTCGATCAACCTTCCTACCTGGGCATCGGTATATTCCGAAAATCCGGCGTACACTTCGGCCAGGCGGGAGAACAGTTTCTTCTCCTGAGGGCTCAGACTGTTCCAGGGCCTTACAAAATCAGCTTTATTGGCAATCGATTTAGGCATGGGATTCAAAGGAGTAAGCTCCGTGCCTTCAGGCAGAATCCCTTTGGCAATCATCCTGGGAAGGACCCACTTACGGTATGCTTCATAACCGTCGTCAAACTTTCCCTTATACTTATCGATATATTCCTGAGGGCATTGATGGGGTGCATGATTGGCGCCCGGACAGTACCACATGTACCAGGGTTTGGTGGGATTGCTTCCATTCTGTTCGCGAATCATGTTGATGGCCTGATCTGCAAGATCCTTCGAAAGGTGATATCCTTCTTCAGGATAATACGGCTGATTGATGAAATGGTTATCCGAGACGAGCTCAGGATACCACTGGCTTGATTCTCCACCCATGAAGCCGTAAAAACGATCGAACCCCTGTGAAAGAGGCCAGGTTTTCCGATCTCCTGCCATGGAAATATCCTGCGTTGGAACATTGTGATTCTTTCCAATCCAGAACGTACCATATCCGTTGTCGCGCAAAACACTTGCAATTGTGGCACATTCATCCGGGATACGCCCGTTGGCACCCGGAAATCCGGAAGCGCACTCGGCAATCGAAGCATACCCGTTCAGATTATGGTTACGGCCGGTCAGCATCGTGGAACGTGTAGGTGACGAAAGTGCACAGGTATGGAACTGCGAATAGATCAACCCGCTGTCGGCAAGCATCTGCAAAGTAGGCATGTTGGCTCTGCCGCCAAAAGGAGACCAGAAGGCCAGTCCCGTGTCGTCGTACAGAATAAAAAGTATGTTGGGCGAGCCTTCGGGAGCTTGTTTGGGAAGGTAAGGGGCCCAGTCCTGGGTAGACTGACGGACATCAAGTTTCATCTCGCCTTTGAACTTACCGGTGTCGGTTGCGTGTTGCTTGCAGCCCGTAAGTCCTGCAATGGTCAACGGGATCATGCCTAATGACATTGTCTGGGTGGAAATTCGTCTCATAATGCGCTGATTTTTCAGGGTTTAATGTTTGTGTGTGTTCTGACAGCTCTTCGCCGGGGACAACAAATATAATAAATAAATATTTGTTAAATATTTTATTGTAAAGAATGTTTTCCACAATTTTATTTTAATACATTTGCCGTGAATGTATCAACCATGATTTTTAACGCTGATCACTAAACACCAGGGTGATCGATGCAACATGGAATAAAGCGTTTCAGATGACCTCAAGTAAATTAAATACCATCATTTTCCCGAAAATTTTAAACTCAGAAAACTCACAACCATGAAAAGAAACTATCTGCTTTTATGCCTGGCTACCATTGCCTTTCTGGCAAACACCACTGCCCAGCCCGATATGAAAGAAACCATGTCGATCATAAAATCCAGCCTCGCCCAGAGCAAAGTCAACATGCGGCAGTATTCCTGGATTGAAACGACCAAAACCTGGATCAAGGGTGAACTGAAATCCACAAAACAAAACCAGTGTTATTACAGCGTGGATGGGAAATTGATTAAAGTTGCCACCGGCGGAACCGTTCAACCTGCTCCTTCAGGCGGAATCAAAGGTAAGATCATCGCCAATAAAAAGGAGGATATGCAGGAATATATGACCCGGGCCATGAACAAAATCAATGATTACCTTCCTCCCGATGGCGACAAAATCCAGCGGATCTATGAGAGTGGCAAAGTCGCGATCCAGATCCTTGAACCCGGGAAGAAATTCAAACTGGACTTTCCCAATTACATGCAGAACGGCGACATGTTATCGATTTCTGTAGATATAGCGGCAAAGAAACTGCTAGCCCTGTCGGTCACTACCTGGCTCGATGCACCTTCGGATAAGGTGGGTTTAAACGTAAACTACAATTCTCTCCCCGACGGAACACAATATGAAGCCGGGACTGTGCTGACCGCCGATGCCAAAAACCTTAAACTCGAAATCGAAGAATCAGGATTCAGAAAAGGGAACGGACAGTAATTTTTCAGATGAAGTATCCATAAGAACCCGGTTCATGAAAACCGTGAATGCTCCTGATGGATTTTCAATGACCCATAAAATATAATAATATTTACATATGAAACCAATGATAATCTTGAATAAAGGCTGTTGTGCCGGACAAACCGTAAAAAGCAGGAGCTTATTTAAAAGACTCATTCCTGCCTTATTTGCCTTTGTACTGACTCTTACCGCAATCACTCCGGCCCGTTCACAGGTGGTTATCGCGTTGTTGTTCGGAGACAAACTGAACACACCCTCGCTAAAATTCGGTCTCGACGGGGGAATCAATCTGGCCACCCTTACCAACATCGATAAGTCAAGCTTTACCACCGGTCTCAACCTTGGATTGTATTTCGACATCCTCCTCAAGCAGAATACAAACTGGTACATTCATACAGGCGTACTGCTGAAATCTCCGATGGGAGGCGATAAGCTAAGTACCTATTCATTGGCCGATCCCGCGCTGGATACCATGTTTTTATCGGGTCATGTTCAGCGTCAGCTCCGGTATATCAATCTTCCCATCCTGATAAGGTACAAGCTGAAATGCCAGTTCTTTATCGAAGCAGGTCCGATGTTCGGGGTGCTGACAAAAGCCACCGACGTGTTTTATAACACGATATCCGACGAAAATGATGTATCGTACAAGAACAACATTTACAACAAATGCAACTGGTTTGATGTGGGGGCCATGGGCGGTATCGGATATCATTTTATGAAAGGGACCGGTTTGAATTTTGGAGTCAGGTATTATTACGGATTCACGCATATTCTTGCAAAAGGCGTTTCCAATCCGGGACAGAATAACTCCCTGTATGTTTACCTGAGCATTCCGATCGGCGCGGGTGAAAAGTCACAGGCAAAGGCCGCTGAAAAAGCAAAAGAAAAAGCTGCAAAACAGCAGGAAAAGGACATGAACAAGTAAGGTGAAACCGATCAGATATTTAGCGGTTATCCTGTTATTGCTTACGGGTATTGTCCATTTGATTCTGGGATTCATGGCTCCCGGGCGATCAGAGGCTGTTTTAATGATCCTTTTTGGCGTTGCCTATTTTGTCGCGGGACTGACGCTGCTGCTGAAACCGGCCGCGGGAACGATCATGGGAATGATTTTCCCGCTTACAGGGTTGCTCATCGGGATCTTCAAAATAGGACCAGCCAGCTGGAATGCATTGTTTTGTATCCTGTTTGCGGTTGATGCAATAATTCTGATCTCCTGTTTCTATATCCGCTTTCCCCAACATAAAGGAACATAATTCCTGCAGTAAACCTGCACATGATCACTACACCCTCCCCCATTGCTTCTCACCTTTCGAGCATTTTCACTTTTTCGCGGAGGATTTCGAGGGTGAGCCGGATCGTTTTCAGGTGAGTCCGGAATGAAAGAATGGCAAGCAGCAGTTTTTCTTCAAGGGCTGCCACGAAAGGCTTTGTCCCGAGAAGCTTCAGCGGCAGCCAGAACCGCAGTCCCCTGAAATGCTTGGTGAGTTCGGGCGAAAGGTCGGAAGGAGAGATCTCTTCGCCCTCACCCTGGGCGTCCTGAAGATAGGGAGCCAGGTAATAGTGCGAATTTCGCAGGCTGGCCATCTCTTTCACAATGACGGTACCCAGTCCGTAAGGCAGGAACATTCCCTTGTGCGGATCAATGCATACGGAATCGGCCTTTCCGAGCTGTTGCAGTCACCGTATCATGTTACGCCGATTGATCGGGCAAAGGTAGTGAAACGCGGCATGTACCGCGTACTCTGTCATGGCCGGTAACCGGGAAAAAACCAAATCCGGGATGCGCCTGTCAGGGATCCCGTCTCAGCACGGCAGTCAGGCAGCGGGGTCCTGATCCGTACCCGATGGTTTCAACGGCCGGAATGGTTATGACCTTCATTCCTTTCCTGTCGTAGGCATCGATGATTCGTGTCAGGTGCTCAGGAACTACGATCGTGGTCTCGTTTATGCTCAGATTATTTGCCCCGGCGGTCTCGTCGAGTTTCGTTTCAATCTTATCCCACGATTTCAACGGTTCAGGAAGGGGATCCAGCAGGGCTTCAGGACAATAGGTCATCAATCCCGGACGGTTCAGCGACAGCAGCCAGTCGAGGTGGAAAAGGTCAGGTTTAAGTCGGATCACGTGAACCCGGTATTCGTTACCAAGGAGTTGTTTGAGCCAGGCCACACCTTTCGGACTTGTTGCATTCCCCGACATCCCTACATACACATTGTGTCCGTCGACCATTATATCTCCATTCTCAAGGAAAAGGTCGTCACGGGTATAGTGGGGCGATGGCGGAGGAGTAGCGAAATAGGGATTGTCGGTGCCCTCAAGCAACGGCTCCAAAACCCGCCTGATCGTCCAGATATTGCTCCGCCGGAAGGGAAGATGAAATGAATTGAGCAGAATCACGTTGGTTCCAAGTACCCTGAAAAAATCGGCGCCGCCAATGGTATAACTTCCCTTCTGAACATCTTTCAGGTAGGTGATCTCTTCCTTATATTCCTGGGGGATGGGTTTGGTGCGGTGAACCACCACCCCGTGATCGGTAAGAACTTTCTCCAGCCTGTCGATGGTAATTATCATATTTTTCGCCTCTGCGGGAAATGCTTCCAGGGTCTTGATCCCGGCGCTCTCTCTTAATGCCTTTTTCCCTTCCTCGGATACCCAGATCAGGGCATCGACATACCCGGGATCTATCATTCCTTCAACATTTCCGAGGACAACTTCACGCAGCGTTCCCCATTCATTCCAGGCGCCGATGAGCCTTTTAGGATCGGGCGCCTCACCCGGGTTCCCGCCGGATGAAATCACACTTTTTACCGGTGCATTTACCAGGGTATTTGAAAACACTTCACCACCGACGACAGCCCCGCCAATGGTCAGTCCGATAGCTTTGAGAGCATTTCGGCGAGAAATTTTCTCTTTCATAAGTCAAAGTTGGTTTTTAAGATTTGATGGATTGGTTTGTAAATGATTATCTGATAAAGAGGAAGGATCTGTGATTACAATTGTGAAAAGGAATTTTTTGCAGGCTGATTGCGGAATTCAGAAAATTTCAGGCTTAAGTACGTCTCAATAATCATCCATCTACGAAATTAATATATTTTATTATATCAACTTTATGTGCAACGACTCTCTGAAAAAAAATAAAATCGATTTCCCGGTATTCATATTTACGAAAACCGGTTGGTGGGTTTCAGTTGATATCACATGAAGAAAAGTATTTCAGAGAGGAAACATAAAACAGGTTTATAGTTACAGTTACTAATTAAACCGAAACACCTACGAGTTTATCCTTGAACTTCGTATTTAAAAAAAATAAATTTGTTGCCGATGTTCGCCAACCTAACTGTATATGAAAAGCTGATTGCATGTTTGAAACCATTCTAAACCAACTAACCTTCTTCGAACACGGAATCCTGCCGTAAGTACCAAGACAACAGGAATAATCATTCTAAAAAATTGAACGCATGAAATATTTACTTGTAATTGCTTTATCTGCTATTCTCCTTTTGGGATTTAATTCCTGCAGGAAGGATATTGAGACTAAGCCTGAGATCACAAACCTGCCATTGGAAGAATGCACCTTTAACCCGTCATTCGCTTGGAATACTGCCAGAAATGTGGATATTACCATTGTCTGCGACAGAACAACGGTCATCAATATTACCTCTGCCGATAATTCAGTCAGATATCACAGGGGGATGCATCAGGGCAAGAATAAATCCTATCAGGTAAAGGTAACCCTGCCTGCCATTGTGACCCGGATAAATATCAATGACAAACCCGTTGAGATTAAGGGTAATTCGATCACATTTATCTTGAACTAACATTATACTAAAGCAAAATGAAGGCAAAGATTATTCTGCTCCTATGGGCTGTCATTCTTGGGACTGCAGTTAAAGCACAAACGACGTACATCCCCGACCCTAACTTCGAACAGGCATTGATCGATCTGGGGTATGATGATGTTTTGGATCATTATGTGCTGACTTCTAAAATAAATAACGTTGTTACACTGAATGTGAATAGTAAAAACATTAGCAATTTAACCGGAATAGAAGCATTTATTTCTTTGAAATATTTGTATTGCAATCAAAATCAAATTTCGAATTTAGATATTTCTCACAACAGTGAATTAGTTAAGCTTGAGTGCTACAGTAATAAACTCACAAGCCTAAACTTGTCAAATAATCATTCATTATCCTATTTGCTTTGTGAATCAAATCAGCTGTCAAATCTGGATGTTTCGCACAATCCGGCACTGACCTATTTAGGTTTCAGAAAAAACAATATTACCGGTATCGATCTCTCTAATAATGCAGCATTACGTCAATTGTATGGTGAGCAAAACCAGCTGACAAGTATAAATGTTTCGAATAATGTAGCATTACAATATTTAACCCTGGGAGTAAATTCACTAACAAGCATTGACCTCTCTAATAACACTGCCTTAAAGCAATTAATCATTTCCCAAAATTCACTTACAACTCTTGACGTTTCTAAAAACACAGTTTTGGAATTATTGATTTGCGGTTACAATCAAATAACGATCCTGGACGTATCAAAAAACATTTTATTAAAAGCATTATCGTGCGGAAATAATCAACTTACGAGTCTTGATGTTTCGAAGAATACTGCATTATCACAATATTTGATTTGTGATGATAATCAACTTACCCAATTGAATGTTAAAAATGGCCATAACTCTGCACTTTCGACCTTTTTTGCATTGTACAATCCGAATCTGACCTGCATCCAGGTCGATAACGCAGCATGGTCAACTTCCAATTGGCCGAATAAACCACCTGCTGCAACCTATAGTGAAAATTGCATTGGAGTTAATATGACAAATATTCCCGACCCGAACTTCGAACAGGCTTTGATTAATCTGGGGTATGATGATGTTTTGGATCATTACGTGCTTACCGCCAATATTAATACCGTGACACAACTGACCATTAATAACAAACATGTATCTGACTTTACCGGAATTGAAGCGTTTGTTGCTTTGCAGACTTTAAATTGCAGTAAGAATGACCTGACAAATTTGAATTTGTCTCAAAATATTCTCCTGAAAAATCTGTATTGCAGTGACAACAAACTTACCGGAATTGATATTTCCCATAACCCGGTGGAATATTTCAGCTGTTTCAACAACCTTATTACCGATATCGATATTTCAAAAAACACTGCACTAAGATCAATAGATATTGGCGTGAACCGGTTGACCAGTATTGATGTCTCAAAGAATACAGCCCTCCATTTATTATGGTGCAACCAGAACCAGTTGACCAGTATCGACGTCTCACACAACACGGAACTTGAATACTTCGACTGCAACGGTAACCAAATTACTTCATTAGACCTCTCAAAGAATGTTGTCCTGAAATATCTGTATTGTCTCAACAACAAAATACCCTCTCTTGATGTCTCAAAAAATTGTTTATTGATAACCCTGTCGTGTTTGAACAATCTGCTTACGACCTTGGATCTCTCCCACAATACGTCGTTGCAATCATTTGAATGTGCAAAAAATCAGATCGTAAGCCTGAATTTTAAGAATGGGAATAATCATGCAATATTTTATTTTTCCGCTACTGATAATCCATCGCTCACTTGCATTCAGGTAGATGATCCTGTATGGTCAACGAGCAACTGGCCGTTGATTGATAACACCGCACACTTTTCAAGCGACTGCAACTTAACGGATTCTGACGGGGATGGCATTCCGGATAACATGGATGATTACCCAATGGATCCTTTACGGGCGTTCAACAATCTGTTTCCTGCCGCTGGCTACGGCAGTCTTGCATTCGAAGATTTGTGGCCGGGCATTGGGGACTACGATTTCAATGACGTGGTGGTGGACTACCGGTTTCTGACCGTGACTGACGCGTCGAACTATGTTGTTGACGTTGATCTGACATTCGTGGTAAAAGCAAGCGGGGCATATTATCATAATGGTTTCGGGTTCAACTTGCCCGATGCATCTGCCATGTTTCTTTCCAAGATCAACGCTTTGAATGTTACGGGGCAAGAAATTAAGGAGCATTACATCTCCTTGAAATCAAACGGTTTTGAGAATGGTCAGTCGAAACCCACCGTCATTGTTTTTGATGATGTTTTTAATTCCCTGCCTCATGCGGGATCAGGGCTGGGGGTGAACACCGAAATGACGGCGCCGTTTGTCCCCTACGACACCATTGTGGTTCATATCTCAACCGGAACGGAAAAACTTCTGGAATCAGATTTTGCCTTGTCAACCTGGAATCCCTTCATTATGGTTGATCAACAACGGGGCGTCGAGGTTCATCTTGCCGACCGGCCGCCTACCGATCTTGCGAATGCCGCGCTGCTGGGCACCATGGATGATGATTCAAAACCTTCAACGGGGAAATTCTACAAGACCAAAAACAATCTTCCATGGGCAATTGATATTGTCAGTGCGTTTGAATGGCCGGTTGAGAAGGTGAAAATAACGGATGCCTACCTGCACTTCTTCGACTGGGCCGTGAGCGCCGGTTTTGCTTATGGCGACTGGTATCTTGACCATTCGGGTTACCGCGACGGATCAAAAATTTACGACAAGCATTGATCGTTGGGTTTGCCGGGTCCTGTTCAAAAATGCAGGTATTCAAAATACTTCGGCAAAATGAGTTTTCGCGAAATCACAAAGGTTCTGTAAATGATCCCTGATCCGCAATCCCCTTACCACAGCCGGATCAGCTTCGTGCAGTAAATATTCCCGCCGGTTTTCAGCACACAGACATAGATCCCGGCAGGCCACCCCGACGGGGTGATCACACACGACCGGCGGGCAAGATCTGCTGCGGTCAGCGCCCGCCCAAAGACCGTTTTCCCCTTCATGTCGCGTACTTCAAGGGTTGCCGCCTGCATCCCGGGTATGTTGAATGCAACGGTGACGGGTCCGTCCGAAGGGTTCGGAAAGAGGCTGATGACCGCCGGCTTCCGGGCTTCATTGCCGGCTGAAAGGAGGTTGCAGTTCATGGCGGTTTCGAGGATCTCGTCCCGCCCCTGCCGGATGCCCGCGATAGTTGGCCATACTTCGATGTCGGGCACGATCCCCACCCGCTGGGTTGGCGTGTGGTCGGGATAAAAGGTGCCCAGTCCCGTGAAGTTCGCCGAGAGGTTGCCGGGCAGGGAGATGACCGACACATTGCCGTCGGCGGCTTTGGTCTGGTTCCCGATCTTGATCGCGCCGGGATGCTGCTCGAGCCCCATCACGGTGTACTCCGCCTGGCTGATGGTGCGGATATCGAACAGGATGATCAATTGCCCCTGGTAAACTTCCGGAGAATAGCTCCCCACATTTACATTCATCCAGAACAGCACGCCGGGATAATCGATGTCGGGGGTGGTGAACGCCGCAATCTGAAAAGGCTGTGGAAACAGGTAGTTGACCAGGTACCACAAGGTTCCCTGGGGATAATTCCGGATGTCGAAGATGATCGCATCGGTCTCCCACAGATCGTTCATCATCGCGCCGGTCTGGCTCGTGGTGAGGCGCCCCATATCCACATAACCGAATGTGCAGCCGCCGGCCATCACGGTATCGTACCACACCGGCGTTGTGTTCTGTTCGAAGGCATAGAACTGGCTGGCCGACCAGTCGCGCTGAAGCACAGCCCCGTGGGTCCCGCCCTGGTTTTCGACGGTGACGGGAAACGACCCATACGGCCCCCTCAGGATGTCGTCATGCACATACGAGGCGACCGCCGGCGGATTCGACCCGTGGGTGAATGCTTCGAGGCTGTCGCGCAGGATGCCGATGTCGACGCCGTCGATGGTGCGGATGATATCGCCCGGCGCGATGACGTTCACCGATGACGATACTTTGGTGACCACCGTCTCCCCTTCGACCATCGCGATTGAAAACCGCGGGTAATAGCTTCCCAGGATGGAATTCACGACCCCGCCGTTGAGGAAGGCATGCGAATCGTCGATGCGTTTGGCCAGTAGCATGACGGCCTTGTCGTAAGTCACCGCGTTCTGCGCCCCGAGGAAGAGCGGGATAACCTCGGCGAGGGTGGTGTCCCACGGCTGATCCATGATGTTTTTATAGGGGAAGAAGTAGTTCAGGATGTTCCAATAGCGGAAAAGCGAGAGGATGCGCAGTGGCTCCGTCGGGAACTGGCCCGAGCCGCTGTTGTAAAGGATGTCGTTGTCGAAGGTGGGATTCCCGTTTGCGAAGGCTTCACCCACGAGGCAGTGCGGCCGCGGCCTGAAGCGCACGCGGATGGTGTCGAGCGCACCCCTGACCTGCTGCGTGAAGACCGGGTCCTGGAACCACGACAGGTCGAGGTTGTACATCAGGCTGTCGGGCACGACGGGCATCGGCACGGTGGGGAACGCGGGAGGGCCCGCACTGTTGATCAGCGCGAGCAGCGCCTGGTTGAACGCGTCGGTGGTGGTCGCGGCTTCGATCTGCGGAAGCGCCTGCAACAGGGCGCTGTCGAGGTTGACCGTACAGTTTGCCGTTTCGGAATGAAAATACTTGACAAAACCCCACACCTTGCAGGTATAGAAAAGCCGTCCGGGATAATCCGGCGGTGACTGTCCGTATACGGTTGCAGCAACCGCCATGCTGAACAACAAGAGGATGGTACGTTTCATAAGATGTGCTTTTATGGCCCTGTGCAGCGCCGTTCAGTTCCCGGGTTCCAGCCCCGCTAACGACTTCAATCGCCAGGATAAATATACAATGATAAACCGTCACTGTCAAGTAACAGTTCATGAAAACCCTTCATAACGTACCCGCAAACGATTTCTTCGACAACAGGCCGAGTGTTTCTTACCATCCCGGGAGCGTTCCCGGGCAAAACAATCGACCGGGACCCTCACGGGCAAATATCCCATTATCCTCCACGACGGCCGTACCATCATTGATATCGCCGACGATGCAGGGATGATACTGGTTTTCCTCAGAATCAGGAGGGTTTCCTATGCTGATGGGGTTGCTCCGGCTTGCCCCCTGTTTTTCGGAATAGCTGAGACCGCGATCAGCGCTGATTTTTCTAAGCTTATTTTTGTTTGAGATTGAGTTTCCAGATACAATTCGTCCAGGTACTGTCGGGTTCAGCATATCTCAACATTGCAGGGAAATCAGGGGAAATACATAGTGAGGATATCTGCAATACGCCGCCATTGATATACCTGGCGTCAGGATCCATGACGATTTGCTTTGATCCTCCACCGTACGTTGCATACTGAACCTGTTTCAGCGTTTTATCGAGGGTTAATATCACCAGGTCCATTCCGCCACTAATGGTTGAATACATTGCGTCACTTGTTACCGGGAAATCCCTGGATGAGGATGTGCCGGCAAGAACGTATTTCTGGTTTTCTGTTTTTGAAACATAGTTTATCCAATCGGTACTTGATCCGCCTATAAATGAGGAATATTCTGGTTTGTTCGTTTTCAGGTTGAATTTCATGATAAAACCATCCGACTTCCCACCGAGGTACCGTTTATTTAATGCATCGGCCGTGACCGGGAAATCAGGTGACTTTGTCTGTCCGGCGAGAATCCAGTTATCTGCATTCTCCACAAAGACAGAATTGACCTGGTCGGTTGAATCTCCCCCGATAAACGTTGAATATTCAATCCCTGACAGGTTTTTGCTGATGATGGTGAAAAAGCCATCCTGCTTCCCGGCCATGTTTTTTTGATACGCATTTTTCGTCACAGGAAAATTGGCAGAATAAGTTTGACCGGCAAGTATGATTTTCCCCTTCAGACCGAAAGAAACGGATCTCACATAGTCGATGGATCTTCCGCCCAGATAGGTAGAATACAGAATTTTATCAAGATCCGGCGATAAAGCGGTAATGGTTATATCCCCGACATCGAAGCGGTGGAGGCTATCAGGCGGCGATGAATTATCATAGGCCTTTTGAAACGACTCCTTACTTACAGGAAAATCCGATGAAGTGGTTTTTCCTATCAAATACAGGGTTTTATCATGAAATGCAAGTCTTGTCCAGTGATCGCTTTCTGAACCTCCGACGTAGGTTGATGCGATATACCTGCAATCATTACTGAATTTAATAATGTAATGATCATTTTCTCCTTTCGGTGATTTTTGAACCGCACTCCCTGAAACCGGTAAATCACGCGAATCTGTGGTAAAGCCTACATACACGTTTCCGACTTCATCAATGGCCATCTTCAGACAATAGTATTCCGAACCCGAACCACCAATATAGGTCGAGTAAATCAACTTACCTTCCGGTGACAGTTTCATTAAAAACGCATCGCCTCCGGTGGCATCCTCGTCTGTATGCCCCTTATAACTTTTCTGAAACGCGTCGTTTGTAACCTTAAGCCCCCCTCTTGTCCCTCCTGCAACAAAAATATTGCCCTGTTTATCTGTGACTGAAGGAGTGGATGTATGCACGGCGCCGTCGGGAGCCAGGTAGCCCGAAAACACTATATTCTGGGCTGAAGTTTCAGAGATGGCACCTGCAGAAAGTACAGCGGCAATAATCATTGATTTCATTAGTTTCATGTGCGTCAGATTTTTTTAGTTTGCATCCATTTATCGTGGATAATCCCTGAATTTATGCTCTGTTGCTCTTCGTACATTTCTCCATGGTTCACAAAGTAACAAGGAATATGCTATTTTTTGTGAATAAATCAGGTTATTTGTTGTGGCAAATTTTTTCAGCCTATTGAATAAAAATTTTGCCGGTTGAGATCCCATTACAGGAAAAAAGCCTGAGAATATACATCCCTTTATGGCAACCTGTCAGATTTATACTGATGTCCGACATGAATGTCCCGGTTTTTATGACTTTTCCATTCAGATCGCATATTTCAAAGGTTGTGCTCTTATCTTCTTTTGAGTTAAGGGTAATGGCAACCTCCCCGCCGGTTGGATTTGGAAAGACCTTAAATTCCTGTTGAACTGTTTGCTCAACCGAAACATGATATCCGATTACTATTTTAAATGTTGCCGAAGCCGATGCTCCTGCTGTATCAGTCGCAGTAAGCCTGATATTCAGGGTCTGGAGTTCGGCGGGTGTTCCAGCAAAGGTGACAGTGCTGTCGGTAAATGTTAACCAGTCGGGTAAAGGATTACCATTGGTAAGTGCGGCAGTGTAGGAAAGTGTGTTGTTGCCGTCATCATCCATAAACGTGCTGTCGGGTACCGTAAAACTAAAAAACTGTCCCACAATTCCTGTCTGCTGGGGAATGGGGTTTTTAACGTATGGGGCATAGTTGGTATATTTAAGACTATCTATAAAACCCGATCCGACCCAGTAAACATCATTATTCGAAACATAGGTCATGTACAGATTATCGTCGGTGATCTCCGATCCGCACTCATTGGTAGCGGTATTTATAATATTTCCCAGGTTCTTCGGATTGGTCCAGCTGCCGTCGGTCTTTTTGTAGGATATATATAAATCGGTGCCTCCGAAACCACCCGGGCGGGATGAATTGAAAATAAAATAGCTCTCATCGGGTGCTACGTAAGGATTGCCCCAGGCCATATTCGGATCATTGAATATAGGAGGCATTAGAATTCGTGGGAGGTAAGCGCCATCCTGGAACTTTGAATAGCATATTTTTCCTGAAGCGTTCTCGAAATAGATTGAACTGTCGGCCACAATGCAGGGGTGGTACTCATCCTGGACAGTGTTCAAAGGAGTTCCAAGGTTTATCGGTTGACTCCAGTCATTACCGGTTTTCACACTGTAGCACAGATCAGACCCACCATTGGGATTGGGTGGGTTATAGGCATAATAGTAAACCCTTTCTCCGCCGGGTGAATAAATCGCCTCTTCGGCCGACCTCGTTACAGAAAATGAAGCAGTATCGGGTGATGTCCAGTGGTTGTTTTCATACCGGATGATCATGGTACGTTTAATCGGCCAGTTGCCAAGAGCAAATACCATTTCATCCCCGGCAGGGGCTATCGAAACCCCGTACTCAACTCTCCCGGGTAATGAAATAATTCCGGGGGCAAAGACCTGGGGCATACTACCCGGGGGTGTTTGCCCAAAGTACAGGCTGTCGGGCGGAATGGACTGCGCGATGGCACAGGTGCAAAAAACTGCAAGCAGGATTAAAAGGAGTGCGGATTTTTTCATGGCTTAATTTGTCTGTTGATTTTCGGCACAAAATAAGCGCGGAAATCTCCCGGAGTCGACCTGCTGCATGCAAACGGACTGTTTTTTACCTGAACCGGGAATAAAAGCCGGTACGCGGGCATTCTGATTCTCTGAAAAATCCAATTCAAATGCCACCCAGTGCCTTTCTGGCCGCCTCAAATTCGGGGGTGATTTTCAGGGCCTGGTTGTAACACTCCTTTGCGCGTACTGTCTCACCTGCTTTCTGGTAAAGTGTTCCGAGGAAATAAACATAGATCTCCGAATCAGGATATAAACTCACAAGGTATTTATTCATTTCGATGGCTTTGCCGGTCTTTCCTTCATCCGCAAGGTCATAGGTCAGGTCGAACAGCACACCTGCTTTGGGATTTACGATGAAACCATATTCACCCGACAGTTTGTTGAAATGGGACTGTATTTCGGGAACTGATAGCTTTTTTCTTTCGGGGGTGAGGGTACATCCCGCAAAGAAATAAAGGAGCGCGTTGTTCAGAGTGGAAGAAGGCACATGGCCGGTGTTTTCAATAAGCTCAACCTTCCATTCGAGTCCCGGGGGAGATTGTTTCATGGCTTCCTTAAAATCATTCATGGGCTTCAGAACCTGAATATAATCCAGGTCTCCGTAAGAGATATACAGCTTTTTCCTGATCCGCGGATGATCTTTCTGAAAACTCCTGGTTTTATCGAAAAAGAAACCGGGACACCATCCGAACATGGGGCTGGCAATCACGTAGGCATTGAATACCTCAGGGTGAAACTGGAATTGATACATTACAAACAGCCCGGTATTTGATTGTCCCGAGAGTATACGGTAATCATTCGTCCGGTAATTCCTGCTGATTTCGGGGATAAACTCATCCGCCAGAAAGGAACAAAATGTTTCCCCGCTTTTTACCTGACCGCTGTCGTCGGGACAGGCCAGCCCAAGCCTTGCAACGCCCGTGTTGGAGATCCCGATCAGGATCATGTCGGGAATGCGCTCGCCTGCAAGATTGTCGAGGGTTGCAGCATCATTCGCAAACTGCGGTGTATTCTGCCCGTTCATGATGAAGACGACAGGATATGTCTTCCCCGATTTTTCATAACCATCGGGAAGGTGTTCGAGGTAAGTAACTTCACCTCCAAGAATGGCGGATTTGAATTTCCGGTAATTCCCGACCGAAACAGGCTCCTGTGCGCTCAGGCTCAGTTGAAGCAGGCAAAGGATTCCAACCAATCTGAAATTTTTCATTATCAATCGGGTTTCACCCGGAATTTGTCCGGGTTGCTGGTACATTTGTAATTTCAAGGAAACAAGGACAGGTTATCGATATTAAGATTTTTGATCACATATTCATTCCACTTGCGCATTGAATTTTCATTCTTACCGAGCTGTACCTCTTTCAGATATTGCCGGGTTACCGTCTCCATATTCTCAACCGTTTGTTTATAAATGGAATCAACCCGGGCGACTGTCCGGGGTTTCAGGCCGATTTCGGTTTCCATCTTCCGTCTTTCAATTTCACAGATATCGAAATAGATGTTTAAAAAAGGGGTCGTATATGGTTCTTCCGGGAGATGAAACATCGTTTTGGCGGCATCAAAAACAGTGTATGAACTGCAGTGGACGGTATCGCCCGATTGTATTACATCAAGCAAAATCTGAACTTTCAGGCGATAGAGGTTGCTTTGAATGCTGTTGTTTATCTTTTCCTGCGGATAGACTTTGTTTTGCGACAGGTTCCTGTTCAACCGTATTCTTTTATAGGAAGACCAGAAAGTATAGTACCATTCATAAAACTTTGAAAATGTGGAATCATTCCCCTGATTAATTTTCAGGAAATCCTTGCCGTAATTACCTTCCCTGAAATTTATCAGATGGCCGCTGCCGGAAAAGAATCGCAGATTTTCCTTTTGCTTTTCGGTATGACGCAGGGTGAAAATATTGTTCCAGAAAAAATTATTGTACGGTATAAACGACATTTTCCGGTAATCATCAAAATCGTTATCATACTCGAAATATGGCAGGATAAACGGATCGTCATAATCATAAAAATACAAGAGCCCTTTGGTGATAATATTCCTGGTGATGACTGAAGTACGGTCGACGGTTGGTTTTTCTCTGACGCTTTTATAGGCCACATCATAATTGAAATCAATATGATCCGGTAAAACGGCGTCTCTTTCCTGTTTAAATGTAAAACTGATATTCAGGTTAACCTTTGAAAGTGAATCAACGGGAAACAATGGAAGAAGGGGATGCTTTGCGGCATTCACGATAGCCAGGTTAATTTTGATAAGTGAGAAGCTTTCATGATCGATCCATGCATCCCCCGAAAAACAGCTGATATCCTTTTTCCTGGGCCGGAATTTTATCGTGTACATTTTATCATCACCCGGAGCAATTTCAACCCGGTAGTATTTTTTTAATTCCCTTTTGGTTAACTGGAGTGGGTTGAGAGGATAATTTTCGTTCCTGGTCGTCAGGTTCAGCCTGCTGATTGCTGCCGAGGTGTTAAGCGTTAAAAAATAACGATCGTCCAGTACAGCCAGTCCCATGCGTCCGTTTTTGAACCGCAACTGATCAATTCTGTTCCCGGTCAGATAAGCGTTATAATAACATTCCAGTTGTTCGACCGGCTGTTCTCTGGCTTGTGTTTCAATTCCATAGAAAACCTTTGCCGTGCGCCTGGTCTGATCCTTTAAAAGGCTCTTTCTGCAACGTTCCAGAATATCGAAAATGTAGTCGTCCTTTGAATGAATGACCACCTCGCCCAAAAGAATATTCTTCCGGTTCATGAGAACAACAGGGTTGGTGAGCAAAAGAGAAGCAGGGATTGCCTGTGGTTCGTATCCGACATAGGAAAAAAGCAGCGTGTCTTTCTTTGGGTCGACAGAAATCGTGAAGGCGCCCTCTCCGTTTGTTATCGTCCCTTTCGTAGTTCCCTTGATTGAAATACTGCAGTAAATCAAGAGTTCATTTGTATTGGGATCTTTTACAAACCCATCGACTATGGTTTGTGCAAAGGAACAAACCGTGCAAAGCAACATGATGACTGTCAGATTAAATCGCATACAATTTTCTCTTTCATCTTACGCTGATTTATTTTTTTGCCAATGATATTCATGCAATGCAAGGTAGTAATATGAGTCACGGGTTGTTACTCTGCATTACGGTTGTTCTGTCTTTTATATACAATGCCGTTTTTCATAACAAACGAGACTTTTTTAAGTGTCTCGATGTTTTCAAGAGGATTGTCCGGAGTTGCTATTAAATCACAATACATTCCGATATTTAGCGTGCCTCTTGTCCTTTCAATGCCTAAGAGCCGTGCTGCATTGATGGTAAAGATCTTCAAAATATCAGATGGCGGAATTCCCGCTTCTACGAAGCTGTCAATATAACTTAACGCCAGTGTCCCTCTCGTTTCTTCAGCAACATCAACCATAATATCGCTGCCAAAGGCAATGGTCACACCACCGTTATACACTTTTTTCAGACGTTCGATAAATTTATTATGAGCAGCTTTTGCCTTTTCTTCTTTGCTTCCGAATTCCTGGAGAACCCTCACGGGAAAATCGGTGCTTACCAATACAATGTTTTTGTTCTTCATCTGGGCGATTGTACTGTCGGGTATAGTCCAGCCGTGTTCTATGGATGCGACTCCTCCCATCACGGCATTCTGGACCCCTTCGGCAGTCTGACAATGTGCCATCACCTTCAGCCCGGCCTGTTGAGCCTCGTTAACGATGTACTTTATATCTTCGGCCGAATACTTGTACCTTTTTGAATCAACCACAATTTTGATTACATCCACTCCGTAAAAGATATTTTCGCGTATTGCTTTTTTGATTTCATCTTGTGTGTCGGCAAAAAGATATTCATTATTCAATAAAAACTGTTTATCTGTTTTCGTTCTAAATTGCCCCCCGAATGGGGTTATTATTCTTCCGGCCGCTAAAATTGTCGGACCTGGAATTAATCCCTCGTTGATAGCCCGTTTTACATCAACATCGGTATATTTCCCCGAGTTGCCTGCTTCCCTGATTGTAGTAAAACCCGCATCCAGCATTTGTTTTGCATTTACGGATCCCTGAATAGCCCTGTAACCATCAGGATTCAGTAAGACCAAGTCAAAAAAGTCAACTCCCAGTTTATCTGCAAATTTGCTTATACCTGCACAAATATGAGTATGCGCATCAATGAGGCCAGGCATCACTGTTGATGCAGAAAGATCAATAAGTTCAGCAACCGGTGGAATGACGATACCGGATCCAAGCTCTTTGACCTTACCGTTTTCAACAAGGATAATCTGATTCATTAAGACATTGCCTGCCAAGGGATCGATTATTTTGCCTGCCTTAATCGCAATGATCTGGGTATGGGCTAATCCAAAAATCGAGGAAAAAAAAAGCGATAAAAATATTCTATATATCATTTTGGCAATGAATTTTTCCTTAAGGCTAAACTTTTTCATGCTTCAGTTTTCTACTTTTTTATCTCAAATAGTGAATCGCTTTCTTCGGCCACATTCTTATAAAAATCAGACAATACAGGGATATAGCTTTCAAGAGTCGGATACTTATCCCTATTTTTTTCATAGGTTCCAAGTGTTTCAACAAGCCCTTTCATCCAGAAAAACCCCCTGCCAAAATCTGATATTAACTGGTACTTTGCCGCTTTGCCATCGGGATTGTGTTTTAAAAGATACCTGATCACCGAAGCCCGCACCAACGACTCATTCATCATGGTCTGCCAACTGCCATAATGCTGGCTTCCCATGCCAGCCTTTACCAGGTCAAAGAGCTTTGTTCCTGAACCCTCAAAATCCTTTTCATATTTTTTTGTAAGATGGTTGACATAGGAGTGGTTGAATTCGTGAATGAGCGTGGGCAGATAATTATCAGCCTTATACACAGGAATATTGGTACTGTCGATGGACCAGGTTCCCATGATGGCGTAGGAATCTTCCCTGCCGTCGGGATATATTACCTTGGGGCCGTAATTACTCCCTCCCAGCCCCAAACCAATGATTATATTAAAGCTGCCATCGGGCTTTGTGCCATAATATTGTTCGTACCAGTTAACATCAAGGGATTTATAAACGGGCATGAATCTTTCCTGCACCGTCATATAAAGCCCTTCATGTTTATTGAAAAATTCGTCGCATCGGGAATCGGCGTAAAATTGTTTGAGAAGGCCTGCGAATTTACCGGCATTTTCCTGCCCCCACCTGCCTTCGGGAATCTTACCCGCAAACGGGACCAGCGGATCGAGCAAGGGAGGCTGGGAAAGATAGATTGCCATGAACATCACCGCATCAAAACATACCCCGTTTTTGTCATTCAGTTCTTTTGCAAAGGCAATGAGCGGATGATCTTTGTATTGGTCGAAATGATTGCGGATATCCGAAACGTAGGTTTTAAAACTGTCGTCGTTGTATTCAGAATTGCCTGCCAGGCGGAACACGATGCTCAGCAGTTCGATCCGCCGATCGACCGAAGGTGCCGGAAAATTTATAGACTCCGCCGGTTTTAGAATTGAATTCTCCTGGGCGAAAACGGATATTGATACTGTGCCTAAAAGGTAGCAGAACAAAATAAATCTTTTCATCATGACTGTTTAATTATCCATTTTATCTTTTTCGATTTGGACTTCCGGAAAATCGGCTTTATCGTTAATTCAGATCCATCCTGATCAGTTTACTGAGCACGTCACTGCAAATATCTTCGGTGCTTCCGAATTCGCGCGAATTCGTGACGACAACATAAGCCCTTTTCAGTTTTGGTGCCACAATAACCGTGGCGTACCAGATCCCGTTGCTCCCGTTATGTGACAGTACTTTCCCATTTGCCCAGGGCCGTTCTGAAACGCCCCAGCCCCCTGCATAAAACCCGACAGGTTGTGTTAATTTATTCAAAACCGTACTATCAAGAATGGGATTTTTGTCAGCCAACCAAAGGGAAAGAAATTTTGCCCAGTCCTGGATGTTACAGTGTACCTCTCCCGCCGGCCCGATCGCTTCTGCATCATATGACATACTTGGCTGCCAATGACCTCCATATCTTCCATGTCCCCAAGGCTGATCTGTCTTAGCGGGATTGCCCGGAACGCCAAACCCGGCCGAATTCATGCCCAGTGGATCAAACAAACGCGTTCGCATTAAAGATTCCCAGCTTAAACCGGTTATTCTTTCTGCCATACATCCTGCAACCATGTATCCGAAATTGGAGTAATGGTGTTCACCATGAGCGAAGGCAGCCGGCGATTTAAGGTTATCCTTCAGAATGGACAGACGCCTCTCTTTGATCTCATCCTTCCCGTAGGCATCCCAGTTTATCGAATTTGAGGGAACCCCGGCACAGTGAGTAAGCAATTGCCATAGTGTAACAGTGTAATAATCGGGATGGATAACTCCCTTCAATTCCGGAATTACATCAACGAGCTTTGTATCCCATTTAATCTTTCCTTCGGCTACCAGCGTTCCGATCATGGCAGCGGTCATTGCTTTGGTGCAGGAGCCCAGATGCACAAAATCGCTGGTGGTGAACGCAATACCGGAACCTTCCTTGCGCACACCCGCCGAAGCGATGGCTGTCACACCTTCTGCCGAAATAATTGCAGCAATCATCCCCGGAGCTTTCCCTTCATTTACAATTTCCGTAAGTGCCTGCCCAATCATTGCAGATTTATTCGATCCCGGTTTGGTTTGCGCACAGACAGGTTTCATGGAAACTGAAAATACGAGCACCAGCAGAAGATTTCTAACTTGCCGCAGACGAATAGTTTTGACAATTATCAACCTTTTCATTATTTCAGATTATACTTTAGCTGATCAGGTTTGCAAAAAAGTGCAAACCTGATCGCTCAGCATCACTGAATCTAAACAGCTTTGCTTTCGCAAACCTGTCAAAATTCAGTATACTATTCCTTTCACCCATACCGTGGAGGTTGCTTTTCATTTCTATTCCCGCATCTGGTTACGGGTCAGATCAAATTTCCATAAACAATTCGTCCAGGTGTTATCGGATTCGGCATATTTCAGGGTCACCGGGAAAACCTTTGAAGCCGTGGTTCCCAACAAGACATATCTTTGATGATCGGTTCCGGAAATATAATTTAACCAACCGGTTCTTGAACCACCGATGAAGGATGAATATTTCGACTTGTTCCGGTTCAAACGAATTCGTTTGTCTGGGGACCAGAAGGTATAGTACCATTCATAAAACTTCGAAAAGACCAAATCACGCTCCTGGTGAATTTTCAGGAAGTCCTTTCCATAATTGCCCTCTCCGTTTGTAAGAGTCCCTTTCGCACTCCCCCTGACTGATACACTGCAGTACAGCAGGGCCTCATTCGTCTGATGATCTCTTACCCATCCATCGATCGCAGATTGCGAATAGGAGGCTGTCGTAACGCACAGCATGATGATGATGACAAATGTTCTCATGTTCCGCCGGGGATCAGAATTTTCACCTTATCAGCGCTCAACTACCGATTGGACATAGGATACCCAGTCTTCCTCGGGGATGGTTTCATCGATGAAAAAATCCGGCTGAACACCTATGCCGTCGATGGGAAAGTCGGGGATCCTGAAACTGGAGGTCATGGAATAAATAAGGCTGAATAAACCGTCGGGCGAGTCCACGATATGAATATTGGAGAAATCCAACACTCCCATGGTAGGCCTTCCGAAGACCTTCACCTTGAGGCTTTGTTTTGCTTTTAATAAAAACGCCTCATCGGTACTGCCATTATACTGATTGCAGATGATGGCCACCCTGGAAGGGGTCTGTATCGCCTTGTATGAGCTGTCAATGGAAACCCTCGAACTATCCAGGACAATAAAGCGGCCCGGATTCTGTCTCATTTTTCTTGCAACATTCCGGCAGTATTCCGACTGCGCCGGATCTTTGATCGTGTTTGCCCAGTCGTCATATTGTTCCGCGTTCAGTTCCGTGGCATAGTATTGCATATCTATTTCCCTCAATGGCTGGGTGTAGATGTAAGGCAGCAGTTGAAAGAAGGACAGGTCACTGCCGCCGGTGCCGTTCCTGATGTCAATGATCAGGTTCGGCCTGGTCCTGATCAAACTGTCATACTTGCTGAGCACACTGTCGATCAGGGTTTTTTGTTCATACTGAAAGGAAGGGATCCTGAGATAGAGTGTATTCCGGCTCAGGCTTTCAAGGAAGGGATTAGTTGACGAACGCAGTTTAATGTAAATTTGGTCATTCTTACTGAGTTCGCGGTCCGGATACACCTTCATCCATAGCATATTGACCATCAGCAGAAGATTGCCCGACTCGCCGACCATTCTGGCTGTTTCATTCTTCCGGCTGTGATCCCGCATGGAATAGATCATCGAAAAAGAGGAATCATCCCTTAGAGTAAGTTCGGCCTTTTTCTGTCCGGGCACCCAGTAGATGCTGTCGGCTTTTATAATGAATGCGGTAAACTTTCTGCTGTTTTCTGCCGATCGAATGATCCCGATCGTGTAATTGTTGTTCTTCCATACTCCTTCAATGGGGTGCGTTTTTCCTGCTTTCACCCTTAGCAGGTCTTTTAACCCGGATTCTGTCAGATTAACCGTTTCTTCATTTTTGTAAAGACCGCGGATGGAGTCTTTTGATTTCTCCGAAAGCTGCGGATTTCCCGAACCCTGACCGTATCCTCCTTTCGGATGGATCCCGATATGTCCCTTCCTGAAAAAAGCAAGCCAGTCCTGCATGACCTTCAGGCATACATACATGGAATCGGTCTGTATGGCCTTTTGCCTTGATAATTCGGTATGTTTGACATATTCATCCAGTCCCTTTTTTTCAATCACATAGCTGAATCCTGCATCATTCGTTTTAAATGTATTGACCATCCAGTCAAAATCGGCCACACAGTTGCAGTTTTGTGAGAAAGAGCCCGGGAATGACAGCGTGAGCAATAAAAAAGGAATAATTGATTTTTTCAAGGCAACTATTGTATTTAATAATGATTACAGAAAGGCTGAATTTTTTATAATCAATCCGGTTTCACCCAGAATTTGTCCGGGTTGTTGGTACATTTCGGATTGTTTGCTCTTGTCCTGGGGATTACGCCTTTATATTCGACCGGCAGCAACAGGTTGCATTTAATCTCTCCGCCACTACTGACAAAACACATAAGCGCATACAGGTTCTTTGCCATATAATAATAAAGATATTCCTCTTTTGTTACCGAATTCCGATGGTTCCAGTTTGCTTCGGGATTCAGGATCAACGGTTTGTTTTCAATCAATCGCTGCCTTACTTCTGCAATACCCAGCAGTTCGCCTTTCTCGTTCATAACGTATGCGTCATTGGTCGGATCGACCCACACCCATTTGTTCAGGCTATTTGAATAGACTGTATTGATTGAATGACAGTCAAAATCAGTTGAATCTTTTGGCAAACAAACAACCCGCCTCGATTTGAATCCGGCGGCCAGGTAGCAATTGTTGAGAATATTCGCCAACGATCCGCAATCGACGGTATGATGACCGCTGATACAAATATCCATGAGGTTATGGATGGAAGAACACTTCGGGGCGTCCTTTGTGCCGTCGTGTGGAAAGGTATTATGGACCCAGTGAAGCAGGCTCAGGATCTGGGAAACCTCATTCCCGCCACCTATAACCGAGTCCAGTTTAAAATCCTTTCTGATTCGAATTAAACCTGTATCACTGACCGGTTTGTAAGTAAATTTTGCCAGTTCACGGCTGTCATTGAAATCATACTTCGATGCCTTTTTCAGGATGTCAAGGTAACTCACCGGCTTGATCTTTTCGTATTTTATCCGCGTAAAAGCGGAGTCTTTCCCGTTAAGCAGAATTACGAAGCTATATTCATGCCCGGGTTTAATCTTAAAAGAAATTGAATCCAGGTCGGTGTAAAAAGTAACCCGCTTGGCTGAAGTTTTATAAACATCAGGCCGGGCGGCAGGAACAATGGTCCATGTCGCTTTTTTATAGGTGTTACCGTCTTTAATATCGACAGTTTTTGAATCAGCCTTTATCACCTTTAGCGCTTGCTGGGCAAATAGCGAGGGCCCGGTCAGAGCGATACAAAGGGCAAATACAATTTTCATTTTCAGTGTCATGATTTCTTTTTTACCGGTGTTTTTGATGTCTTAAGGTAATCCGGTACAAATTAAGTAAATAAAACGAGTCCGGTCGACCTGTTTCAGGTAAGTGGACTGTTTTCTTTCATTTATGCATCAAGTACATGCCCGTCAGGGGAGGTTTGTCCGGAATCATGTAAGCCGCTGGCCGGATTATGCTTCTATGGCAGGCATCCCCTTAAGACAGATCAAGGCTATCGGAAAAGCGCATCTTCTCCATTTATGAAAAACAAATCGCGAGCCGGAACAGCATCACCTATTCTTCGAATTTTCAAATCTCCAAATCTTCAAATTACTTTTTTCAAATAATCCCTCCAAAACTTCTGCACGATCAGATTCAAATTCATGAGGCGTTGCTTGAATAACCTGGTTTGCAGCTTTTCCTATCAGGCATTTTAACATACCATAATGATAGGTGCCAACTTGCCTGCGCATCTTGCCCAAGAATTCATACTATGATTCTCTTCTGGTAAATTCTCCTCCCTTTGGAAGACAGATTTCATCCTTTGGCAGCATTTTCCCTGCCCTTGGTCGCATTTATTAAAAATATGCAAATCAGCACTTTAACTTTGGGGTTGGAATCAAGTTGAAAATCAGATGAGTTATGCAAACAATGACGGCAACCGATCCGAGAAAAATACAAGGAAAAATGATCCTTATCTTTCTTTTTCTTATTATGGTTCAATGCAGTTTCTCACAGGAGAGTAAACCTGCCTGGGATCTGAAACAATGTATAGAATATGCCAAAAAGAATAATATACAGCTGAACACTCTCAGGCTGACTGCTTCGTCGGGGAAGCAGGATCTTCTTTTATCAAAATATGCCAAGTATCCGGATCTGAACGGTACTATCAGCAAGCTGTTTTCATACAGCGATAAAACGGCATTGAATTCGACGGCTTACGGAATAAGCTCTTCCATGGTACTGTTCAAGGGAAATTATTACAACAACGATATCCGGTCCAATGCACTGTCGTTGCAGGCCGACAATCTCAACGTGGCTGAAGCCGAAAATGACATCATCCTGGAAATCACCCAGGCATATCTGAATATACTGCTGGCCCATGAAAATATAGAATATGTGAAGAATCTGGTTTCAACTTCTGAATCGCAGGTTGAACAATATCAACAGAAATTCAACTCAGGAACAGTAGCTTTGAAAGATCTCAAACAGCTTCAGGCAACTCTCGCCAATGATAAGTATACACTTGTCCAAGCCGAAAATGCCAAAAGGCAGAATATCCTGACTCTGAAGATCATATTGCAGCTTCCTTCAGATACTACGCTGAATATTAAAATTCCGGAAACTATGGAGCCGGTGACATTAGTCACTCCGCTCGACACGGTGCAAAAAACTGCCTTGGAGATCATGCCTCAGATAAAGAGCAGTGATATTCTGGTAAACAAACAGACCGTTGAACTGGCCAAGGCTAAAGCAGGGTATCTCCCTACATTGTCCCTGACGGGAAGCATGAGCACGGGTTATATTTCGAATCGCTCCGACTCTTATCTGGATCAGATGTCGGCTTATTATACTCCCCAGATCGGACTGACCCTTTCGATCCCTATTTTCAGTAAAAAAGCAAATTCCGTGGCTGTGGCCAAAACAAAAATTTCATTGGAGCAGGCAAAACTTACTTCGCAAAATACCAGGACCGAATTGGCGCAGACTGTGGAACAAGCCTATATCAATGTACAGAATGCGCAAAGCCAATACAATGCTGCCAGGGAACAACTGGATTATGCAAAGGAAACCTTCCGGATATCCGATGAAGAATTGAAGATCGGTGCCAGGAACAATGTGGAATACCTTCAGCAGAAAAACCTGTATGTACAGGCTCTTCAGCAATTTATCCAGGCCAAATATTCCATGATCCTTTATCTGAAGATCTATAATTTTTATAAAGGTATTCCGGTAACAGCCTGATTAGTTGACAATATAAAATAAAAAACAAATGAAAAGAAGTAAGAAAATCAGCATTCTGGTAATTGCTGTTGTTGTGGTTACCGCTGCATTCCTGATCTTCAGACCGGGTACAAGCAAGAACTCATATGAGCTGATCACCGAGAAACCCAAAACGGGCGACATCTCGAAAACGGTAATTACAACCGGAACCGTTCAGCCGGTTAATACTGTCTCGGTAGGATCGCAGGTGAGCGGAACCATCAAGAAACTTTATGTCGATTATAATTCGGTTGTAAAAGAAGGCCAGTTGCTTGCCGAGTTGGACAAGACCCTGTTTGAGGCCTCCTATAACCAGGCCAAATCGAATTACGATCAGGTGAATAGTCAGCTGTTATACCAAAGAGGCAATTTTGAAAGGCAGAACCAATTATACAAGGTGGGAGCAATCAGCAAAGCCGATTACGAAAATGCCCTGTATACCTACGAATCGTATAAAGCACAAGTCGCTTCTGCAGAGGCTCAGGTACAGTCGGCCAGGAAAAACCTGTCTCTGGCCAGTATTTTTTCTCCTATCGATGGCACCGTTCTTTCAAGAAGCGTGAGTGAAGGGCAGACTGTGGCGGCAAGCTTTAACACCCCGACCATTTTCGGTATTGCCAAGGATCTTAAAGAGATGCAGGTAGAAGCTTCAGTTGACGAAGCCGATATAGGAGGAATTGTGGAAGGAGACAGCGCCTCATTCACTGTTGATGCCTTTCCCAACGACGTATTTCTGGGAGTTCTCCAGCAGGTCCGTCTGAATCCGACCACGACCAACAATGTGGTGACTTACACAACCATCATCAAAGCCTCCAATGAAAATCTGAAACTAAAGCCTGGCATGACCGCCAATATCACCATTTACACGCAAAGGGTTAAAAATGCCATGCTGATCCCGGTAAAAGCCCTGAAGATCTCGATCGACAGTGTTGCGAAGTATTTTACAGTGACATCTTCCGGAAGACCTGTTTCCGACAACGAAGTCATGGTAATAGTCAAACAGGATAAACAGATTGTGCAGAAAGCGATTAAAACAGGATTAAATAACAATGTGCAGGTAGAGGTAACCGCAGGACTGACTGCAAACGATGAAGTGGTGACCACGATGAGCCAGACCGGGACCTCTGAAACCATAAAAAGCACCGACAGCAATAGCAGTCCGTTCTTGCCGAAACGGCCTGTAAACAGCAGAAGCAAAGCAAAATGAAAACAACAACAAATAAAATCCTGGAGGTTATTGACCTGAAGCGTGAATTCATGGTTGGGGAGGAGACCGTGAGGGCTCTCAGGGGGATCTCATTCTCGGTCAATTCAGGAGAATTCGTGACCATCATGGGAAGCAGCGGATCAGGAAAAACCACCCTGCTTAACATCCTCGGATGTCTCGACAAGCCCAGCAGTGGTTCATATTTACTGGATCAGATCAATGTGGAGCAGCTCGACAAGAAATCTCTTGCAGCACTGAGAAACCGGAAGATCGGTTTTGTTTTTCAGTCATACAACCTCCTGCCCCGGACATCCGCTTTGGAAAATGTTGAAATACCCATGATTTATAATAAGGGTATTCCTTCATCCGAACGGAAAGAAAGAGCCATGGAAGCCCTGAAGATCGTGAAGCTGGAGAACAGGGCACGTCATTTCCCCAATCAGTTGTCGGGCGGTCAGCAGCAGAGAGTCGCCATTGCCCGCGCCCTGGTGAACGAACCTCTTCTCATCCTGGCTGATGAAGCCACAGGTAATCTGGATACCAAAACTTCTTACGAGATCATGGCACTGATGCAGGATCTCAACGAGCAGAATAAGACCATCGTGTTCGTAACTCACGAACCCGATATTGCGGCATGCAGCCAGAGAACCATCCTGCTCAGGGATGGTCTGACCCAGAAAGATATCATCAATACCGAACAACGATCGGCCAGGGAATATGGCGCCACACTTCCTGATCCGGATAAGTAATAATTGGATTATGAAAGCAAAGGATTTGTTGAAAATGGCATTCAGTGCCTTAAAAAAAAGCAGGTTACGTACTTTCTTAACCATGCTGGGAGTGATCATAGGAGTTGCCGCCGTCATCACCATGATGGCCATAGGGCAGGGATCCAGGGAAAGTATTCATACCTCACTTTCGGGAATGGGATCAAACATGATCAACATCATGCCCGTAATGAATGAACCCGGAAGTGTAAGGTTGCAGGGAAGCAGTATGCAGACTCTGAAGCAGGAAGACGCCGACGCCATTGTGGCGCTGGAATCTCCGAATATCAAAGGAGTTTCTCCTATAGTTTCGACCAGCGGACAGGCTATCAACGGAGCCGAAAACTGGCCAACCAGCCTCATCGGTGTAAGCCCTGATTACATGGCTATCAGGCAATTCAAATTAAAAGACGGGATTAATTTCTCCGGCGAGGATGTCAGGGAGTATAACAAGGTCTGTTTGTTGGGCTCTACCGTGGTGAAAAACCTGTTCCCCGGTGGTGAGAATCCTATCGGGAAGATCATCCGTTTTAATAAAATCCCCTTCCAGGTGATCGGAGTGTTGCAATCCAAAGGACAAAGCAATTTCGGGCAGGATCAGGACGATATCATTCTTGCCCCGTATACGACTGTACAGAAACGAATTACAGCCACCCATTATCTGAACAGCATCTATGTGTCGGCGGCATCCGAATTACAGAGCGACATTGCGACCCGGGAAATCAAAAATGTGATCCGTGAAAAACATCATCTGAAATCGACCCAGGACGATGATTTCGATGTGAGGACTCAGTCGGAGCTGATCAATACCATCGGCTCGACGACCTCCATGCTCACCATTCTGCTGACGGCTATTGCCGGAATTTCCCTATTGATCGGGGGGATCGGCATCATGAATATCATGTACACCTCGGTGACCGAGCGCACCCGGGAGATTGGACTGAGGATGTCGCTGGGTGCCAACGAAGGCGATATCCTGATGCAGTTTCTGATCGAGGCCGTGATGATCAGTGTCACGGGAGGCTTGATCGGGGTGGCCCTGGGCATCACCGCCTCAAAAATCGTTTCCCTGATTTTTCACTGGCCTATCCTGATCTCCAAAATGTCGATCCTGATATCATTTCTCGTTTGCGGGATCACAGGGATCTTCTTCGGATATTATCCCGCTCATAAAGCCTCCTTACTCGACCCTATAGAGGCTTTGAAATATGAATAAAATATTTGAGTATATTTGATCAGGCAAAATCCGCTGAATATGAAGCAATCGGAATGGTCAAAGAAGTACATTCAGCTCTCACTACATGTTTTGGTCTGGTTGGTCATCTTTTCGCTGCCCTACCTGACCGATATCAGCCATACCCATCATATACATCCGGTACTCACGCCTGATCAGGAAGGCGAATTCTTCAATCTCAACCTGTGCAGCTATCTGCTGTGGGTGTTTTCTTTTTACCTGAACAGTTATGTGCTGATGCCTAACCTGTTCAGGAGGAACCGATATGTTTATTATGCTATTTCATTATTCTTTGCCTTCGCTTTTGTTCTAACCATCCATTCCCTTCTTTACAAGGTTTTCATTACGGCAGTTCCTTTCGACCTGGCAGGTTCTGTGCGTTTCAATTTCCCGGCCTTCTTCATGACTGTGGCTATCAGCATCTCATACCGGCTTATTATTGAAAAACAAAAGTCGGATAAACTGCAAATTGAAAAGCAGCAGGAAACCATGAAAACAGAACTGGCCTTTTTGCGTTCACAAATCAGTCCTCATTTTATCATGAATGTGCTGAATAATATCGTGGCGCTGAGCCGCTTGAAAAGCGACGAGCTGGAACCTACCCTGATGAAGCTTTCAGGACTGATTCAATATATGCTTTATGAAACCGATGAAGAAAGAGTCGCTGTTAAGACAGAGGCTGAGTATTTGCAAAGCTATATCGATCTGCAGAAGCAAAGATTCGGATCCAAAGTCAGGGTCACTTTTCAGCTATCACTGGCCGATGACTGGAGTGAGATCGAACCTATGCTCCTGATTCCGTTTGTTGAAAATGCATTCAAACACGGAATAGGCATGATCGAATCTCCGGAGATCAGTATCTTTTTAAAGACTAATCGGCAGAAGGAATTATTCTTCCACGTTAAAAACAAATACAATTCCACGGCTATCCAGATCAAAGATAAAATGTCGGGGATTGGTCTGAACAATGTCAAACGCCGACTGAGTATTCTGTATCCAGATACACATAAATTAAGCATTGATAAGGAAAACGAAGTGTTTGAAGTGACCCTGAATCTGAAACTCCGTTAAAGATGAACTGTATTGCCATCGACGATGAGCCATTGGCATTGAAGTTGCTTGCCGACAACATAAGTAAAGTTCCTTACCTGAAACTTATCGCCAGCTGCGAGGATGCCTTTGAAGCCTCGAAATTATTACAGGAGCATAAAATCGATCTGATCTTTATCGATATCCAGATGCCCGGGCTTACCGGATTGCAGTTTATTGGGAGCCTTACGGTAAAACCTCTGGTCATGATCATCACAGCCTATAAACAATACGCTCTTGAAGGTTATTCACTGGATGTGGTGGATTATCTGATCAAACCCGTCCCTATAGACCGGTTCATAAAGGCCTGTAACAAGGCTCAGGAATTGTTCCAGTTGAAAAACAGAAGTTTTTCCTCCCCTGAAATGCCCGGCTATATTTTCGTAAACATTGGATACAGCATGTTCAAGGTGACTTTTTCAGATATCCTGTATATCGAAGGCCTGAAGGATTATATAAGGATCCACCTTGCCAGTACTTCCAAGGCTGTCATTGCAAGGATGGGAATGAAAGAGATGCTGGACCAGTTGTCCCCTTCACAGTTCATCCAGATCCACAAATCGTATATTGTTGCCATCGACCGGATCACGGCAATTAAGAAGGATAGTGTTATTTTGGGAGATACCGAATTATTTATTGGTAAGACATTTAAAGAAGAAGTAAGGAAACTTCTTAAAAGCAACTATTGTCTTCGAGAGTCATATAGGTGTTAATACCGTACTGGATATGCTCAATCTGGTCGTTTTTATTCCTTCTTTTTCAACTTCACAATATCTTCCTCCAGCTCTTTCAGGCTCTGTTCTTTTTCAATCTGCCTCTGATGCTCCTGGAACTTGCCAAATTCTTCACCTGATTTTTGCAACGCCATCTCGTGGCTTATTTTTCCGGCATGTGTTAGCAGCTCCCGTCCATTCAACTGCAGGATAACATCCAGCCGATGAATCCAGTCCTTCATATACATGGGGGTTTGCTGCAAGGCCATGGTTTCGGCAAATGCCAGATATTGCTCAACCAGCAGACCCAGAAGTTTTATCTCATCCTCATTCAGGTAATTTTTAGAAATCGACACGTCTGCTTTTTTTATGGCAGATGCTGTCTTCTTGTCAAATGACAACATTCCCATCAGTGGCAGCGAGGCGTCGGCTCTTCGATATACCAACTCTGCAGCGGTTTGCCTACTGATTGCCCAGAGCAGTTTGTTCTGAACCACTTTGAAAAAGGCAATGGTCCTCTCGTCTTTTGGATTGTAATCAATGCTCGTGGCATAAATGTCTTTGATTTTCTGATAGAAAAAACGTTCCGAAAGGCGAATCTCCCGGATGCGTTCCTGCAACTCGTTGAAATAGTTCATCGAGTTACCGGTCTTGAAGCGTTCATCGTTCAACGCAAAACCTTTGATGATATATTCCCGTAGCCGTTGAGTGGCCCAGATCCGGAATTGTGTGCCCTGAATTGATTTTACCCGGTAACCGACAGAAATGATGACATCAAGATTGTAAAAGTTGGTAGGCTTGGTAGAAAAATCGGAAATTCCGATTTTTCTCACCGATACCTCTTTTCCAAGCTCTTCCTCCTCGAAAATATGGATAATATGTTCATTGATGGTTGCCCGTGATTTTTGAAACAATTCACTCATCTGGTCTATCGACAACCAAACCGTCTCATTTTCAATAAGCACATCAATTCTAATATTCCCTTCAGGGTTTTTATAAAGAATAATTTCACCTGTATTCATAGCATTAATAATCAAATCCTCAACTTCCTGTGATTAGTCAAATGTAGAAAAATTTGTCAAGAAAATGCCGGGGAAAATGCATTATTTATACACAATCTCAAATGATCACCCCACCCCACTGATATACTCACTCCAAAACTCCAGCACAATCAAATCCCTGATCTGAGGATTTTCGAACTTATAATAACAATCGACAGATGTTGTTGCTCCGGAGCCGGTAGTTGTTCAAGCATATATTGGAAAACTGCCGGAGGAACAACCGAAGCGTGTCCGTCGAGACATTTATGCAGTGTTGCATTGATCAGCGCCATGAAATCATTCGTACTGGTAATGGTATCCACATATTTCCTCTGTTTCTCAATCTCTTTCCGAATGTCGATACCTGCCAGATCCTTCCAGCTCTGCAATCGCGGATCCATCTCCCTGATGATGGCAACAAGTGAATCAAAATCGCTAATGAATTCTTTTTGTGAAGGCACCTGGGCAATCGCGGTGATGTTGAAAAACAGAAGCAAGAATCCAAAAATCTGTGATTTATATTTCGGTGTTATCCGGTTGTTGTCATCACAAACACAGTTGCGTTGGAAATCGGGTAGTTGAATTTTGCCTGAATGTACATCTTTCAGGATCTCGTACAAGCTTTTTTTAGTTGAGTCGAAGGAGTCCATGGTCAGTTTCTGGTCTTTCTGTAGTTGTTGATTTAGCCGATTATGACAAATAGTTTTAAAATTTTATGCTTTGCGAGTGAGTCATTCTAAAACAAATGCTTTTCAAGGCTCCCTCTGAAAAACAGTTATGTTTTAAACCTACGGTTAATTTAAATGAGTTATAGTGTATTCAATCGGTTTATATAACGAAGATTCTTTAAACAATTTTTTTAATAGATCTATCTTTTTATAGATAATTTCTTCATTTATTTTAAAGCGCTCAAGACCAACAAAGAAATGGGCGATTTTATCATTGAAATCGTCATTTAGAAAAGACATGTTTTCGATGAAATTTTTGTAAGCCTTTCCCTGACTGTGGGTCTCTAAGGCAGCATTATACCTCCGAATTGCCATCTCGCAATGGTAAACCATTGTAATTGATTGCATTGCATCGTCATCCATCCATTTACGAAGCAATTCATTAAGTCTTTTTTTCATGTTCTTGACCATCTCAAATAGCTCATTTCTTTCATTGTTGTCCAGATTTTTTAAATTGTATGGATTATTAGCACTTAAAGAATTTTCCGACACATTGGTAATAGCACTATAAATCATAGCCCAAAGAATCATTTTTTCATGAGCTGAGGCCAGGAAGGAATGATTCAATATATATGACTTACCATATGCATTCACAACCTCGATAATCTCATTCAGACAGAAAATTGAATCTGCAATCAGATGAATATATAAATCAACCAGCGATGGTGATAAGAATTCTCTTTCCTTTAAATTGGAATAATCTGATGAGTTGAAATGAATAATCGGAGTTTTCGGTAAATATGCATCTGAAAATTTTTCCCTTTCAACTGGTAAAAGTTTTCGAAGTCCATAAAAAAGATTTGTAAGGTATTCAATTTTATCATATCCGTACTCAACAGGAAGTCTATTCACCGTTGACTTTTCATTATGGAAAAATTTTGTATGAATTGCCGAAAATATCCTATAATTTAATTTCACCTTGAAATTTAACCTAAGGAGCCGGTCGTAAATGGTTTTAGAATCGGAAAACGGGGAAATACTGTTTCGGCAATAGAAATCAACCGCTTTCCCCTTTAGATAATAATCGTTATGTACACCCTCCTGAGTTTTGGGAAACAAGATTATATCATCAGGAAGGATACAAATTTCACTGAATAAAATAACGGATTCATTTATATCGGAGGAGATGGATAGCCTGCTAAGGGTCACTCTGGATTCGGGATCGATTCGCTCACCGGTACGACTGAACGTGCTCTTCATTTTTGGTATTTCAGCAAATTGGGAATATTCATAAGCGGCCCAACTACCCCTGATGCATTTAGCCATTAAATTTTGTTCCAGATTATTGATTAAAGAACTTTCATAAAGTTGGTTATAAAGCCCTTTAAGTTCATTGACTTTGCTTTCATCAGTCCTTCCCATTCTGAATATGGTTAGTTCCAGTTCTTTAATTGATGCTTTAAGTGGAGAGGTATTTCCATACTCACTAAATTGCAATATTTGCCTGATTAAATGAAGAATGCGTGTCAAATGCCATACATATAATTTTGCTTCGTTAATCTTTTTATAAAGTTTAGCAGAAAGATAATATTGATATATTATTCCTTCAACTGAACCAGTGTCAGATATTAACCTAAAAGAGGTTATGAGTTTATTTTCATTTTCAGGAGAGGTTTCTTGAAGTAGTTTTTCGAGGAATTTTTCTAACTTTTTAACCTCGATTTTATTTTTTTCAATGGATTTGCAGGAGAGTTGGACATCTCCAAGATCTGAAATGAGCCCTGCAAGAATTCGTATGGTCGTATAGTCTTTTGTTATAATATAGTCATAATTTTCCGTGATTTTTAATAAGACATCTTTTATTGTATGGATTTCTTTATTTTTTAAATCCATTAGCTGTTCAATGAATATCAATAGCCCCTTGGTATAAAAAAGACACGCAGAACATTCAATAGGGATATTACTCAGTTCATAATCCTTATCCGTTTTATCAATTTTAGGAATAGTATTCACTTTCTTTTGTTCGTTAAAGCATTGTTTACTTTTTTCTGCATTATAAATATTAGGAATGGGATTTTCTTTCTTTTTTTCGCCAAAGTATTTTTTAATGAAAGAAGCTTGTCGACATGATTTGTCTTCAGGAGTACAGGGGGAATCAAGAGGGTGTTTTGGCTTTATCCTGCCTGTTTTAAAAAAAAGTACATCACCCAATTTGTTATAAAAATCAATGGATATCAAGTACTTTTCCTTGGAATTGATGGCTTTTTGCAGGAAATCAAACTCCTTCTCAATTCTATAAATATCCGTAACGCTAATTCCCCCGATAATGCATTTTTCCATTATTTGCATACGGGCAAGCAAGGGCTGGTATATTAATCGCAATCCTTCGAAAGAAGAAATTTTACAGAGTATCAATTCAATGTTGGGGTTCAACTGACTCGTTATCTTGTTAATAAATTCATCTTTATTCGAAAAAGGATAGCTTAACCCAGGTTGATCGTTGCGCTCTGTTGGAAAGTTTTCATTAAATTTTTTATGTAACTCATACTTTTCAGTTACTATCAGGTTATCCTTTGAGCGTTTGGTCCCCAAGTTTATATTTGTGTATCTTTCATAATGGGGAGTGGTCAAGATAATCTTATCCTGAATTTTCTTTTCTTCCAGTCCAAGTTCTCCAAGGTCAATATCCCGGTATTTAATAAGCAGATAGCACAGCTCTTTATAAGTCTCATAGGCGGAATCATAGGTCTTGCGCTTTTCAAATGACAGTCCGAGTTTTAGCATATTTCTGATCAGAATCAGAAGCAATGAAATATTTTCTTCCGAGAAATCACTGTATCGAAGATACTGCACCGAATCAAGATATTCCAATATGGCATCGTTGTATTCCTCATCATAAAAATAGAGATCTCCTATGATGGAATGGGTTAGTGCGATTGAATGGACATACTCTGTGCGTTCGGAGGTTATCTTTTTATATCGTTCCTCTAATCTGAACAGCAAACTGTGATAGTAGTATTTGATGGCAAGTGACTCGTCAAGGGTAAAATTAAAGGCTGCAGATGCCTCTTCTGAGATTCTGGAAAGAAAAGCTATTTCATTCGAGAGTTTTTGATTAAACCGGAAATTATACAAACCACTAACAAGAGTTTGTAAGTGTGTCTGACAAAGAAAATGTATGATATTCGTAATGAAAGCTCTGAGTTCCGGAGTGCGGTTTATCTCAATGATCTCCGGAATATATTCAATATTGCGCCATGAAAAACCATTTCGATGAAACTTTAACAGGTGATCAAAAAGATAGGTTGCCGATACAAGAATTTTATCACCATAATTCTTTATATGATTACTTATTGATAGAACAATCGGAACCGTGATATAATTGATAAGACCAATTTCATATTGCTTATTATAGTTAAATACAAGATAAGGATGTTCCTTTCTGTGATAGTCATTGAATGTCGTAAGTAATATTTGATTTGCTGCATATTCCTTTTCTAAGACTCTGAATTCAACAAAATTTTCAAAATAGTTTGTAATCTTTTTAGGGGCCCCGTTGCTTGCATGAGTTAAATAAATAATGAATTGTTGAATGATGGATATTACTTTTTCTCTTTTCTGCCGGGCGATGATCTTTTCTGCAACTTTCAAATCACTCGCGCGTTCATTAAATTCAGGAAAGGTCTCGAGAATATATTGATTAAATGTCCGAAGATTAAAAGGAGCCTGATGATCCTGGAAATTTTGAGAAGGCCTATAATTGTGCGGGATGAGAAATTGGCAAACATAATATTCGATCATTGAAGTAATGTCGGATGGTTTTTCATCCAGGTCGTCACAAAAGAAGCTATCCACATAAATTACATCATGAAAAATACTTCCCATAAAATAATTTCGATCTGAAATATCCGCCAGTGATGCGTCGAACATTTCTCTTCCCGCGATAAATACAAATTTAGCCTTTGCATCACCTAAAAAATATTTAAGGTTTGATAATAAAAGCTGAAGTGTTTGCTGTCGTTCCCGGGTGCTGTCGATGGTAAAGGATGGATTTGGAATTTTCGAGAAACTATTGGTTCCATCATGGTTTGACGAATTTTCAGTTTTTCTTGAAAATATTGCCTGTGTGTGCGTCTCGATTTTATCCAGTTCATCAAGCACGACCGTAATATGGGGTTTTGAGAAGGGGAATCTGATTTTATCTATCTCATCAAGTATTTCGATAAGATATTTTTCAATTTCACGAACATCAGCAATGGTACGCTTTCTTGAACGAGGCGACAGGAATGACACCATGTTAAATCCCGACTTTTCTTTCCCGATGCCAATGTTCTCGGTCGTGATCTCCGAAACTATTATCTCATTGAGTTCATTGACCATCTTCATAACCAATCTTGGACTTGTAATCTTGAATATTCTTGAAATAATCAATCTTCTGATTATCTGATAGACTAATACGATATATAAAATGAAAAAATAATCGAGATGCTTGGGAATGGGGGTAAAACTCTCAGAATAATAGTCATTATAATTACCTCCTAAAGAACCACTTCCGGCAATATTCAAAAAGCATCCTTTAAATAAAAATTGGTTCTTTGTAAAAGTAAGTGGGTAAATTTACAGAAACAATCATAAGAGTTCGATGTTGACCCAAAAGGATTTATTTGCAAAGGCTTTATTGATCGAGAAACCATGGTATATCCATGAGATTCAATT
>Ga0209749_1000385_pt1 | contig 64677 bp, 76 predicted proteins | sample EPASupsiteSAE347_FD_187267 | JGI IMG/M metagenome (GOLD analysis project Ga0209749, IMG submission 187267) | Bioremediated contaminated groundwater from EPA Superfund site, New Mexico - Sample SAE3-47 (SPAdes) (version 2) | ecosystem: Environmental > Aquatic > Deep subsurface > Groundwater >... | reverse complement strand
TTGATGTATCCGGGTGGTGGTCATCGTTGTAGGACAGGTTTGAGCGGAGTATCATGGTTCTTTACCCTCCCGCGCAGCGGGATCGAAGATTCCCGGGAATTTCAGTATTCTCAAATTCCCGGGAAGTCTTTTGTCTTCCTCCCCAGCCTTTCTTCTCTGCCTCCAGAGAGGAGCCTCAAGGCGACGAACGGGCGTGAGACAAATCTTTTAGAAAAGGAGGATTTGGGCAACAGGCTGTCGCGTTTTGATTTTTATTCTTTTTTTTCTTGACAGCCCGGCGAAAATCTTTTAAAAAATACCCCATCATGTACGCTCAGGATCAGAAGACCGCAATGACAATCAACACCTATACCGGCTGGTGGTGGTATCGTTCCGTCATTGCGCACCCCTGTCCTGTATAGGGATATCGAGCCTGATAAAGGGCCATGGGTGTGAAACCCATGGCCCTTTTTTTGTTGCCAATTTTTGGCGAAGGAACGGGAGGGACTGATGAAACAGATTGAACTTTCTCTTTTGAAGGAGCACGAACGGACGGTTGTTCAAGTCGGCAATGTTGCAGTCGGGAAAGGGTTGTGTGTCATTGCCGGGCCCTGCTCGGTGGAAAGTGAGAAACAGACCGTCGAGACGGCCGTTGCCGTCAAAGAGGCGGGGGCCGACATATTACGGGGAGGCGCATTCAAACCGAGGACGTCGCCTTACGCCTTCCAGGGTCTCGGTTTGAAGGGACTCAAGATCCTGAAGAAGGCCCGCGAGGAGACAGGGCTTCCCATTGTAACGGAGGTAGTCGATACGAGGGACGTCCCCTGGGTCTCGGAGTATGCCGACATATTGCAGATCGGTGCCCGGAACATGCAAAACTTTTCCCTTCTCAAAGAGGCAGGCAAGGCGAACAAACCGGTGCTCCTCAAAAGGGGCATGAACTCCACCATCGAAGAGTTCCTGAACTGTGCCGAATACGTCCTGGCCGCGGGCAATCCCGACGTGATCCTCTGCGAGCGCGGCATAAGGACCTTCGAGACCTATACCCGAAACACCCTGGACATCAGTGCCGTCCCCGTCCTGAAGGAGTTGACCCACCTGCCCGTCATCATCGATCCCTCGCACGCGACGGGCAGGGTAAGTCTTATCCCTTCCCTGAGCCTTGCCGCGGTGGCCGCCGGTGCCGACGGCATCATGGTCGAGGTCCATATCAATCCTGCCGAGGCGATCTGCGACAAGGAACAGGCCCTTACGCCGGAACAATTCACGGCAATGATGAACCACGTGAGAACTCTTCACCGTTTCATGGAGTCCGCGGCATGAAGATCATCAGCCTCAGAACGAAGACGGGCCGATGCAGGATAGAATTGGACGTCCCTCTTGCCGTGATGGAACAGGCCCTTCGGGGAAGGCGGGCGATAGCCGTCATCGACGGCAGGGTCCGCGAACTCCACGGCGACAGGCTCTATCCCCTTGAATCCATCGATATCACCGCATCGGAATCGGAAAAAACCCTCTCCACGATCGGAAGAATCTACGACAAATTCATCGACTGCGGGGTGGACCGTTCGACCACGATCGTCGGCATCGGCGGCGGCATTACCCTGGATATTGCGGGCTTTGCGGCCTCCACTTTCTTAAGGGGACTACCGTTCATGTATGTGCCGACCACACTCGTCGCTCAGGCTGACGCCGCGGTCGGAGGCAAGAACGGCGTAAACCACCGGGGATATAAGAACATGACGGGGATCTTCGCCCAGCCCGAAAGGGTTATCTGCGATCATTCGGTGCTCGCGACCCTTGATGAACAGGACCGCCGCAACGGCCTCATCGAGATCGTCAAGCACGCCATAATCGGTGACGAAAGGCTCTTTCTCCTTCTGGAGGACCGTGCCGAGGAGATGATGACCCTTGAGCCGGCCTTTGTCAGGGAGGTTGTTTTCGCCTCCCTGACAGTCAAGACCGCCATTGTTTACCGCGACGAGACAGAAGGGGGCCTGCGCAGAAAACTGAATCTGGGACACACCATCGGCCATGCCGTGGAGAAGGTGTTTCACATCCCTCATGGAGAAGCCGTGGGTATCGGACTTGGTTTCGCCGCCCGCTTTGCAAACAGGCTGGGGCAGCTCTCGAACACCAATACGAGGCGCATCCTGAATATGCTCGGCCGCCTCGGGGTACCTGAAGCGCCATCGGGCGAAAAAGAGGCCATGAAAGATGCCGTGGGCCAGGACAAAAAACGCGAAGGGTCACTGCTGCATTTCGTCATTCCCCAGGAAATCGGTCGATGCGTGGTGGAAAGTGTACCCCTCGAACAACTGGAAGAGGCAATAGATGATCTGTGTTAGCGTCGGAAACGTGACTGCACGGGAGTGCGCTAATAGGATTGAAGCTGTCGATCTTGCCGAAATTCGCCTCGATACCATGGACGTCGATCCCGTCTCCGTAAGGCGGATATTTTCGCTGTCATCCCGCCTGATCGCCACGTGCAGGCCGGGACGGTACGCTGATGACCGGAGATTCGAGCTTCTCGCAAACGCGATAGCGGCGGGAGCGGCCTATGTCGACGTGGAGATTGAGGCAGCCGACGAATTCAAGAAGGCGATCGCCGCGCTGGCGCTAAGACACAAGACGCGGCTCATCGTCTCCTACCACAATTACCGCAGGACACCCGGGCAGAGATTCCTGCGAGGCACCGTGAGAGACGCCTTTCGATCGGGCGCCGACTTCGCAAAGGTAGCCTGCATGGTGAACAGTCCCGGCGACAACCTTCGCCTCATCGATCTCCTGAAGATGAAGGCATATACCGGAAAACTCATCGTCGCAGGCATGGGAGAGATGGGAAGGATCGTCCGCGTGGCATCCTTGTTCCTGGGATGCCCGTTCACGTATGCCTGCGGAAACGAAGACGAACCCATGGCCCCCGGGCAGATGAGCGCAGGATCACTCAAGACGGTGATGGAGTTGATACGCCATGGATGATCTGAAACTATTCGCCGTGGCAGGCAATCCTGTTCTTACCAGCAAAAGCCCCCTGATGTTCCGCCGCGCCTTCGATGCCGCGGGTATGAACGCCGTATATATCCGTCTTGCAATGCGCGACGCCGGCCAGACAACCCAAACAATACGGGAACTGGGCATCAGCGGCGCCACTATCGCATCCCCGTTTCGGGAAGAAATCATCCCCTTCCTCGACAAACTCGATAAGGGCGCCCGGAAAACCGGCGCCGCCAACATCGTCGTTAATGACGGCGGCAGTCTCACGGGCTACAACACGGGGCATGAAAACGCAAGCGCGACCTCCACAGCGAACGGCACGGCGATAGAGGGAGAAGAGGACGCTGCCCGGCTCCTCACCGAGAACGCACGGGCCTTTCGTATCTTTACAGGCCGCGAGGCGCCGCTCAGGGAGATGGAAAAGGCCCTTCACGAGGAGGACCGTCCCCGTCCGGATAGAATATGCGTCATCGGATTCATGGGCGCCGGGAAATCGAGCATCGGCCCCGCCGTGGCCGTGAAGCTGTCGATGCCCCATGTCGATGTGGACGCCAGCATTGAAAAAAAGACAGGGCGAACGATCAGGCAGATCTTCACGGAGTCCGGCGAAGAGGTCTTCCGGCGCCACGAAAAAAACGAGATAGAAGGCGTCCTCGGCCTGAGCCGTTGCGTGGTAGCGGCGGGAGGGGGAAGCGTCCTCGACAGGGAAAGCGCGAAGAGCATGAAAAACTCCTGTCTGGTCGTGTGGCTCTTTGCGGGCCTCAACGAGACACGCCGGAGGATCGGCGCGGACTCGGCGCGGCCCCTCGCCTTCGGTAAGAAAACACTGGATGAGCTCTTCACCGGCAGGATTCCCGTCTATGCAAGGACCTGTCACCTGCTCGTCAAAACGGACGAGGCCTCCATCGACGAGGTCGCGGAAAGGATCGTACATGAAAGTGATAAAGCCTTCGGAGGTTGACGGCCGCGTCAAGGCGCCGGCTTCAAAGAGTGCGACCATACGGGCTGTGGCTGCTGCTCTTCTCGGCGATGGGGTGTCGGAGATCAATAACCCCTCATTCTGCGATGATGCAATGACCGCCCTTTTGATCGCACGCACGTTGGGTGCCACCTTCATCCGCGGAAAGGATCGCATCCTGATGAATGGTAACAAGGCCTTCGGGCGCACCCGCATACCATCGGAATTCATCGATTGCAATGAGTCGGGCCTTTGTATGCGCATGTTCCCCCCAATTGCGGCCCTGGCAGGAGAGCACTGTGTTATCGGCGGGAAGGGCTCGCTGATGACACGACCCGTGGCGATGGTGGAATCCATCGCCGACTTCGGGGTCGCCTGCACCACCATGCGCGGATGCCCGCCGGTGACCATCGACGGCCGCCTGCGGGGCGGCACCGCACACCTGGACGGTTCGATCAGTTCGCAGTTCCTGTCTGGCCTCCTTCTGGCCCTTCCGCTCTGCGATGAAAACTCGCGCCTCCATGTTCGAAACCCTGCGAGCAAGCCATACATCGAGATGACCGTCAGGATGGCGGAGCATTTCGGCATCGCCATCCATCATGACGAGGATATGGAGCATTTCGGCGTTCCGGGCGGACAGCGCTATCGTCCGGCGCTGGTGGAGATCGAGGGAGACTGGTCGGGCGCGTCATTCCCTCTCGTGGCCGCGGCGATAGCCGGATCGGTGTCGGTCCAGGGCCTCGACATGACCTCCTGTCAGGCCGACAGGGCCATAGTGTCCGCCCTTGATGCCGCCGGGGCGGCCTGCAACATCAGCGAAGGCCTGATTACCGTGGAGAAGAAGGACCTCAGGCCATTCCAGTTCGATGCGACCGACTGCCCCGATCTCGTGCCGCCTCTCGTGGCGCTGGCAGCCCATTGCCGTGGCAAGAGCGTCATCCACGGGACCGCCCGCCTTCGGTACAAGGAAAGCGACCGTTCGACAGCCCTTGCATCGCAATTCGGCAGCATGGGGATCGCCGTCAATGTCGAAGCGGACAGGATCGAAATACGGGGTTCCCGGCCATGTGCGGCCACGGTTGACCCCCTGGGGGACCACCGCATCGCAATGGCCTGCGCCGTTGCCGCCCTCGGCGCCTCAGGGCCCGTCGCAATCAGCTCTCCCGGCTGCGTCGCGAAGTCGTACGGGAAGTTCTTCGAAGATCTGGAGTCTATAAGGAGCAGACATGAATAGTCTTGGACGTTTTTTCAGGATAAGCATCTTCGGCGAGTCGCACGGGGATTCTCTGGGCATCGTGGTGGATGGATGCCCGGCGGGCCTGCCCCTCGAACCGGGTGATTTTCTAGGCGACCTCGGCCGGAGACAGGGAGGCACGGAGGGAACCACCGCCCGGGTTGAAGACGACGTGCCCCACATTATGAGCGGCATCTTCGAAGGAAAAACAACGGGGGCGCCCATCCTTGTCGTCTTTGACAACAAAAAGCAGGACAGCGGCGCCTACGAAAGGCTTCGCTACACGCCGCGGCCCGGTCACGCGGACTTCAGCGCCTTCACAAAATACGGCGGCTTTAACGACCACCGCGGCTCAGGTCATTTTTCCGGGCGTCTGACAGTGGGCCTCGTTGCCGCCGGAGTGATCGCCAAAAAGATCATATCTCCCGTGGTCGTGGAGGCTGACATCGTTGAAGCGGGAGGCTCGAAGGACATCGCCGGGGCCGTTCGCGGGGCCTCGGCCGAAGGTGATTCCATCGGAGGGATCGTTCAATGCGCGTCCCGGGGTCTGCCCGCCGGTCTCGGGGAGCCTTTCTGCGACTCCCTGGAATCCCTCATCAGCCATGCTGTCTTTTCCATCCCGGCCGTCAAGGGGATCGAATTCGGAGCCGGATTTGCGGCGGCAAAGATGCGCGGGAGCACGTGCAACGATGAGATCGTCGATCTGACGGGAACAACGGGAAGTAATAACGCCGGCGGGATCTCCGGGGGGATATCGAACGGCAACGAACTTTTCTTCCGCATCGCCGTCAAACCCACTCCGAGTATCCCGAAGCCCCAGGGAACAATCGACCTCAGAGACGGGAAAAGGATTTCCCTGTCCGTCGAAGGGCGCCACGACCTGTGTATAGCACTGAGGATGCCCGTTATTATAGAGGCCGCCACCGCCATCGTTCTTGCGGACTTGATGCTCATGGAACAAAGGGTCCCGAGGGTACGACCCGGACAGGCTGCCCGCCCGGCGGCCGGCACGCCCCCGGAAAGGGATGCGGGGACACAGGGCCCCGGTACGTTCCAGAGGCTCGTGTATGAGACGATGGCGAAGATCCCTCGAGCCGCCATCTTCGACGACGCTACAGTAGAGCAGCTTGAGACTGTCACGTCCCGCCTTGAGCATCTCAAACATATACTCAGAGGCAAAGATGAGGAAGAACTGAGACTCTTTTTCGGCAGGATTCTCAGGACCCCATAAAGGAGAACCATCACAATGGAAAGCAACAATAAAAGGATTGACGATTTCGTCAGGAAGGCCTCCGGATACCGCCTTGTTCCCCTTGTCCGCGAAATGCCGGGGGACCTCGATACACCGCTTTGCTGCTACATGAAGCTCAAGAACGCCTATCCCGGCTCCGAATCCTTCCTGCTTGAAACCGCCGAAGCGGGAAAGATGAGCGGCAGGTATTCCATTATCGGTATCGACCCTCTCTTTACTTTTACAAGTCGCGGCACCAGGGTATCGATGAGGGGCGTCATTGAAGGTGAAGTGATATCCGACAACCCCTTCGACGAACTGCGCGGCGCCCTCCGGCGGCTTGCGCCCTCTCCTGTCTCAACGGCGGCGGGCTTTCCGGGAGGGCTCGTGGGCTACGTCGGCTATGACATGGTTCGCTTCTTTGAGAACCTCCCGGACGAAAAAACCCCTGACATGGACATGCCCGATATGCACTTCATCTTTCCGGAAAGACTGGTCGTCATGGATGGCTTTACGGGTAACAGGACGCTCGTCGAGTTCGTCCACATCGCCCCTGGGGAGAGCGCTCTCGGTGCCTATCGAAGGGGCGAGGGGCTTCTCGACGGTTTCTCGCGGGCGGTCGAAGCCCCCCTGGGGCGAAGTGTTGCGCCGGCCCCGGGCGTTTCCGAGCCGCAGTCACTCCTTTCCCGTGAAGATTTCGAGGAGGCCGTCAGAAAGGCCAAGGAGTATATCGTGGCCGGAGACGTGATACAGGTCGTCCTTTCGCAGAGGTTCCGGTGCGCTGCGAAGGGTGATTGTCTTTCCCTGTACCGGGCCTTGAGGCGCATTAATCCGTCTCCCTATATGTTCCTTCTCGATTGTGTCGACCACAGCCTCATCGGTTCCTCGCCGGAGACGCAGGTCAGGCTCCAGGATGGAAGGATAGAGCTCAAACCCATCGCGGGAACGAGAAGACGCGGGCGGGACGTGAGGGAGGATCGTGAGCTCGAAAGAGAACTGCTCGCCGACGAAAAGGAGTGCGCCGAACACGTGATGCTCGTCGACCTGGCAAGAAACGACGCCGGCAGGGCGGCACGGACGGGTACGGTCGAGGTAAGGGACCTCATGAACGTCGACAGGTTTTCCCACGTCATGCACATCGTATCGTCGGTGCAGGCGGAAATGGCAGACGGGCTCGACGCCTTCGATGTCTTTCGGGCGGCCTTTCCCGCGGGCACGGTGACGGGAGCGCCAAAGGTGCGGGCCATGGAGATCATCGACGAACTGGAAAGACACAGGCGCGGTTTCTATGCGGGGGCGGTGGGCTATTTCGCCGTCAACGGCGATATGGACTTCTGCATCACCATCAGGACAATGCTGAAGAAGGACGGCTTCGTCTATTTCCAGGCAGGGGCCGGGATCGTAGCGGACTCGGTCCCGCACAGGGAATACGAAGAGACACTCTTCAAATCGCAGGCGCTTGTCAATGCAATAACCGGCAAAAACGAAGGAGGGACCGGCAATGCTTCTTATGATCGATAACTACGATTCCTTTACGTACAACCTCGTCCAGTGTTTTTCGGAGCTGGGGGAAGAGGTCGTCGTGCACCGCAATGACAGGGTGACCATCGATGAAATAGAAAAGATGGAACCCGACAGGATAGTCCTCTCGCCGGGACCGGGGGCGCCCGAAGAAGCAGGTGTATGCGTCGACGTCGTGCGCCGGTTCGCGCCGTCCATACCGATTCTCGGCGTGTGCCTCGGCCACCAGGCCATCGGGCATGCCTTCGGGACGGCCGTGACCCGGACAGGCCGCATCATGCACGGCAAGACATCCCCCATCTATCACGATGGAAAGACCATCCTCAATAAGATTGAAAACCCCTTCGACGCAACGCGCTACCACTCCCTTGTGGTGCCCCGCGAGGGCCTGTCGGCGGATCTCGAGGTCTCGGCCTGGACGAGTGACGGCGAAGTCATGGGAATCCGTCACCGGACCTACGCCGTCGAGGGCATCCAGTTCCATCCCGAATCGATACTGACACGGGAAGGGAAAAAGATCCTCAAGAATTTTCTCGATGTCTCCCGTGAGATCAATGAGAAGAGGTCCGTGCTGGGGGCCATAGATAAGGTTGTCAACAGGACGGACCTCACAGAGGATGAGATGCTCGGCGTCATGGAGGCAATCATGGAAGGCCGCGTCAGCCCCGCTCAGATAGCCGCGTTTATCACGGCATTGCGTATGAAAGGAGAGACCATCGACGAGATTACCGGGGCCGCGCGATGTATGCGTGCAAAGGCCCTGCCCGTGCGCGTCACGGAAAATAAGCCGCTTATCGATACATGCGGCACCGGCGGCGACCACTCCTTTACCTTCAATATCTCAACGACAACGGCCTTTGTGGCGGCGGCAGCCGGGGCCTTTGTCGCCAAACACGGCAACCGCAGCGTTTCGAGCCTCTGCGGCAGCGCGGATGTTCTTGAAAAGCTCGGGATCGCCATCGACCTCACACCCGATGACGTCAGCCGGTGCATAGCCGAAGCCGGCATGGGTTTTCTCTTTGCACCCGCCTTTCACGGGTCCATGAAACACGCCGCAGCGCCGAGAAGAGAGGTCGGGATCAGAACGATCTTCAACATCCTCGGACCGCTCACGAACCCGGCCGGGGCAAGCCGTCAGCTCCTCGGTGTCTATGACGGGCAGCTCTGTGAAAAACTTGCAGTTGCGCTCATACGGCTCGGCACCGACAGGGCCATGGTAGTCCATGGTCTCGATGGTCTCGACGAGATAACCGTCACAACCAAAACGGAGGTGTCCGAAGTGTCCGGCGGCAAGGTACAGAGCTATGTTCTCGATCCGCGCGAATTCGGAATAGCATTTCACCCTGCCGATGACCTCCGCGGAGGGGATGCAGAAGAGAATGCGAGGATCGTCGAAGGCATCCTTGCGGGGGATATCAGGGGCGCAAAAAGAGACATCGTCCTTCTCAACGCCGCCGCGGCCATCTACGTGTGCGGCATTGCCGGCACCCTTGCTGAAGGCCTTGAGATCTCGCGGGATGCCATCGATTCAGGCAAAGCCATGCTCAAGCTGAACCAGCTCAGAGAGGCAGGCCACCGATGAGTTTTCTCGAAAAAGTGTTGGAGGGCAAGAGGGCGCTCCTGACGGAAAAGAAAAAAGCGATGCCCGTAAGCAAGCTCCTGTCATTGACGGACCCCGACAGGCGCAGGCGCGGCTTTTTTGCCTCCTTTGCCCATCGCTTCACCGGGCCGCCAAAGATCATTGCCGAGATCAAAAGGTCTTCGCCATCGCGCGGCGCACTTTCCTTCCCCGGGAAAGACATCGCGGGAACCATCCGCGCCTATGAACTGGGCGGTGCCGAAGCGCTATCCATCCTGACAGAGAAATCCCATTTCGGCGGTTCCCTCGACGACCTGGCCCTTGCAGGAAAGCTCACGGCCCTGCCCGTCCTGAGAAAGGATTTCATCGTCGACGCCTACGAACTCTACGAGGCGGCCGCCTTCGGTGCCGACGCGGTGCTTCTCATCGCCGAGGCCCTGGACGCGAAAATGATCGAAGACCTCGCGGCGGTCGCGGCGTCTCTCGGGCTCGATGTGCTCCTCGAAATCCACAGCCTGAGGTCCTTCGAAAAGATCGATCATATAGGGGGGGTTCTGACGGGCATCAACAGCAGGGACCTGGAGACGCTGACCATCGACCTCGCCAGGTCCCGTGATGTCGTGGCCGCCATGCCCAAAGACCGCCCCGTCATCGTCGAAAGCGGCATAAATACCCGCTCCGACATCGACCTTTTTCACGACCTCGGCGTCTCGGGATTTCTCATAGGCACATCCCTCATGACGTCATCCGATCCGGCCGAAACCCTCAGGAAACTCATGAATGGATAAGGTGAAAAAGATGAACGAGAAGAAATGGCTCAGGGTTAAGATCTGCGGCATTACGAACAAAGAGGATGCCTTTCTTGCCGCCGACCTTGGCGCCTTTGCACTTGGCTTTGTATTCTTTCGAAGGAGCAAACGCTTCATCGCGCCTGATGGAGCCCGTCGAATCATTGAGGCGCTGCCGTCGTCCATCGTCAAGGTCGGCGTTTTTGTGGAGGAGACGCCTGATGAGGTCATGGAAGTGAAGCGCCGCTGCGGTCTCGACTGCGTGCAGGTCTATGATGCCCACAGGTGGGCAGCCGCCGGGTATGCCGTCGACGGCTCGGTCATTGCCGCACGGAGGGTCACGTCGAAGGACGATGTGGAACGGGCAAAGAAGATCCCCTATCTTCCCCTTTTCGACACGGGCATCACCGGTTCATGGGGAGGCACCGGCGCATGCTTCGACTGGAGATTCCTTGAGGGGTTCGACAGGCCGTACATCCTGGCGGGAGGCATAAAGGCGGATAACGTTGAGGACGCCGTCCGGCTTGGGCCGTGGGCCATAGACATCGCCTCGTCAGTGGAAAGCCGGCCCGGGAAGAAAGACCCGGAAAAAATGCGGGCGCTCTTTAAGCGTCTCGAAGCGAGGATATCGTGAAAAAGAAACGAGGTTATTTCGGACAATTCGGCGGCATGTTCGTCCCTGAGACGCTCATTCCCGCCCTTTACGAGTTGCAGGAGCGTTTTGCCGCCCTGTCGCGGGACAGCGGATTCAAAGATGTCCTTCGTCATTACCTTGCCGAATATGTGGGCAGGCCGACGCCCCTCTATTACGCAGGTAATCTTTCAAAGAGACTCGGCATGAGGCTCTATCTCAAACGCGAGGACCTCTGCCACACCGGGGCCCACAAGATCAACAACGCCATCGGCCAGGTGCTCCTGGCAAAAACGATCGGGAAAGAGCGGGTCATAGCCGAGACCGGGGCCGGCCAGCACGGGGTGGCAACGGCCACCGCCGCGGCCCTCATGGGTATGGATTGCAGGGTCTATATGGGCGAAGAGGACATGAGGAGGCAGGCGCCGAATGTCAGCCGGATGCGAATGCTCGGGGCGCAGGTCGCCGGTGTCGCGCAGGGTACCCGAACGCTGAAAGACGCCATCAACGAGGCCCTTCGCGACTGGGTAACCAACGTCAGGACCACCCACTACGTCCTGGGGACCGTTTTCGGACCCCACCCCTACCCCACGATGGTCAAGGAATTCGTATCCGTTATCGGCAGGGAGGCCATCGCGCAGGTAAAAAGGGCAGAGGATCGGCTGCCCGACGCCATCGTCGCCTGTGTCGGCGGCGGAAGCAACTCCATGGGGATCTTTGCGCCATTCATCGCCCACAGGGACGTCAAGCTTATCGGTGTCGAAGCGGGGGGTCTCGGGATCGAATCCGGCAAGCACGCCGCGCGGTTTGCGACGGGAAAGATCGGTGTTTTCCAGGGCACGAGGAGTTATGTCCTCCAGGACGACAACGGCCAGGTGCTCGCCACTCACAGCGTATCGGCGGGTCTCGACTACGCCAGCGTCGGTCCGGAACACAGTTTCTTACGGGAGATAAAAAGAGCACATTACAGCCACGTCAAGGACGATGAGGCCCTCGAGGCCTTCCACTTACTTGCACGGGAAGAAGGGATCATCCCGGCGCTTGAAAGCAGCCATGCCCTGGCGTACGTGGTAAAACACGCATCGTCATTTCGCGGCAAACTCGTCATCGTCAATCTTTCCGGCCGGGGGGATAAAGACCTGGCACACGTGGAAGGCCTGGAGGCTAAACTATGAAGCGTATCACGCATCTTCTCACCACCCTCGCCGCCAATGGACACAAGGCATTCATCCCCTACATCACCGCGGGAGATCCCGATTGTGCCGCTACCCTTCGAGTCCTCCACGTCCTTGAAGCGCAGGGCGCCGACATTGTGGAGATAGGCGTGCCTTTCTCCGACCCCATGGCCGACGGGCCCGTCATTGAGGCTGCCATGGAAAGGGCTCTCAAGAGTGGAACCACCCTGGTGGACATCTTGAGGACAGTGCGCGAGTTCAGGAAGACTTCATCGCTGCCGGTGATCCTCATGGGATACTTCAACCCCTTTCACGCCTACGGCATCGAACGCTTTGCGGCAGACGCAGGCGACGCAGGGGTGGACGCGGTGCTCACCGTGGACCTGCCGCCGGAGGAAGCCGGTGAGTTCTCGGCAATGCTGAGAAAACAGGGTATGGCACCGATCTTTCTCGCCACCCCGCTGACGGATACAAAAAGAATGGCCGTGCTGAAGAAGATTGCGCAGGCCTTCATCTACCTCGTTTCGGTGACGGGCATAACGGGTGAACGCAACGGCCTTGCCGCGGGACTCGCCGCAAAGGCGAAAGAACTCAAGGAAGAAACAGGGTTGCCCGTGGTCCTCGGCTTCGGTATATCGGGCCCGCTGATGGTCAGGCAGTATCACGACATCGTCGACGGCTTCGTCGTTGGAAGCGCCGTCGTTAAGAGATGGGAAGAGACGGCTCGCAACCCGGCGAAGTTTGGGGAACTCAAGACCTTCATCGCCTCCATGGCGCACGAATGCCACAGGAATGACATCCGGCCTTGACACAATGATAGAACGAGTGCAAGTCGGATCATCTTCATGGATACTTCTGATCGGGATTTCGCCGGAGAGGTCGGATCACGCGCCGGGGGGCAGGCCGCCGGCTGCATTCGATGTTCTGCACGCACATGAGACAAGCCGTTCACCGCACCTGGGGCATCGCTCTATGTAGCAGTCGTCGTGATGAAAACCGCCCGGCGCGACACCGCACCTCGGACACCTGCCCGTTTCGTCCGCCGGGTAGGGAACGCGGGGATGCGATTCCCCGTTCGGATAATCGATATATCCGCCCGCGCAGGTGGTCGTCCGGGGGTCATGCATGTTCTTGCCGCAATGCCGGCACAGAAGCACCTCGACGGTTTCCTGAAATTGCACCGGTACTGCGTTTTGTGGCGGCTGTGCCGGCACCATATCGCTCCTTCCCGGCTCTTTCTCTACCGGGGCGGCGCCCTGTCCGGCATCTTTCCTGGTTTCCCGCACCGGCTTTTCCTTTTTTGCCACCATTATCTTTCGCGTTCTCAGGTAGCTCGCCAGGTTGGTCGGCGAAGTCTCAAGGATCCGTGCCAGCGACGTCTTGCTCACCCCTTTTGACAGGTATTCGATAATCAGTTCTTTCCTGCTGTCGAGTTTCGACGAGGAGATGCTCCCTTTCGGCCTTCCCAGCACTACGCCTTCCTTTTTCTTTTGCGCAAGGGCCCCCTTGATGCGCCGGGAAGTAAGGTCTTTTTCCACCGAGACCAGCGTATCGAAAAGCGCGGTCGCGGCTTTTGAGGAACCGTCACCGGGGCCGTTCAGATCGATGCCCTGCCTGGCGGCAACAAACCGTATGCCCTTTTCTGAAAGACCGCCTACTATAGCAATGATATCGGAAATATCATTACCCATACAGGCAAGGTCCGCAATAACCACAACATCCCACCGATTGACATGGGAAAAGAGCTCCTTTACCCTGAGGGTACGTTCCCTCCTGGCGGACGGGACCTCAACAGTGATGTAGTTGTCTATGCGAAGATTCCTGCTCCTCGCATGTTCATCGATGATGGATCTCTGTGATGCCGCATCGTCATCATCGGCACATGTCAGCAAGTATGCTATGTTCGCCATGGTCCATCCCTCACTACAAGAATTTTGAACGAAGTTTCCCTGGTGGATTTGACAAAGATGCGGATACGTTTTTTATAGTATATATTTGGAGATAAAAGCCATACATTTAATGGTCGACATTATACCATGGAATGGTCATCATCTCTATTGTGCTCTGTATCCGGTTCATCATACGGGGAAGTATACCATGCCATCACCCACAGATTGCCTACAGATGACAAATTCGTCAACGATTCGTGCAAGCCCCTATGAAGCGCAATCCGACGGATCGCCCTTAAGTTTTGCAAGTGCATGGGGGATAGCGGCCATGACAAATCCGAGACATTCAGTGGCGGCCTTCCTGCTGCCGGGCAGGTTTATTATGATGCTGTTGCGGCGGATGCCGCAGATTGCACGGGAGATTATAGCGTGGGGTGTGATCTTAAAGCTTTCCGCGCGCATGATCTCGGCAAAACCGGGCAGGTCGCGGTCAATAACGGCACGTGTCGCTTCAGGGGTCACATCCCGGGGGGAAAGGCCTGTCCCTCCCGTTGTGACGACAACGTCCGCGCCTTCCTGATCGATGGCACGGATTATGGCATCGGCAATGAGGTCGACCTCATCGGGCACAATGACGATGTCTCCGACGATAAAATCCTTCTCCAGGGCTTGCTTGAGGGCCGGACCGCTCGTATCGACGCGTTCCCCGCGCGAGCCTTTGTCACTGACCGTTATAACATGGGCACGATAACTCATGAGACAACCTCGAACTCGTCTCCCACGGAAATCTCTCCGTCTGTGAGCACCTCGGTGAATATGCCTTCGCGGGGCATGACGCAATCTCCGACGGCCTGGAAGATGGCACAGCGCGTATGACATTCCTTGCCGATCTGGGTAACGCGGAGAAGCACGCCGCGTGACGTCCTGAGATTGGTCCCCACGGGCAATTCATAGAGGACAATCCCTTCGGTGGTAAGGTTCTCGGCAAAGTCTCCGGCCGTGACATCCAGGCCTTTCGCCCTGATCTTTTCGATGCTTTCCTGTGCCAGCAGACTAACCTGGCGGTGCATAAAACCGGCGTGGGCGTCGCCGGCCAGACCCTTATCCTTCAAGAGCCGGCACGTTCCGATATTGTGTTTCTTTTCGCCCTTGCCTTCGCTGATATTTACAGAGATGATCCTGCCTTTCATATTGGCCTTCCCGGCTCCTTCCTTTTGTAGGCCCCGCTTTTCCCTCCACTCTTCCCGACGAGAAAGAACGGACCGAGTTCAATACCCTTGTCGACCGCCTTGCACATGTCGTAGACGGTGAGTCCCACGACCATGGCGCAGGTGAGGGCCTCCATCTCGACCCCGGTTTGCCCCCTGGTCTTCACCGTGGATGTGATCTCAACCGCGTGCTGACTGTCGTCGAAGGCATAGTCGACATCGATATGGGTGATGGCCAGCGGATGACACAGGGGGATAAGTTCATGCGTCTTCTTCGCCGCCATGATCCCGGCTATTTTGGCCACCGTGAAGATATCTCCTTTCGGACCGCTTCCCCCCCGTATGAGGTCATAGGTCTCGCGTGACATCGTCACCCTGCCGGACGCCACCGCCTCACGCTCGGTCTCTTTCTTCTGAGTGACGTCCACCATCCGTGCATTACCTTTGCTATCGACGTGACTCAATTTAACCAAAATAAACCCCCATATTTTCCATCACCTATTACCCATTACCTATCACCTATTACCCGTATTTCTCTATCCCCCTATATTCCTCAGGGTTCTCTGGCATTTCTTTATTGCGCCCATTTCGAGCTTCTTTTCCGGTTTGACCTTCACGACGTTTGCGATGAATTCCCTGATCTCTTCATCACTTTTGCCGGACCTCAGGAGCGCCCTGACATCATATTCCACATCTGAGAAGAGGCACGGGCGAATCATACCCTTGGATGTCAGCCTGATCCTGTTGCACTCCGCGCAGATATGGCTGGAGACGGGGCTGATAAAACCGATCCTGCCTGAACCCCCGCTTATATCGTAAACCTTCGCCGGGCCCTTGCCGCGCCTTGTCGATGGAACAAGCTCGAATTTCTGTCGAATGACATCTTCGATCTGTTTCGATGTGATGATGTCGGTGGATTTCCACAGCGAGGTGTCTCCGAAAGGCATAAACTCGATGAACCTGATCTCGTGGTCCCATTTACGGGCGATTCGGACAAAATCGAGTATTTCGTCGTCGTTGAAACCCTTGATGATGACGGTGTTGATCTTGATCGGGTTCAGGCCGCTATATGATGCCTTCTTGATGCTCTCTATCACCCTGTCAAAGGCATCGACACAGGTGATCCAGGCAAATCTGTCTTTTCTCAGGGTATCGAGGCTGATATTGACGCGCTTGAGACCCGCCTCCTTGAGTTCCTCAAGGTTGTCGGCGAGAAGGACCGCGTTCGTCGTGAGGCTTATGTCGGCAATCCCTTCGATACCGCCAAGCTCCTTCAGAAGGTGGGGCAGGCCTTTTCTGGTCAGAGGTTCTCCGCCGGTGAGACGCACCTTTTTGACCCCCATCGAGGCACATATCCTGACAAAACGGATGATCTCTTCATAGGAAAGAACTTCCGCATGGGGGATGAAGGGAAAATCCCCGTCGATGCAGTATCTGCACCTGAGATTGCACCGGTCCGTGACGGAGATACGAACGTAATCGATCACCCTGTTATAATCGTCGACAAGCATGGATATCATGTAGCAGCCTTCCCGGCCGGAGAAACGACATATTTTACCTTCCCCGACTCAACCGTATTGTATCCCCCCATATCTTCGAGTCTTCCCCTGAATTCCCGGGAGACGAGTGTGTCCATAAGGATACGGAACCGCTCATCACCGGCAAAATCTTCGGTGACAATGAGGTCATAGTCTTCCTCGGCCAGCGGGATGAAGTCCAGGGAAAACGCCCGTGCCACTGAATATATCCCTATTCCCGCATCTGCGATGGATTCTTTTACCAGGATCCCGACTGCAGTGTGTGAAGACTCCTCTCTATCATACCCGCTGATGGCCCTTTTTTCAACACCCTCCTTTGCAAGCATGAGGTCGAAGAGTATACGCGTACCGGAACCGAATTGCCGGTTCACAAACTTAAGACCCGGTCGGGCGAGGTCTGAGATAACCCGGATAGACAAAGGGTTCCCGCGCTTGACCAGTATACCCTGCTGTCTCTTGACGACATGGACAAGCTGAAGGGGCACCTCGGAAAGGTATTTCCTGATGACAGGTATGTTGTATGTCCTGCCGTCGTCATCAAGAATGTGGGTGGTAGCAAGGCCTGCGACGCCTGCCTTCACGGCAAGTATCCCGCTCAAGCTCCCCGTATGTGTGGAAATGAGGTCCACTTCAGGATGACGGGCCTTCACTATGTCGCGCGCCACATCCAGGGAAAGATCGTGGCTGCCTATGATGTGGATGCGCGCGGCGATCTCCCCTTCGGCACGAAGAAGCTCGCAGGGCAATTCCTCCCCCCGTGCATAGCCCTCGGTCTCGATCGGCACGTTGATAATGCCGTCGGCGCGAGCCATCGAAGAAAAGATGCTTGCGCCCCGGGCCAGCGGGATCGCGTAATACCTGCCCCTGTTCCTCACCAGATTTACCCTGATGGCCTCCTCAATGCCGATCCTCGAGGGCACCTTGTAGGCTGTAACGCAGGGAACCACGTTTTTCGTGAACGTGATGCCCATGAACTTTTCGAAAACAGGTTTTACGAACCGCATGAAGGTAATGACCGCCGAAACGGGATACCCTGGTATTCCGAACACCGGCTTCCCTTCAACGATACCGAAGAGAAGGGGTTTGCCGGGCATCATGGAGACACCGTGGAAGACCACCTCGCCGAGTTCACCTATGACGCTTCCCGTAAAGTCTTCCGTTCCGGCGCTGGAGCCGGCATTGACCATTATGAGGTCGTATCTGCCGGAGGCGTCCGACAGGGTCTCAACCAGTTCCTGTCTTGTGATGACTATTCCGGACACGAAGGTCTCGCAGCCGGCCTCCCGGGAAAGAGATTGAAGGGTGTGGGAGTTGAAGTCAATGAGCTGCGGCCTGTGTTGTGTGTCGGGGCTCTCCTTGAATATATCTACCAGTTCCTTTCCCGTCGGGACGATGAGCACCTTTGGCTTTCTGCGAACCGCCACCCCGGTTACGCCGACAGAGATGATCATGCCGATATCGAAGGCGGTGATGACATGATTGACGGGAAGAAGCATGTCCCCTTCGATGACGTCCTCGCCGACCATTCGCGTGTTTTGCCAGAGGTAGACCGGCTTTCTTATCGTTATGGCGTCTTCCGAAACCTCCGCATCCTCCACCATGATCACCGCATCGGTCCCATGGGGCAGAACGTCACCGGTATTGACCGCAGCGGCATCGTCGCCCTTTTTCAGGACGAGAGGTCTCGACAGGTCGGCGCCAAGGGTGCCTTCATGGAAAACGGCAAAGCCGTCCATCGCGGAGCACAGGAAAGGAGGATTGGAGAAAGATGCAAAGACAGGCCGTGCCGTCACCCTCCCCAGGCATTCGTAGGAGGGGATTATCTCTTCTTCACCCGAGGGTTGGATGCGCTCCATGATAAGGCGCAGGGCCGCGTCACCGGGGATTGTCCTTAGATATCGCTTCATCGGGGATTACCCCGGCTCACATCGGATTCGCTATTCAAAACGGTAAACCTCGACCAGTTCATCTTTCTCGAGTCCTTCTATGCCCTCCGGGATCACGATATACCCTTCGGCCTCGGACAGGGAAGAAATTACCGATGATTTCGCAAATATCGGCGTCACCAGATATCGTCCGCCATCTCTGGCGATCTTTACGCGCACGTACTCTTCGAAACCATAGGATGAAGGGATGTTTGTCGTAAGGGTGCCCGCCGAGGTCATCGGCGGCCGAAGGGCTTCCCCCATCAAACTTCTCACAAGGGGCAGGACAAAACGCACCGTAACCATGGCACAGGAAACGGGATGACCGGGGAGACCGAAAATGGGCTTCCCGAAGATCCGGCCGAAGATGGTGGGCTTCCCCGGTTTTACGTTGATGCCATGGAGTATGATCTCGCCTCCGAGCTTCTCAATCACGTCGGTTATATGATCGCGCTCGCCCTTGGAGCTTCCCCCGGATACGAGGATGAGGTCGTATTCCCCCGAAGCGGTAAGCTTCTCCGTGATGTCTTCGATCGTGTCACGCACAAGGCCCGTAAATGTGACATCGGCTCCCGATGCTCTGAGGAGCGCAGCTACGGTGTGCCGGTTTATGTCGCGTACCTTTCCGAAGGGCGGCCTTTCTTCGACGGAAACGATTTCGTCGCCTGAAGACAGGAGCGCGACCCTCGGCCTTGAGAAAACCTTGACCCGGGCTGCCCCGACTGCGGCGAGTACCCCCAGGTCAAAGGGACCGATCCTCTTCCCCCGGGCAATCACAACGCTTCCCTCGCCGACATCCTCACCGGTATAGATGATGTTCTCGCCCACGTATACCGGCCTCGTGACCTCCACTTCGCCTTCCAGGGCGCGGACATATTCCTGCATCACGACGCTGTCGGCACCCTCGGGGACCATCGACCCGGTACTCACGAGAACGCAGCTGCCCTCGGCGGCACGAATACGAGCGACATCGCCGATCCTCACCTCTCCGCAGAGTTTGAGAAAGGCCGGGCTGGTTTCCCTGGCGCCCTGTGTATCTTTGGCAACGACGGCGTAGCCGTCCACAAGGGACCGCGAAAAACCGGGGATCGCCTCCGCGGAAAGGATATCTTCGGCGGCTACCCTGCCTGAGGCCTCATCGAGCCCCGTCATTTCCATTTCGGGTTTTACCGGGGTTGCCAGGATCAATTCAAGGGCCTGTTGTACTGTAACCGCTTTCAGGAACTCCATAACTCCGTTATATTACCATAAAGGCAATGGTTTTTCCTTTGAAAACGGACTGTTTCACGGGATGGACCGGTGCCGGCAAAGTCCCTTTTATCATTCACCCTTGAGTAATTTTTGGAAAACAGGTATCATATGCTATGGAAATGACAACGAAACGGATCATACTCGTCGATTTCGAAAACATTCAAAAATTCGATTTCGACAATATCGACACAACGAATACGAACATTGCCATTTTTGTGGGGAAGTCGCAGAACAAAATCCCCTTTTCCCTGGTGGAAAAGGCGCAGTCATTCGGCGATCGCCTGATCTGGGTCAAGATAGCGGGAGACGGTAAAAACAATCTCGATTTCCACCTTGCCTTCGAGCTGGGAAGGCTCTGTGAGCGAATGGACAAGGACGTCGAACTCATCATACTATCCAAGGACAGTGGTTACGACTCGCTGATCAGGTACGTCAATGAACTTGGCATAAAAACACGCAGAATCGCCAACCCGGCGGAGCTCTCAGACAGCAAGAAGCAGCTCCCCTCATCCAACTTCACGAAATATATCGTCAATAACCTCAACAAGATTGACGGCCAGAAACGCCCCCGGACCTTGAGGACGCTGAAAAAACATATCGAGTCGCTGCTGCGTGAAAAGGCGGGCCCCAGCGAGATCGACGCCATACTCGAGGAGATGTTCATCTCGGGCCTCCTCAGCGAAATCAACAACCGCCTCAAGTATACCTTCGATACGTCGGAAGTATAGAGACGGTTTCGGGTTCAAAACCCTCACACAAAAATACTCTTTCCCTTTGAAGCTTTTTTATTCGGCAAAAAAGGCTTGCGGAAAGGCCCGGAAAGATTATAAAAGATTGGCACTCATGGACCAATCGCGCAGGTACGCGTACCTTCTTATCGTTATAAGCGTCGCATTCAGTTCCTTTCTCGTCAGGCTCAATAATTACATGGTGAACATCTCGCTGCCTACCATTACGCGCTCTTTCGGCGTTACCTCCAGCGAGGCCTCACAGATCGTCTCGTCGTACCTGCTTATCATCACCACGACACTCCTCCTCTTCGGAAAGCTCGGCGACAGGATCGGTTTGAAGCGGATCTTTATCGGAGGCTACATCATCTTTACCGTCGGCTCACTCATGTGCGGATGGTCGCACGATATCACCATGCTCATCGGTTCGCGCTTCGTTCAGGGTATCGGCAGTTCCATGCTTCTCGCGGTGAGCTTCGCCATCATCTCCCATTTTCTGCCTGCAGGAAATACGGGCTGGGCCTTCGGCATCACCTCCACGGCCTCCGCCCTCGGGGTGGCGACGGGCGCGCCCATAGGCGGCATAGTCACCGGATATCTTTCGTGGAACTGGACATTCTTCATTAATGTACCCGTCGGGATCATAGCGATATTCGTGGCGATGCGGTATATCCCCGATTCTGTTACAACCCGCGACAAAGATCCCGGGAAAGAGCCGGCGCAGGGATTCGACTTTTTGGGTGCCATCCTCAGCTTCGCCGGACTGGGACTGCTCCTGTACGGTCTCAACAGGGGGGACACCTACGGGTGGCTCTCACCCATGATCATCGGATGTCTCACCGGTGCATTCGTTCTCATCGTTCTTTTTGTTTTCTGGGAAAAGCGTCACAGGAACCCCCTGCTCGATATGAGCCTCTTTCTGAACCTGCGGTATACATTCGCCCTGATCGCGACGTTCCTCGCCTATATGCTCATATCCGGAAACGCCTTCCTGATGCCTTTTTACCTCGAGGTCATAAAGGGCCTCAACGCCCAGACGGCAGGCCTGCTTCTCCTTGTCTACTCCATCATCTACGTCGTTCTCTCCCCTGTGGCGGGCAAGCTCTCCGACAGGGTCAGTCCGGCTCTTTTGTGCACCATCGCCATGGTCTCGGGGACGCTGTGTGTTTTCGTCTTCTCCTTTACCCTGAGACAGACCGGGCTCACAAGCGTCATAGTCTATCTCGTCTGGCTCGCCCTCTCCTTCGTCCTTTTCTTCTCTCCCAACAACAACCAGGTAATGAATTATGCCCCTCCCGACAAGAAGGGTGTTTCCTCCGGACTCTTCAACACAACGTCAAACCTTGGAATGGTATTCGGGGTAACGGTGATCGAAACAGTCTTCGCCGCCGCGGCCTACGGTCCGGCCGCACCCTCCGCAAAGGCCTCCCTCAAGTCCCTTTCCGCAGGCCCGGCCCTGAACGGCTTCCACCACGCCTACCTGGCAGGCGCTTTATGCTGCCTGCTGGCGCTGGTCTTTTCGCTACTGGGAAAATACAAGATAGGGATTAGGGACTAGGGAGAAAAGATAAACAATTTCTGTGGAAATAGCTTCCGAAAAAGTAATATCCAGTTATGATCGTGAAGAACTTTAAAGATTTGGTTGTATGGCAAAAGGCCTATACACTTGTGCTGGATATCTATTGTACGACCGGTAATTATCCCCACGATGAGAGATATGTTCTCTGCACACAAATGAAGCGGAGCGCAGTTTCTGTAGTCTCAAATATTGCCGAAGGCTATCAACGTTTTTATTCTGGCGACTATCTAAAATTCCTGTCCATATCCCTTGGGTCTTGCGCTGAATTGGAGACCCAACTGATGCTCTCCAAAGATCTGAACTTCATTACTAATGATAAATTCACATATTTGCATTCCCATCTAAGCGAGATCAGCAAAATGTTGAACTCGATGCGCAATAGCCTGAAAAGCTCCAGAGAGACCTGGAAACAAAAACCTGAAAACCAAGACTGAAAAATAGGTCGTATTAAACCCATTGGCCCTTAAGTTGTAAACGCTTTTAGTGACCCGTGCACTCCAAGACGATCTTCCCCCTATTCCCTATTCCCTATTCCCTGTTAGTCCCTATTCCCTGTTAGTCCCTATTCCCTAGTCCCTAATCCCTAGTCCCTAATCCCTAGTCCCTAGTCTCTAATCCCTATCTCTTATTCGGATCACACGCTTCCACGTAGGCGAGTATCTCCTTGCCCATTTCGTCGGCGATATTGATCTTTCCGTAATCCATGGGGACGTTGTTCAGATATTGCAGGAGAAGGGCGTCTCCTACGTGGGAAAAGGGCAGGATCCCGGCGAAGAAGAAACCCATCTCTTCAAAGGCCCCGCAATGAGTGGGCGTCATCGGGTCGTGGAGGCTTATGTAGATGGTCATCTGCTCTATCTTCTGATAGCAGAGCTGTTTCAATATGGCGTGCACCTCGTCGACGACATGCTCATTATTGCGGGCCACCTGTATGACGGCCCTGTTGTATCCGGGAGGAATGATCACGCTTACGCCTTCACCGGTTTGGGCCGCCGAAGGCGAAGCATTGGAGGGCGCCTCGCGGAAGATCCTCTCCACACCTATTCCGGCATATATCTTTTCGATCATCCCGCGGTGCCGTCGCGGCGGAAAGAGGACAATCTCCCCGGGATCATCGACAACCCGGTAACCGTAAACAACCGATTCCCTCTGAGAAAGCTTCGACTGAATTCCTTTGAAGGTCCTGTCGCTTGGAATAAGTCCCGCCACGACGGCGCAGCGCCTGAAACCGGCCTTTTGACCAGCTTTCTGGGCGTAGACATGGTTGGTCACCGCCTTGCTGAATATTCCGGCAAGCCCTACCGCCCGGGCCTCGTCGACAAGTCTGGATATCATCAGCTTCTGGCACCCATGCCCCCTGAAGGCGGGTTCGACAACCGCCATGGCAGCCTCGGCTGTCTTATCTTCGACATTGTCCCTCACGAGCGCCGCGTGACCCACAACCCGATCATCACTATTTACGGTCACAACGGAAATGATGGTTCCGTCACTGTGACGTTCGGCCAGTTTTTCTGGATAATAGATTGTATCGATACCATAGGAATAGCCATAGGCCCGGTAAAAGAGCTTCGATACGTCATAGACCTCGGAAGGTCGTATGAGGCGTATGGAAAAATCCTTCTTTTCCGGCTTGCCTGCCGTGCTGACTGGTTCAGGGAAAAGCTCCAGTTCCGATGGAACGTTGATGTCCTCGATGCTTCTATAGGGAAGATACTTGACGAGATGAAGCTCCTTGCCTTCACGGCCAAGATTGTGGAACGAGATTTCATCAACGGCATGCGTCATGAGATGTGAGCCGAGTCCCGACTCGGGGGTATTCTCGAGATCCGCCGCCACTTCGAAACGGGGCACCAGGTTCGGTGAATAAGGCAGCCCCTGGTCCTTGATAATGATCTTGATCCCCGCAACCGTGCGCTCAACGATCACCTGGTAGGTGGCCTTTTCGCCAGCCTCGAAAGCATGCCTGACGACGTTGACGACAGCCTCTTCAAGTGCAACGAGAAGCATCGTCGTATCACTGCTTCCGAGACCTGATTTTTCCGCCACCTCTGCCACAAACGCCTGAATGGCGGGAAGATACATGAGATCATTGGGAACCGTAAGTATGGGACTCTCTGCCCGGTCTTTCATCGTGACCCCTTTCTGAAATTACTTCGAAGACGTGCCGACATTTCTGCGACTGATTCTTATACTCCATCAGCTTTCGATTTTCACGACAAATTTGTGTCCAGGTGCGGTGATCGTCCTCGTCCGTGTCTCCGGCTATTACGAAAGACCAAGCCTTCTCTTCCGTGGAGGGACAAATCACTCGCCGGTTTTTGTCAGGATGAAGGGGTTCTCCCAGTCGAAGAGAACTCCCCCGTCTTCCGAGGCGATGATCTTCAGATGCTCCGGACGCAACTCTCCGAGAAGGATCGTCTCTTTGGCCACAGTGCCGGGAAGTATTTTTCCTTCCACAAGACGTGCGAACTTCTCGGGCCTGGGAAGCCAAACGATGATATTGCCCTTGTCCTTCCTCACCCGTGCGAAGAGATATCTCCCCCGGCCGTCATTTTTCCTGTCGTCTTCCGTCAGGTTCGCAAAATTCCACGCACCGGACTTAAGCAATGCAACACTCGCCGTCTTCAAGGCCATGTCCTTATCGCCTTCGATCCATGCCAGCTTCAGACGCCCCTTGGCCGGGTCTTCGACCTTAATCACGATGGGGGCGCCCTCGGTGGTAATCCACGTCCCCTCCCATTCCGCAGGATTGAGAACAAGGGGCATCTCGCCGAGAGGCCTCTCGGAGGTGACGATCGAACACCCCCACCCCCCAAGAATGACAAGAACGCAGAGAAAGAGGAGACACTTTTTCATCATCCGCACCTCACTGATAACGTTATACGTCTATTGTAAACAATCGGTAAAACCTTTACAATGAACAAAACCAACCGATCCGGGGAGAAACTGAACATGGAAAGTAAGCGGACGCAAAAGCAGAGATCGTTTGTGCTTTTTGTCATAATTTCGGTTGTCCTGACGCTATCACCCTTGCAGCTGACCGCGGGAGAGCAAGAGTACTTTGCCCTGGGAGATTTCAAGCTCGACGGCGGTGGTGTGATTCGTGAGTGCATTCTGGGATACCGCACTTTCGGGAAGCTCAACGAGGAACGGTCGAATGCGGTTCTGTTTCCGACATGGTTCGGAGGAACGTCTGCGGACCTCAGTGCCCTGATCGGACCCGGAAAGCTTGTGGACAGCACGAAATATTTCGTCATCGGGGTCGACTCCTTTGGAAACGGAATATCATCGTCACCGTCCAACAGCGCTCTCCAGACGGGCCGGTCGTTCCCGGAGTTCACCATGGGAGACATGGTCCGAGCCCAATACCGGCTTATCACGGAAAGATTGCGCATACCCCGCCTTCATGCGGTTGTCGGTATCTCGATGGGCGGGATGCAAACATTCTACTGGATGGCCGCATATCCTGATCTTGTTAAAAAAGCGGTACCTGTTACGGGGACGCCACGACCTACGTCCTATGACCTTCTCGTTTACCGGACGGAGCTCGCAGTGCTTGAGGGCAATCGCCCGACCAAAGGCTGGGACAAAGAACCGCTGGCTATCGTAGCGGGTCTGCACGCGATGTCGGAAGGCACGCCGGGTCGTTTTGTCGCTTTAAGAAATCCCGAAGAACTCCCCTCGTACATTGAAAAAGTGGAGAAAGAACTTGAAAAGTGCGATCCGAACGATCTTGCATGGCAATTGAAAGCGATTATGAGGCACGACATATACGCAGTCTTCGGCAAACCGGCAGAGACTGCCCGGAAGATCCGCCCGGAAGTTTTTACCGTTATTTCCCTGCAGGATCATATGGTCAACCCCGCACCGGCGCGGGAGCTGGCAGGCATCATGCAAGCCCGATCGCTGCTGCTTGACAGCGGCTGCGGGCACTATATTTTCCAGTGCGAATTCGCACGGATCTCATCCGCTGTCTCGGAATTTCTGGATAGATGATCAAGCAAGGGAATACTAGGAATTGGTCCCGGTAACGGTCCTCAATTTCTCTTCGAGTTCTTTGCGGGCCGTTATGTCGCGAAGATATACCAGGGAGCTTGACTCGCCTTTGTAGACTATAGGCGTCGCGGAAACCTCGATGTAGACAATGGTGCCGTCTTTGCGCACGCCTTTGAATTCATATCGATCAGCGACAGCCTCTCCTCTTTGACGCATGTGATTGATGTCCAGAACACGCTTCCGGTCATCGGGGTGGATGGTCACGGTGATGTTCTTGTTCATGACATCCTGAACACTTCTATAACCGAATATCTCAGCCAGTCTCTTGTTCGCGTAGATGTAAATCTCTCCGAGGACGATCGCAACACCGTCGTTTGAATGTTCGACGGCTATTCTATACCGTTCCTCGGATTCACGCACGAGGTCCTCGGCAATCTCCCTTTCGGTGATGTCCCTGCCCACAAACAGGACGATACCGCCGCCCGCGTCTGCCTGGTTCAAGGCGATCCCTGTCCATTCGACAAACACCACCGTACCGTCCGGACGAGTGATCGTGGCCTTTACGGGTTTGTCGGTCCTTCCTTTATTCCGGATCGTCTCGAAGCAACGTGTCAACCCCTGGGAACCCGCGGTGTCGAAAAAATCCGCCATCAGGCGACCGAGAAGATCCCGCGGATGGGAAAGGCCAAAAAGGCTGTAGGCGGCGCTGTTGGCAAATATGATCCGTCCTTCCGTCAGGGTGAGGATCGCATCCGGCAGGATCTCCACAAGCTGACGATACCGTCTTTCGCTTTCGAACAGGGCCTCTTCGACACGCTTGCGTTCGGTGATATCCTCGACGACAGAGACTATCTTGCCCATCTTGCCCTTTTCAGTTTTCAAGAGGGTACTGTTGACACTTACATATACCGTCGACCCGTCTTTCTTGACCATCTGGTACTGCTTGTTATACGAGGAGCCTTTCTTGATGACCTCTCTGAGTGTCTCATAGATCCGGTAAAGATGATCGGGGTGAAAGAGTGCGGCAATTGACCTGCCGACAACCTCTTCCCGCTCGTAGCCCAGGACCTCCCGTATCTTTCCGTTGCAGTCGATGATATTTCCTTTCTTATCGACCGTGGCAATCAGGTTTCCCGCCCATTCAAAGATAGAACGATAGTTGTCTTCACTGGCCCTGAGCGCTTCACCACCCTTCCGGATGGTGTCTTTAAGCTTCCTGTGGTCCTTGAGCAGATCGAGAAGGTGTTCGACCTTAAGCGTCTTTATGCCCTCCTGACCGGCCGCGGCGACATCCCGGAAGAGAACATTCTCGTATACCTCATCGCCTATGATGAGGGAAGGATAGGCCGCAAGTACACGGAAGAGTGCCGCCGGCGTGAGTTGGTCAAGGAAGTACATGAAGACCATGAGGCATTTCTCGCTAACGATCGCCTTCATGAGGTCTATGGCAGCTGGTGTACAAAAACCATCAGGTCCGGCCTCATTGAGGCGCATGGTATCGTCAATAGCGATCCTCAGGGATGAATATGTCGGTGGTGTGATGTCCTCAGAATGCCGCGATGAGGCGACGCCGATGAGAGCCAGGTCTTGGGCTATTTTCTCGCAGGAATCTCTTTCGCTTTTCTCTATCTGGAGGTAGCCCGCCTTCACGGCACTCTTAACATCGATCCCGTTTTCCTCAAGGTCCCTTGCGAGGCCTTCCGCCCCATGGTCGGCGGCGAAATAGATCACTTTCTCTTTTTTATCCAGGCCCTGGCGGATGAACAGGGAGGCAAAAGAACTCGCCTCTGATTCGTTTTCATAAAGAAAACAATGATACTCACCCGGCCTTAACGATCGCAGCCTTGCCACTTAGCCACCCACCATGAATAGCATTCTAGTATTCTACCGTTATGCGCCCTATTCTTTTTATCATATCGCGCCCGCTTTTTCTTTAGAAAATTGAACGACTTCCGGGAACAGGCTCTTTTCCCGATGAGAATAAGACGATATTCGAATTGAAATGATTATTATTTTGGTGAATCAGCCGGTTGGGACCGGAAGTTCCTTACCGGAGCATCCAGTGGATGGAAGCCCCGCATACGATCAAAAAAGCAACCAGAACAGTGAGTATGGTTTGCCATTCCCACTGGCCCATTTTGACTATATCGCGCCAGCCGCAATGTGTGCAATAGTAAACCTTTCTACCCGCAAACTTCAATATCCATTCAACGGGATGAATCCTGTAACTGCGCTTCACCTCGCCGCCGCACTCGGGACAAGACAAAGATGTAAGAGCGCACCTCAGATAGAGTGGTCCCATATCGGAGATTGCCCTGTGGGCGCTAAACTGCATGAGGTTTTGAAGATGGGTATGGTCGGCGATGAAATCGAGGTCTTTGAGTCCCCGGTTTCGTTCGTCAACGGAAATGCGGAGATTGCCCCCTGAAGCCTTCGACACTGCACGCTGTTCCATGAACACCCCCTGATTTAGATTCTAGATAGATAGAATGCATTCATGCATAACGTAACTGCAGCTGCCGGTGGAAAAGTTTTATATAATGCCGAAGGCGGGATTTGAACCCGCACGAGTCTCCCCGCCACCCCCTCAAGATGGTGTGTCTGCCACTTCCACCACTTCGGCATTTTTACTCATTTTGTTCCCTGCGCGGGAGCGCTTTGCTGGTTCTGTACAGGAGCAGGACTCTCGGTCTGTGCCGGAACGCTCCTTATACTGCTCCCTTTATGACTATAAGAATACGCAAGTACAAGACTTGTCAACATAAAAACAACCGCCGCTATCGTTGTCAGCTTCGTCATGAAACCGGAAGACCCGGAACTGCCGAAGAGCGTCTGGCTTGAACCGCCTCCGAAGGCAGCCCCTATATCCGATCCCCGGCCTGTTTGCAACAGGACGATGAGGATCAGGGCGATCGCTATTATTACATGTATGATTGCCACTAAGATTGTCATTTATTCTCCAATGCGCGGCTTATTATACCAAGAAAGTTTCCGGATTTCAAGGCTGCACCGCCAACAAGTGCACCATTTATATTTTTCATGGCAATTAATTCACCGAAATTTTCAGCTGTCACGGAACCGCCATAGAGAATTTTTACGGCCGCAGAGGAATCCCCATAGATATCCCCGAGTATATTCCTGATAAATTTATGCACGTCTTCCGCCTGACCCGATGTTGCAGTTTTCCCCGTGCCTATTGCCCATACAGGTTCATAGGCGATAGTAATCTCCTTAGGGTCGGCTATGCCGGCAAGGGCCTTCTTCACCTGGATACCGACCACAAACTCGGTAATACCCGCTTCCCTCTCCTCGTCGGTTTCACCCACGCAGATAATGGGCCTCAAACCCGTTGCCAGGCATTTTTTTGCCTTGAGGTTCACGGCCTCGTCCGTTTCATGGAAATATTTCCTGCGCTCCGAGTGTCCGATGATGGCGTACGTACATCCTGCGTCCTTGAGCATTACCGGCGATATTTCGCCGGTATAGGCGCCCTTGTCTTCAAAGAAGATGTTCTGTGAGGCGAGTTTCACGGCGGAGCCCCCGATGACATCCGAGACGCTCTTCAACGCTGTGAACGAGGGGGCGAGTACCACTTCCCCTCCGGCAATATCGGGCAAACCGGCGACGATTTCCTTTGCGAGGACAACGGCCTCGCCGGTCGTGTTGTTCATCTTCCAGTTTCCGGCTACCATCCACGTTGACATTCTATCCTCCACAGGTTTCAAGGGCCTCCACGGCCGGCATGGTCTTGCCTTCAAGCAATTCAAGGAATGCGCCGCCGCCGGTTGATATGTAGGATATCTTGTCGCTCACTCCGGCCTTATGAACGGCCGAATCCGTGTCGCCGCCGCCTATGATCGAGAGCGCCCCCGATGCCGCTACGTCTTTCGCGAGACCGAAGGTCCCCTTGCTGAATGCCTCAAGTTCAAACATCCCCATGGGACCGTTCCAGACTATTGTCTTAGCCTCTTTTACCGCATTTCCAAAGAGTACGGCGGTCTGTGGCCCGATGTCGAGTCCGAGGGCATCCTTCGGTATACTGTCGACGGAGCAGACATTAACCGTGGCGCCGGCTTCGGCCTTGTCGGCGACAAGACAATCGACGGGCAGCAGGATCTTCACTTTCTTCGCTGCCGCCTTCTCCGTGATGCTCTTTGCCTTGTCGAGCATATCGGGTTCGCAGATTGATTTGCCGATCTCCTTCCCCATGGCCTTGAGAAAGGTAAACGCCATGCCGCCGCCTATTATGAGCATATTGACAGTGTCGACGAGATTTTCGAGGACACCGATCTTATCCGAAACCTTGGCACCGCCGATGATTGCGGCAAGCGGCCTTGCGGGGTCTTTCATTGCCTTATTGAAATAGTCGATCTCGTCTTTGAGCAAAAAGCCCGCGGCGCATGACCTCACCGCCTGTGTGATGGCCGAGTTGGAAGCGGCCTTGCGGTGGGCCACCGCGAAGGCGTCATCGATATACACGTCGCACAGTTTGGCGAGTTCGCCGGCAAACGCCGGATCGTTTTTCTCATCGCCGATGTGGAACCGCAGGTTTTCGAGAAGAATCACGTCGCCGGGCTTCATGGCGGCCACTGCTGCCGCCGCCTTATCTCCGATGCAGTCCTCTACAAAGGGGACCTCTTTTCCGAGAAGCCCGGAAAGGCTTGCCGCGCAGGGCTTCAGCGTAAGTTTATCAACCCTCTGACCCTTCGGCCTGCCCATGTGTGATATAAGAACCAGTTTCGCACCCTTCTCAATGCAGTACCTGATAGTGCGAAGGTGTGCCTTGATCCGTGTCGTATCGGTGATGTTGCCGCTCCCATCGACGGGGACGTTGAAATCAACGCGCATAAGTACTCGTTTCCCGGCAATGTCTACCTGTTCAATAGAATTCATATGTTCCCCTTCCTGTTCTTCTGTTATTTCATAACAAAGGACAATAGATCGAACATGCGGTTGGAGAAACCCCACTCATTGTCATACCACGAGAGCACCTTGACCATATTCCCGCCTATCACTGTTGTATTGTCCATATCAACGATGGACGAATGGGGATTTCCATTAAAATCGCGGGAGACAAGAGGCTCTTCCGAACAAGCCAGGATCCCTTTCATGGGCCCTTCCGCATATTCTTTGAATTTCTTGTTTATATCTTCCTTTACTGTCTTGGTTGAAAGCGTCGCTACAAAATCGACGAGGGAGACGTTCGGTGTCGGAACCCTGATTGAAAGACCATCGAGCCTCCCCTTAAGCTCCGGGATCACCTCGGCTATCGCCTTTGCGGCGCCTGTTGTCGTGGGTATCATCGAGAGTGATGCCGAGCGTGCCCTGCGGAGGTCCTTGTGCGGCTCGTCCAGGACCACCTGGTCGTTCGTGAAGGAATGGATCGTCGTCATCAATCCGTACTCTATGCCGAATTCCTTTTGGAGGATCTTGACGATGGGCGCCAGGCAATTGGTTGTGCACGATCCCATGGAAATGACATGATGTTTTGTCTTGTCGTAAACCTCTTCATTCACGCCAAGCACGAAGGTGACATCGGGACCTTTTGCCGGTGCCGATATGACGACCTTTTTCGCCCCACCCTTGATGTGTCTCTCCGCACCGGCCCGATCGGTAAACTTTCCGGTGCTCTCGAGGACAACATCAATGCCCAGATCCTTCCAGGGAAGGGATTCGGGCTCTTTCATCGCATAAGCCTTGATTTCCTTTCCATCGATGATGATGGCGTCTTCCTTATGTTTTACCTCAGCGTTCATAATACCGTGAACTGAGTCGTATTTCAGGAGATGGGCAAGCGTCCTGGGGTCTGTAAGATCGTTGACGGCTACAAATTCGACATCCTTTTTATTGAAACCAGCTCTCAGGACAAGTCTGCCAATCCTTCCAAAACCGTTAATTGCAACCCTTACGGACATAGCAACCTCCCCTTATTTTTTTACAATAGTAATCGAAAGAGTGTTTAATGTCAACCTCTTATTGGCACGAACCCGCGACAATAGAGGGGAAAGACGGAGCTTGACAGCACCGCGAAAACGTGTCCCGTAAGATCGGAATGTTTACATACCTTCGTGTTCTTTTGGTCTTATTGTTCCTGGATGGCTTTTTTCGTGAAGACGTTCCAGCCGCCGATGACGTAGTGGACGCCCGAAACGATGGTGGCGGCCGCGGTGAGAGTGAAGAATATCACGTCATATGCCCTCAGGTTGAACCTGTCGGCTGACCAGAGCACATAGAGGATTGTGGCGATCTGGCATGCCGTTGTTATCTTCCCGAAAATTGTCGGCCTCGGCTTGATATTGCTGGCGGAGCGGTAAAGGACAAGGTAGCCGATGGCGATGACCACATCCCTTCCGAGGACGAGAAGCGTGAGCCAGCCCGGGATGGTATTGACGAAATAGAGCATGACGAAGGCCGCCACAAGCATCGTCTTGTCGGCAATGGGATCCAGATAGGCGCCGAGTTCGGTCTTCGAACCCGTTACCCGTGCAATAAAGCCATCGAGGAGATCACTGATACCCTGGATGAGAAAGAGGTAAAGGGCAAGGCGCATCCGGCCCTGGTAAACGGCATAGATAAAATAGAAAGTGACAAAAAAACGGAATATGGAGAGGATATTCGGGAGGTTCATAGCCCGAGTGTCGTTACCCTTCGTCATCTTGGTAGTAGCCGTTCCGGAACGTCGCGCATTTATCGATGAAGTTCAACCTGACGGTATCGGTGGGACCGTTGCGCTGCTTTCCGATTATCACCTCGGCGACCCCCTTGTTGTCGTCTCTGTCTTTATTATACACTTCATCACGGTAGATGAAGAGGATAACATCGGCATCCTGCTCAATAGCCCCCGATTCCCGGAGGTCCGCAAGGCGTGGCCGCTTGTTTTCTTTTTCGCGTGTCTCGGGTGCCCTGTTGAGCTGCGAAATTGCGATGATGGGGATGTTTATTTCCTTCGCCAGCGCCTTGAGAAAGCGGGAAATCTCTGATATTTCCTGTTCCCGGCGTTCATTGGTCGAGCGCCCGCGCATGAGTTGGAGATAGTCTATGACAAGAAGACCGACATCGTGGTCCTTCTTGAGGCGCCGTGCACGCGCCCGTAATTCGAGAACGGACAGGGCAGGAGAATCATCGATGAACATGTGGGCTTCACTGAGCTTCCCCGCGGCCCTGACAAGTTTCGGCCATTCATCGCGCGAAAACGTTCCGGTACGGAGTTTTGAATGTTCTATCTCCGATTCGGAACTCAGGAGCCTTGTAACGAGTTGCTCTTTTGACATTTCCAGTGAAAAGATACCGACTGGTATGGGGTGTTCGTTCAACATGGATACATATTGGGCGATGTTCATGGAAAAGGAGGTCTTCCCCATGCTCGGCCTGCCCGCGACAATGATGAGGTCCGACGGCTGCAGACCGCTTGTCAGTCTGTCGAGGTCCAGAAAACCCGTGGGGACGCCGGTGACGGACTGCTTTTTCTCATAAAGACGCTCGATGGTCTTTATGTTGTTCATCACGAAATCTTTTACGGGCAGAAAGCCTTGCTTGGGTTTGTTTTCGGCAACCTGGAATATGAGCCTCTCGGCCTCATCGATATAGCTATCGATGTTCGTTTCGGCATCGAAACCCTTCTCGATGATCTGGGTAGCCACGTTGATAAGGGTCCGGACAAGCGACTTTTCCCTTATCATTTTCGCGTAGTGGGCGACGTTGGCCGCCGATGGCATGAGATCCACGAGGGTGTTCAGATAGGCGATGCCACCTATGCCGTCCAGGATACCCCTGTCTCGTGCCAGGCTGCTTACGGTGATGAGGTCGATGGCGTCATTCTTGTCGTAAAGATGAAGCATGAGTTCGAAGATCTTACCGTGCGCGTCACGGTAAAAATCCGACGCTCCCAGAATGTCGACCACCTTGTTCATGGATTCCGGGTCGATGAGAAGGCCGCCGAGCAGCGACTGCTCGACCTCGATATTTTGAGGAGGGACCCGCAGCAGTTTGGTTGGGTCCTTGGCATCCTTAACGCTTTTTAAGACCCGGGCCATTTAAGCCTCTTCTTTTTCCACCTCGATCTTGACTTCGGCGTTTACATCGGACTGAACATGAATTACGACTGTATGCGCGCCGGTCATCTTGATCGGCTCTTCCAGGCGGACCTGTTTCTTGTCCACTTCTACGCCCGTGGCGGCCTTTATCGCCTCGACGACATCCTTATGGGTAACGGAACCGAAAAGTCTTCCGTCGTCGCCGGCTTTCTTCCGGATGGTGAGGCTCGTCTCCTCGAGCTTTGTCTTCAATTCTGCGGCGGTCTGCAGATCCCGCGCCTTCTTGTTGGAGACGCTCCGAACAATATTTTCAAATCGGGCTACATTGCCCTGCGTCGAAGGCACGGCCAACCCGCGAGGGACAAGGAAGTTTCTCCCGTAGCCGTCCTTGACTGTGACGGTCTCACCTTTCTTTCCCGTACCCTTCACATCTTCGATGAGTATGAGCTTCATAAGATTGCCTCCGTTATTTGAATAATGTAGTAAAGGGTAGAAAGGCAATGTGCCGGGCCATCTTGATGGCCTCTTTCAGTTTGCGCTGATGATTCGCGCAGGTCCCCGTCATTCTCCTGGGCATGATCTTGCCCCTTTCGGTGATAAATGATTTGAGAAGCCTCGGGTCCTTATAGTCAATGGCTATGTTCGAATCCTGGCAAAACCTGCATACCCTTCTTCTCACATAAACCCTTTTCTTCGGTGAATCCGACCTCGTCGTCCTCATTGGTCTTGGCATCTATTCCTCCATCCAGAAAATTTTATGTGCTTTTAATTTTACTATCTCCCGCGAGCGCAACTTTTTCCTTATCAGCATTCCGGACACCATAACACTACGGCCTGCGGCTGCATCGGGATACGGCACCGAGGGGTCTCCCTGACATTCAACATCTATCAGGAAATCGCCCTCGCCTACACGCAACGGGAAAAGCATGAATTTATCCCCTCTGGGGGTATAAACGATCTGAGGCCTGGCCTCGACCTTTCCCGTCATAAAAACCCTGTTCATTAAAACTCGCCTTCCAGCTCATCAAAGACAACCGGGTCGGGCGGCTTCTTCGGTCCTTCGCTCTTGTCGTCGACAACAACGAACATGTGCCTGAGCACGGGATCGAGGGTCCTGTAAAACTTGGCCATCGTCGCCACACTGCCCTCATCCATATCAAGCAGAAAGAAGAAGTAGTGGCCCTTATCTTTCTTTTTTATCGGGTAGGCAAGCTTTCTCACTGCCCAATCATCCAGTTTGATAGTTGCTGCGCCCGCCTTCTCCAGGTTTCCCTGGATCCTCTTCATGAGATCGTCTTCTTCTTCCTTGGCGAGGTCGGGGCTGAGCACAACAATATTCTCATATCTTCCCACGTTTACATCTCCTTTCTATGGTGTCTTTTGATACTGAACCACAGTCCCTTTATCAATTTTAACGCGTACCTTCTCGGCAATTTCGATGGTGACGCTGTCATCGGAAAGTCCCGTTATTGTACCATACAAACCGCCGGATGTGATAACTTTATCTCCCTTCTTCAGGTTCTCCATGAACTCCTTATGCTGCTTTGCCCTCTTCTGCTGAGGACGGATAAGAATAAAGTAGAAGATGGCAAAAACCGCCGCGATAAAGACGAGCGACATGTAGGAACTGCCTCCCTGTCCGGCGCCGCCGGCAGGATTACTACCCATTGCATACGCTATACCTGTCATCTGATTCACCTCCTTCGTAACGTTTCTTGAAATCGTGATAAAAACGGCCAAATGTGCCGGTGCTGACAGCGTGACGGATTTTTCTCATAAACTCCATATAAAAATACACATTGTGGATCGTATTCAGGTAAAAACTCGTCAGTTCGTGGGAAACGACAAGGTGCCTGAGGTAGGCCCTCGAAAAGGTCCTGCAGGTGTAGCAGGGACAGCCTTCCTCGATGGGGCTTTCGTCGTCGGTAAACCGCGCGTTCTTGATATTTATCCTGCCATCCCAGGTGAAGAGGCCGCCGTTTCGCGCGAAACGGGTGGGGATGATGCAATCAAACATATCGATGCCCCTCTTGACGCCTTCCAGAAGATCCTCCGGCAGGCCGATGCCCATCATGTACCGGGGCTTGTCAACGGGCATAAGGTCGATAACGGTGTCCACCATATCCCACATGAGGCTCTTCGGTTCCCCGACACTGAGGCCCCCGATGGCAAAACCGTCAAAATCGAGGGCAAGGATGTCCTCGGCCGAGCGCAGCCTGAGATCGGGATAAAAGCCTCCCTGGATAATCCCGAAAAGCTTCTGTGGACCCCCCGAACGGGCATTGAGGCATCGCCTGGCCCATCTTGTCGTCAACTCCACGGAGTCGCTGGTATACTCGAACGTGGAAGGATAGGAAACGCACTCATCGAGACACATGGCGATGTCGGCGCCGATGTTTTCCTGGACCCGGACCATCTTCTCCGGCGTCAGGAAATGGCGCGAGCCGTCGATATGTGACTGGAACAGCACGCCGTCTTCCTTAATCTCCCTCAAAACACCCAGGCTGAAGATCTGGTAGCCCCCGCTGTCCGTGAGGATGGCACCGTCCCAGCCGGAAAACCTGTGCAGGCCGCCCAGTTTCCTGATGAGCTCGTCGCCGGGGCGCAGGTACAGGTGATAGGCATTGGAAAGGATCATCCCGACGCCCAGTTCCTCGAGCTGCCTGTGGGTCATCGCCTTAACGGTGCCCTGCGTCCCCACGGGCATGAAAACGGGCGTCTCGATGTTGCCGTGATCCGTCAGAAGTCTTCCCGTGCGTGCCGCGCCGTCTTCACAGTGTATCTCTATCGTCTTCATGATATGAACATCGCGTCCCCGTAACTGTAAAACCTGTATCCTTCTCCTATCGCCTCCGCATAGGCCTTTCTCAGTCTTTCGGCACCCATGAAAGCGGCGACAAGCATGAGAGGGGTCGAGCGCGGAAGGTGAAAATTGGTGATGAGGGCGTCAACTGCCTTGAAACGGTAGCCGGGGTAGATAAAAAGATCAGTTTCACCGTGAAGCGCGGAACTGCCGTTATTTCCGAATACCGTCTCGAGCGTCCTCACCGAACTCGTACCGCAGGCAACTACCCTGCGCCCTTCCTGCCGGGCCGTCCTGATAAGCCCTTTGGATGCCTCATCCAATTCATAACGCTCCGCGTGCATCCGGTGTGCTTCCAGTTGACCCGCACGGATCAACGAAAAGGTACCGATTCCGATATGGAGGGTAACGGTGACGATAGCGACGCCCTGTGCCCGTATTTTTTCAAGCAGGCCGCGGGAAAAATGGAAACCAGCCGTAGGCGCGGCGATGGAACCTGCCTTCTCGGCATACACGGTCTGATAGCGGTCAAAATCGGCAGCACCGTCCTCGCCGTTGCGCTTGATATACGGCGGCAAAGGCATTCGTCCCAGGCTTCCTATGACCTCGTCCCCTTCCCCGGAGGAATTGAAGGATATCGTCCAGGAGCCGTTGCTGCGGGCAAGTACCGCGGGGTGATCCCCCACAGTGACGGGAACGGCGTCCCCGGTCTTGTTTACCCCCTTTGCCAGGCATTCCCATGTACCGCCGCCGATGGGCCTGACAAGAAGGATATCAAGGCGGCCGCCGGTCTTTTTATGTGCCGTCAGCCGCGCCGGAAAAACCTTGCTGTCATTAACAACAAGGATATCACCTTCCCTCAGGAGACCTGCAACATCGGAAAAACGCCGGTGCTCGGTGGTTCCCCGCTCTCTGTCACAGACAAGAAGACGGGACGCGTCCCGATCGCTTGAGGGATGCTGGGCTATCATCTCCCGGGGCAGATCATAATCAAATTCTTCAACTCTCATACGCCGTCAACCATCAATTGTATTATGGGTCGTGTCAGGCCGTTATTCGTTGCCGCCACCCGGACGGAGCAAAAGCATAAAACTCCCTCAAGCCGTCCGGCCCTTTTCAAACAAGGTTAATTTTATAACAGATTATATCGATATTCGCAAATCAATTAATAAGTTACACGTGTCCTTTCTGCCCGGGACGGAATCGGCAAGATTCTGCTTGTATAAACGAAACCATTATTTTACACTTTTGCAGATACATCAGGTAAAGGACATGGGTATCGTAACCATATCACGGACGCATGGCTCAGGCGGAACCACTTTCGCAAGAGAACTGGCACACCGCCTCGGCTATTCATTCATCAATCGAACGTTCATCAACAACGATTGCGCCGAGAGCGCCGAACATATCCGGCCATTCGGCATCGATGACGAAATGGTGCCGGGACTTCACGGAACAGCGCGGGAACTCATGGCGGATGCGAACTTCTACAAGGTCTCCTTTCTAGCCAATATCCTGGACCATGCATTAAAAGACAACGCCGTGCTCTCCGGAATGGGGGCAGGTATCATTCTTACCGGCCTGGCGAACACCATCAATCTTCGCGTGGTGCGCGTCATGCCTGAACGCGTCAGATGCATCGCCGATGCGAAGAACATCCCCTATGACGATGCCTTCGATCTCGTCGAAAAAATGGATGAAGGCAAACGGGAGTTTATCAACCGCTACTTCGACGCGGACATAACGGACCCGTCACTTTACCATGCGGTAGTAAATTCGAGCTACGTCTCCCTCGATGAAGCCGTCGACATGGTGGCAAGTTACGCGTCAAAGCATTTTACTCCAACGCACGCAAACCGGGCGGAGACGATCCTGAAGATGCGCCTTCTGGAAAAACGGGCCGAGATGCTGCTCTTTCACCTGGGCATGGGGCATTGTCACGGTAAGGTGGTCTTTCAGGCCGCTGCCGATGGTTCTCTTGCCGTCTCGGGTATTGTCCGCAACGAAGCGGAGAAGGGCCGCCTTCTTCAGGCGTTGAGTAGAAACAGTGAAATCACGGGGATAAAGGAAAACCTGGAGACAGGGGTCCTTGAGCCCGGCGTCTGACGGGTGTCACGGGTTCGTGAGAGATCATCATCGTCCCCGCAATCTCTTTCCCACGACAAAGGCGTTTCCCAGTTTCTCCCCGAAACCGTAATATCTGCGTATCTCGGGCACCATGACCACGGGCTTTATACTGTCGACGTCGGGCAAGGCCCTTTCGTCGAGCATATCGTCGTCCGCCTTTACATCGATGATCTCTCCGACAAACTGTGTATGGAGACCCAGCTCGACAACCTTGAACAGCCTGCACTCCATGACAAAGGGAAATTCCTTGATGTAGGGGGCGTCGACGACATCGCTCCTGACCGCCGTCAGACCCGTGGCCGCAAACTTGTCCACGTCCCTGCCTGAGACGATGCCGAAATAGTCGGCCTCTGTGAGATATCTTTCCGGCGTAACATGGACGGTGAATGCCTTGCGGTCAAGAATACTCTGATAGCTGTGGGTTGCCTTCCTCAGGGCGATATCGATGCAGGGGGGGCTGGAACAACACGTGCCTCCCCAGGCCACGGTCATGACATTCGGGCGGCCGTCCTTATCATAGGTTCCGACAACGAGCACCGGTGCCGGCACGAGCACAGTCCGTGCACCGAGGGATTTCTTCATCCTGCAGCCTCCTCGCGAAGACCTCCAAAAAACAGGTCATCCTTTGAACGCGTTTAGTATACCCCATCATTGACAGCCATGAAATACTTTTATACAATGAAAGGCATCCGAAAAAGGAAGGTAGTATGCCATACAGAAGAACGTCTCAGTGGATCGTGGTGGGTGTCTCAACCCTGATAACGTTGTTCTGCCTCTACATAATCCTCTTGAGCACACGAGCCGGCGACACAAAGAGCATATGGATCTTTGCCGCCTTCGGCTTTCTTTTCGCTATCCCCCTGTTCGCCACGATCTTTCACTTTCTGGCTGACAGAAACGCGACTCTGGCGAAGCTGCACCAAGAACACATCTCCCTCGGCCAGAAGCACAAGACAACCTTCATACCCCACTGGTTTGTCATGACCGGGGTCACCCTTATCGGGCTTATCATCCTCTATACCATAATAAAATGGCTCTTCATCTATTTCACGCGATGACGGACATCCGCCTCTCACATATCGATCCCAAGGACAGGCGCTTTGCCGTTTCCTATCCCCTGCAGGACGCAACTCTCCGTTGGTCCATAGCCACTGTGGGGATCATCCAGCCCGTCATCCTCCTCGACAGGACACCCTATGTCCCGATCGCGGGATGGCGGCGTCTCGACTGCGCGCGGGAACTGGGAATGAAGACCGTCCCGGCGCTCGTCGTCGATATGAACGAAAAAGACGCCCTCCTCCATGCCATTCACGACAACCTGGCGCGGGGCTGCAATATCATCGAAAAGGCGATCATCCTCGACAAGATGGACAGCTTCGGGTTTCCCCGGGAAGATATCTTCGATCTCATGGAGCACATGGACCTTAATCGCCACGAAAAGGTGCTGTCAGGTTTTCTGATGATCGCACGCCTCGACATGCCCGCCAGGGATTTCATTTTCACCAAAAATCTTTCTTTCAGGAACATCGATTCACTCCTCAGATTCGAAGAAAAGGAAAGGAAGAAGATCCTTTCCTCCCTGAAAGGTTTTCACCTGACGGAAAGTACGCTCCGCGAGATCCTTGAAATGCTTCATCTGTTGAAGATCAGGAAGGGAACCATAACGGGGAGGGATATGCCGGCCCTTCTGAATGCCGACGCCCTGCGTACCCATCTGAAAGAAAGAACCCATCCCATCCTGTCCCGTCTTCACAGAAAATTGAAGGCCATCAGGGAGGCTATGGCGCTGCCGCCGGGCATGGACATTAGGGTAGACCCTTTCTTCGAAAAGGAGTATATTGATATCATAGTAAAAATAGGCGATGAAGAGGACATGGTCGCCGCCCTCGGCCGAATCTCGGAACTGGCCGCGAAGGGTTACGTGAGGAGTATTCTTGAGCTTACAAAAGGTCGAATTCGTTGACACGCACGGCAGCGTCGTCCGAAGATGCCCGGGGACAAAGCGTCATATCTGCTGCGGATACCAGACAATCGATCTCGTCGAGGGCTGCGTTCTCTCCTGCTCCTACTGTATACTCAAGGCCTACCTTAAAGACACCGTCATCAGAATATCCCGCAATTCCGATGCTATAATCACCGAACTTGATGAAATCATCGACGGCTGCAGCGATCACATCCTTCGCTTCGGAACGGGCGAACTCTCGGACAGTCTGGCCATAGACCGGCGCTACGGGCTGAACCGTTTTCTTGTAGAGTATTTTGGAAGAAAGAAGAAGGCCATCCTGGAATTGAAGTCCAAGTGGGCCGATTTCAGGCACCTTGAACCTTTTCTCAATCCCTTCACGGTGATATCGTTTTCCGTTTCACCGCAGAGATTTATCGACGCAGAGGAAACACGGACAAGCCCCCTTCGTAAGCGCCTCAAGGCGGCCCGGCGTGCCCAGGACAGGGGCTGTTTTGTAGGCCTTCACTTCGATCCCGTCGTGATCTATGACGGCTTTGAGAAGGACTATCGCTACCTCATCGCGGACATAGGAAGGATACTCGATCCGACAAGGATCATCTGGATCAGTCTCGGCACGCTTCGTTTCCCTCCCGCCCTTTACGGGCTGCTCCTTGAGAGGAGGCGAAAATACCTGCTGACGGGAGAATTCATCCGTGGCGAAGACGGCAAGTACCGCTACATCAAGACCGAGCGCATCAGGATATACAGGATGCTCCACCGGCTTTTGAAAAGTATCGACAGCAATCTTTTTGTCTACCTGTGCATGGAGAGGGCCGACGTGTGGAAAGAGGCCCTTGGCGTTGAGATGAAAGACAACGAAAGCCTCATGGGGCTTTTCGACGAACGTATCAAGAATGTATACGGAGGGATGCTATGAGATTTGAAAGCAGGGTCGTCTTTATCACCGGGGGAACAAAAGGACTCGGCAAGGCGATGGCGCAGGCCTTCCTGGCGCAGGGGGCGTCGGTGGCCGTGAACAGCCGCAACAAGGAAGCAGTGGAGCAATTCGCCGAAGAGTTCAAAGGCCAGCAGGTCCTTGCCTTCGAGGCGGACATTGCCGATTACAGCGCGATGGATGCAATGGCGTCGAAGGTCTACGAGACACTGGGCAAGGTGGACATCCTCATCAACAACGCCGGCATCGTCAATCCCCTTGTGCCTTCCGAGAAGATCAAAAAAGATGATTTCGACCGGGTGATCGACGTCAACCTCAAAGGCACCTTTTACGCGACGCAGGTCTTTGGAAAAAGGATGATACAGCAGGGATCGGGACGGATCATCAGCATAGCGTCCCAGGTGGCGCTCTTCGGGGAAAAGGGTTTTCTCCCCTACGCCATCGGCAAATCGGGGCTTATGATCATGACGCGGCAGCTCGCGTATGAATGGTCGAAATCGGGCGTCACGCTGTGCGCCGTTGCGCCGGGTTTCATTAAAGGCGGCATGAATGAAGGGCTGATCAGAAAAGAGGTCTTTGTCAATTACCTTTCAGGCAGAACGCCCATGGGAAGAATGGGGACCGTCGACGAACTGGTCTCCACCGTGCTGTTCCTCGCATCGGATGATGCCCGGTACATAAACGGTGAGACAATCGTTATGGATGGCGGTATGACGGGCTATACCCCGGAGGGGCTGCTGGATTTTATGTCGAAAGGGAAACAATAAAAGATGGATCTTATCCCCTTCATCAGGTTTACGATAAATTCGCGCTATATAGCCCGGTGGATATACGGCGGTCTGGCCCTGTTTATCCCCGTGCTCAATTTCTTCTCCATCGGTTTTCTGTCCCGTACCTCCCGCCTCATCCTGGTAGGGGGTATGGGCATTGCCACCTGGCAGGAGAAATACGAAACCTGGATAGAAGGGCTAAAACTCCTTTTTGTCTTCATCCTCTACAACGCCATACCGTTCTTCATGTTTTCGTGCGGTTTTTTCCTGACGACGCTCAACAGTTTCACGGCCTTTTTCGGTCATCTCATGATCAAGGGTGCCATCTTCGTCATATTCCCCATCTGCTCCTTCTTCCTGCCCTTTGCCTTCACCATCTTTGCGGAACGGACCGATTTCCGCGATGCCCTGGAATTCGAACAGATCTTACGGGGTATCCGGGAGGTTCTTGTTGAATACATAATCGGCTACGCCGCGACCATCGTGGCAATCTATATAGCCCTTCTGTTCATGCACATCCCCTACCTGATCGGCTTTCTCATCTCGTCGGTCCTCACCTACTATGCCCTCCTCCTTTCAGCCTTCTACTTCACCGGACTCTACCGGAAAACAAGCCTCTCCATGCAGCGAATCCCCGAAACGGAACCAGACACCGAAGAACCCTGAACCCTTATCCCTGTTGTAGGGGGGTGTTATAACTAAGTCCCGGATAATGTTATAAGTCACTTCTGAATAATCTTACGGTGGGTAAAATTAAGGGTGTCTTGGGGTTATTTTCAAGAGGGGTTTGATTCTGGGGGGCTGGGCGACACGATTATGCCGGCGCCTGATGACCTTGGAGATGAGTGAAGGACGATCAGGCTTTCTCTCAAACGAAATTTGTTGCTCTCAGGTTGCCATGCATTCTTTTGTTGACCAGCCGCCCGCAAGTGTCTGAGAACGATTATTTCTCTCATGTACCAGCCGATCTTGTTTGCCAAATCCGCAATGATAAGGTCTACAGGTATTTCCACACCAGCGTATGCCGACGTTGATACCACAAACCAGACTGTCGAGCTCGGAGCAGCTTTTTGATAAAGAATCCGGAGAACATGCGCCATATCTTCAAAATAGGAGGATATCATTGTTGGTATCAATTTGTTCCACAGGATGGCAGCTGACGCATCAATATCAGAGAGGGCCTTATCGAGTAACTTGCTCGAAACGGTTCTTGCGGGCTGAGCCCAATGTACCTGTACATGTGAACGAATTGTCCTTTGTCTGAGAGAATTCAATTCAGAGTTTGATTTTAGAAATCTTCCGAGGAACAATTCTGGTCTATAAACGTCCGTATAATCAAATGAGTTTAGGTATGGTGGTGATGTTACACAAAGCTTAAACTTGTCTTGAACTTGTTCAAGAAGTTGCCGAGAGTCTCCGTGAGAGATGGTGGACCTTTGTTCTTGGATCGGACAATCCACTACGTCTGCCTTGACGGCTTGAAATCTGCTTTCAAGCGCGGTCACAAAGCTGTCCCGACCAAAATCAAATTCTCTCCAGTCCTTCCGGTATCTCATGCATTTTCCATCTTTAACAGCATTGCAGTTGTCCATTGCGGATGCTATTAGGACCAAACGCATAATATCGTGTGCTGGTGATGAGTTTGAGGTTGATGTGGCTCGCCAGCCGCCCTCAAATGCTCTGAGAATGTCTGTGTTAAAAAGCCATCGTTCTTTACCTTCACCCTGACCGAATGTGGAAAAAGACTCCAGGTAGGATCTCTTGCCGCGCTTGGTTCCTTCCAGTACGGCATCAAAGCATTTCTCCATACTGTCGACATCTGCCTGCAAAAGTTTTGTTCGAGAAACAAACGAAAGAAAAGGATTTACCTCAATGCCAATTGACCTGTGAGTCTTGAGCGCAGTAGTCAAAGGGGTGGTGCCGCTACCACAAAATGGGTCAATTACAAGATCGTCTTGACTACACTCAGCATCTGCTATGGCTTTCTCAACTACAGCGGGGAAAAAGGCCTCTTTGAACGAATACCACCTGTGCCGTGGCAAGCTTTCCGAGTCCTTACCATTTCGGTTGTAAAGATTCCCTAGTTCGTTGTTCTCCATCACCCCGCCTGACATTTAGGCTCAGCAAACATTCGAATTGGGTAGGCAAAATCATTACGAATTTCATGGTATTTGGGATCAAAATCCAGTTCCTGATGTTCGTAGTGAAATCCCATTTTTCGATTGACGGCTGAAATGTCTGGATTCAGTCCCTGGCGGCGGCCATCAATTACCACAAGATACCCGCGCTGGGTGTGAAGGGGCGCATATTCTTGGTTACTATCGAGATAGTCGGCAAGTTGTTTCGCGCCTTGTCTCGCCCTGTAGTCTGTGTAGGAGGCACCCAAATGCGAATCATCGTACTTTGGTGTACCTAACCATTTGATTTCAATTAGAGCGTGTTTCGCCTGAAACATCCAGGTCACCTTTATATCTATCGGATGCGTTTCATCCACTACCTGTTCTGGACGAACTTCGACACCTCTGAGGCTGATGTCTAAGAAATTTGTGAGCGATTTTCGCATATGTATTTCCGGTTTCGGCTTGAAAAAAACACGGTTGTCATCAAACCATACGTGTTTGAACAGGGGACAATGGGAGCGCCTCACAGATTTCTCTCTGTAAGCCTCTAGCGCCTCTTCAAGCGTGCTGAACGTTGGGATCGCAAAGGAACTTGCACATCCTTTTACCACTTTGGGCACTAGTCTTCTTTCTTCCTTTATAATGAAGGAGTCAGCGTTCTCCAGATACTCATACACCAGAGCAACGTGTGACAGTTCGTTCAAGATCGATATGGGCTCCCTCCAAACGATCAACCTTCCGCTATCCAAGACTTGGACCGCAAAACTGGATCCTAGGTTGTGACAAATGGTAGCAAAGTCAACAACAGGGATTCCTCCCTCGATCTCGGGTTGTCCTATGGTATCATCAATCATCTTAAATACGACAATGGGTCCGGCACAACTAACTGGATCAACATATTCAAAGATCTCCCTAACCCGTTTTATAACGGATCGCAGGGCCACCACGCCAGGATTTCCAAACGTCTGGACAAGTGTCAACATGTATGTTTCAGTAAGCTCCGACATAGCGTCTAGATCGATCATGCGGCAGGGCCATCCTTCATGTCGTTCTCCCGCTCAGAAACGCGCGTGAGATAGGTAAGCCACAAAACCCCGGGCACCATTAGGTCCTCTGTTTCCACTCCGATAGCCTTGCTCAACGCTGAGAACTGTTCGTATAATGTGTGCATTCCCGGACCATCCAACAGATTTCGTGCTGATGACAAAGCCAAGGAATTCCTAAGCTCGGGTTCGCTAAAAACAGCTTCCCTTATAGCCCCGACGGGAAGGGCGACGAGAGTTGAACAAGCACCATCTAGGAATGCTTTCCGTATTTCGTTCCGGGTTAGTGTGCTCAAAGACATCAGCTCTTGTATTCCGCGGCCTGATAGCTTCAGATTATTTTCCGCATCTCTTACTACATATCCACCAACATTCAAATAGCGTACACTGCTTTCTATGTCCGAGCTGAATGGGGCCCCCATCTTGGTACCAGCAAACTGATAGCCCCAACGGGAAACGGGTTTTCCACGGTAAAGAGACAACAGACAGGCTAGGTAGCTGAAAAGGTGTACCTCTTGAAGATTTGCGTTTCCGAGAGAATCTTCGAGGTGCCTGATCACATATAGCGCATCAAAGAACGCATACGGGTTCAATCGGAATTCATTATTCATATGCTCGGTTTCAGTGCGGCTTCCACGTCTCTATATGCTCTTTCAAAAAGTTCCATTTCGGCAGTCTGAACATCGGAAAGTGGCGCCCATGATGTCATTCTACATAGTTTCATTTTTGATGAGCCACATTTCTCAGCCAGCCTCTTCAACAATTGAGATGTGTTTATGTTGGCCGTCATAATAACTTGATAACCAGCTTCAACGAAGCGTGCTATCATCTCACCAGCTCTGCTTTCGTAGGCGATATCGAGAGCTCCTTCAGGTGTATCAATGAGCAGACATGCTCTGCTACTTGGATCAGACACATATTGCGCTAAGGCCATTCGCAATGCAATGTCCACAAAGAATCGTTGGCTCTCCGATAATTGATGCTCTTGCCTTCGCATCATATTATCAATGTCCAAGGCTAGACCTACGCCTTGGATTGAAGACTGTAGTTTCACGTCTAGGTCTATACCCAGAAAAAGATGGGCAAGATTCTTAAACAATGGCACGAATTTCTGTTCAGCGTCCGAATAACTCTTTTCCAGGTTGGTTTGTAACCGATTCAGGGTATATCTCGCTTCATCGCGCCGTTGGTATTGTTCGTCCCGCCTCCTGTAGAATTCCAACATTGACAGCCGGGCACCGTCCATCAGATCACCGATGTTACCACCTTCCTTGTTAGTCTTTAATTCGTTAAGCACCTTCTTGTTAACTCTCTCAAATTCATCCAGCTTCATCGTGCTTTGTTCCAGATTGTGCTGGGCAATCTTCAGTTCGCCCTCGATTCTATCCATAAAGAGCATCGCATTGTCCAGCCTTGCTTGAGTTTCCTCAATAGCCCTATCTATCTCTTTGAGACCGTCTATGTTAGCATTGGAACGAGGGTGTGTTCTCAGAACAGCATTACACAAGGGACATTCAACACCATGAATCTTCTTTTCGACGATTGAAACGACTTCTTCTCCGGTGGAGCCGCATAATCCGCATCGCCTTTCTCGAAGAGAACTAGAGATTATTGGATGTTCTGCCAGATCTTGATGACTCGAAAGACGCTCAACGAACCTTTGTTCATACTCTTTTTCCAGTGCTGAACGTTCCGCACTTAACTGGCTAATCCGCAACCTGCCATCCTTGAAATCATCCTGGAGTTTTTCTACAGTTTTGAAACATTTGTCGGATTCAGCGACCAATGCATCGTATTGACTTAAGACGTTCTCGACAGGAATGTCTGTTGTTCCTTCCAATGCGGCTTTTAGGTCGCTGTATCTGGTCCGCATTTTGTTGCCTTGCCACAGGAAATTGCGTGCCAGCGATTCAGCTTTTTCTATCTCTCTTCGCAACGAACTCGCCTTGTTGGCATCGGCAAGGCTCAGTCCAAAAGCTAGATACAAGGATTGCTCGAGAACCTTTTGGTCCCAGAAGACGAGATGACGCCTTTCATCGAAAGTAAACACAAAATGTTGCAGGAAAACAAATTGCGAGAAGGAGTGAAGGCCAGTGTAATCGACTATGGCTTGATTGTATCGGTCATTCAGTCCTTTTGGCGTGCTGTCGGTGGGTTCAAAAATGATCTCTTGGGGGGCATCTTGTTGGTCTCTGTATATGACTAGATCACGCAGTTCCTCTAATTCAAATACCCCCCTTGTCAACCGAAAATGATGATCTCCAACGCTAAATTCTAGGGAAATCTCTGCAGCTTCTCGGTCTGTTTCGGAGATCCTACCTGAAAAATAATCAGAGGAAAACTTCAAATTGTCAACATAATACTCGTCTTCGGACCGAAACTTCCGTTTCGGATCGGACACTATACCTGTGAGACCGTAGTTTACCGCGCTCAAGAAGGTGGACTTTCCAATACCGTTCGCACCGGCGAGACAGAAAACACCATTTTCGAATACTTCCGTGATAGACGATTGCAAGGAATATAACGAGAAGCCTCGTAATGTCACCCTGCTCAGTCTTGGAAGCTTTAATTTTCGGCCCATAATTTGGCTTTATTGTAACAGGTCAAGGAAGAATACTAAACCTTATTCTTTAGGCTTGAACAGCTTTTTTAGAGCAAAAGCGATTTTCATGCATCACCTTTCCAACTCCCTCGCAAACCATATGACCTTGCCGTTTATCTTTACCTGATCAGCCTTAACCTCAAAAGGATCGTACATTTTATTGTCACTGATCACCTTCACGCAATCCCCGACAAGCTGGACTCGCTTTATCATTATCGTATCATCTAAGGCAATGGCATAAATACCGCCTTGGGGTTCGAAGTATTTCCTGCCTCGATCAATGAGAACGAGATCGCCATTTAAAAGGGTAGGATCCATGCTATCGCCGGACACCTTAATAAGGACCATGTCTTTTGCGTCGCCCTTCCGTGCGATCCATTCCTTTCGAAAAGCAACCCTCAGTTCGATAACGTTATCAGGGACCACACCTTTCCCTGCGCTGATTTTTCCGTTCACCTGGGGAATGTACGTATAATCGGTCTCTGTTCCATTTTTGAGATCCTTCGATTCCTTCCCCTCCGTCTTACCCTCACCAGATAACAGCCAATCAACCGTAGTTCCGAACCTTCGTGCAATATTCGATAAGGCATGCGATGGTGGCACTCTATGCCCATATTCATAGGATTGATACGTACGTAATGGCATATCAAACAGTTTCCCCATCTCAGTTTGGGAAAGAGAACCCCTTAATATCTTTAATCTTTGCCCTATATCGCTATATTCCTTCTTCATTGCGCACTATAATGCATACTTTTCTCTTGACAATACACGATTGTGCATATCATAATCTAACCATGGCAACAACACCGCTCAAAAAAAAGATCCAGAAACTTATGATTGACAAAGATGTAACGGGCGCTGAGATAGCCCGCAAGGTTGGCTGTACCCGCCAGAACGTGTACCACGTAATGATCGGCAGGCAGGTATCACCACACATCCGCCAGGCGATCGCCGATTCCCTGGGTGTCCAGGTGTCCGATCTCTGGCCGGACGAAAAACCCAAGCGGGCCGCATAGGAGAGACTCATGAAATGCAACCCAGTAACAATGCAGACTGAGCGATCGTTAATGTTGCGAGATCGTATGCTCTGTATGGCCGCCATATGCGCCTCTACCCCTTTTCCCTTCGTGGGATCAGGTGAGGAGGAGGAACATATCCGCCGTTTAGTTCGTGAACTTTCAGAAGCAGGGCTTTCTCCTTCCGGGATAGCCTCTTATATTCGGGATGCAACGGATCGTATCTGTTTATTTGTATCGCGGCTGCCAGTTGCTCAGCGAGGAGTCTCCTGGTTTTGCAAAGAGACTCTTCACCGTCTCCGGTTGGACATTCAAATTCCGAACAATCTCCGGTTTTCATGCTGTATTCAAAACAGGGAAGAGGAATGAGGAGTTCCATGAGCTTGCGCATCTTCTCTTTGACCGGTAAGGCGAAGGTAAAAACTTCATCAGGTATCCCTTCCTCCTTTTTCCTCAAGAGCCATTCCTCCCGTCTCATTTTCAAATTTAGTTTGATTCTAACAAACGGAACCGAGGTTTGCAATGTCAAAAGTTAAACAGAAAATTGACAGTCGGCAGGGAGGACTCTTCGAGTACCTGAAACCCGAAAGACCCCCTGCTCCCGGCAGCCTGAATGTCAGCGCCAGGGTCCGACAGGCCGTCTCGACTGCAATTAAGAAATCAGGCATGGACCGGGTGGACATCTGCTCGGCGATCTACAAGCTGACCGGCATCGAGGTACCGAAAAGCACCCTCGACAACTGGTCTGCGGAGAGCAGGGATCTGGCGGGTGACATCATAGACCATAACGGCAACAAGAGATGGGGAATGTCGATCGATATTGTGGCCGCATTCTGCCAGGTCTGCGGTGACTACGAAGTGCTCTTTATCCTGGTTGAAGCCTGTAATTACAAGGCCCTCAAGGGAAAGGACGTTGTCCGGGCCCGGGCGGGGCTTCTCAAGGAAGAGATCACCAAGAAGCAGCAGGAACTCAAGGAACTGGAGCGGGCGCTCCTCGAACACTAAAAAGGAGGGAACATCGTGGCAACGACCTATAAACGCATCGAATCCGTCAGGAAGACCGGCGAGATTCTCAAGTTCCTGGCGGGTCAGAAGGAACCTACTACCGGCCCCAGGATCGCCGAGGCAGTTAACCTGCCCACCGGCACGACCATGTGTCACCTCGCCACCCTTGAAGATCTCGGGTTCGTCTCTACTGTCGGCGATCGTTATCGTCTCGGCATGGGACTCGCCCTTTGCTGGGCTCGGGTCAGAAGCACCCTTGAGACCGACAGGACACGAATAGAACGGGAAATGAAATCACTGGATATGGAGGAGTAATATGGCGCGAACACCACGGGTCACAGATGAACAGGTCGAGGCCTCCAAGGAGATCTACCGGATCGCCCGAGAAGAGGCCGACGTTGAAATCGCAAAGCTTCGCGGGGAAATGGCGGCAAAGCTTCCCCAATACGAGGCGATGGGCGTTCTCAGAAAAATTCAGCACGACAGAGCCTATAACGACCTTATTGAGGCTGTGGTCTTGTACCGAATCAAGGACAACAAGGCATATAGAGACGGTGGACTAAACTGGGAAGATTTCTGCGCAGCCGTCAATATCGATCGCCGAAACGCAGATCGTATCATTGACGACATTCGACCCATATTCACCTCGTTTTCGGACAATTTGTCCGGTTTTCTCGGAATCAGCTTCAACAAAATTAGATACTTAGGAAAATCAATTCCGGACAATTTGTCCAGTTTTGAAGATGGCGCCCTCGTTATCCAGGGCGAAAAGATCCCCCTCACGCCCGAGCACAAAGACGAGATCGAGGCGGCGATCGACAAGCTCCAGGAAGACCTCAAGAAACAGAAAGAGGATATTGCCGCCCAGAAAAAAGCCTTCGAGCGCGTCCAGGCCGACACCCACAAAACCATGACGAAGCTCGAAAAGGAACTCGCCCGCCACAAGGGTTTCCTGGACGACAAGGACCTGAACGACGAAGAGGCCGCTTTCGTAAAGAAGGTTGCCCTCCTCAAGAAGGCCTTTGACGGCTATCTCCTTACCCTTGATCCCGACAGCATCGAGGAGTTGCAGTTAGAAAAGGAGCCTTCCGTCCGCATGAGGGCCGAGTACATCGCAGCGCTTTCGTACATGAAGATGCAAATCCTCAAGATGTACGACATCGCCGAGAGCATGTTCGGCGATTGCATAATGATCCCGGAGGCGGCACCGGACTTCGGACCGGTTACGCCGGCAAAAAAGGCTTAATTGAGGTGGATCGTGTGGCAGGAAGAACTGGTGGCTGAACTCAACAACGCAGACAACGCGGCAACAAGGACAAAGGTGATCGACGGGTACACCCAGCGGACCGGGTTTAGCTCGCAGCATCTTTACCGTGTGGCCCGCCAGTTCGGTTATGTCTCCGGCCGCAAGAGCCGCTCCGACAAGGGCGTCCGGAAATCCGGTCTCACCGACAGGCAGGTGGAGCTGGTGGCTGGTCTCATACACACCACCGCCCGCGAGGTCAAGGGTCCCATCATGCCCGTCGAGCGATCCCTGGAGATCGTCGCCGACTCCGGTTGCATGGAAGCCGACCAGGTGACCCCTTCAGGCATGCGGGATATCCTGAGGAGATACCAGCTCAGCGCCGCAAACCTCAAGGTCGCAGAGCCGCACAGCCGCATGCGCTCCCTCCATCCGAACCACTGCCATGTCTTCGACGTCTCGGTCTGCATCCAGTACTACCTCAAAGGCAAAAAGGGCCTGTGTGTGATGGACGAGCGAGATTTCTACAAGAACAAGCTCCACAATTACGCAAAGATAAAGGCCCGGCTCTTAAGATACGTCATCGTGGACCACTTCTCCGGGATATTCTACTTCCGGTATTTTCAAGCTGCCGGTGAGACACAGAACAACCTTTACACGTTCCTTGTCGAGGCCTGGAGGGGCCGGGATGATGAGAGATATCCCTTCCGCGGGGTTCCCTTTCATCTTCTCATGGATAACGGCGCCGCCAACTCAGCACGAGCGGTTGTCTCTTTCTTGCAGCGCCTGGAGATCAACATCCCGGCAGGGAAGCCGTACAACTCCAAGAGGCAGGGAGCCGTCGAGAGAACACACAGCATCATCGAGGTGTGGTTCGAATCGGGCCTAAGGCTGCAGCCGGCCTATGACCTGGATACCCTCAACGCCTGGGCATTCGATTTCTGCATAGCTCATAATGCGAATCGCGTACACACTCGGCACGGCATGACGCGCACCCAGTGCTGGCTCCTGATTAAAGAGGAGCAGCTCCGGGAACTGCCCGATCAGGAGATCCTCTCGGAGCTTTACTCTTACACGGACGAACAATTCACCCGATCCGTAAACAGGGACTATTCGATATCCTACAAGGGCGAGAGCTACAACCTGAAGCATGTCGAGGGCATCGTGCCTGGCATCTCGACGGTCCGGATCATCATCAAGCCCTTCACCCCTGAAACCATCGGCGTCGCCTTTAATGACGTCGTTTATGAAGTTAAACCCATAAAGACCCTGCCGGCGGAACTGGGAGCGTTCCCGGTAAACTCCGCCATCATCGGCGAAGAATTCAAATCACAGCCCGAGAGCACCGTCCAGCAGGCCAAGAAGCGCATGGAGAACATGGCTTATGGCGAGGAGCGTAAGAAGGACCAGATCCCCTTCGAGGGCCTCAGGGTCTTCGGTCACCAGGCCGACAAGGTAGATCTTACCTTAATGCCCCGGAAGGGCACGCCCATGGAGATCGACCGGGCCGTCGTACAAAAGCGCATATCCTTCACGGAGTTTCTAAAACGCCTCACAGGCCGCGTAGGAGCCATATCAAAAGAACAGAACCAGGCATTAAGGTCAGCCTTCGGGGATTCAATCGACATATCCAGGGCGGACGAGGTAATCGCCCAGATCGAGGCGGAAGGTAGCTGGAACACAAACATCGGACACAGCGGCGGCGTACAGATAGCTAACCAGTAAATAAGGGAGGTGAAATTGTGGCACGAGGAGCAATAGCATACGGATTAACAGTAAAACCTATCATCCTCAAACAGTTGCTTGTCGATTGCGACATCAACCAGGGAACGATAGGAGAGGTAACGGGACTGGCACGGACCACGATCAATATCGTGGTCAACCGCGGCTATATCCCGATGGAACACCCGGACTTCAAGTCCCAGGTCGAGATGTTCATAAGTAACAACGCCCGGGCAAGAAAATGGCTGGCATATCACTGCCTGAAGGTCCAGAACATCTGGGACCCGCTCGGCCGGGAGATGAAGCGGGCCCACCCGGTGGGCACCATATCGAGGATGGTGACAACACAGAGGAGGAAGGCTGTTCGCATCGGCGATCCGGAGCACATCCAAGTAATACGGGAGGTAGAGGTGATAACGGAAGACACAAAAAGGCATTTCAGGCTTTTCAAGAACCCTTTTATCAACGATGTGCAGGAAGAGAAGGACATCTATATGTCCGACGAGCACCACTACATCGAGGCGGCGATGATCGACGCGGCCAAGCACGCCGGGTTCCTGGCAGTGGTAGGCGAGGTGCAGAGCGGCAAGAGCATCATGCGCCGCAAGGTGGTCCTCACCCTTCAGCGCGAAGGGAACGTGCGGGTGATCTTCCCGCAGATAGTCGACAAGGACCGCGTCACGGCAGCATCGCTCTGTGACGCAATCATCCATGACATCAGCAGTGAGAAGCCCAGGGTCAAGCTGGAGGAGAAATCACGCCAGGTCCTGCGGCTGTTGCTCGCCCGGCACAAGCAGGGCTCCCGGCACGTCATCATCATCGAAGAGGCCCACGATCTGGGCTTCAAGGTTTTGAAGCTCCTCAAGCGTTTCTACGAAATGGAGGACGGCTACACGAAGCTCCTCGGCATCATCCTCATCGGCCAGCCGGAGCTGAAAGACAAACTCGACGAGGGCGAGCACCCGGACATGAGAGAGGTGATTCGCAGGATCCAGATCGCCGAGATCAGGGGACTCAACGGCAACATCAAGGATTACCTGGCGCTCAAGTTCAAGCGTGTGGGCGCAAAGGCGGACGACATCTTTACCGATGAGGCCATATCTTCACTGTCGGGCCGGCTCACCAACAAGGATGGAAGGACCGGCAAGACCATCAGTCACGCATACCCCGGCCTCGTGAACAACTATGCGGCCAAGGCGATGAACCTCGCCTGCCAGATGGGCTGCGAGAAAGTGACGGAAGAAGTGGTGATGGAGATATGAAGACCTTGGGTCACAACAAACAGCAAACCGGTACCGGCGGGCATCCCGATAAATCCGCAAGTCCGACCGGCACGCCGGCGAGGTACCCGAACGGTGACGTGCAATGCGCGGGCTGGTCCGACAGGATCGACCTGTCAGTCTGTATAATCCGGAACATCAGGCAGCCAGAGAAGTGCGAGGGCTGTCCGCTTAATTATTAAGGGGTGGATCATGACAAACAAAGGCAAGAAAACAGCGAGACACATTCTCTGGGCGCTGGTGTTGGCAACGATGTTCTTTGCCGGCTGGATAACCAGAGGGGACAGGTCCTTTCGAGCGGGCTTTGAAACGGGGTACAACGCAGCCGCGAACCATATCTCAACTAAACTGAAATCAGGGATGAAGGATCTCCAGCCCTTCTACATCGCCGATATCGGGTTCCGGTTCTCGCCGAGGGGCTACACGATCGCGGGAGTCCGGTTCATCGGCAAGGACGCCGTCTATGCCGCAAGGGTGGAGGTGCCTAAATGAAGGTTGCCGTCGAAGTTTACCAGGATGTATCCGTTATCAAGATCATGGACGATGCCGGGGTCGTCATGGACCGGTACGAGACGAAGGACATTTTCGTGGAGAACTATCAGCACACCAGAAAACACGCGGACCCGGAGGGAACCCTGCCGATCGCGACAAAGAACATTCATTAAGGAGGCAATTATGCCAACACTGGGAGAGATTGAAACATTAACGAAGGCCTGGGCTGATGCCCAGGACAGCCTCGTAGCAACGGTGCAGGGACTGGAGGATGCCAAGGAACGGCTTGCTCGACAGTATCTTCCCGCATTAAAGAGACAGGTGGCCTTGGCGGCCGCAAAGAAATCGGAACTCAGGGCCGCGATCGAGGACAGCAGGACGCTGTTTACCCGCCCCAAAACTCTGGTCATCCACGGAGTTAAGGTGGGCTACGAAAAGGGAAAGGACGAGGTGATCATCGAGGACGAAGACCTCACCGTGGCTCTCATCGAGAAACACTTCCCGGAGCAGAAAGACCTTTATATCAAGACCAAGAAAACCGTGAAGAAAAGAGCGGTCAAGGATCTGTCCGAGCTCGAACTCAAATCGATTGCCGTGACAGTGATGGAACCCGGCGACGTGGTGGTCATCAAATCGATGGACTCCCAGATCAAGAAGTATGTGGACAGACTTCTGAAGGAACGGGATGAGGATCTGGGAGCCGAGGAGGCGGCATGAAACGGCGCGATCCTCAGGAACTGTTGCGGACGATAAGGAGGTTGTGCCCACCCAGGGAAAGCACGGGTGCGTCGATCACGTTCATCTCCCGGGATAGTACGGGATTCCTGGCGCGGATGGAGCTGACCCCTGAAACCGCGCGACGCATCGAGGAGAAACTTGCGTGACCATCGGGCTGAATAGAAGGCCGAAACGGCGCTCACCGCGCGCCGTCTGTCCGTCATGCGGGCACTGAGGAGGCCATGAGGTGACAACAACGAACCATACGACAGTGAACGAGCCACAGAAAACCTGCTGCCACGTCTGCGGGAAGACCATGAAGCGCTTTGCCCAGGACTACTGGTACTGGTACTACCGCTGCGACTGCGGACGCGAGCGCTTGGTTCCCAAGGAAGAGCATGAGAGGGGCTATCAGCCCTGGCCTGGACGGGAGACACCCACCGCATGAAACCCATAAACGCCACACAGATAAAACTGATCCACGTCGCGAAGAGCCAGCTCAAAATCGGCGATGACACCTACAAGCTTATGCTCAAAGAGTGGTTCAAGGTCGAAACGAGCAAGGCCCTCACCTATGACCAGGCCTCGACGTTCATCGATGAGATGAAAAAGCTCGGCTTTAGGCTGAAGACGAAACGGACCCAACCGGAGAACCCCTGCTGGCCATGCGCTCCCAGGACCCCCGGCATGCCCCTTCCGCCGAATGTCGTTGTCCTGGTGAGCCCGGGACAGCTCAGGAAGATCGAGCACCTGGCGGCCGACATCAAGTGGCGCCACTGGGATGGGTACCGCCGCTGGTTGAAGAAATACTTTAAGGTTGACCAGGTCAGGACATCTCTGGAGGCCTCCGCGGTGATCGAGGCCTTAAAGGACATGTGGAAACGCGAGAAGGGCTGTACATGCAAAGAGGTGAAGAATGGCTGATGATCCCATCTTGAGGCGCCTCAACGGGGATTTCAAGCGCCTCGCCGAGATCGTCGGTGTGGAGAAGGCCCTCAGGGTCTCTCAAGAATTCGGCGGGCTGTGGATCTCTGTCCCCAAGCTCGATGATCTCAGGCGCGAGGAGCGCAATGCGTCGATACGCGACGAATACGACAGGGCCGAGGAAAAGACCGATACCGTCCGCTCCCTGGCCCGAAAACACAATTTGACCGCAAGGCAAATCTACAACATATTGGGCGTACAGCCCGACGACGAAACAGATCTCGTCCTTCCCCTCTTCTTTAGTGAAATCAAACCAGTGAAATAGTTCAAACTGAAACGCATCACATTCCCCGCTTCATTGATCCCTGGATACAATACCTCACAATGAAACATCTTCCTTACAAAGCGCAGGATGCCGGGCCCGCCGCACCCGGTGTCCTGCACCTATCAGAAGATAACCCCCACGCCTTGGTTAAGTCCTGGAGGGGAGCTGAGCCGGTGAAAAGCCCGGGCAGCCCCCTACCAGGCACAATTGCCGGAGGCGCCCTGTGATACCTAAAAGACCCGCAGAATGTTTCCTGAAGCTCACCGACACGCAGCTCCTTGCCCTGTGCATCTACGGTGAGGCGGGCACCAAGAAGGTCGTGATGGGTCATCGGCTCGGTGTGGCGTCATGTGTCATGAACCGGGCGAGGAATCTTACCGGCCGAGGTGCGGGCGTGACCTTGAAGGATGTAATCCTCGCACCGGGACAGTTTCCCTGTTTCCAGGAGGGCAACCCGAACCGCCTGGGACTTATGGCGATCGCCTGCGGATGGGACAAGGCATTCCAGAGGAACAGGCACCTGCGCGAGTGCTTCCGCATCGCGGAGGGTGTCATGGGCGGAGATCTCCCGGACAATGTCTCCGGGGCAACCCACTACAAGAAGAGTGAAGACCGGGCTCCCTGGTCGGACACCATGAAGCTCGTTGCCGTTATCGGCGAGTACGAATTCTACGCTTAACCGGAGGGATACATGATCTGGAATGTCATCATCTTTTTGATCGGACTGTTTACTGGAACAATCCTGGGCATCATCATCGCGAGGGCTATTTCACGGGCGAACAAGACTGACGGCATCGAGATGCCCCAGATCAGCGGGATCGAGAAGTACGTCCTGCGCTTCGGCGTTCCCCTGTGTGGAATGATCGCCCTCATCACTGTCCTGAAGCCGGAGAACCTCATCACGGTGCTCTACAAGATCTGTATGGTCCTGGTTGCCTTTGTCCTGTGTGAGCTGATCTGGGCATTCGCTTACAAACCGGTTTTCGGAAAGATCGAGGAGCTTGAAACCCATGAAAAACGTACGGTCCTTATTTTTCGCGGCGTTCTTTATCTTGCTGTTGTCCTGGGTATTACCTGGGGACTGTAGCACGCTGGACCGCTGCAGGAAGTACAGGCCTCGGGTGATCCGCGAGGCCCACTACCACATCGGCCTTGATGCTCCCTACTGGCTGTTCCTGGGCCAGATCGAGCAGGAAAGCGGATGCAGGCCGGGAGTTACGGCCTTTGACGGCGGAGCGGGCCTGGGTCAGTTCATGCCGAAGACCGCCGAGTGGGTCCACGATCGGGAAGAAGCCCTCCGGGAGATCTCGGTAAAGCCGTCTCCGTATGACACCAGCTGGAGCATCCGGGCGCTCATTCTCTACGACCGGTATCTATACGGCGTAGTGGCGTGCAAGGGCTGGCACTATGCATTTCGCGCCTACAATGGTGGCCAGGGCCTGCTCAACAGGGAAATTTACCGTGCCGGGTCCTGCGACCGGGAAGCGATAGAGGAGAAGTGCCGGCGCAAGGTCATCCGGCTGAAGAATGGCTCGCTTCTTGATCTCTGCCGGGTGAATATCGACTACCCGCGTCAGATCGAGACCAGGGGGGAGAAATACAGATGAGCGCACAGATAGCCTGGAAAATAGCGAAGGTCCTCATCCCTTTCGTGATCGGCGCCATCATGGGCGGTATCGTCGTCGGCAAGGCAAAGCAGCTGCAGATGGATGCCGTCAAACTGGAGCTTGCGAAGACGCAGCAGGAACTGACCGTCTGCCAGGACGCCAACCAGGCAGGCCAGGCGACGATCGGGAGCCTCAAGACGGAGCTGCAATCGGCACAGAAGAGCTGCACCACAAGGCTCAGGCAGAAAGAACGCACGGCCGGTGAGCTAAAGCGGATCGACGGTTTGAAACCGGGGGTGAAGGCAAATGAGACGAACTCAAATACTGGTAGTGACGCTACTGGTGATCCTATCCTCGATGCTCTTAACGGGATGTTCATCGACGAAGGAAGGCCGACAGATCGTGAAGACTGAATACGTCCGGCAGCAGGTACCGCCTCTGCCATCGCGTCCCGAATATTACCCGGTCACTTTTGTAAAGCAGGACAATCGCTATTGCACGTCCGACGACGATAGCGCCCGGAACCTGCTTAAGAACAGGGCCCTGGATAAAGGCTACCAGGCCGAGATGAGAGGCGCTCTTGAAGACATGAAAAAAGGTGAAGGCAAATGACCCCCGAGACCGCACACACCTTAGGCGCGATCGCAACCATCGTCGACAAGCTCGGTGCCATGCCGATCGGGACGCTGCTCATCGTCATCATCTTCGGCCCATGGATATTCAGCTTTCTGATGTCCCGTGTCCAGGAGAAGCGCTTCGACGCCATGAAGGATATGTACAAGTCAAACGTGAAGCTCGTCGAGTCCTTCGACAAGCTGGCGAATGTGCTCAACGATGTGGTGACGCTCAACACGGCCAAATGGAGCGAGGCGACAGACAAGATCAACACCAATCAGTACTGCCCGCTGGCGCGGGTCAAGAAGACCGTCAGGGAGGACATAATCAATGGGTGACGTGGCCCGCTTGAAGACAGAGATACAGGCAAGGAAGTTCCGGGTGCTGGAGATCGCGGAGGCGATAGACCGCAAGGTCAAGGACATCAAGGAAGCGCTTTCCGGGTATCCCCTCACTAAACCGGAGAACTTGCGGCTCGCCATGGTTGCGGAGATCTCCGCCGAGCTCGAAAAGCTCCAGGAGCAGTACCTTCAGATCCAGCGTGAGATCGAGATCGCTGAGAAGGAACTGAGATAATGGCGAACAGATCCTACCAGAGTGAGACCCGCGAGGATGCCTACAGGACCTGGCGCGGGTGCGGACAGAACATCGAACAGACCCTGAGCGCGCTCAAGAGAAAGGGGTACTCGATCTCCAAGCCGACGCTCTACGACTGGATAGAAAAATACGGATGGAAGGAACGTGCAGCCCGCGCCGAGGCGGAAGAGAGGAAGGCAACCGATCTGTCTACCAATGCGGAGTCCCGGGCGCTCGCAAGCCTGGAGAAGGTCCAGCTCCGCTACGAAACATACTTCGAAACCCTGGGCGAGGGAAAGGTCGACAACCAGGCCATGTATGCCTACACGGGGATCGTCAAGTCCATCACGGAGATAAAGGCAAAGACCGGCTCCTTCAAGGCCGCGCTCTTTCTTGACTTCATGAAGGACCTCATCGAGTGGCTGGGCAAGAACGATCCTTCCGCCCTGGAGGCTATCGAGCGCAACTTCGATGACTTCGTCAGGTACGCACAGGAGAGATATGCCGCTTAGTGCCAGACAACGCATTTTCAACAGGGAGATAGAGACCCTGCGCGCCCTTATCCAGTCGAAGGCGAAACCCTTCGCCGATGACAAAAAGGCCCAGCGCGAGCGCACCAGGCGCGGTGAAAAGGATCTCGAATTTTTCGGGCAAAGCTATTTCCCGCATTATCTCGATACGCCACCTTCGGCACTACATAAGTATTTCTGCGATCGCTATCCTGCCATGATTCACAGGGCCATCGAGACCGGAGCGGGAGACCGGGAGGCGGACGCTGCTCCCCGCGGCAACGCGAAATCGACCTGGACGACACTCATCCTGCCGATCTGGTGCATCGTCTACAAGAAGAGGCATTTCATCCTGGAGGTCTCGGAGACGGCCCTCCAGTCCCAGGACTTCCTGTCCTTCATCAAGGCGGAACTGGAGACGAACGAGAGGCTCAAACAGGACTTTCCGGACGCCTGCGGTGAGGGGCCTGTCTGGCGTGCTGACACCATCATAACCAGGAACGGCGTCAAGGTGCGCGGCGTCGGTGCCGGACAGAAGCTCCGGGGCATGCGCCACGGCGCCAAACGTCCGGGCCTCGTCATCGGCGATGATCTCGAGAACGATGAGTCCGTAGAGTCGCCGGACCAGCGCAAGAAACTGGAGAAGTGGTTCTTCAAGGCGCTCATGAAGATCGGGCAGCCCGACACCGTCTACATCATCGTCGGCACCATCCTCCACTATGATTCGCTCCTTTCGAACCTGCTTAAGAAGCCGGGCTGGAAGGGACGCAAATTCAAAGCGGTCTTGAAATGGTCTCAGTCAAAGCTATGGGATGCCTGGGAAGCTCTCTTCGCCGACATAACGATCGGCAAGGAAGAGGCCGAAGACCAGGCCGACGAGTTCTTTGCACAGCACAGGACCGAGATGCTCGCCGGCACGGAGGTGCTCTGGAAGGAGCGCGAGGACTATTACTACCTCATGAAGATGCGTGTGTCTGAGGGGCGGGCATATTTCGACAGCGAGAAACAGAACGATCCCATCAGCCCGGAGGACTGCCTCTTCAAGGAAGAAGACTTCGTTTTCTATGACGATGATGATGTCGACCTGACGGGGATTCCTCTTGATGGTGTCGTTGATCCGTCCCTGGGCAAAAAGTCAAAGCGGCATGACCCGTCCGCGATCATCAGTGGCAAGTATAGAAACAGCAGGATCTACCTCACTATCGCAGACATCGAGAAGCGCGTGCCCGACCGGATCATTGATGATGTCCTCGCGTACCACGAGCGGGAGCGCTTCAGGGCCTTCGGTGTGGAGTCGATCCAGTTCCAGGAATTCTTTGCCACGTCGCTGGCAAATGAAGCCCATGAACGCAATCTCACCCTCAATGTGGTGGAGCTTAAGCCTCATACCGACAAGATGCTGCGTATCCAGACCCTGCAGCCCTGGATCAAGAACGGCTGGATAGTCTTCCGGAGGAACATGCGGGCGCTCATCGATCAGCTCGTCCATTATCCCATGGGAGATCATGACGACGGACCCGATGCCCTGGAGCAGCTCAAAAGCATGATCGAGGGAGGAGTTGCCGGGTCCATCGAGTACACAACAGTAGCTACCCGGGGTGTCTTCAAAGGGGATGATGATGACGATGAGGAGCGGGTGAGGTTTTCATCGAGAGGAGCCTGGTAATGAGACAACGCAAAAAATGCCCCACATTTAATGCAACACCGTCCATGAGGGCAAATACCCGCGTAAACCCGTTGACAGGTGTTATAACTATGTCAACGGCGAACTGGGAGGCCATTCAACAATGCTCGTAGACCAGTACGGCCGGGAAATCCAGTCCAACAAGCCCATACTCGAAGAAATAGCCGTCCAAACAGTCCGGGACCGCTACAGTTCCTACCCCTCTCAGGGGCTCACCCCGGAGCGCCTCGCCAGGATCTTCAAGGAGGCGGACCAGGGAGACGTGACGCGCCAGGCGGAGCTTTTCGAGGAAATGGAAGAGAAGGACTTGCACCTTACGGGGATCCTGCAGTCCCGCAAGCTCGCGGTGACGGGTCTCGAGTGGGACGTCCTGCCCGCCTCCGACAGCGCGGAGGATAAGAAAATAGCCGCAGCGGCCCGCGAGATGATCGAGTACATCGAGAACCTCGATGACATGCTGATCGACATCCTCGACGCCGTCGGGAAAGGCTTCTCCGTATCGGAGATCATGTGGGAGATCTCCGAGGGACAGGTCTGGGTGAAGACCCTCGAATGGGTGCATCAGAGGCGCTTCACCTTCAATTCCCCGGCCGCCCTCCTGAAATTCCCCAGGCTTCTCACAGACGATGCGCCGATCTGGGGTGAAGAACTGCCTCCAAACAAGTTCCTGGTGCACGCCTATAAGGCGCGATCGGGCGCAACATCGCGGGGAGGACTCCTGCGGCCCTGTGCCTGGATGTATCTCTTCAAGAATTACGACATCAAGGACTGGCTCATCTTCAACGAGCTCTTCTCGGTACCGATGCGGATCGGCAAGTACAAGCCCGGCGCTACGCCAAACGATATTGAGGCCCTCAAGCGCGCAGTCTTCAACCTCGGCGTCGATGCCGCGGCGGTGATTTCGGAGTCGACGATGATCGAGATCCTCGAATCGAAGGTAACGGGAACCAACAGCTCGCACGCGAAGTTCGCCGAGTTTTGCGACAAGGCAATGAGCAAGGCTGTCCTGGGTCACACGGGCAATGCCGAGGGCACCCCCGGGAAGCTCGGCGCGGAGAAGCAGGCCACCGACCTGAGACAGGATCTTGTGGAATCGGATGCCAGGGCGCTCATGAAGACGATGAAGTTTCACCTCCTCGCCCCCTGGGTGGCGTTCAACTTCGGACCCGACAAGGGAGTCCCGATATTCAAACTTCACTGCGAAGAGGAAGAAGACCTCGAGAGCACCGCAAAGGTCTACGGCATCCTGGTAAAGGATGCGGGCTTCGAGGGTATCCCCGAGAGCCACATCCATGACCGTTTCGGCATACCAAAGCCCCAGGCGGGAGAGAAGACACTCCGGTTCCGCCAGGCAAACGAACCGGACGCCGGCGCTGTCGAAAAAACGGCGCACAAAGCAACCGTCCCTTCGGGCACCCATTCCCTCATCGCTGCCCAGGAATACATCGACAGCCTGGCCGATAATGCGACGGCCTCTGGGGCCATCGACCTGACCACCCTCGAAGAGATTGTCGCCGCAGCTTCATCATACGAAGATCTCCAGGAGAAGCTTGCCGACATCTACCAGGGAATCGACACAACCAGGTTCCGTGAAGTTGTCGAATCGGCGATGATCCTTGCCGACCTGAAAGGAAGGTCCCTCGAATGATCCAGTTCCGAAAGCTGCCTTTCGCCGAGGCGATCAGGTTCTTCCAGGATAAAACGGTCCTCACACCGGCGAGGTACCGGCAGCTCACCGCGGAAGCGCGCGCCAAGGCCTTCGCCGTCTCCGGTGTGGCCCGGATGGATGTGCTTACCGATCTCTATGCAGGGATCGACAAGGCGATCAAATCGGGCACGACATTCGACGAATTCAAAAAGTCGGTGAAAAAGACAATGGCAACCCGCGGCTGGACGGGCATGAATGCTTACCGGCTCGACACGGTGTTCCGGACTAACATCCAGGCTGCCTACCAGGCAGGGCATTACGAAAGGCAAACGGCCGTGGCGGGGAATCTTCCCTTCTGGCAGTATGTCGCCGTCATGGACGGCAGGACCCGTCCGGCCCACGCCGCCATGAACGGCAGGGTCCTGCGAAGTGACGATCCCTTCTGGCAGACGAGCTACCCGCCGAATGGATTCAACTGCCGCTGTACCGTCCGCGCACTTTCGAAGGGAGACCTCTCCCGGGAGAGCCTGAATGTCGAGAAGGACCTCAATGGCATGGCGGACCCTGGATTTGACAGCAATCCCGGAGCATCCCTCGGGAAGACCCTTACCGACCGGGAATTCCTGACCCTGCAATCGGATCCTGACCGCTGGGCCCCGCTGATCGGTAAGACCTACGCCGATCACGGTCGCAGTCCGATCCTCCAGGT
>Ga0209749_1000382_pt1 | contig 65027 bp, 65 predicted proteins | sample EPASupsiteSAE347_FD_187267 | JGI IMG/M metagenome (GOLD analysis project Ga0209749, IMG submission 187267) | Bioremediated contaminated groundwater from EPA Superfund site, New Mexico - Sample SAE3-47 (SPAdes) (version 2) | ecosystem: Environmental > Aquatic > Deep subsurface > Groundwater >... | reverse complement strand
TAGATGATTTGGGTTGCATGAAATCACCGGAAATTGAAGGATGAACTACAATTACTGGCGATTTTATCAAAGAATAATGCAAATATAAACTAATAATTACATGCTGTTATAATATTTCAGGGCCGACTACATAAGATTGCAATGAATCCCGCATTTCACTGATTGTTTTCGACAACTCTCTGTTAGTAAGGATTGCAGAGGCAATAAAGTGAAGTAATCCCACCGGGGCGTCTCCGTTGGCATGTCCGGCACAATATCCGACAGTAAATCGCCACAAAAGATAAGAACCGACTGCGGGTGTATGCCAAAGACTTATATCATCAGACAATTCACCCATATTACAGTTCCTTTAGCTCAGAAAATAGCTGCTTCCAGCGCGGATGCCAACCGAGAGACGGAATGTTTGCTAACGAGTGGTACGTGCCAGCGATTGTTGATCTTATAGGAGGTTGGTTCGCAAGATGTTCTTGTCTTGATTTACATTCGTCTAATAAGTATTGCCCATGATCTTGATCGCTGAAATCTTTATGTACTTTTAGCAATTGCCCTCGCCTTGTTTCCCAGTATGACTGTAGGCGTGCCTCAAAATCCTTGGCCGCAGCATCATCAATGATTTCGTCCTCTATCCATTTATCGAAATTTACTTTTGATCTTAAATAGTCGGTTACTGCTTCAATAATCTTGTCTTCTGAAAGCTCAATTGACTCCAATTGCTGCACGTAGTAGGGCCGTATACGAGTTTGCCCCGCAATATCCATTTCGTTGAGCGGGTTGCTGAAGGTAAAATCGTACAGTTCTCTGCGCCTAGAGCGTTCAAAAGCCACCATAAATTCATGGCTAAAAGCTTCCCATTTAATAATTGCTGGTTTTTTTGTAACAATATATTCAGCAACAGTTTTAACTAGCCAACCATTAATTAATTTTAGAATAAATTCTACCTGTGACGCTGGCACAAGCTTTCCCTTCAGTTCGTGTAGTATCGCTTCATATCCAGCACCTGCACGCACCTGAAAATCAAACCGTTCAATGATTGACTTAAGTAGCTGCCTATTTTGATTCACAGAATAATCATAGAAGTGCCATATTGGGTGTTCATTGGTAATATCTGAGAGAATTTTATTAGCTGATTCAATTGCTTCATCCGCTTCACTGGCAGTTTGAGCATTGCTGAAGAAATCAATGATTCCTTCTTTGCCCGCCTGATTACAATAGAGAACGAAACGTGTTTTAGTAACCTCCAAATCACCCGAGTTTACTGCATGAATCCAGTTATAAAAGGTTTTCCATAAGTCTTTTGATTTGTTTGTTAATGGATTGCTAACTACAGATGATTTGTCTTCCTCAGAAATGACAGACCCATCGCGCAAAAGCGTCGCAACATCACCCAAATACTCAATACAGACAGCATCATCCGGCCCACATTTCAAGAGGTGATACAGTGCTCTCGGAAATTGCAATGTAAATCCGAGTAATTGTTCTGGTGCGGCTGATTTCATCGCGAAACACCTTTTTTAGGAGGATGTCAAAACTTAAAATTTTATCTTCGTAGGCCTGAACCCTTCATCTGCTTTACATGGTTTTGATTTGCTCAACGTCACAAGGCAAGCGTGGAGCGTAGCGAAGACCGTGTGCCGTCGCTAGTTAGACATTTTCAAATTTCACAATTAGTTCCTCAAGGTATTTAAGTGCATTCTTTGATACGACGAGTTCAAGCGTCTCATTTTTTTTGCATGAGCATGACGTTACCCCATTGAACAGAAAACATACCACGCTTTATCGTAACTTCAAGTGTAGAACCTTAAAACGTTCAAATCTAAAAAAGCAGTTGTCACAGATCACAGAGCTCTCAGAGGAAAAACAGGAAGATATAACAAATGGCCTGATTCCCTTTGGGTGAGATGCTAAAAGCAGATTTTTCTTTGTCGTTCTCTGTGCTTCTCTGTGCCATCTGTGGCTAACTGCCGTTTTAAGGCTGAAATATTTAGGCCATCTGGCCGCCTTTACCGGTCTTGCAATTGAAAAAATAAACGCCCCGTTCGGGCTGTCCGAAGCGGGGCGTTTATGGTTAAAGCGTGTAGTAAAAGTTACTTTTTAAGCGCCTGCGCCATGGTCTCGCCCATTTTTGTGGGGGAGATTGATACGGTGACGCCGCAGTCCTGCAGGGTGCGGATCTTGTCTTCTGCCTTGCCTTTGCCGCCGGTGATAATGGCACCAGCATGGCCCATCCGTTTGCCGGTCGGTGCGGTGCTGCCGGCAATAAATGCTGCCACCGGTTTTTTCATGTTTTCCTTGATCCAGTAAGCAGCCTCTTCTTCAGCGCCGCCGCCGATTTCGCCGATCATAAAAACCGCTTCAGTACCGGGGTCTTCGTTAAACATCTTCAGTACATCAATATACTTCATGCCGATGATCGGATCACCGCCAATGCCGACGCAGGTGGATTGGCCCAGCCCCATGTCAGTCAGCTGCTTAACCGCTTCGTAGGTCAGGGTGCCGGAACGGGAGACCACCCCGACCTTGCCGGGGGTGTGGATGTAGCCGGGCATGATCCCCAGTTTGCACTGGCCAGGGGTGATGATACCGGGGCAGTTGGGGCCAATCAGCAGGGTTTTGCTTCGTGCCTGCACAGCGCGGGCGATGACCATATCCCGTACCGGAATCCCTTCAGTGATGCAGACCGCCAGATCAAGACCTGCTTCGCATGACTCCAGAATTGCATCAGCAGCCCCTGGCGGCGGTACAAAGATCATCGAAATAGTTGCGCCGGTGTACTGCACCGCTTCTGCCACGGTATTAAAGACCGGAATCCCTTCAATATGGATGCCGCCTTTACCAGGGGTGACCCCTGCCACAATCTGGCTGCCATAGGCCCGGCATTGCTGGGTGTGAAAAAGACCGCTTTTGCCGGTGATCCCCTGAACCAGTATTTTTGAGTCTTTATTGATCAGAATAGACATGGTTGCGCTCCCCCTTACGACTTGGCCAGCATGGCAACGATCTTTTGCGCGCCATCGCCCAGGTTTTCACCGATCTGTACATTAAGGCCTGATTCCAGTAGCAGCTTTTTGCCATCTTCCACATTGCTGCCATCCATACGGACGACAATCGGCAGCGGGCAGTGTACTTCGTTGGCTGCCTCGATAATCCCCTGGGCGATCACGTCGCAGCGCATGATGCCACCGAAGATATTGACAAAGACCGCCTTGACGTCACAGTCCTGCAGGATGATCTTGAACGCCTCAGCCACCTTTTCACGGGTAGCCCCGCCCCCCACATCCAGAAAGTTGGCTGGTTCGCCGCCAAACTCTTTCAGTACATCAAGCGTTGCCATGGCCAAACCGGCGCCGTTAACCATGCAGCCGATGTTACCGGTCAGCTTGATATAGGCCAGGTCATACTTGCCGGCAGTGATTTCAAGTGGATCAAGCTGGGAATAGTCCATCATGTCCGGGTATTCGCGGTGACGATAGACCGCATTGTCGTCAAAGGAGATTTTGGCATCCATGGCCAGCAGCCAGCCAGCCCGGGTCACCACCAGCGGGTTGATCTCAATCAGGGAACAGTCTCTTTCAAGACAGCATTTGTAGGTATTCAGGATCAGCTCAACACAGTCTTCGCAGACCGTGCCGGAGAGCCCCAGGGCCAGGGCGATCTTGCGGGCCTGGTAGGTACGCAGGCCGGTGAAGGGATCAATGGTCAGGACATGGATCTTGTCAGGGGCCTTCTGGGCCACCTCTTCAATATCCATCCCCCCTTCAGCCGAGGCGATCAGGCAGTAGCGGGATGATTCACGATCCAGGGTGATGGAAAGGTAGAATTCACGGGCTATCTCCACTGATTCTTCAACCAGAATCCGGCGGACTTTTAATCCTTCAGGACCGGTCTGCTTGGTAACCAGACGTTTGCCAAACAGTTCCTTGGCAACGTCACTGGCCTGTTCCGGGTGATGCACCAGCTTGACACCGCCTGCCTTGCCTCTGCCACCGGCGTAGATCTGGGCCTTGACCACACAGTGACCGCCCATCATCTTGGCAGCCCGTTCAACCTGGTCAGCGGTCAGCGCCACCCGATTGCGGGGTACCGGAATGCCGTAGGTGCTTAAGATCTCCTTGGCCTGGTACTCATGAATATTCATAGGTCCCTCCCTGGGATGTATGTATACGGCTAACTATACCAGCCTTTAGACGGACTACAAGTGCTTTTTATTGTTGGTAAAAATATATAGTTTGGCTAAATTTTTTGTTGGCGCGACAATTCAGCTTCAGAGAGTCGCAGGTAGGTGGGAAGCAGCTGTTCCGGGGGGACGGTCTTTCCGTTTAACAAGGCGGCTTCTGCAAGCAGGCAGCCTGATGAAGGGCGGAGAACATGGTGGGTGAGAGGTGCAAAAAGCGCGTTATCACCCAGAGTTTGCTGGATCAGTTCTTGATAGCGCAGGGCGCCGTCACCCACAAAGATGGTGGGACCATTGAGCAGTTGCAAAAAATCAGCAGGGGGGATGACACAGTCGTGTTTGAGTTGGGTTGTTCGGTCGGTTATCTGATAGAGGCCGGTGTAGACTTCATTTTTACGGGCATCCAACATCGGGCAGACCGGGAAGGCTGCATGGGGCAGGTTCATGGCCAGCATGGCCAGGGTAGAGACCCCGGTGCAGGGCTTTCCTGCTGCCAGTGCCAGACCCTGGGTGGCGGCTATGCCGGTGCGGACCCCGGTGAAGGAACCGGGGCCGGTTGCACAGGCAAACAGATCAATCTGGTTGATGGTGAGGTTATTCAGATCCAGCAGATGCTGCAGTTCAGGCATCAGTAGCCTGTTTTGCAGGCCACCAGGGGCATCCAACAGAGATTCTGCCAGCAGTCGGCCGTTATTGCTTAGGGCGATACCAACCCTGGAGGTAGCGGTCTCAATGCAGAGGCAGATCACAGCTTACTGGTGAAAAAGTAACGGATAATATCGTTGTAAAAGGCCAGCACCATCATCCCGATCAGCAGGATCATGCCAGCCTGTTGGGCGTATTCGCGCATCTTCTGAGGTACCGGGCGGCGGATAACCGCTTCAATGGTGTAGAACATCAGGTGTCCACCATCCAGTACCGGTACCGGTAACAGGTTTAGGATGCCAAGGTTGATGGATACCACCGCCAGCAGCATGAAGAAGGTGGCGCCGCCGGTCTGGGCAGCCTTGTTTGCCATATCAGCAATCATCATCGGACCGCCAAGGCTGTTCAATGGCACTACGCCCTGGAACAGCTTGACCAGTGAAAGTACCGTTAATTTCGTTACCTCAACCGTCTTGGCATTGCCCAGCTTGAAGGCATCCACCAGGCCGAATCGTTCAGTTACAAAATCAAAGGCAGGCGAAACACCGATAATCGGCTTCTTAATGACCTCACCGAACAGGTTCTTGGTTTCACCAATCTGGGGTTTTAGCTGAACCGTCAGCGGTTTGCCGGCCCGGGTGATACTCAGCGTCACACTATCGGTTGCCTTTGCCATATGGGCAGAGAAATCTTCCCATTGGATGATACGCTGGCCATTAACCGCTGTGATCAGATCCCCTTTTTGCATGCCTGCCAGTGCTGCAGGACGGTTGGGGAAAATCTCTCCCACGGTTGCCTTCAGGATCGGCATGCCGGTCATATACAGCGTGATCAGCAGCAACCAGGCAAAGACCATATTAAAAAACGGACCTGCAAAGACGATAGCCATCCGTTGCGGGATGGTCTTGTGGGCAAAGGAGCGTGCCTCATCAGCCGGGGTCAGTTTGTATGCCTCAACCGGGGTGGCTCCGGGAGTCTCACGCTCATACTCCTGCTCAATCATCTCAATCTCGCTGAAGCCCCCTTCGCCAAACATCTTGACGTAGCCTCCCAGCGGAAAGGCGGAGATCAGGTATTCGGTTTCACCGATCTGGCGTCCGAACAGTTTGGGGCCGAAACCAAGTGAGAATTTCTCAACCTTGACCCCCATCCACTTAGCCACAATAAAATGGCCAAATTCATGAACAAAAATCAGGATACCGAGGACGATAATAAAGTTTACAACGATCATAAGCACCTGCCTGTCTGGAGAGTGGTGCAGATATCCTGTGCCGTGGCTCGACCCCACTGGTCGGCCTCCAGCACCTCTTCAATGGAGCCGAGGCGGTGAGCCTGATGGGCATCCATGGTCTTCTCAATCAAACGTGCAATCTGCAGGTAGGAGATCCGGCCATCCAGGAAGGCCTCCACTGCCACTTCGTTGGCTGCATTCATAACTGCCGGCATGCTCTCCCCTTCGCCAAGGGCGCGATAGGCCAACCCCAGGCAGGGAAACCGTTCCAGGTCCGGCTTGGAGAAGGTCAGGCCGGAGAGTTCAGTCAGATCCAACGGTTTAACACCGGTGCTGACCCGCTCGGGATAGGAGAGGGCATAGGCGATCGGGGCCTTCATGTCCGGGGTGCCCAGCTGGGCGATCACGCAACCGTCAATATACTCCACCATGGAGTGGATGATACTCTGGGGGTGGATATTGACGCTGATCTTTTCTGGTGGTGCATCAAACAACCAGCGAGCCTCAATCACTTCCAACCCCTTATTCATCATGGTGGCAGAATCAATGGTGATCTTGCGTCCCATGCTCCAGTTGGGATGGTTGAGCGCATCCTGGATGGTAACCGTCTGCAGCTTCTCAAGCGGGGACTCGCGGAACGGTCCACCGGAGGCGGTCAGGATGATTTTGGTAATGTCCTGGCTGCGGTGCCCTTCAATGGATTGAAAGATGGCGCTGTGCTCACTATCCACCGGATAGAGTTTGACCTTGTGTTGTTCCACCAGGTTCATGAACAGGTGACCGGCTGTGACCAGGGTTTCCTTGTTTGCCAGAGCAACATCAATACCGGCCCGGATAGCTGCAGCAGTGGGGACCAGGCCGGCAGCACCGACAATGGCTGCCACCACCATCTGTACACCCGATGCCGTGGCCACGGCGCAGAGTCCTTCAACGCCGCCGGTCAGTTCTACCTCAACACCGGCCAGCAGCTCTTTCAGGCGGGGGATATCAGCAGGATCGGCAACAGCGGCCAGTTTGGGTCTGAACTGACGGATCTGACGGGCCAGCAGATCAAGGTTTTTAGCTCCGGAGAGAGAAATAACCCGGAATTTATCAGGGTGGGCAGCAACGATTTCCAGGGTGCTGACACCGATGGAACCGGTTGAGCCGAGAATGGCAATCTGTTTCATGATTAAAACCTCCCGAAGAGGTAGACCGCATAGTAGTAGGTGACCGGCGCAGCAAAGATGATGCTGTCCATCCGGTCTAGAACACCGCCATGACCTGGGAAGATGCTGCCGGAGTCCTTGACCCCGAAGCTGCGCTTCAGCAGGGACTCGAACAGGTCACCAAGCTGACCGATAATGCCGATAACTACTGCGGTGATAATGGCATCAGCAAAACTCAGCTGGGGGAAAAAGGTGAGCTTTGCCAGCAGGGTGCCCCCCAGACTGCCCAGCAGTCCACCCAGGGCCCCTTCAATACTCTTCTTGGGGCTGACCGCCTCATACAGCCGGTGTTTACCAAAGGCACTGCCAACGTAATAGGCGGTGGAGTCATTGGTCATCACGATCAGCATGATCAGCAGCAACCAGTTCACTCCCTGGGGCAGCAGACGGATCATCAGCAGGTGAGCCATCAGAAAAGGAATGTACAGGAAGGCGGTCATGACCAGGGAGAGTTCCTGGGCCACCGTAGCCATATCCCGTAGTCTGAACAAAAAGTGGAAGCCACCCAGCAGAAAGGCAACCGCAAGGGACATGATAAAGAACCGTCCATCACCCAGCAGCGGTGTTGCCAAGGCAATCGCTCCCAGCAGCGCAAAGGGGTACAGTTCGGTTTTCCGGTCGGGCAGGGCCATACCAAAGAACTCCAGCATGGCGATCAGGCAGAACAGGGAGAGCAGCAGGGCAAACAGCCACGGAGCACCCTTGATGATGATCGCCAGTACCAGCGGCAGCAGGATCAATGCGGTTAGCAGACGTTGTATGGTCAGCTCCTTCTGTTTAACTGGGCGCTGGTCTTGCCAAAACGGCGTTCACGGGCCTGAAAATCGGCCAGTGCAGCGTGTAGTGTGTTTATGGTCAGGTCCGGCCAGTTGATATCGGTAAAATACAGCTCTGCATAGGCCAGTTGCCACAGCAGGAAGTTACTGATCCGCATTTCACCACTGGTACGGATCAGCAGGTCCGGGTCCGGCAGTCCGGCAGTATCCAGGTGCTGGCTGAAAAGCGATTCAGTGATCTGATCCGGTTGCAGGGTGCCATGTTGCACCTGCTCTGCAATCTTGGCTGCTGCCCTGACAATCTCCTGGCGCCCACCATAGGAAAGGGCCAGGGTCAGTACCATGCCGGTATTGGTGGCGGTCTGTTGCAGGGCATCATCCAGAATGGTGTTGATTTCCGGGGGGAGATCAGCCCGGTTACCAATTACATTAAAGCGGATATTGTTTTTCAGCATCCGGCGCAGCTCATTACGGATATACTTTTTAAGCAGCGCCATCAGGGCCTGCACCTCAAGTTTGGGGCGGGACCAGTTTTCAGAAGAGAAGGCAAACAGGGTCAGATAGCCGATACCCAGATTTGAGGCCTGATCAACCACCATCTGCACGGTTTCTGCGCCCCGCTGGTGGCCAACAATCCGCTTTAGCATCCGTTGCTGGGCCCAGCGACCATTGCCATCCATGATAATGGCCAGGTGACGAGGCATTTTTGTGGGATCCAGCTCGGTCATGTCAGACTTCCATAACCTCTTTTTCTTTGTGGGCCAGGATCTCGTCCAGCTTTGCAATGATGCTGTCAGTAACCGTCTGTACCTCTTTCTCAGCCTTTTTCAGTTCGTCTTCAGTGATGCTCTTGTCTTTTTCCTGCTTTTTCAGGTCGTCAATCGCCTTGCGACGGATGTTGCGGACAGCAACCTTATGATCTTCATCCATCTTTTTCATGCTCTTGACGATCTCTTTACGGCGCTCTTCAGTCAAAGGAGGCAGGTTCAGGCGGATTAGTTTACCGTCGTTACCGGGGGTCAGCCCAAGATTTGCATTCAGGATCGCCTTTTCAATCGGCCCGATCATCTTGGGTTCCCAAGGGGTAATGGTGATGGTACGTGGCTCCGGTACGGCCAGAGTTGCCACCTGGGACAGAGAAGAGGGGTTGCCGTAATAGTCTACTTTAACCTCATCAAGGAGCGATGTGCTGGCGCGGCCGGTACGGATACGCTGATATTCTTTGCGCAGATCCTCGACGCTCTTCTCCATGTGGGTTTTCATCTCTGCAATAACGGATTTGTACATGGTTACGCTCCTTGTACGATGGTTCCAATGGCTTCGCCGCTGATAACCTTTTTAATATTTCCCGGTGTTGTCAGGTCAAACACAATGATCGGCAGGTTGTTGTCCATGCAGAGCGAGGTCGCGGTTGCATCCATAACCTGCAGCCCCTTTTGCAGTACTTCAATATAGGACAACTCACTATAGCGGGTTGCAGTAGGATCTTTCTTGGGATCAGCCGTGTAGACACCGTCTACCTTGGTGCCTTTCAGGATAACCTGGGCATTGATCTCCATGGCCCGCAGACTGGCAGCGGTATCAGTGGTAAAGTAGGGGTTGCCGGTACCGGCACCAAAGATTACCACCCGTCCTTTTTCCAGGTGACGGACCGCCTTGCGACGGATGTACGGCTCAGCAACTTCCTGCATGGCAATGGCAGACTGTACACGGGTTGAAACGCCGACTTTTTCCAGTGCATCCTGCATGGCCAGTGAGTTGATCACCGTGGCCAGCATCCCCATGTAGTCAGCACTGGCACGATCCATCCCCTTTGAGGAGGCAGCCAGGCCACGGAAGATATTACCGCCACCGATCACCAGTGCCAGCTCAACACCATCCTCAACCACCTCTTTGATCTCGGCAGCAATGGTATTGATGGTACATGGGTCAATGCCGTAGCCCTGATCTCCGGCCAGCGATTCTCCGGAAAGCTTCAGTAGTACCCGTTTGAAGGACTTACGTGGCATGTTTCCTCCTGGTTTCTGTTTGCTTGAGGCAATCAACTGTGGCAGCTGATTGTTTCCCCGGTCAAGAGTTGGTTTGAGTTGATACGAAAACGCCGGCTGTGAAGGCCGGCGCTTTCAGTCTTATTTCAGTCCGGCCGCTGCCGCCACCTCGGCGGCAAAGTCCGATTCCTTCTTTTCAAGCCCTTCGCCCAGTACAAACTTGGCAAAGCGCTTCAGGGTGATTGAACAGCCCAACTGCTTGGCGCTGGCATCAACATACTGTTGTACGGTCTTGTCGGTATCTTTAACATAGACCTGCTCCAGCAGGCAGATGTCGCCGTAAAACTTATTGACCTGACCACCGATGATCTTTTCGATGATGTTGTCCGGCTTGCCGGTTTCCCGTGCCTTGGCGCGATAGATCTCTTTCTCACGTTCCAGAACATCGGCAGCAACATCTTCACGGCAAAGGAACAGTGGGGAAGCGGCTGCGGTGTGCATAGCCACATCCTTCAGTACGGTGGCAAAGGCCTCGCTGCTGCAGACTTCTGCCTTATCACAGCTTGCTTCAACCAGTACGCCGATTTTACCACCTGCATGGATGTAGGTGCCAACTGCGCCACTATCAGCTTTAAAACTGACAAAGCGACGGATCTGCATATTCTCGCCGATTACGGAAATTGCCTCATTCAGCAGGATCTGTACGGTCTTGGATGCATCGCCAACAAACGGCTGTGCCATCAGTTCTTCAATGGTGGCAGGATTTTTCTGCAGGACATGATCCGCAACCTGCTTGACAAAGTCCTGAAACTTGTCGTTTTTGGCAACAAAGTCGGTCTCGCTGTTGATTTCAACCAGCACACCGGCGTTGCTGTTGGCGGTTACTGCTGCTGCAACCATACCTTCAGTTGCGGCACGGCCAGCTTTCTTGGAAGCAGCTGCCAGTCCCTTCTTGCGCAGGTAATCAACAGCCTGCTCCATTTCGCCGCCAACCTCTTCCAGGGCTTTTTTACAATCCAGCATCCCGGCGCCGGTGGCTTTTCTCAGTTCATTGATCTGTGCTGCGGTAATAGCCATCTTTTCTATCCTCCGGACCACATCTGCGTGGTCGTTTGTTGTTTTCTGAAGTTAAGCTAAAATTTGAGACTAGTCAGCTGATGCTTCGCACTCTGTATCGTCGCCAATGGCGGCTTCCAGCTCGTCAGAACCTTCGGCATCGCTCTGCAGGCTGGCATTGCGTGCGTCATTGCCTTCCTGAACGGCGTCAGCAATCTTGGCAGTCAGCAGACGGATGGCGCGGATAGCATCGTCATTACCGGGAATGACATAGTCAATGACATCCGGGTCGCAGTTGGTGTCAACGATGGCAACAACCGGAATGCCCAGTTTCTGAGCTTCCTGAACGGCGATTTCTTCGTTCTTGGGGTCAATCACGAACATCATGCCGGGCAGTTTGTGCATGTTCTTGATGCCGCCCAGTACTTTTTCAAGTTTTTCACGCTCTTTGTCCATCTTGAGCGCTTCCTTTTTGGTGTATGCCTCAATGGTGCCGTCTTCAAACATGGCATCCAGCTTCTTCAGCCGCTCAATGCTCTGCTTGACGGTGGAGAAGTTGGTCAGCATGCCGCCCAGCCAACGCTGGTTGACGTAGTACTGGCCACAACGGGTTGCCTCTTCAGCAACCGAATCCTGGGCTTGCTTCTTGGTGCCTACGAACAGAACGGTGTTGCCCTGCTCGGCAGAATCCTTGACAAAATTGTAAGCGGATTTGAAGTAGCGGACGGTTTTCTGCAGGTCGATGATGTAGATGCCGTTACGTGCCCCAAAAATATAGGGCTTCATCTTGGGGTTCCAACGCTTGGTCTGGTGGCCGAAGTGGACGCCTGCCTCCAGCAGTTCCTTCATGCTGATACTTGACATTCTGTTTCTCCTTTGGTTTTTCCTCCGCCCCGTTTGAATCCCCGCACGTCACAAAAGGGACACCGCCGGTTTACTAAAGGGCGTGTGAATTGAAAAGCGTTACTTTTTATCACAACATCAGTAGGGAAATCAAGGGGAAAAAGGTCAGTTGGAGATGGCCTCAATCGGACAGGCAGCGATGCAGGCACCACAGTTACTGCATCGATGGGGGGTGGTTATGATGGCATGTTTACGATGTTTTTCTGTTTCCAGGGAGATGAGCCGTTCCGGACAGGCAGCAACGCAACGCCCGCAGCCCGAGCATCGCTTGATGTTAATGACAGGGGCTGCCGATTCAGGCATCGCCAAACAGATCCTGCTGCTTCCATTCCTTGACCACCTGCTGTTTTTTGTGCAGCGGGTAGTAGCGCGGGCAGGAAGCAACCACTGCAGAGACCGGCTGCTTGCAGGTCCTTCTGCAGCGGGCGCAGAGCTTGTTGGGAGTAATCTTCTCCTGTTTTTTGCCGGTTTTGGTTACCCCGGGGGCCATTGTAACTCACGTCCTGCAAGCAGGTGAATATGCAGATGGAATACGGTCTGTCCGGCATCAGCGCCATTGTTTTGTACCAGGCGAAAGCCACCTTCAGATAAGCCCCGTTCGCGAGCCAGTTGACCAGCCACCCGGAACAGGTGCCCAACGACCGCTTCATCCTGCTCTCCCATATCCAGACAGTTACTGAAGTGCCGTTTGGGTAGCAATAGCAGGTGCAGCGGAGCCTTGGGGGCGATATCCTCAATTGCCACCATCAGATCGTCTTCAAACACCTTCCTGGCCGGGATTTCTCCGGCAATGATCCTGCAGAACAAACAATCACTCATGGTGTTGCTCCTGTTATACGTAATCCCATCAGAAACTCACGGTTACCATCAGCGCCGGTAATCGGTGAGTCGCAGATGCCCAGCAGTTCAGCTTCCAGTTCAGCAGCAAGGCGTTCCATGCTGGCCAGCACCTCTTCGTGCAGTTTGGGGTCCCGCACAATGCCACCTTTGCCAACTGCACCTTTGCCCACCTCAAATTGAGGTTTCACCAACGCCACCACCTCAGCCGGTCTTGTCAGCAGCGCCAGGGTAGGGGGCAACACCAGATTCAGCGAGATGAACGAGGCGTCGATCACTGCCAGATCAGGCAGAGGCTCAAGCTGCTCCGGTTGCAGGTGGCGGATGTTGGTCTTTTCCATCACCACCACCCGCGGGTCTTCTCGCAGCTTCCAGGCCAGCTGGCCATAGCCCACATCCACCGCATAGACCCGGTTGGCCCCCTGCTGCAGCAGGCAATCAGTAAAACCACCCGTGGAGGCACCTACATCAATGGCGATACGCCCTGTTGGATCAATTTCAAAGGCATTCAGGCCTTGAGCCAGTTTCAACCCGCCACGACTGACATAGGGCATAACCTCGCCCTTAATCCTGATCTCAACCTCATCTGTTACCTGTTGCCCGGCCTTCTGGGCAGCATGATCACCAACCACCACCTGACCGGCCATGATCAAGGCCTGGGCCTTCTCGCGGGAAGGGGCCAGGCCTCGTTCAACCATTAGCTTATCAAGTCGTTGCTTTGTGCTCATTCACCGACTAGTTGTGATTTGGTAAAGATCGCCTTCAGCCAGTAGCCTTCAGCCTCAATGTTCTCGCGGCCACCCTCTTCACGATCCACCAGAGAAACGATTCCCAGTACTTCCAGCCCTTCTTCCTTGGCGCGGTTAACCGCCTTCATGGAAGATCCGCCGGTGGTGACTACGTCCTCAACAATCACGACTTTGGTTCCGGCAGGCAGGTTTTTACGTCCTTCCAGCCACTGGCCGGTGCCGTGCCCCTTGGGCTCTTTGCGGATAATGAAAGCATGCAGCGGCTTGCCGTCCAGGCAGGCAGCAATGGAGGTGGCGGTGGCAATCGGGTCAGCCCCCAGGGTGATGCCGCCTACGGCTTGCACGCCCGGTACATCCTTGATCGCTTCGTAGAACAGTTTGCCCACCAGCAGGCCACCTTCGGCATGCAGGGTGGTCTGTTTGCCATCGAAGTAGAAGTCGCTCTGGCGGCCGGAAGCCAGGGTTACCAGACGTTTTTCGTAAGACAGCTCAAGAATAATTGCCTTCAGTTTTTCGCGGTCAGTCATTGTTCGGTGTACTCCTCGTCTTTGGAAAATAGACCCATTTGGGGAACCTGTGATGGCATGGGGAAATTAATCGGATATTCGCCGGTAAAGCAGGCGGTACAGAAGCTGTGCTTAAGGCCGGTGGCCTTGATCAACCCTTCCTCTGAAAGGTAGCCCAGCGAGTCTGCGGTAATATAACGTCTGATTTCATCCAGGGTATGGGAGGAGGAGATCAGTTCTTTGCGGTTGGGGGTGTCAATGCCGTAGAAACAGGGGTAGCTGGTGGGGGGGGATGATATCCGCATATGCACCTCTTTTGCTCCCGCATTACGCACCATCTTGACGATTTTGCGTGAAGTGGTACCCCGCACGATGGAATCGTCGATTACCACAACCCGCTTTCCTTCCAGTAGCTCCCGTACCGGGTTCAGCTTGATCTTGACCCCGAAGTGGCGGATTGCCTGGGCTGGCTCGATAAAGGTACGTCCTACATAATGGTTGCGGATCAGTCCCAGTTCAAAGGGGATGCCTGCCTGCTCGGCATAGCCCATGGCTGCCGGTACACCGGAATCCGGTACTGCGATCACCACATCGGCATCCACCTGATATTCGCGGGCCAGTTGGCGTCCCAGCTCTTTACGTACCTGATAGACGTTTCTGCCGAAGATATTTGAGTCTGGCCGGGCAAAATAGACAAATTCAAAGACACAGGGGGTCGGCTCGATCTTCTTGAACGGGAACAGCGACTGCATCTGGCCATCCTTGGTAAAGACCAGCATCTCGCCCGGTTCAACTTCCCGCACAAAGGTTGCCTCGATCAGATCCAGGGCGCAGCTTTCGGAAGCTACCACCCAGCCGTCTCCCAGTTTGCCGAGGCATAACGGGCGGAAACCATGTGGGTCGCGCACCGCGATCATACGGGATTCGGTCAGGAACAGCAGGCAGTAAGCCCCTTTGACCCTGGTCAGGGCATCACCGATCCGCTCAACCAGCGAGTGGGTGCGGGAAATGGCCAGCAGGTGAATGATGATCTCGGTATCCATAGTGGTCTGGAAGATGGAGCCATAGGCCTCCAGTTCCGCCTTGAGCAGGTTGGCGTTGACCAGGTTGCCGTTGTGGGCCACCGCAATGGAACCACGGGAATAATCCACCATGATCGGCTGGACGTTTTTTTCCACCGAGGCACCGGCAGTGGAGTAGCGCACATGGCCGATGGCTGACTTACCCGGTAGTTTTTCAAACACCTTCTGGTTGCCGAATACATCGGCCACCAGACCCATCCGCTTGTGGGCGTGAAGCCCGGTGCCATCGGATGAGACAATACCGCAGCTTTCCTGGCCGCGATGCTGCAGGGCGTACAGACCGAGATAGGTCAGGTTGGCTGCTTCAGGGTGGCCATAGATGCCGAATACGCCACATTCTTCTTCAGGGCGGAAGAGTTTCATAGCAGGTTTTTCCTCACAAAGTCGGCTGCATTTTTGTACAGGATCAGGCCGTCACCTGCTTCAGGTAACTGCTCACGGGTCCAGCGGGGATGCTGGGTGTAATGCACAAAGGCCTCCGGGTGAGGCATCAGCCCCATCAGGCGCCCGGTTGGATCACAGAGACCGGCAATGGCGTTGGTTGATCCGTTGGGGTTGACCGGGAATTCCATAGTCGGCTCTGCGTAATCAGCTTCAGAATATTTTAGTACCGTCAGGTGACCGGCCTCAAGCCGCTCCAGGGTCTGGGGGGTATCGGTCAGAAATTTACCTTCGCCATGACGTATCGGCAGGTAGATCCCTTTTTCGATCCCTTTGGTGAAGACGCAGGGTGAGGCAGGATCTGCCTTCAGGTAGCACCAGCGATCCTGAAACCGTCCGGCATCATTGTGGCAGAGGGTTACGGTCTGGGTCAAGGTGTTGCCATCCAGAGCAGGCAGCATCCCCATTTTGACCATCAGCTGAAAGCCGTTGCAGACCCCCAGCACCAGCTTACCAGCATTGATAAAGCGGGTAAACTGCTCCACCAACTTCTCGCCGCTGCCGCTGACACTGGCGTTCTTCAGGCGGTTGGCCTGTGCCTTGGCGCTGCCCAGGTCGTCCCCATCAAGAAAACCGCCGGTCAGATTCAGGAAGTGATAGTCGTCAAGACGGACCTCGCCGGAGAGTATCTCGGCAATATGGGCAATCTTCGCCTCATCAAAACCACCCAGCCTGCAGGCGTGGGCCGCTTCCGTCTCACAGTTGGTGCCGTTACCGGTTATAACAATTGCTCGTGTCTGTTTCATGCACTGGTCCCTGTTTCTGTCTCGATAGGTGATTATGCCACCCTGTAGGTTTCGTTATCTCCTGCCTGATACTGCCTGATCTCTGCCAGAAATGCATCCCCGTATTGTTGCAGCTTGCGATCTCCGACACCACTTACCTGACGCATCTCCTGCAGGTTTTGGGGATAGCTGCGCGACATTTCAGCCAGCGTTGCATCAGAAAACACCACAAACGGAGGCAGTTTAGCACTGTCGGCAATCTGTTTGCGCAGTGCCCGTAGTTTGTCAAACAGGGCTTGATCGTAATCTTTTTTTGCGCCTGCCCGCTTTCTGGTCCGTTCCACCGTCTCCACGGTGTTACGGGGCATCCCCAGAGTAACCATCATCTCACCTTTTAACACCGGGCGGGCAGCAGAAGAAAGGGAAAGCGCGCCAAAGCGGGTAAAATCCTGGGTCAGATACCCCAAATGAATCAGCTGGCGGATGATGTTTTCCCACTGCGTTGCAGGTGTGTCCACGCCGATCCCCCAGGTGGAGATCTTGTCGTGCTTCAAATCCAGCACCCGCTGGTTTTTACTGCCCCGCAGCACCTCAATCAGATGCATCATACCAAAACGTTCCCCGGTCCGGTAGACGCATGAAAGCGCTTTTTGCGCCTGTACCGTGGCGTCAAATTGCTGGGGTGGATCAGTACAGATGTCGCAGTTACCGCAGTCATGATCCCGTTGATCGCCAAAATAGGAGAGCAGGGCACGACGGCGGCAGGTAAGTGCCTCGCCGTAGGCCACCATGGCGTTCAGCTTCTGGATCTCGATTCTGACCCGCTCGGCGTTATCGCTGTTTTCAATCAGCTTGCGGGCGGTCATAACATCCCCCATGCCAAACAGCATCAGCGCTTCAGATGGCAGGCCATCCCGCCCGGCCCGTCCGGTTTCCTGATAATAGCTTTCCACGCTCTTGGGCATGTCGTAATGCACCACAAAGCGGACGTTGGGCTTGTCTATCCCCATACCAAAGGCCACCGTGGCCACCACAATACGGATGTCATCCCGTTGGAATGCCTCCTGAACACGTCTGCGCTCATCGTCTGGCAGACCGGCATGGTAGGCGGCTGCACTAAACCCGGCGGCCTGCAACTGCTTGGCTACCTGATCGACCCGTTTGCGGCTTAACGCATAGACAATGCCTGCCTCATCACGACGGTTGCGAAGAAATGATCCAAGCTGGGCCAGCGGCTTCTGCTTGGGGATTACCGTGTAGGTGATGTTGGGGCGATCAAAACCGGCGACAAAAACTGCTGCATCAGTAAGCCCCAACTGTCCCAGAATATCCTTGCGGGTTTCCGGGTCAGCCGTAGCGGTCATTCCCACAATCGGCACACCGGGAAACAGTGGCCGTAGACGGCCCAGCTGGGTATATTCGGGACGGAAATCATGTCCCCATTGCGAGATACAGTGGGCCTCGTCAATGGCAAACAGCGCCAGTTTCAATGTGCCCAGCCGTTCCAGAAATTCCGGCATCATCAGCCGTTCCGGGGCAACATACAGCAGATCAAGCGTGCCCTTGTCCAACTGCTGAAAAACCTTGCCGGCATCAGTCGCAGAGAGTGACGAGTTCAGGCAGGCGGCCTGTACTCCGTTTGCAATCAGCGCATCCACCTGATCTTTCATCAGGGCGATCAAGGGTGAAACAACGACAGCCACTCCGTCCCGGTGCAGGGCCGGTATCTGGTAACAGAGCGATTTACCACCGCCGGTTGGCATTACCAGAAAAACATCCTCGCCAGCCAGAACCCGCTCAATAACTTCCTGCTGTGGAGGGCGGAAGTCATGGAAACCAAAGACGGTTTTAAGGGTATGATGGATGGCGGCGGACATGGAAGCGATAGTCGCCTACAGCTCCTTGAGCGGCTGTTGCCAGGCTGTTTTCAGTTGTTCCAGGCTGCCTTGCAGCACGGTTTTGCCTTCCAGTCCGGCAATGCTGACCATCTCTGTATCTGACACCTGGCCAATCTGGCTGAAGACCGTGCCGGCCATCGCCTCTTCAAAGGCGGACCACTGGGCAGGATGCACCGTTACCAGCAGACGGGAGGCTGATTCAGAGAACAGCAGCAGTTCATCAGTACGGTAGCGGCTATCCCCTTCAAAGCGGACGTTAGCCAGATCTGCACGACAACCAAAACCGCCGGAAAAGGCTGACTCAGCCAGGGCCACGGCCAGACCGCCGTCGGACAGGTCATGACAGGAGACCACCAGACCGCTCATGATTGCCCCATGCAGCGCCTTGTAGCGGGCCAGGGCCGAAGCCAGATCTACCTTGGGAACCTTGTTGCCGGTGTAGCCCTGCATGGCCAGATATTCAGAACCACCCAGTTCGTCCTTGGTGGCACCCAGCAGGCAGATGATGTCGCCGGGTCGCTTGAAGTCCATGGTGACGGCATTGCGGATATCAGGAATCGTACCAATTACCGAGAACAGCAGGGTCGGCGGGATTGAGATCTTGGTGGAGCCGTCGTAGAAGTCGTTCTTCATCGAGTCCTTGCCGGAGATCAGCGGCAGGTTGAGCGGCACGCAGTAATCCAGCAACGCCTGGTTGGCTCGCACCAGTTGGGCCATCTTGTAGGGGCCGTCCGGGGTCTTCTCAGACAGGACCGGATCACACCAGCAGAAGTTGTCCAGACCAGCCCAGTGGTCCGGGTTGCCGCCCACTGCCACATAGTTGCGCAGCGCCTCATCAAGGGCATTGGCTGCCATATGGTAGGCATCAATATCAGAATAACGGGGGCAAATACCGTGGGAGACCACCACCCCTTTGTAGGAATCCAGGATCGGACGGACCACGGCAGCATCTGAAGGCCCATCATTGGTTACGCCGGTGAACGGCTTGACCACGGAACCACCCTGCACCTCATGGTCATAACGCCGTACCACTGATTCCTTGGAACAGATGTTGAGCTGCCCCAACAGCCCCAGCAGGTCAGCGGTCCAGTCTTCCTTGTGCTGTGCCGGTGCTTCCGGGTTAACCGGTGGCTGCCACTTGGCCGGAATCTGCATCGGCGGCAGGCCTTCATGCATGAACTCCATCGGCAGCCAGGCCACCGTTGCTTCGCCGTACTGGATATGGAAGGTGCCGCTGTCCGTAAACTCACCCAGTACGGTGGATTCCACCCCAAACCGTTTTGACATGGCCATGAATTCGTCCAGTTTTTCCGGCGGTACAGCCATGGACATCCGCTCCTGGGCCTCGGAGATCAGGATTTCCCAAGGATTGAGGCCGGGATATTTCAAAGGGGCCTTGGCCAGGTCCATCCGGCAGCCGTTGCACTCGCCAGCCATTTCACCGATGGAGGAGGAGAGGCCCCCTGCGCCGTTGTCGGTGATAAAGCGGTACAGTCCTTTATCACGGGCCCGGATCAGGAAGTCGAACATCCGCTTCTGGGTGATCGGGTCGCCGATCTGTACGGCAGTGACCGGCGAGTTTTCGTTCAGCTCTTCGGAAGAGAAGGTGGCGCCGTGGATGCCATCCTTGCCGATCCGGCCACCAGCCATCACGATCAGGTCGCCCGGATTAATGCTCTTCTCATGGCCTGGAATACCGTTGACCCTGGCAGGCATCATACCGGCGGTACCGCAGAATACCAGCGGCTTACCGGCAAAACGCTCATCAAACACAATGGAGCCGTTCACGGTGGGGATGCCGGACTTGTTGCCGCCATGCTCCACGCCTTCAACAACCCCTTCAAATATCCGGCGTGGGTGCAGCAGGCGTGATGGCAGCGGCTTGTCATAGAACGGGTCAGCAAAGCAGAATACATCGGTATTAAAGATCAGCTTGGAGCCCTGACCAGTACCGAATGGGTCACGGTTAACCCCCACAATACCGGTTAGTGCCCCGCCGTAAGGGTCAAGGGCAGAAGGTGAGTTGTGGGTCTCCACCTTGAACACCAGCGAGTTGTTTTCATCAAAGGCAATTACCCCGGCGTTGTCCTTGAATACCGAGAGGCAGAAATCCTGCTCTCCCATGTTCTGACGCACCTCTTTGGTGACCCGCTGGATGTAGGACTTGAACAGCGACTTGATCTCCTGCTTGTTACCGTTTTCATCTTCGTACTGCACGGTACCGGCAAAGATCTTGTGTTTGCAATGCTCTGACCAGGTCTGGGCCAGGCATTCCAACTCTACATCGGTCGGCTTGCTGCCCAGCCCCTGTTTTGAACGTTCCGCCAGCACCTGCGGATCGCGGTAGTGGGCCTGGATGATCTTCATCTCTTCCAGGGTCAGGGCCAGCACGCCATCCTTGCTGATCCGCAGCAGCTCCTCATCGGAGACCTCCAGATCGATCTCCCGTACCTGGCCTTTGGTCTCGCCGGTCACCTTGGGTACGGTGGCGGGAAAACCACGTTTAGCCATGAAATCAGCCGCAGACATGATGCTGTAACGCTGAATCAGGGTGTTGCACAACAGGCCGGTGGCGATCTTCTCCACCTGTTCACTGCTCAGATCACCTGAAAGCAGGTACTGGATTGAAGAATAGACCGCTTCGCTCTCTGCAAGAGGGCGCTGGATCAGGTAGGAAACCGCTTCACCGGCGGTCCGGCCCACGTTGTCGGTCACGCCGGGGCGGAAGCCAACCTCTACGGCCCAGTCAAAGCCGGTGGCCTGGGGCAGGTCAATGCTCCAGGTCTGGATGACCGGATCGCAGAACGGGCCGGAAGCTGCTGCCTCCAGCTCGGTCCGGGACAGCTCTGCATCCACGGTAAAGACATCAAGGGTACGCACCTGCTTCACTTTCAGATGCAGAAAATGTTCAATCTCGCGCTTGATCCGCTCACCGCGGGAATCGCGGACACTGTCCTTCAGGGCTATTTCGATTCTGCTGGGCATGTCAGTCCTTTATTTCTTCACAAAGATGATTTCAACGCGGCGATTACCTTCCACGTTATTTTTGGGGAAGGCCGGTTCAGCAGATCCTACTCCCAACGCCTCAACGGTTGCCTGTTCAAGTTTGCCTTTGTTCAGCAATCCTTCGCGGATAAAACGGGCCATCTGGTCAGTGGCTGCTGCATCTTCGTGGCGACTGGGCTGGCCAAAGCCATGTACCCGCAGTTTGATCCGGTACTCCGGGTAGGTTTTAAGCAGGTCTGCCAGTTTGGTAATGGTGGTGGTGCCAGCAGGGGTCAGGGTGGTGCTTTTGCCTGTTGTCTTCAACATCTGAGAGCGGGGAAAGGTAACGCTTAACCCTGCTGCGGTTGTCTTGACAATGCCGCCCAGCTTGCCTGCCTCTGCTTCAAACGCCTTGATCCGCTTTTCAGCAGCCAGCTGTTCACCGGTTGCCTGTAGCTGTGCGGTCTGTTGTTTTAACCCTTCCAGTTCCTGAGTCAGGACAGCTACCCGTTGTTCTGATGAAGTAGTAGCTTTTTTCTGCTCGTCCAATGCCTTTAATAGATCATTGGTCTTCTGGTCAGAACTGGTAATGGCAGAGCCTTTGGCAGACAGTTCCGCATTCAGCGAAGCAACCTTGGCATTCAGGCTTGAGATCTGGCTGGTCTGATCAGCGCTCTGCTTCTTCAGTGTCTTAACCTGGGCAACCAGGTCATCAAAGATCTTGATTCTGGACCTGGTGGTGGCAATCAGGCCATCAATTCGTGATTTTTCCTTGTCCTGATCCTGTTTGCCAAGCCGGGCCAGCAGAACTGATGCCTGTAGTCTGGCAATATCAGCAAGATAGCGAACCGTGGGTTCTACTTTTTGATCAAGTTTACCACTCCAGCCAAGGTTCTTTTTATACTCTGCTTCTGCGTTACGCAGTGAGTTTTGGGCAATCAGGATATCATCTTTCAGTTCCGGCTGTTCAGAACCTTTTGCAAGTACCTGGGCAACCGCGCTCTGGGCCTGTTGCAGGAAAGCTGGTGTCGGTTCATCTGCCGCAAAAACAGTCAAGGGAATGGCAACTGACAGGCAGGCGATCAGGCCACAGGTGAGTGCTGCACGAATCAAACGGTTCATGGTTTCTCTCCTTTACCTGCCAGGATGGCTTCCAGACGTTGTTCCAACTGGGTCAGCTCCTTCTGGGCTGCTGCCGCTTTTTCAGCGGCAATCCGCTCATCAGTCAGGGCCAGGGCCAGTTTAACCTGGGTCGTTGCCAGTTCAGATGCCTGACGGGTGGCACGGTCATTCCCCTGCTGCAGTCCGTTTTGCGCTGCTTCTATGTTTGCTGCTGCCTGTTCAACAACTTCAGAGGCATACTTGGCCGCTGGTGTACCGTTTAACTTGGCAACCTGATCCTTGGCCTTTTGATACAGGGCAGTGGTTTCCGGTTTAACGCCGCCTGCTTCATCAGCAGCGAAGCTGAAAACCGGCATCAGCGCCAACAGGGTAACTGCTGCACAGAGCCTAACTGGTTTCATGGCCTATTCCTCCCTTTACTGTGGGGTTTGCGTGCCTTGTTCGTGATTCAGTTTAATGGTTCTGATCGGGAACGGAATCTCAATCCCCTGTTCACGGAAACGTCCAAGAATCTTTGAGTTGATCTTGTCTGTGGTGGCAAACAGTTTTGCGTACTCCTCGACCCAGAAGAAAAGCGACATATTCAGGGCACTGTCACCAAAAGAGACAAAGAAGGCCTCCGGTACAGGATCCTGCAAAACATCCTCAACCTCAAGGGCAAGCTGTACCAGCAGCGCCTTGACCTGATCTGCATCACTGCCGTAACTGACCCCCACATTGATCCGGCCTTTGATCCGGTTATCGGGAAAGGCCTGGTTAGTCAGTATGGTATTGCAAAGGTCCGAGTTGGGGATGATCAGCAACTGGTTGTCCAGGGTTTTTATTTTAGTGGAGCGTAGTCCGATATCCTGCACATCCCCCACCTGCCCACTTGCCAGCTGAATCCGGTCCCCGATCCTGAACGGTCGATCTATCATCAGGGTAAAACCGGAGATAACATGGGCCAGGGTGTCTTTGGCTGCCATACCGATGGCCAGTGAGCCGATCCCCAAGGCTGTGACCAGCGAGAGTATATCATAGTTGAAATGCTTCAGCACCACCATCAGCGCCCCGCCGATGATGAACAGCATGGTGATTTTTTCAATCATCGGCGCCATCTGACGTGAGAATACGCCGTTTTCACCATCCTGCTGGCGTTCCGCATACCAGGTCAGGGTTTCATGCAGCACCCGGTAGATCAGGATGCAGACAATTACCACAATGGAGACGTACAGGCCGCCTGACAACAGCCGGAAGATCTTTTCATGCAGCGGCAGGGTTCGAAACGCAAAATAGATCCCCAGAAACGTCAGCAATAGCGAGACAGAAGGGGTGACTCGCTTCAAGATCCGATCATCCAGGTCCGTGGCAGTGAATGAGGTGATCTTGCTGCCCCAACGGTTGATGATGTAGCAGGCGGCTTGGGCCAGAAGCCAGAAACAGCCAAAGACAATCAGCGCCACCAGCAGGCGTTTTGCCCAAAACAGGGCACCTGCGTCAGTGTTTGACGGTATAAAGATAGTTATGAGTGCTTCAAGTAAACTAGGCACCAAAGACCCTCTTGAAGATGGTATCGACATGTTTCAGGTGATAGGAGAGATCAAAGGACTCACGGATCTTGGTTTCGCCCAGCGCCCCGACTACTTCAGGGTCGGCCAGCAGTTCGGTCTGGAAGTCCTTGCCTTCTTCCCATACCTTCATGGCGTTTTTCTGTACCAGTCGATAGGAATCCTCACGTGAGACGCCTGATTGGGTCAGGTCCAGCAGAATCTTCTGGGAGAAGACCAGTCCCTTCATCTGATTCAGGTTACGCAGCATGTTTTCAGGATAGACCACCAGATTGCGGATCAGACCGTTCAGGCGACGTAGAGAGAAGTCAAGTGCCACAGTGCCATCCGGGCCGATATAGCGCTCAACCGAGGAGTGGGAGATATCCCGCTCATGCCAGAGAGCCACGTTTTCCAGGGCAGGGATGCACATGGAGCGAACATAGCGTGCCTGACCGGTCAGGTTTTCCGACAGGATCGGGTTGCGCTTGTGGGGCATGGCCGATGAACCTTTTTGGCCCTTGGTGAACTGTTCTTCCGCTTCCAGTACTTCGGTGCGCTGCAGGTGACGGACTTCAATGGCGATCCGTTCGATGGAGGAGGCGATGATGGCCAGAACACAGAAGTATTCAGCATGGCGGTCGCGGGGGATGACCTGACTGGAGACCGGCTCCGGTTTCAGCCCCATTTTTTCGCAGACATACTCTTCAACAAAGGGATTGATATTGGCAAAGGTGCCCACTGCGCCAGAGATGGCGCCGGTGGCGATGTTCTCACGGGCAGCCTGCAGACGGGTGCGGTTACGCCCCATCTCGGCGTAGAACGAAGCCAGCTTCAGGCCAAAGGTAACCGGTTCTGCGTGGATACCGTGGGAACGTCCCATACAGACCGTGTCTTTATGTTCAAAAGCACGCAGTTTGATGGATTCAAGCAGCATATCAAGGTCAGCCAGCAGTTCATCGGCAGCCTGCACCATCTGCACGGAAAGGCAGGTGTCCAGCACGTCTGACGAGGTCATGCCCTGATGAATGAAACGGGCCTCAGGACCGACATACTCGGCCACCGAGGTCAGGAAGGCGATCACGTCATGCTTGACTTCAGCCTCAATGGCATCAATCCGCTCAATGTCAAAGTTACCCTTCTCGCGGATAACAGGAACAACTTCTTTAGGGATGACGCCAAGCTGGGCCTGGGCCTCGCAGGCCAGGGTTTCAATCTCAAGCCAGATGCGGAAACGGTTTTCCGGTTCCCATATCTGGGCCATTTCTTTGCGTGTGTAGCGTGGAATCATTACAAAAGCTCCTCTGTTATGTGGTGTGCGTTAAAGTTTCAGTACCGGTCCGGCCTGATGCTGCTCCCCGATTACAATCCGTGGGGCACAGCAGTTTTGATCCCGCAAAAATGCTGATGTGGTTTCCACAACCTTGTCCGGGTGGTTGTTCACCTCAGAGAGGTGCGCCATCACCAGTGCTTCAAGGCCTTCATGTGCCAGATCGTGCAAAAGCTCCAGTGATTCCTGATTGGACAGGTGGCCATGGCGTGATTTAATCCGTTGTTTCAGGTTCCATGGGTACGGACCGTTTAACAACATTTCCGGGTCATGGTTCGATTCCAGGTTTAAGGCCCGGCAGCCCTTCAGCTTCTCCCGCACAAGGCGGGTGACAATCCCCAGATCAGTGGCAGAGCCAGCCCGGCCTTCGCTGGATTCAAGCAGAAACCCGACCGGATCACAACAATCATGGGAAATGGGAAACGGATCAATCATGATGTCGCGAAAAGTAAAAGAGTAGCCGGTTTCAAACTCCACCAACGGTGTCTTTTGCAGATACCGATCAGCTGCCTGGCGGGTAGCGTAGCTGATCAGAACCGGCACCTTGTAGCGTCGTGCAAAGGAACCGGCACTACGAATATGATCAATATGTTCATGGGTAACCAGTACCCCATGGATGGATTCAGGCTCCAGTGCCGAGTCTGTCAAACGGGCCGTGATCTCTTTCAGCGACAAACCTGCATCTATCAACAGACGGACACCGCCTGTCTCAATGAAGAGGCAATTCCCTTTGCTGCCGCTGGCCAGTGAACAGATTTTCATCCGAAGATATATACAGGATTATCACTGTCTGTGGCAAGGCAGACGTGAAACTTGCCGGAATAGTTGGCTATCCAAGTTGCTTACGTTTAAGGCAACGCTTAGAGACTTAACTTTTTGAACGACAGCGGTGAAATTTAAATATTTGACCATATACAAAAAAATGAATCAACGAGAGTCGATTCTGGGGGGCTGGGGCACGCTTTGTTTTGTATCTAGATGAAATTAAACACATATTTTGGGTTGAAGTCGTTCGTGATGCGGTTTAGGTCTAGCTCTAATGTTGGAAAAAGGATAAATTTAGCTCCAACTAATTAGTTTTATTGCATTGATTAGTTGCATAATCTGTTTTTTATGGTAGTTGTTTTTAGCATTGGTTTGATTCTGGTTGAGATCATGATCGGTTCTTTTGTTTTGTAACGGTTTGAAGCCGCTCAGTTTTTAAGAGTACTTGATCTGAATAACAGATATTGGATTTCTTAATGTTCTATGTTGCCGTTCGGATATTGCTGTACGATAAAGCCCGCTCACTGATTACTCTGGTTGGGGTTATCTTTGCGGTGGGTCTTATTTTTAATCAACTCGGTATTTTTCTTGGGCTGATGGAAACGTCATCGGTAATTATTGATAATACGCCGGGCGATATCTGGATTACCTCGAAAAATAGTAAAAACTTCGATTTTGCACAGCCATTTCCAGAGTATACCCGCAATTTGGTTCTTGGTGACAACGGGGTGCAGTGGGCAGAAAAACTGATTGTCGCCTGGGGGATTATTAATCAGAAAGAAGGCGGAACTGAACAGCTGGAAATTGTCGGTTTTAATGTGGATACAGGTGTTGGTGGCCCCTGGGAGATGAAAGAAGGCAGTACCGACCTGCTGCGAAACGGTAATTTTGCCATCATTGATGAATCGGCCATGGGAAGGCTGGGTAATATCAGCGTTGGAGAGTATCGAGATGTTTTTTCACGTAGATTGCAGATTGTGGGCATCTGCAAGGGAGTGAAGTCCTTTACCACTGCACCTGTCATGTATATGTCATTTCCGCTGGCTCAAAAGTTGGTGAACTATTTGCCGTCTGAAAGCACAGTATTTATTATTGTCAAGGTTGCCCCCGGCGTACCTGTACAGGGGGTTGCCAAGCGTCTCAGGACTCTGCTTAAGGGGAATGATGTGTATACTAAAAGTGAGTTTAGCTTCAAGACTCGCTACTATTGGGCTGTTGAAACTGGTGTTGGGTTTTCATTTTTACTGACTATTATCATTAGTTTTCTTGTTGGTATTCTGATTGTCGGACAGACCATATATAATTCAACAATGGAACATATTAAGGAGTTTGGTACCTTAAAGGCAATGGGTGCAGATAATAGTGATATTTATAAGATAATTATTTCACAGGCCATGATTAATGCGTTGATTGGGTATGTCGCAAGCCTGATAATTACCTTTTTAACAGCTGGTTTGTATGATGCCATTGGCATGGTGCTGTCGGTAAGCTGGTGGGTCAATCTACTTGTTCTGCTGCTTACGGTATGTATGTGTATTATTGCAGCATTTATCTCTATCCGCAGAATTAAGAAAATTGATCCTGCTATTCTTTTCAGGGGATAACCGTGACTGAAGCTCTGGTTACTCGTGAATTGTGTAAGGTGTATCAGGAAGGTTCCATTCAGGTGACTGCGGTGCAGCCTTGTTCCATTACACTTTGTGCCGGAGAAGTCATAGGTCTGTTTGGTCCTTCAGGAAGTGGGAAGACAACGTTGTTGTCAATTCTTGGGTGTATCCTGCGTCCAACATCAGGAGAGTTGTCAGTGTTTGGTCAGACAGTGAGTCACCTTGATGAAAATCAACTGCCTGAAATTCGTAGAAAGTACATATCTTTTATTTTTCAAGCATTTAATCTGTTTCCGGCTTTAACTGCATTTGAAAACATCCTGCTTGGTTTGCGGATTAAGGGGGTTGTCGGGTCGGAAGCAGAGGATCGGACCGCCAAGATGTTACAAGAGGTGGGGCTGGGGCATCGCATGCACTTTCTCCCACGGGATATGAGCGGTGGGCAAAAACAACGTGTTGCCGTTGCCCGTGCTCTGGCCGCAGACTGTCCTATCATACTTGCTGATGAACCTACCGGGAATCTTGATATCAGTAACGGCAGAAAGGTAATGGAGTTGCTGAAGGAGCTTGCTTCAGAAAAGCAGTGTTGTGTTGTCGTGGCTACTCACGATAACAGGATTGAAGATATCTTTGACCGGATTGTCTATATGGAAGATGGGTTCATACGTCGTATAAAACGGAGTGATACCTAATGCGCGACAAGCGATTATTTGCAGTGGTCATTGTTATAGCGGGAGTGGCTCTGCTTCTGGCAGTTCTGGGGCCGTTGGCACTTAACAAAGACAAGGGGAGGCAGGAGCATGGACCCGCAGTGGTGACATCGCGTACGCCTACAGCCAAGGGTGTGGTTGAAAGTAGCGAGGAAGCAGTCATAAGCAGTCAGATTCAGGGCGTCGTAAGCCAGGTTTTTGTGGCTGCCGGTGATACTGTGACAAAAGGTCAGCTTTTACTTGAGTTTGATATGGCAAAGATCAGGGCACAACTTCAGCAGTCAAACGCTTCAATAGCTGCTGCAAAGGCACGTCTTGCAGAGGCTCAGACAGGTTTTCGTGGAGAAGATGTCACTATGGCCGAGCAAAAACGGCAGCGTGCAGATGCAATTTACCGTCAGGCGCGTGATGAATATGACCGTCTGCAGCGCTTGTTAGCAAAAGACGCCGTAACAGCGCTTGAGGTTAACAGGGCTCGCGAGCAACTTGAGGTTGCAGAAGCCCAATTGCATGAAGCAGATGCAAACAGGACAAAATTCAGGTCCGGCCAACGCTCGGAAGAGGTCGGTCATGCCAGAGCAAGCTATGAGCGGGCGGTGGCAGACAGGGCTTATGTTGAGAGTGTTATGAAGGACTATGTTATACATGCACCAATAGCTGGTGTCGTTGCAGAACGGCATCGTGTCAGAGGAGAAAGCACGGATATTGCAACTCCACTCTTTAAATTGGTGAATCCTGCACTTACAAGGATTCGGGCAGAACTTGAAGAAACAGAGGTGGGCAAGGTTCGTGTCGGGCAGAAGGCGGAAGTTATTGCCGATGCGTATCCAGGTAAAAATTTTCCTGGTGTTGTTACCAGGGTGTTTCCGGTTGTACAGAAAAAGACCCAGAAAAGTTTTGATCCTATGGCCTCCTTTGATATCAATACTCAGGAGATACATGTCCAGCTTCAGGATAGCTCGCCATTCAAAAACGGTATGACGGTCACGGTACGCTTCAAATGAAAGTAAGGGCTTTAGCCACTGTTCTCGGGTTTTGTCTCATGTTGTTCTGTCAGGATGGCCGGGCTACAGAACTCACCCTTGAACAGTGTTTACAGCGTGCGATTAAACACAATAGCATGCTTAAGGCCTATGAAATGGCAACAGACGCTGCATTAAACTACAAGGATAGTCAGCGGGCATCTTTCTTCCCAAGTCTGAAACTGCGCGCACAGTACTCACTCTCGGATCAGCCTGACAGGATTTCAATCCCTCGAGACAGTTTTGGTTCAGGACTTCCCTTGCAAGATACAAATATTACCAATACCCATCGGGATGCTTACCAAATGGGTGTGTATCTCAATCAACCGATATTTACCGGCGGCAATTTGTGGCACACCTACGTACGTTCAGGCTACCAGCACCGTGCTGCAGAAAACGAGGCTCGCTACCACAAAGAACAGCTGACTGAGCAGGTGAAGAGGGTTTTTGCTGAACTGCTTGCTGCTAATGTTCGTGTGATTTCATTGGGCAAAAGCCTGGAGGCACGTAAGAATCAGAGTCGTATAGTCAAAGACAGGCTGCTTGAGGGATATGCAAGCAGGGAAGAACAGCTGCTGACCGGAGCATCGCTTTCTGCTACTGAGGCAAAGTTTGTGCAGGCAAGTAATCATGTTGATGCTCTTCAATTGCGGTTATACCAGCTGATTGGTGCTCAACCAGATGAGCGGTTTGATCTGGCCGGTAAGCTGAAGAAGCTGCGTGTTGATCTGCCCCTTGATGATTTTGTGCGGCAGGCGGATTTTTTGGCAAGGCCTGATTTACAAGCACTCAGGTATCGTGTTAAGCAGCGCGAGGAAGAAGTTGGCGTAGCTCGTAGCGGTTTTTTTCCCACGGTTGCTCTGCAGGCAGGATATACCCGACAGAGTGAAACCAGTGTTGTTCGTCCTGAAGTTTGGTCAATAACTCTTAATGCAGAGTGGAGTCTGTTTGACTGGGGTAAAACCGTTGCAGATGTCCGCCGCTCGAATGCTTTAAGTCGTCAGGAGGCATACAGCCTTGACGAATCCATGAAGACCGCCCGTAATGAGGTGGTACTGCTTTGGCGCCAATCCCGTGCAGAGTTGGGAACCTTGCTTGAGACAGAGGCACAACTTAAGTCTGCAGAGCATATCGCTGAAAAGACATTGAACCGTTTTCTGGAGGGTAAGGCTCGGCGGGCGGATGTACTTGATGCTGAGGCAGCACTCTGGATGGCTATGGGAGAGTATCATGTGGCTGCTGCCGGGGTATACGGTACCATGGCAAGCCTTGAGAGAGCGACAACTGTTTCAATGGTGCGATGGGTGGTTGATGAACCGCTGTACCAGCCTGATTTTGATGGATTTTCCCAGCGGATGGCAAAGGCGTTTAATCCCGTTGCCGCTGGCCGTACTACTGAACCAGTGGCTATATCTCCATCATTGGCAGAAATTGAGGTATTACGGAAAACAAAGGGCACTACTGTTGCTGTACCGGTTGTTCACCACCAGGTGTCTGTCAGTCCTACAAAGGCAGGTAGTTCCCCCAAGCATCAGGGGCCGTCTGAGGCTGTCGCTGATAAAAAAACAACCGTAATGTCAAAAAAAGGATCTGATTATAGTACGCTACAGCAAGAACGTGTTGCTGGCGCTGTGATGTACCGTATTCAGCTTGGTGCTTTCAGTAAACGGGAAAATGCAGAGATGCTTTTAAAAGGTGTTACCGCAGAAACGTCACCGTTACAGCTTTCAATTGTATACGAGGACGGTTTATTCAGAGTGGTAAGTACCTGTTTTAGTAGCCGTTCAGAAGCTATCCGGTCTATTCAACCGTTGGGGATAAAAAACTATATGGTCAGGGCTGGACATGGACCATGATATCGAGCCCCAAACTACCTGCCTGTGTTGATCAATCGAATGTGACCTGACGGTCAAATGTCCTGCATGTTTACCTGAAATAATATCCTCTGCAAACTCCCCTTCAAACATACCATGTCAAGTAATGCACGTGATTCTAGTGAGTTGTCATATAAGTACAGGTCGGATAGGTAGAGCAGGCCCAGAAAAATTTGCCGGCATGGGGACCTTTGTTTACCCGCAGCTGTGCCATTGGAGCCCCGCAGGCTGGGCAGGAACGGGAGGTGTTATCTACTGCCGTCTCTTTTGCTGCAAGCAATTGCTTGCAAGACGGATAGTTTGAGCAGGCCCAGAAGAAACGACCGGCATGGGGGCCTTTGCTAACCTGACGCTTGATCATTGGAGCTGAACATTGAGGGCAGTTTTGCTCGGCCTTCATCGCTGGCTGTACTAAAAGCAGATTTGAGGTTTGAGGGGGCGGAGACGACGGTGCGCTGTGCGGGATCGGAATACTTGAAATCAACGAGACCGGGAAAGCCTCAAGAAGTTTTGTTTTTACTTCGGGCTGAGTAAACCCTGCTTTTAAGGGGAAGGTTGTTAGTGGGATGTTTGAGGAAAACAGAAGCTGTCGAAAAAAAGCACGCTGTGCAGTTTCCGCTGTTGGATGCTCTGGCATAACCACCCCGACCGGCTTCAGGCCGGGATAGGTGCAGATAAGATAGTCAACCGGGAGGGGGCATTTTTCGGTAACAGGTTCTGTCTGCTGCATTGGCAGATGAACTGTTGGCATTGACACCAGTTCATCAAGCCTGATTTTACAGAAAACCCGATACTGATCTGTTATCGCCTGTTCAAGTGCAACAAGCAGAGCACGTTCTTCAGGGGAAAGCTGATTTTGTGGCGTGTATTCAGGATCTGTCAGGGCGTGTTCCAGTGTGTCCAGCAGAGCAAGATTTTCGTAGGGGGGAGATGGTGGTGTGACAGTGTTGTCGTAGGTTGACTTGTGTGAGCTGCCAAGCATAAAATAGAATCCTATCCCTATGATGGCTATCCCGGCAAGAATAAGTAGTAGCAGTGTGTAGTTCATAGTGACGTCTCGTAGTGACTGCCTCTTAGTGGCAATTCTTCACTGGTTGAGGTGAGTAGGCTTGTGTGTAGCTTGGATTGATCCGAATGCCGTTCAACATCCAAGACAATATAGAGATGACCAATTTTAAGTATTTATTTTAGCATGCGCTGCATAAAAAGCAATTTGTATGCGGGGGTTATCCTCTTGGATGTAGTTCTTTGTGCAACTGCTTCATCCGTTCTTGAGTAACATGGGTGTAGATCTGGGTAGTGGAGAGGTCTGCATGACCCAGCATAATCTGGACACTGCGCAGATCAGCCCCGTTTGCCAGCAGATGGGTGGCAAAGGAGTGGCGCAGGGTGTGGGGAGAGATGCTAGTACGGACACCGGCCAGCAGTGCCCGTTTTTTGATGATGTTCCAGAATGCCTGACGGGTCATGGCCTCACCCAGCCGCGAGAGAAACAGCTCTTTTTGTAACAGTTCCGGGTCCTGCTTGCTTCGTACCTGTTCCAGATAGTCGGTCACCCGGTGGCAGGCGGTGGCGCCAATCGGTACCAGTCGTTCCTTGTTACCCTTTCCTATGGTCATCAGGTAACCCACTTCAAGGTTAACCTCACGCAGCTTCAGGTTCACCAGTTCCGACACCCGCAGGCCGGTGGCATAGAGCAGTTCCAGCATGGCCCGGTCGCGGATATCTTCAGCCCGGTTGCCCTGCGCTGCATTCAGGAGTTTTTCTACTTCAGCAGCAGTTAAAAAGGTCGGCAGTTTTTTCAGGGGGCGGGGGGCCTCAATGATGACTGAGGGGTTGGTGGTGGCGTAACGCTCAATCAGCAGGAAACGGTGGAACATCCTGATGGAGGACAGCAGCCTTGCCCGGCTGCGGGGGGCCAGGCCCCGTTCCCGCTCTTTGCCAAGAAATTCTGCTATGTCGGCTGATTGGATGCTGTCCGGGGTATCGCGCTTGAGTCGCTCCAGATAGTCAAGATAGCGCCCCAGATCAGCTGCATAGGCACTGCAGGTGTTGCCTGACAGCCCTTTTTCCACGGTCAGCCAGGCTAGAAACAGGTCAAGAAAGCGGTTCATTGCCAGTCGTCAATGGCCCAGGCAAGGGTGGTGCGGACCTCTTCCAGCTTTTCTTCAGAGACAATCTTGTGACCGAAGATATCCCGTACATAGAAGACGTCTGCAACCTGATCAACCTTGGTGGAGATCTTTGAAACGCCAATATAGAGCCCCAACTGATTGATGGTACTGGTAATCAGGTAGAGCAGCCCCACCTTGTCATGGGCGTAGATGTCAATGACGGTGTAGTCGTCTGAGACTTCGTTGTCGATCTCGATCCGGGTGGGGAAGTGGCGGGCTGATTTGGCCTGCAGCAGGGTGGGGCGCTGGCGCTTATGCACCAGATCAGAGACCTGTACCGTACCATGCAGTACCTCAGCCATATCTGTTTCCACCTTCTGCCAGCGGGTTTGATCAGTAATCACAAATCCCTGGGCAGAGTTGACCTGCAGGATATCCAGGATCTTGCCGTTTTTGCCGGTAAAGATCTGGGCACCCAGAATGTTGATGCCGTTGGCTGCCATGACGCCGGTTATCTTGGAAAACAGGCCATAGGTGTCAAAGGTGCAGATGGTAAAGCTGGAAAAACCGCTTTCCTGTTCATGCTGTACCTGCATGACCAAGTCTTTGTCGTTCAGCTGTACCAGCAGATGCAGATGATCGGCAATGGTCTGCAGTGGCGCAGATAGCAGGTAGCGGGTAGGCAGGGCGCGTAACTCTTCCCGGGCAGTAGTGGCAGGGATATCGTATTCAACCATTTCCCGCACCTTGCGCCGGACGCTGCGGACCCGTTCAGTACCGGCTTCAAGCCTGAAATCACCCCGTTCAAGGATGTTGAACGCTTTTTCGTACAGCTCGTTGAAGAGAGAAGCCTTCCAGTTGGTCCAGACATCAGATCCAACCGCCCGCACATCGGCTATGGTCAGCAAAAACAGCATTTTCAGGTTTTCGCTGGTGACCATCTGACGGGCAAACTGCATGATCATCCGTTCGTCAGCCAGGTCTCGACGTTGGGAGATATGGGCAAAGATCAGGTGGCTGCGTACCAGAAACTCCAGCCGTTCGCTATCCTCTTTGGAAAGTCCCATCCGGCGGGCAATGGTGGGGATCATGTCGGCCCCCTTGTCGGCGTGGCCGCCGCCTTCCCCCTTGCCGATATCGTGGAACAGGATCGACAGGATCAGCAGTTCTCGTTTGCCGATCTGGCGGGCTATCTCGCAGGGGAGTGCAAGCTCCTTTTTCAGCTCACCATTCAGGATTTTTTCCATCTGCTCTACGGCAAAGAGAGTATGAATATCCACGGTGTAGATGTGATACAGATCGTGCTGTACCTTACAGTAGATATGCTCAAACTCGGGGATGTATTCATTCAAAAATTCCAGGTGGTGCATCTGACGCAGGGTATCGGCCATCCCTTTTTCACTGCGCAGGATATTCATGAAGGCCTGGTTAACTTCACGGTTGCGACGGAATTTATCGTTTACCAGATGCAATGAACGCCTGATCAACCATTTGACACGAATATTAAGGGTTGCTCCATGTTTCTGGGCCAGCTCAAAGATCTGCATCAGTACAGCCGGGTTTTTATCAACGACTGATTCATCCGGTATGATCAGCTCGCCCTTCAGGACAAAGCAACCATGCCCCACCGGGCGGCGCACAAAGTAGCCCAGTATCTTTGCTGCACCTTCATCTCGCCAGATACAACGAGAGCTAAGGGTGGAGGAAAAATGTTCAACTCTGGCTGCATGGCGGTAGTAATCCCGCATAAAATCTTCCACGGCCAGCACCTTGCCGCGGTCAACATAGCCAAGAAAGCTTGCCAGGTGGACCTGCAGGTCAAAGTTCATCTGGTCTGATTTGCGGCGGGTGTGAAAGTGCAGTTCATTACGCATCCGCCAGAGATGATCAAGGGCAGAGTGGTAGACCTCCATTTCAGCTTCAGAGAGGATTCCCTTTATTACCAGCTCTTTGGGGTCTTCAAATTTGTATTTGACCTGGGCCACCCAGAGGGCGGTCTGCAGGTCGCGTAATCCGCCTTCTCCCTCTTTGATGTTGGGCTCCAGCAGGTAGATGGTGGCACCGTACTTATCCCGCCGCCGCCGCATTTCTGAGATCTTTTCTTTGATGAATTTGTCGCTGGCCTTGGGCAGGATCTGGGAATAGACGGTTTTGTGCAAGGTGGCATAGAGCGGCTGATGGCCTGCCAGAAAACGGCAATCGATCAGGGCAGTCTTGATGGTGGTGTCCTGGGCTGCCATTTCAACACAATCAGCCGGGGTGCGCACCGAATATCCCACATCCAACCGCAGATCCCACAGGAAGTAGAGCAGTTTCTGGGCAAAGGCCTCTACCGCCTCCACCGGTACGCTGCCGTCATGCAGGAACATGATATCCACATCAGAATAGGGGTTAAGCTCGCCACGGCCATAGCCACCCACCGCAGCCAGGGTCAGGTGTCCGGTCAGTCGTTTGCTGTCAGCACCCATCAGGCCGAGAATGCCGTTGAATAAGGTTGAGACCATGGCATCCATAACCGCAGAAAGCTGGTGAACTACCTCGGTTCCACTGGCTCCGGCAGCATGGCGCTGGCGAATTTCTTCGTGGGAAACGGTTATGAACTGTTTGCAGGCCTCAAGTATCTCTGGGCGTTGTTCCTCAAAACTGCGCTTGTCTCCGGCAGGAAAGATGGCAGCAGCTGAAATCGGGTGCACAGGCATGTGGGTGTTCCTTTTTTGCGGGCGTAACCGGAATTACAACCACCCTTTACGCTTAAAGATGTAGAGCGGTAATACGGCAGAGATAACGATCATACAAAGCGCCAGTGGATAACCAAAAGGAAGGTCAAGTTCCGGCAGATGCCTGAAGTTCATGCCGTAGATGCTGGCTATCAGGGTAGGTGGAAGAAAAATTACCGACATCACGGTGAAGATTTTAATCACCTTGTTCTGCTCAATACTTAGAAAGTTAAGGAACAGGTTCTGCAGATAATCAAGACGTTCAAAGTTGAAGTTAGCCGTAGTGATCAAAGAGTTGACATCCTTGATCATAATGCTGAAATCACTTTTCAGGGTGCTGGGCATCTTGCCGCTTTTCAGCAGCGAGGACAGTACGCGCTGTTTGTCAGTCAGGTTTTCACGGATGGTGATGTTGGTGGCCTCGAAATCCGCCATATAGGAAAGAAACTTTTTCGTATCATCAAAGTTACTGGGGTTAAGCCGCGCAATACTGGCTATTTCACGGGAGACCGCCTCCAGGGTATCGGCATCATCTTCAATTCGCATCTCCAGGATACCACCCATTACCCGGGCACCATCGGTATAATGGCTGGGGTTAAGCAGCAGTTTGCGATTGAAATCACCAAAAACCGGCAGTTCAATAAAACGGATGGTAATGACGAAGTTGTCTTTCAGGGTGAAGGAAACGGACTCGTTGCTGGCAGTAGTCCCCTGTTTTACCAGAAAATAGGTGTTGATCGTGATTCCAAATTCATCTTCCCAATAGCGGGCCGAAAACTCAATTTCCTCAGTCTCCTGGCGGGTTGGCAGGTCAAGTCCCAGCTTCTTGTCAAGCTCACTTACCTCGGTCATGCTTGGGGAAAGCATATCCACCCAGATCAGCTGTTTTGATTCTATCAGATCAATTTCGTCACCACTGATCAGGTGGCTTGAAATGACACCATTTGCATTATAGTAAACCTTGATCATGGCGAAAACCTCCTGAATAAACTCTGTTACAGGCTAAATGCCAAGTGTTTTTGTATAGTCTCCACATCAACGCTTGTCAACTGAAGAGGGAGGGTATAAGGCAACATTTGTGCAACGTTTCCGGCATTCCCTTTTTCTCTGTGGTCTGCTACAGTCTAGCAATCATGTCTGAGAAACTTATCTGTGCAAACAAACGGGCCTTCCACGAATACCATATTGAAGAGCGGCTGGAGGCCGGAATCGTTCTGGTAGGGACTGAGGTCAAGTCGCTGCGTTCCGGCACCGCAAACCTGGTTGATGCCTTTGTGCTGGTGCGTAATGGTGAGGCCTTTCTGCATAACCTGCATATCGCCCCCTACAACTTTGGTAACCGCCAGAATCATGACCCGGAACGGAACCGGAAGCTGTTGCTGCATGCAAAAGAGATTGGTAAGCTGCACGATAGAATCCGTCAGGATGGCTGTACCGCAGTGCCACTCAGGCTGTATTTCAAAGACGGCAAGGTCAAGGTTGAGGTGGGGATTGCCAAAGGTAAGAAGATGCATGACAAACGTGAAGATATGAAAATGAAGGATCTGAAGCGGGAACATGCAAAAGATTTCAAAATTAAGGCCAGATAGCGTATAGTATTATGTATGTTCTTTTACAAATTGGGGGCGTAAAGGTTTCGACGGGGGAATGAACTCCTGGGTTGCACCGGGTCGGGGCAGGTGGCCGACCTTAATAAACCTGCACGGCATTAATTGCCGACAATTATAACACTCCTGTTGCACTAGCTGCTTAACAGGCGGTCCCGACTGAGATGTCGGTGGTAGGAAGGGACCGTCATTTACTACCGAATTGGATTGCGTAAGCCCGATACGTCGTCTGAAATCCAGGGACCGCTGACCTGCTGTCTTGTCTGCTGTACAGCATGTCGGTTAAATTGATCAACAGACTAACGGTGTAGTAGCTCATGATGTAGGTCTTTCGGACGTGGGTTCGACTCCCACCGCCTCCACCAATTAATAGACCGGTAATGTCCGGTTAAATGCAAAAGCCCTTGAGAAATCAAGGGCTTTTATTTTTATGTTGTCCGATTTAATCCAGTGCGGTATGATTGAATCCATCGAATTGGGTGGTATGTTTGGGGGTATGTGTAGGTATTATTTGTTTTTCAGGGGTATGCTGCGGGGGTATATTGTGGCTCTGACTGATATGCAGGTGAAAACGGCAAAGCCAAAGGACAAGGACTATAAGTTGACGGATGGCAACGGTCTGTATTTGCTGGTTGTTACCACTGGTGGTAAGCGCTGGCGTTTCAAATATCGCTTTGGCGGTAAGGAAAAACTGCTGGCTCTTGGCACATATCCTGATGTTTCGTTGTTGGAAGCAAGAAACAAGCTTAGAGAAGCTCGCAATTTACTAGCTCATGATACTGACCCAGGTGAAACACGCAAGGCTCGCAAGCTGGATCAAAAAGAACGACAAGAGGTGTCTGTAAACAGCTTTGAGGTTGTTGCCCGCGAATGGCACGACAAGTTTTCTGGCCAGTGGTCGCCAGGTCACGCGGCAACGATCATGGATAGGTTAACCCGTGATGTGTTCCCCTGGCTTGGCAGCAAGCCGGTGTCAGAAGTTCGACCTCTTGACCTTCTGGCGGTTCTTCGCCGGGTAGAGGGTAGGGGAGCACTCGAAACAGCCCACAGGATCAGGACCATTTGTGGGCAGGTTCTGCGGTATGCTACTGCCACCGGACGGGCCGAAAGGGATTTTGCTGCGGACCTTCGGGGGGCTTTGCCACCAGTTCGTGAAAAGCATCATGCAGCCCTGACGGACCCAAAAGAAGTTGCAGAATTGTTGCGAGCTATTGAAGGGTTTCGTGGCACGTTTCATGTAAAGTGTGCATTGAAGTTGGCCCCGATGCTGTTTGTTCGCCCTGGTGAGCTTCGGCAGATGGAGTGGTCTGAGCTTGACCTTGACGATGCTCAGTGGAATATCCCAGCCGAAAAAATGAAGATGAAAATAGCCCACATTGTGCCCCTGTCTAAACAGGCTGTTGCCATTTTACAAGAATTAAAGCCACTTACTGGATATGGTCGCTATGTTTTCCCCTGCCATCGATCTCCGCTGCGACCTATGACAAACAATGCTGTCAATGCTGCACTCCGGCGCATGGGATATACTACCGATGAAATGACAGGTCATGGCTTTAGGGCAATGGCACGGACGATCCTTGATGAAGTATTACAGGTTCGACCTGATTATATTGAACATCAACTTGCACATTCTGTGAAAGATCCTAATGGTAGGGCTTACAATAGGACTGCTCATCTTGCTGAACGCAGAAAGATGATGCAGTTATGGGCTGATTATTTGGACGGCTTGAAGGTAGGGGCGAAAGTAATACCACTAAAGCGGACGGGATAGGCTTACACATGGGGAATGTGAAAACGAGACCAATAGGTTGTTCCATTCTTGTTTTGTTAAGATAATCGGACGCATCATTGCTTGCGGTCTGACTTCACGAGGGTTTTTTAGCCAACGTTTCAGACTATCTTTATTCCAGGGCTTATCTCCTCCAAAACTGGACGGATAAAACTTGGTCAGCAGCCCTGACAGGTTTGGCCCTGCTGTGCCGTTACCCAGTCCACCTTCCCGTTTTGATAGCAGCTTGTGACACCCGCCACATTTTACAGAAAAAGTATCTTTCTGGCTTTTGCTCTGCTCGCTGAAATGCACTACCTGTGGAGGCTCTTTGGGCGCCTTGCCTGCCTTGAGCCCTCCTGCCAGAATGGCTGTGATCAAATGATCAAGGTCCTGTGCTGAAAAGTGGAAATCAGGCATGTAGAGAGCCGGTTCAATCAGTGCCTTATGAATCAGCTCCGGCCTGGTTGTCCAGAGCAGGCTGTCCAGGTTTGATGCCAAACGGTTGCCGGTGCCTGCCAAGGTATGACAACGTCGGCAGGCGGTCTGATCAGCCAGTTTTTTTCCGGCCACAAGGCTTGCTGATCGGGGATTGGTAAAGCTGGTTTGCTGGCCTTTAATCAGGTTGCCATGGGCCAGTTCTTTCCGGTTGGTCTGCTGATTGCCAAGGTGACAGTAGCTACAACTACCCTGTGCAACGTAATGTGCAGGATGGCAGTCCAGGCAGTGGTTACGGGGAGCAGCGTCTGAGGAACAAACGCTGAACAGCAGGCATACTACTGTCAGAACGGAAGCACGAAGGCCCAATTTTCCCCCCTGAAGAACAGCCCGATTAACGTCAGAACCAGTATCCCCAAAAACAAAACCACTGCTATCACCGCTATTCTGCGATGCCTGGCGCCAAACCAGACTGCACTGTCCGGTGCCCTGCCAATCAGCCAGGGTAGGGCGGTAAAGAACAGGCCAGCCAGCAGCACCGGATAGATCAGCCAGACCCGGTAGCTGACCAGCTCCTGAATCCAGAGCAGGAACCAGGCCGATTTAACCGGGTTGGGCACGACTGCCAGTCTGGCTGGTTCCTGGAGTGGAGCAGGAATAACGATTGCCAGCATCAGAAGAATGGCAGTGCAGAGCCAGAAAGTCCTTTGAATCAATCGGAAAAAGTGTGGTGAACTCTTGATATAGTTTTTCATAGGTAGGGCAGCAGCCCCTTCTGCTTACGGACAAGGTAAAAATGCAGCAGGCAGAGCATGATGGTAAAGGTCGGTAGCACGACAACATGCAGCACATAGAAGCGGATCAGGGATAATGGCCCGCCAACCTGATCGGGCACAAGGATAGAGGTGAAAAACGTACCACCTGGTACGACTTCCAGCAGGGTCATGCCGGTCTGGGTGGCCCACAGTGCCAGTTGATCCATCGGCAGCAGGTAACCGGTGTACGCCTCAAAGACAGCCAGCCCCAGCAGGCAGACACCGATCAGCCAGTTGCGTTGCCGGGGCGGCGCAAAGGCGCCGGTCAGCACCACCCGCAGGGTATGCAGCATGATCAGGATCAGAAAGGCATGGGATGTTAGCCGATGCAGGCTGCGCAGGTATCTGCCGCCGTAGACCGATGCTTCCAGAAAGATGATTGACTGATAGGCCTCGCTATCGCCAGGGCGGTAGTAGAATAGCAACAGCAGGCCGGACAGGGACAGCAGCAGCAGGCAGGTGAACGCCAGGCCGCCCAGGCAGAGGGTGTAGCTGATCCGCAGGTTCTGTTGGAGCACTACCCTGGGAAAGAGATGTTTGAGAAACTCTTTAAACACTGTCCTGCCTCCGCTTAACCCCGTACAACCAGCTCAGATGCTACTTGTTCAACCTCCAGCCTCGCAAGGGAGCGCTGGGCAGGGCCGGTCAATACGGCGCCCTGCCGGTCAAAACGGCTGCCGTGGCAGGGGCAGATCATCCCTTCCGGTGTGACCGATACCGTGCAGCCCAAATGGGTGCAGATCAGGCTCAGGGCGATGATGGTCTCCCCTTCCCGCATAACCGCAATCCGTTCCTGACGAAACACCAGGGCTCCAGCTGAGGTTAGATCAGCAACCTTCAGCCGTAGCAGCGTTGGCTTCTTGATCGATTTTGGCGTCAGGAAACGCCATAATCCAGCCATCACCAGCGGTAAAGCGATCAGCGTACCGATGAACCGGCGTCTGGTTTGATAAATCGTTTCCATTTTTCCACGTAGGCCCGTTTGTAGGTATCTGTTTTGGCGGCCATCCGCCGATAACGCGCTTCTTCCATAAAGCTGCCGTTTACCATCCGTTGTCCGGTTTGATCCCAGAATGACCAAAGTCCCATGCCATCTTTTTGCAGATCATAAATCCGATCCTGCGGCCGTTCCAGCAGAAAACGGCGTGGATTGTCATGGCAGCCATCACACATGGTCGTGCCGCGTTGAATGGTATGGGGGGAGAAGGCTCGCCATTCTGCGGCCAGCAACCGGTTTTCCTGCCCCATCGCCGTGCCCTTTGAAAACCGGCTGTAATAGGCAATAAACTGGGGTCGAATCGGCGCTATGTTGCCACGGCTGTTTATTCCCAGCGGTGGCAGATCCTGCCTTTTCAGGTAAACACTTTTGGTATAGCCGTTCTCCGTATAGGTTAATGCCTGATACGGATCATCAACCGTCCCTGATGTAAACTGAAGGTAAAAGGTGCCGTATTCCTGTGGAGCCCAGGCAGCGTGACAGGCAGCGCATTCAAGTCTTTCCAGGTGTGCAGCTATCCGGTGTTCAAGCACCTTTGGGCTGGGGCGGTGGCAATCTCTGCATGACTTGGCAGCTATCTTGCCTGCAATCAGGCTCTGCATGGTGTGACAGGCGTTGCAGGTCATCCCTTTTTGTTGATGCACGTCCGGTAGCATCTTCAGGAAGGTCTCGCCCTGCAGGCGTTCTCCCCGCTGGTAACGCTCATGTTCTTCCCGTGGTGCCCTGCCAAAATAATCCCAACCAACATAGTAGCCTTTATGGCATTTAGAGCAGGCATCTGCCTTGGGGCGGCTGATGGCGTGTCCCTTGCCGTGGCAATCGGTGCAGCCCTGCAGATGGCAACTGGAGCAGTTTTTCTGTTCAAACTGTCGATCTGCCCGGCCATAGCTGCGGGCAATGAACCCCTTTTCCTTGCTGCGGGTTGCCATGGCATGCTGATACATCCGCTGGTAGCCTTGATGACACTGTACACAGCCGGCTGAACCGATAGTCCGATCAGCCGGATCAGCCAGAACGCGGCTGCTGCTCTGGTGGCAGCCGTTGCAGGCCACTTTGCGGTGTGTGCTTTTTACCTGTACCCCGGCAGCATGACAGAACCGGCACTGGTCGGCTGCAACTGCCTGCAGGCTGCTAACGAGGAGCCAGCAGGCGGCGATGAACGGTATCGTCCAGGTCACGGTAGTTGATCCTTTTCTGGTAGATCGGGTCTTTTCCTGAAGGGTGGCAGACCAGACAAAGATTGACTGACAGGGAGCGCCGCACTTCCTGATGATTAAGCGGTCGGGAGTTTTCACGGGTTATGGCTGAATAGGCCTTAACGGTTCCCTTGTCCATGCTCAGATAGCCGTCCAGCGGTTTGTTGTCTGAAAGCTCACAGATCAGGGTGCCTTTGATACTGCGGCCCTCCACAATATGCTGGCCAAACCCCAGAAAAGCCGGATTGGCATGGCACTGGGCACATCCCACGGCCTGCCTGCCGATGTTATGGCCATGAAACGGTGCAAAGCGCAACTGCTGTTTACCTTTGTAGGTGCTGATGCTGCTTTGCTGTGAAACCGTACCATCGGCCTCAACTACGGTCACAAAGGTCTGACAACCGGGGGTGACCGGTGAGATCCGGCCCTTCTGGTTCAGGGCCAACGGAAACGGGTAGAGGGTACGGTAGTCCTCGGTTTCCGTAAACTGTCCCTGGGTCTCTTTCCCCTTGATGTAGTCCATCTGGATACCTTCGCGGTCATACTGGGTATGGCAACCGTAACACTGCACCACCGTCCGTGAGTGACAGGCGGTACAGGTGAGACGGCCATGGCCGACCAGTGTATGTTCAGGTGTGTCGGTGATGATTTTGGAGCGCAGCAGCCTGCCGGTATGTTTAACCTGCACGATCACGTTGCCATCAGCATGAAACACGTTTGAATAGGGGCGTCCCTTGGAGGTCAGGATCATCTGCATGCCGGGCCGCATCTGCAGTGGATAGGAACGGGATTCCCGCACCGGCTCTTCGTTCTCCCGGAGAATGGTCCGATAGAGCGGTGGTCTGGTGGCAGAGCCGTGGCAGTCTTCACAGGCAGACTCCACCTGATGATACAGGTTGCGGTACAGGTAACCATCCCCCATCACATCCCGTGAGGTGTGGCAGTCAATGCAGTCCATGCCTGCTGTGGCATGGATGTCGGGCTGGATATGGCTGGCAGTACGATTACCGCTGAACGGCACCGGACCGGGCAGGCCGTTACGGGTTGGCACCAGACCGTTGTTGCCGTCATATAGTCCCAGATACGAGAGCGCGATTCTGCCACTGCGATTGTGGCAGGTAATGCAGGCATTGGCTGATGGCAGCGCTGCAAGTTGATGTCGATCAGCATGGGGCGCCTTGCCGCGGATAGCCGGGTCACTACCGGTATAGGTTGACTTGCTGTTGTAACTGAAGTGGCAGGCAGCGCAGCCTGAACCATGGGGGGTGATCGTAAGCCCAGCGGTATCTGCCCCCAGATGGCAAAATACGCAGAATTTTCGGAACAGTTCGCCGGAGAGGTCATCCAGTTCTGCTACCCCCTGCATGGACAGGGGCTTGCCGTCGGCACCGTAACCGGATAACGACCTGGTTGCATAGATACCTTGGTCGCCACTGTCCCAGGTCAAGCGGGTGTTGCGGATCAGGCCGGCATTGGTGTTCATCAGGCTGCTTTGAACCCGTTCAAGCTGCCACTGGTGGCAACCGCCGCAGCTTTGTTTCCAGGCGGAAGGTGAGGCCGGGTTACGACCGCCACGCATGCCTGCATGGGCGTTCTTTTTGTCCCGGCTTTTACCGTCACCACCGTGGCAGGAAACGCAACCACTGTGGGAGGCAGAGATATGTTCTAGCCCCTTGTGACAGGAGAGGCAGCCGGGATCAGGAGCAGGTGTGCTGCAACCTGTCAGCAACCAGATTAATAGACTGAAAGCCAGTGTATGTATGCTAGGGACGGCCACAGATATCCTTGCATAGAGAAACTGATGCGGGCCTGACAATTACGTCAGGCCCGCATTATACTGAAGAATCGTTAAAAGGTCACCGTCTGATCTGTGCCAACCAGTGACTGGTTACTTTTTTGGTTCTTCCTTCTTTTCCGGTTTAGGGGCATCCCACAACCAGATCTGGCCTGCCAGCGGCAGAGCGACCATATTTGCCCACTCTACCCAGCCGCCTTCATATACTTTTACATTCTTGTAGCCGAGCATATATTTAAGAATTACATAGGTATGGGCAGATCGATCACCACTATGGCAGTAGGTATAGATAATACGCTCACTGTTGACGTCTTTGGCCTCATACAGCTTCTTGATGTCGTCTATTGATTTGAACAACTGGCTGTCTTTTTCGTTGGCATCAGAACTGGTTACCAGTACCGCTTTAGGCAGATAACCGCCACGGATGGCACGGATATTTTTAGCCTTGAACTCGCCCTCTGTACGGGAGTCCAGTAGCAGCACCTCAGGCTTTATCCCCTGCACGGCATCACGGTAGATGTCGCTCCAGGTGACGGTCAGGTTTGATTTGACCTTGGTTATTTTATACTTGCTTGGCTTGATCTTGGTTATATCATCGGTCAGCTTGTTCCCCTGCTTCTTCCAGTTGACAATTCCGCCGTTCAGCAGCTTCAGCTTGGCCGGATCGTGGCCGAACATCTCCAGCAGAAATAGCAAACGGGTAGCAAACAGGCTTGATTTGTCATCATAGGCAACGATTACAGAACCGTTTTCAATCCCGGATTCAGAGAGGAACTTCTGGAATTGCGCCTTGGTCGGATAGGCGGTAGCAGGGTAGCGATCGGTGTTGGACAGGTCAAGATAGCGTTTGACCTGGATGGCGCCGGGGATATGTTCCTTGTCAAAGGCGTTGGGCTTGTCAGCCACATCCATGATTTTCACGTTCTTGTTGTTCATGTTCTTCTTCAGCCAGTCTGCATCGACCAGGCTGATCGCCAGTGCTGCGCTGTTCATGCTGAACAGGGTTACCAGGGCCAGGGCAAAGATTTTCAGTTTCATCATGTTACCTCCTTCAGGATAGTGCCCGATGGGCAGTGAAAAAATTGATCAGACCAGTTTGCTGAGTTGGCCGGCGTAGACAAAGGTCAGACGGATCACCAGACTTCCCAGCAAGACCAGTCCGGCGCTCAGATTCATTTTGAGGATGTCGCTGCTGCTCAGGCCTTCATGGCATTCCTTGATCTCGGCCAGCTTCATGACCAGAGCAAGCGGGAAGACGACCCCGATAAACAGCAGTGAGGCGGTGTACCAGAGGTATTCATGGCTTAAGCTGAAGAATGGCATGATCGAAAGCCGCTGGGATTCAGAGGAGACATACTGACCGTAGAAAAATAGCGGAATGATGATCATCTCGGCAATGATCAGGCCGATATCCACCTTGGTGTAAAACAGTTTTACGCACTGATCCTTGGCCAGCACAATCATTAGTGCCGCCCCTGCTGACATGGCTGAACAGAGGAACAGCACCGGCAGGATGGCGGTGTTCCAGAGTGGGCGGGCCACAAAGGCGCTTAAAAGTACGCCGGTATAGATGCCGATGAAGACCCCCATGGCGGCATTGGCAAGGGCGATCAGCTGAATGCGTGGTTTGATCCATTTTGCCAGATCATCCATGAACGGCAGGCGATAGAGCCATTCCCTGCGTTGTTCCGGCATGGTGCCGTAAGCGAACAGCAGGCAGATCGGGGTGAACAGCAGCAGCCCCCAAGACCCCCATGACATGGGGGAGAGCGGCTGTATCGTCAGGTAGAACCAGAACACATTCAGCTTGCGGTCCAGGTCCAGAAAGATGAAAAACATACCGATCCCCAAAATGACGGGTACCAGCCAGGGTGCTACCATGAAGACGGTTTCACCCGCCGGAACCCGGTCTTCCTTTTTCTGAAGGTGCATCAGTGAGCTCATCACCGCCAGGCCTGCAGAAAGGCCGCCCAGAAACAGGTAGAGCGAAACACGCCAGTCCCAGATATGCAGGACCGGATTGGTCATGGCGTTGGCGCCGGTAATAGTCAGTTCCATAGATGCTCCCCCCTATTCCGTGCCAAACCGGCGGATGTAATAGACCCGAGGCTCGGTGCCAGCGCTTTTCAGCGGCAGCTCTGCATGGTGCCCCTTCAGGGCCAGCCGCACCGGGCTTTTGGGGTCATTCAGATCACCAAAGATGCGGGACTTGCCGATACAGGTGGCTACACAGGCCGGCTCCTTGCCTTCCTTGATCCGGTGGTCGCAGAAGGTGCATTTGTCGGCAAACCCCTTGTTGTGGTCAATGTAGCGGGCATCATAGGGGCAGGCAGCCACACAGGCCTTGCAGCCCACACAGCGTTTCTTGTCCAGCAGTACCAGACCGTCAATCCGGCGCTTATATGAGGCGCGGGTAGGGCAGTTGTAGACACAGGGCGGGTTGTCACAGTGGTTGCAAAGCTCTGAGCGCAATTCAGTACGCAGGTTGGGAAACTGTCCTTCAGTTTTCTCCAGCACCCGTGTCCGAAACTGGTCCGGTGGTACGTTGTTCTCCGCCTTGCAGGCGACAATGCAGGCCATGCAGCCGATGCAGCGCCGTTGATCAATTACCATTGCATACTTCGGCATATCAGGCCCCCTTTACCAGTTTTACAAAGGTACAGCGCATCCCGGTGCCACCGCAGATCGGATCAACCGGATAGCTGCTGATCATCTGCTGATCATCCGCTCCTCTACGAAAGGCCTTGGACAATCCTTTGGACAGTTGCCCGAAGCCATGCACCAGATAGACGCAGTCTTCGCGAATCCGTTCCGTCACCTTCAGGCGCACGCGGTTTGAGGTGATCCCTTCCTGATTCTGCAGCGCCACATACTGGCCATCAGTCAGCCCCAGTTTTCTGGCCTGTACACTGCTTAGCCAGAGTTCATTTTCCTTGTACAGCTCGTTCAAGGCGGGATTGTTCACCGTACGACTGAAGGTGTGTACTGCACTGCGACCATACAGCAGACGATAGAACCCTTGCGGCGGCTCTTCATTCTTCTCGTAGGTGGGTATCGGTTCAAACCCCAGCTCTTCAAGCTCCTTGCTGTACAGCTCAATCTTGCCTGACTTGGTTTTAAATACCGGCTGATTGTCGGCGGTGATGAACGGCTTTGCAGTGTCCGGGAAGGAAATGACGCCCTTCTGTTTCAGCTCGTCATAGTCGATGTTGTAGGTCAGACAGAGTTCGTTCAGGCGATCTTCGTAATTTTCCCAAGGGAAGTAGTCTTCCAATCCCAGCTTCTTGGACAGTTCCTTGGCGATCCACCAGGCCGGTTTTGAGTCGTACATTGGGGCAACAGCAGGTTGCCGGATACTTGCGGATAGAGCGCGCCCCTTGCCGATGATCAGGCCGTCATGCCGTTCCAGGTAGGTGCATTCCGGCAGTACCACATCGGCATAGAGCGAGATGTCAGACGGAATCAGATCAACCACCACCAGCAGGTCCAGTTTACTGATCGCCTCGATGGTCTCCTTCTGGCCCGGCATGGCAGCCAGCAGATTGGTACCGGTAACCATCCAGGCCTTGATCGGGTACGGTTCGCCGATGCTGGTGGCTTCGCGGATGGCGTTGGTGACCCCTTCGGCGCCGCCTAACGGGAAGCCCCCTTTTTTCAGGGTGGGACGGTTTGAGGCGGGAAAGCTGGGTGGTGGTACTGCCGGGAACGATCCCTTGGTGGCCAGGTAGGCACCGCCTTCTCGTCCCCAGGTGCCGAGGATGGCACCCAGAATGGCAATTGCCCGTGAGCGTTGTACATCCTTGCCATCCCAGGTAACGTGGCGACCGGGATGGATACAGACAGCCGGGCGGTGCAGGCCCATTTCACGGGCGGTGGCCATGATCTGAGCTGCCGGGATGTCGGTCTCTTTTTCAGCCCATTCAGGTGTATACTGCTGTACCGCTGCTGCAAGTTTGTCAAAGCCGTTTGTGTACTTGGCAACGTAGTCCCGGTCGTACCAGCCTTCACGGATAATGATGTTGATCCAGGCCAGAATCAGGGCCATGTCACTGGCCGGTTTGATCGGCAGCCAGTGGTGGGCCTTGCCGGCAGCCACGGAAAAACGGGGATCAACCACGATGATCTTTGCGCCGTTGCCGATGGCATCGGTAAACTCTTGCACCTGTGAGTTGTGCATGTTCTCGCCCAGGTGAGAGCCGATCAGCACCACCACCTTGCTGTTGGCCATGTCCAGCCGTTCAGGTGAACCGATGTCGTCACCGTAGGTCAGCTCATACCCCACTACCCGCGGACCACGGCATTGGGCAAAGGAGGGCATGGCAAAGTTGTTGCTGCCAAACCCCTGTAACAGCGGCATGAAATGTTCCGTCGGGGAACCATGGGTAAACAGGGCCAGCGACTCCGGTCCATGCTCTTCCTTGATTTTTTTAAGCTTGTCGGCAATCTGGGTCAGCGCTTCATCCCAGCTTGCCTTGCGAAACTGACCTTCGCCCCGTTTGCCGGTCCGGATCAGTGGATGCTTGAGCCGGTCCGGGTCGTACAGCAGGCCGATACCACCGTTACCCCGGCCGCACAGTTTGCCCTTGGCTGTTGCAGAGAGTGGGTTACCCTCCAGCTTGACCACCCGGCCACCCACGACAGTGGCAATGGCGCCGCATTTCCAGAAACAGATCTCACAATAGGTCGTAATTTTTTCGGTCTTGGCCAGCCCCTTTTCACCGGCCCAGAGCAGAAACTGGTCAGGCAGGTAGGTGGCGGCTACCGCTCCGGCGGTACAGAGGCCGGAGGTCTTCAGAAACGAGCGTCTGCTCATGAGCGGCATGGAAGGATGCTCCTTTCATAAAAAAAACGCCTCCTGGCTGGATGCCTGAAGGCGTTGGATCGGTATCAGCAGCCTGCTACAACTTCAGTGCCGGTTCCCTTGGGTGGTTCGCTGACCGAGAGGGTCATGTTCTGCTTGATCTTGGCCGCCTTGGCCTTGCTGAACTTGAGCGTAACCTCTTTGCCCTTCACCTCTACCACCGTAGGCATGCCGCCGGCTGCAGACAGCACTGATCCCTTTTTGACCCAGGTTGGCCCGCCTTTGGCAACTTCCAGAGTGACCTTCTCACCATCATTTTTGGTTACCTTGCCGGAAAATGAAGCGGCCATGGCGCCACTGCTCAAGGCAAGTGTCATCAGTGCTGCTGCAACCAGTGTGATCATCTTTTTCATGGGGTGTTCCTCCTGATAGTGGGGTGCTGGTTTGAAAATGAATAGAAATACCCTTAGCAAGGCTGATGCCAATGATTAAGATGTTGAAATGGCTAAGGTTTACTGCTTTGAGGGTTGTTTCAAAATGAAATGATCGTGCAGATTGAATGAAATGAGAGGGGGTTAATGGGGGTGGGGCTGTCCTACAATCCGTACTGTTTTACTTTTCTCCAAAGTGAGGCAAGACTGATACCAAGCAGTTTTGAAGCCTTGCCCCGATGCCCTGCGGTGGCTTTGAGTACGCGAATGATGTGGCGTCGTTCCACTTCAGCCATTGGAAGCAGTTCCTGGTCGGATGAGGATGAAAGCGGGGTGTCGGATACAGAAAAGCGAGGCAGGTGCTGCGGCTGCAGTTCGTTTCCATCAGCCATGATCACAGCGCGTTCAATAATGTTTTCCAGTTCACGCACATTGCCGGGCCAGTGGTGGCTACGCAGACGTTGCAGGGCTTCAGGAGCGATACTGGTCAGCTGAACCCCGTATTGTCTGGCGTAGCGAGTCAGAAAATAATGGGCCAATAGTCCGATGTCACCTTGACGGTCATGCAGCGGCGGAAGTGTTATCGTGACAACGTTCAGGCGATAGAACAGGTCGCTACGGAACCTCCCGGCCTGGACCTCTTTCTCAAGCGTTGCATTGCTGGCGGCAATCACCCGCAGGTCAACCGAGCGCGGTTCGTGGTCGCCAACCCTGATGAAGCTCCCTTCCTGCAATACCCTCAAGAGCTTGACCTGAAAAGCCGGGGAGGTGGTATTGATTTCATCAAGAAACAACGTGCCATGATCAGCCGATTCCAGCAGCCCTTTTTTATCACGGTCGGCGCTGGTGAAGGCTCCCCGTGCGTGCCCGAACAGTTCTGACTCCAGCAGTGTCTCAGGAAGGGCGCCACAGTTGATTGGCAGAAAGCGCTGGTCGCGGCGTCCACTCAGGCGATGAATCATCCGCGCTGCCAGCTCCTTGCCGGTGCCGGTATCTCCCTGGATCAGGACCGTGGTGTCAAAGGGGGCGATTCTGGTGATTAATGCCTTCAGTTCGGTCATCTGTTTACTTGCACCCAACAGTTCGTCAGTCTGGCATCCGGCTACCTGCTGGCGTAGCTGGCGGTTTTCATTCTGTAGGCGCAACCGTACCAGTGCCCGTTGTACCACCAGCAACAGTTGGTCCGGCTCAAACGGCTTCTGCAGATAGTCGTAGGCGCCGTTTTTAATTGCCTGTACTGCCGATTCAATGGAGCCGTACCCGGTAATCACCACCACCAGACAGTCAGGGTTAGCCTGGAGGGCCAGGTTCAGCAGTTCCATACCGTCTATCTGTGGCATCATCAAATCAGTGATGATCAGATCTGTTGTTTGCCGTAATACCATTTCTGAAGCCTCAGCTCCGTCACTGCAGAGGACCGCATTGATACCCTCACTTGCCAGGGTATCCCGGATCAGTTGCCGCATCCTCAGGTCATCATCGACAATGAGAATAAGTGGATCAGGCATCGACCGACTCCTTACAGGGCAGGATTACAACAAAGGTCGTGCCTCTGCTGTCTGATTTGGCAATATCGATGTTGCCGCCGTTCTCATTCACAATTCCTGCGCAGATGGAAAGTCCCAGCCCGGTTCCTTCCCCAAACGGCTTGGTGGTAAAAAACGGGTCAAAGATGCGACTTCTTACCTCATCCGGGATGCCGGGGCCACTATCCTGCACCTCAAGCCTGACTCCTCCTGGCTGACGTCTGACAATAATACGGATATCTCCCTGACTGCCAATCGCCTGCAAGGCATTCATCACCAGATTTAGCACTACCTGTTCAATTCCCCAGGGGTCGGCGCAGACTTTCGGGATCAGTTCAAGGTCAGTAGTAAGGATGATCTTGCGTTTGCTGAGTTCAGTAGTAAGCAGGCAAAGGGCATTTTTAATGACACTATTCAGGTCACATGCGTCCAAGCGGCACTGGGTTGGTTGGGCATGGCGGGAAAAGTTGAGCAAGGCCTGGATGATGGTGCCACTCTTTTTGGCCTGTTCCGCAATGACAGCCAGTTGTTCACGCTGCTGTTGGGTCAGGTTCTCCTGTTTCAGTAACAGTCGGGCGTATCCCAGGATGCTGCCCAAGGGTGTATTCAGTTCATGGGCAACACCGGCAGAGAGCTGTCCGATTGCCGACAACTTTTCAGTGCGGTGATACAGTTCCTGCTGTTTCTTCTCTTCGGTAATGTTTCTGAAGGTAATCACACGACCGATCCGTTTCATTTCATTATCCAGCAAGGGGGCCATGTTGAGTGACAGGTGGCATTCGTTTGTACGAGCCTGCGTGCAGGTTAGCTCAAGTCCTTGTATGATTTCCATCGGATCAGTCAGCTCAACGCTTATGACAGGAAAGAGGTCCGTAAGAGCCAGGCCAATCAGCTCCACTTCATCACGCTGCAGGATCATGGTTGCAGAACGGTTAACCGAAAGGATTCGGTCATTGGTACCAGCCACCAGTAATCCCTCTGACAGGCTTTCCAGTACTGTTGCCAGCTTTGACTTCTCAGTCAGGTAAAAATCACGTTGCTCTTTTTCCGATTGTTCAGCCATCTTTTTTTCTGTGATATCAAGTGATACCTCGATGACAGTGGTAACCTTGTTGTTTTCATCACGTGCAAACGGTGTGGTGGCTACCTGAAAATACTTGCCACGCTTGATGATTTCCCGCGCCACTGCCGGTTGACCGGTGGCAAAGGTGTATTTGGCCGGGCAGTGTTCAACCGGTGCATTGCGGTTGCCGTAGGCGTCAAAACAGTAGCAGCCGGTGACATCTTCGGTTTCCGGCGTCAGTAATAATGTCCGTTGTTTTTCATTACAGCGCAGGATACGAAAATTGTTGTCAATGATTGAGATACCGACACCGGTGGCATCAAAGATGGCCTGCAGTTCATCCTTGGCAACCTGTAATTCATTGATGGTTTCATTCAGATACTCCAGTATGTGGCCGAATGACTGGGCAATCGTACCGATCGGGTCAAGCTCGATCAAGGCGTGATCGTCCAGTTCTTCCTCTTGTAATGGCTCGGTCCCCATCACCTCCAAGAGCTGGTTAGTTTTATCCCTTATGTAGCGCACATAGGCGATACAGTTCTCTTGCTGTTGTGGACAGCTACTCATGATGCGCCACCAATGATTATTTCGTAATAGGTTGATACCTTATGTACTTCAACACCAAGTCCCATCTTTTGGGCAGAAGCAGGCACCGTACGGGTAGTGTCACGATGATCGGTACGCACCAACAGCCGTGCGGTACCGTTCCTCAGGCGTTCCCGATACTGGTTAATCTGCTTGAGTACTACCAACAGGCAAGCTGGGCAGACCTGGCCGAGGATATTGAGTTCTATTGTTTCAATTGAGCGTTCATCATTGCTCATCTGTTTAGCCTCCTGAATGTGTGATGCTGACAGGTGTCGGGTGGGCAAGCCGGAACCCAAGGCCACTGAAACGCCCGTTGGGAGCAAACCAGTAGCGAATAGATGCGCGGATGCATTTGGGCTCACAATCCCAGCAGCCACCCCGGACGGTTTTTTCAGAGGATGTAGTCGGGCCTTGCGGATTCATCCGAGGGCTTTTGCTATAATAGTTCGTATCAAACCAGTCCTGAACCCATTCCCACACATTGCCGCTCATATCATGAATGCCGAGTCCATTAGGCTTTTTCTGTCCAACTGGATGTGGTCTGCCGCCTGAATTGTCATGGTGCCAGGCCAGGAGATCAATGTCGTTACCACCACAAAACTTCTCCTGTTTACCGCCGCTGCGACAGGCGTATTCCCATTCAGCCTCGCTGGGGAGACGAAACAGCAGTCCGGTTTGTTTGTTCAGGCGTTGGATAAACTGTTGAACCTCATTCCAACTGACCTGTTCAACCGGGCAGCTGTCGCCGCAATCCTTGAAGTTAGACGGCCTATTGCCCATGAGCTGTTTCCATTGTCCCTGCGTGACTTCATATTTAGCAATCATAAAGTCTGACACACAGACCTCATGAACCGGCTTCTCATCGCCAGCGCTTTCCAGTATGAATTCACCCATCTGAAAGCAGCCTCCTTTTACCGGGACAAGTTCGATGCCGCTGCGTTGCCTCATCTCATCAGGCGCCAACAGTGCATCATGAGCATCACTGATCATTGGCAACAGCAGTATGGCCAACCAGATGAAGGCTGAAAGGATGTGCAAACGTCTTGTCATCAAGGGAGTACCCATGCCGGTCTGTCTCCTGGGACAGTAAAGGATAAAACGGTCCCGTTTAGCCGCTGTCTTCTGTTTGTGTGATCACCAGTGGTAGTATCTGTGCGCCGTGCCATGCCCCAAGCAGCATGCTTACGACAAACAGCAGTGCCTCAATCGATAAAAGCGGCAGGCCTCCCAGCAGAAATTTGATATTGCAGCCATTGGCCAGTCGAGCACCCAGTGCGATCAGAATTCCACCAGTGAAGGCAGTCAGTCCCTGGCGCCACGGGGGTAATCCATACACCCTGAACTCTTTAAGAAACAATGAGGTAAGCAGTGCGCCTCCCAGAATCCCTGCCATAAAGGGCAACTCGGTCAACAGGGTAGGATCAGACATCGTTCCGGTTGAGGATGTGGTCAATCCAGTCTGCAAAAGCAGTCGTTCCAATTGCAATGCATGTGCTGAAAAAAGTTGTGACTCAAGCCATAGTCCGATCCGGAGGTAGGCTGTTGAGATACCCAGGGGCCAGCCGTTTATCAGGTAGGCTGATAGATTCAGCAGGGCCAGTCCGATGGCAATCTTCCAGGGCTGCAGGTATCCGTTGGCTGCCGCAACGACCTGTAAAAGTCCGGCACGATACCAGCGCAGGGCGAAGAATAACGTTAGCAGTATAACTATAACGTTGATTGTCTCAGCAGTAAGGGGCCAGTGCTGGATTAGAAGCTCATTTTCGCTTGCGCCTCCAGTTTGGAGTAGTGCTTTGAACAATGGCTGCAGTTCTGCATAGAGCACACTACCTGTAACGATGCCGACAAAGGCGACACCGTGGGAAAGGTTGCCACTCCCCATCTTGTACAGTGTACTTATCACACAGCCGCCTGCAAGAACCATCCCGATGCCGAACAACCATCCACCTATCATAGAAGCAATGGAAGGCGGCCCAAAGGTGGGTGGAGGTGTTGCTGATACTAAACCGATATAACGAGAAAGGGTGAATAGTGACAGGGTTAGTCCCACAGCCAGTAGCAAGGGGCGCAAGAGGGTGCGATCCTGAAATAAGAATTGATCACGTAGAATGCCGGCAATGCAGAAATCCCCACGGTAGAGCATATTCCCCAGTACCAAGCCAATGATCAGATTGAAGCAGACAATAACCCATGGAGAAAAGATCGTCATAGTTTGCCGTTTCTTTCCTGCTGCGGTGGATGTTGCAAGTATAGCTGCTGTTGCTGTGCAACGCAACATAGCCATTAAGCATTAAAAAAGCCGGCGGTTTGACCCGCCGGCACCACATGGAGGAGGGATATCCTGAATATCCCGGTGTTGCTCGTTTTCTACGTCAAGCCTATTTGCCCTGGGTAGATATCTTTACAGTCTTCTTGTACTCTTTCCAAAGGAACGGATCATCATCCATGGTGCCAAAGGGCAGGTACCAGAGTTTAACTTCCAGATCCAGAGTTTCGCTGGTGATGGTACTAATCTTCTTGCCATCCTTCTCTTCCACCTTAACCGGGAAGAAGATGTCATGGGTTGTGATGATTGTCCTGAGCGGTGGCAGGCTGGTATCTTCCAGCATGCCGCTCTTCTCATAAGGGCCACGGCCCATCCGGTCGCCTTTGCCCAGCTGTTGCGGGATCGGCATAAAAATCCGCTCTGCGTTAAACACTTCCTTACCACCCTTGTCTTTTGCTTTTACCGACAGAACCAGTCGGTTGGGGGTCGGTCAGCCATCAGGTATGCCGTGCCCGGCCTTATTCGTTAGTTCAATTCGTACCGCTGCCTTGGGACGGATGGTGGTGTTATCCCGCCAGTAAACCGAGTTGGTATCGACATGCATTTCAACTGCTTTTTGAGCCATCTCTTTTGAGCGGTAGCTCTGCATGTTGTGACCCAGCTTGCTTTCCTGCATATGGCATTGCTGACAGGTCTTGTTGCCTCCTTCTGGTACATAGGCCATTAGGTAGCTGGCATATCCGGTAGCACACTGAGTCGGGTTTTCCTGATCAAAATTGGGGCCTTGGCCATGACATTGTCCGCACATGATTGACTCGGACATGATCTGCCCTTTAGCCATTTTGGTGAACTTGCCATCCATATGCTCGCCGGATTTGCTGCCGTAAACCGTATCCTTTTTAGGGTAGCCTTCAGACCACTTATGGGTGATGGCGTTACGGTTGTGGCAGATCAGGCAGTTAATATTAAGCGAGGAAAGGGTCTTCTCCAGTTTTTCCGCCTTGTCGGTATCGTCTTTCTTCATGGCGGCATCCCAGTCCCAGATGGTGGTGACGATCTCCTGAGCTACCTTGTCGGTTGCATCAGCCAATTGGGGTAGGTGACACTTGGTACAGCCCTGCAGATGCTCAACCTTGACATCTTTGGGGGACTTGACACCGGAGGCGGGCCAATCCATTGCGCCGTTGATAATAGCGGTCTTGAAAGTGGCTGCAGTACGTCCGGTGCCAAAGATAGACCGGGCGTGGATCGATTTGGCCCATTCATCATGGGCCTGCTGGTGACAGCCAACACATGAACTGGAGTCATAGCGTGCTACCAGTTCGGCAATGCTGTCAGCCTTGGGTTGGGCAGCCAGGGGCTGATCCCGGCCAACGCCTGATGGCGCGGCCCAACAGAGCATGTTGCCGGTTACCAGCAGCACAAGTGCTGCCAGCAGATAGAGTGATTTTTTCATGGGGACCTCAGACGGGGGGGCGTTAAGATACTGAGCCGACCAGCTGATGTTTGGCCGGCTCAGTATCAGACCTGTTAGCAACCCTGCATGGAAGCCATTTTATCAACCTTGACAGTATCGCCAGCTTTCAGGTCTGCTGCGCTGGAGGCCTTGATGGTCAGCTTAGTACCGTCAACAGCAGTTACCTTGCCAGCTTTACCGTTCAGTTTTACCCCGGCACCTTTTTTCATCTTGGCATCAGCGCCCATCTCAACCACAGCCTGGCCATCGGCAACGGAAACGACCTTACCTTCAGCAGCAAAGGCAGCAGTGGCGGCAAAGATTGAGAGTGCAAGCATTGCAACTATCTTTTTCATAATTTAGTTCTCCTTTAGAGTGTTTGTTTGGTTAGTCAGGAATTGGTTTGGCATTCCACTTGACTCGAATTCCAGATTTTTTTTCAGGTGTCTTGTCAGCCGCTTTGGCTGAGTCCTTGGCCGGTTCTATTGTGCCTGCCTTTGTTGACTCCTGTTGGGGTTTGGGTTGTAATTGCTGAGGTGTTACTGCCGTTGTTCCGTTAACAAACTGCCAAGAATTGATTGTGGTACTTGGTTCATCAAGAACTACGGTCTGTGTCTTACCAGAGCGGTAAGTGATTACCAAGGTGTCTGCTAGACAAAGATTGGCAGTAAGCAAAGTGAAGACAGTAGCAGCTGTGATGATAGCACGGTTCATGGGGCATACTCTCCTTAGGATAGGGTTAGCTGCCGAGTTTGCCTCGGCAGCCTATAATTGCCCTAGAATACCACCTGAAGCATCATACGGAAAGTGTCAAAGCCCTTATAGGTTGCAGCAGAAGCAACACCGCCAACTGGCAATGGAGTTGCTTGATTAAATGATGTTTTCAAATACTCTGCGGTCAGGCGGACTCTCTGGTCTCCCAGCACATAGTAGTTAATGCCTCCACCTGTCTGATTGATAATCTGATGATTTTTACCAAGTAGTCGGGCAAACTCCCAATATTCGTAGAGGCCGTAAGGCTGAATCTTTCCGGCTTTGCCAATAGTAAGTGGTAGAATATAGGCAGCCTTACCGTAACCACCCTCTTTTTGGCCGTTCATGCCTGCTACAACTGCCAAGTGGTCAGCAGCCCAGTTATTTGTTTTCCATGCATCATCAAAGTCAACCTTAAGGTATTGGCCGGTTGCAGTTACTACACCAAATGGAAGTTTCTGCTCATACATCATATCGATAGCATATGCTTTGTAATCAGCAGTATTTCCATTGCTGATAGCACCAGCTGCCGAGACGTTTCTGTATACCGCATTGGGTTGATATGCGAAGCCTGCACCGATATTGAGAACATTTTTCTCGCCAAAATAAGTACCCTGATAACCGGAACCACCTTCTGACTCTAGGAAGTCATAAGTAACGCGCCCAACGTACTCCAAATTTGTTTTAGGGGCATTGGTGGTATTAGTGATAACTCCAGTTAGGGGGTTTTGAATGGATGACGAACCTTCACGTCCTTGGAAGATACCTGCAAAGTAGGTTAGGCGGTCATTAAAGAAGCGACCTGTAGCTACCCCACCCAAATCTCGACTGAACTTTGCTGGCGAGGTCCCGTAGGCACTATAGACAAACATGGAGCGATCTTGGGAAAGCGGTGCAAAACAATCATCCAGATTTGCACGGGTCAGTGGAATTTTGGTCAGACCCACTTTAAGATTGATGTGTTCGTTAAAGTTAGCAATGGCATAGGCATCAATGATGCGCACATCACGATCGTTCCAGTCTGTATCTTGGGCTGAAAGTGCGTATAGTAGCGGGTTTTTTGTGGTTCCAGTGTTACCGCAGGTTTGAAATTTATAACCCCATGTCTCGTCCAACATGCCGGTCAAGCCAAGACGGTTCCTCATAAAATGTAAATCGGTACGGCTTTCGGTTCCAGTTTGTCCACCCCCGTAGCTGGTGTTTTCCAGATAGAACTGTCCTTTCAGGTCAAGCTGTAAAAACCCGCCATCATCCCCAAACTCAATCCGTGGTCCTGCTTGGGCAGCACCTGCGCACAACATGGTAGCTGCCAGTGCAACAGCGCAATACTTGAGGTTTCGCTTGCTGCTTTTCTTACTCATACGTTCCTCCTCCTGGAAGTTGTTGCCCCTAGACGTGACTTATTCCTTGTCCAGTGGCTATTGCACATGATTTATATTGTCTATATCCGAACAGGCGGGTAGATTAAAAACGAATGATTCGCATAACCCTATGAGACGTATGCTGTTTTGAATATATGGAGGTTTGTATGGAGTTGGTGTATCTGCGCACATTTGTTCAGTCAGTGGAGGCCGGTAGCTTTTCGAAAGCTGCTGAAGTGCTATGTGTGACCCAGTCTGCAGTCTCTCGTCGAATCAAGTTTTTGGAGGATCAGTATGGTTACTCCTTACTAGATCGGACCGGACCTGTTTTAGTGCCAACAGAGGCAGGAAAAATTGTGTTGGATAAGGCACGACAGCTGTTGAACATTGAAGATGAGCTGCTAAAGGGGCTGAAGGGGATAGGAAAACGGGAAGGACTGTCCTTTTGCTGTACTCCTGGATTTGGCACCGCCTTTTTGCCCCGGATCGTCAGAGAACTGCTTCAAACCAGCAGCGAGATGCATAATATGCAATTTTTTCTTGATATGCCTGATCTTGTGTTGGACGGGATTCAAGATGGTAGATTTGACATCGGTTTATTAGAACACTGTGAACAATTCGATTTTAGCGAACTAACTACTATTGACCTACCTGATGATGAAGTGGTGTTTGTGAGCGCTCCAAAACTTGGTGTCCCTGCCGGTGATGTGCAGGTTGAGCTGTTAGGATGTCATACTCTGTTTTCTCGTCGGGCTGAGTGTTGTTCTACAAAATTTCTTTCCTTTAATTTGAAGAAGATTGGTCTGAATGATGCTGTTTTCCCTTCACGTATTATTTATGACGATCTGCATCAGATAATTGCCTCTACTGTAGATGGTTTGGGTATTGCCTTTACCGCAAGATCATTAGTTAATGAACAAATTTCAAGCGGCACGTTGCGTGCTCATCATGTTCAAGGTTTTCGGCATGCTCGGAAACGGACGTTAGTAGTACGACCTTGCTTTGTCAGCCACCCTCTGGCTGACATATTGATCCGAGAAGTGCAGCGCTGTTTTGAGTAGTATTCTGCTCTTGGTTTTTCCTCTTTTATGCCGGTTATGCGTAACCGGCATAACCCCTTGAAAATGTTTCACCACCTCTCTTCTGTTACCTACGTTAGACTGCAAAACAATTGTTTTTCTCTTCCATCATAAAACCACCAAGGAGGAATTGTATGAATCTGTATCGTTCGTTGTTGTTTTTAGCCGGACTGCTGCTGGCTGTTTCTGGCAGTGCTCTTGCCGGGGTTGACCACTCGGATTTTGTTAAAGGTCCTTTTAAGGAAGGCCGTGACGTGACTAAGCAGTGTCTGGAATGCCATGAGAAGCAGGCAGTTGATGTTATGAAGACAACCCACTGGACTTTCGCCGGTACTCCAAACCATGTTAAAGGGATGGAAAAAAGCACTAAAAAGTACGGCAAGGCCAACATGATCAATAACTTTTGTACCACTGCCTTCAATGGTCCAGACGGAGTTGTTCATGAATCATGTTTCAAGTGTCATGCCGGCTATGGCTGGACCCGTACCAAATTTGATCTGACCGACAAAACCCGGGTTGACTGTTTGGTCTGCCATGCTCAGAAAGGCAACTATGATCGTGCTGCAGCTGGCTGCGATGTAAACATGGGTGCTATGGAGAAGGGCTCTATGGATCTTGAAAAAGCAGCCAAGAGTGTCGCTAAATCATCCCTGCAAAACTGTGGCTACTGCCACTTTAACGGTGGTGGAGGTGATGCGGTTAAAAATGCCGGTCTTGATTCAACGTTGCTTGCTGCTGATAAAAAGCAGGATGTTCATATGGCTAAAAAAGAAAAGGGCGGCCTGGGGATGCTATGTCAGGATTGCCACAAGACCAAGGATCATAGTGTTGCTGGTGCTTCTTCCCAGATGGCCCATTATGACAGCCGTACCAATTGTGAAGATTGTCACAGCGGCGCAAAAGCTCCCCACAAAAAATCAAAAAATGTTGCAATACTTTCCAGACATATCGCTTCTGTTGCCTGCCAAACCTGTCATATCCCCGTCTTTAACAAAGGTCAGGCCACCAAGATGATGTGGAACTGGTCTGATGTGGGCAAAAACATCAAGGCAGAAGAAGAGTTTGATCAAGAGACCTTTGCCAAGCGTAAAGGTTCCTTCAGGTGGGGTAAAAACGTGGTGCCGGTCTATGCCTGGTATAATGGCAAGATTGAACGCTATATGGTTGGAGACAAGATTAAAGACCCCTCCCAACCGGTTAGCATCACTAAACCGGTTGGTGATATCAAGGACAAAACTGCCAAGATCTACCCTTACAAATACTTTACCGGTACTCAGCCAATGGACAGTAAGTTTAAGTATCTTAATACATTCCAGCAATACAAGGAACTATGGGTAAACTTTGACTGGGAAAAAGCGCTGGTAAACGGGGCCAAGTGTACTGACAACTGCCTCCCGTATAGCGGCAAGCATCAGTTTGTGAAGACCGTTTCCTATATTGCTGCCCAGCATGAAGTTTCTCCAAAGGAAGATGCACTTCAATGCGGAGAGTGCCATATGGGCGGTAAGCGGATGGACTGGAAGGCCTTGGGGTATAAGGCTGATCCGATGAGTGTTGGCGGACGATTCTCTGGCAAGAAGAAGTGATTTATAACCGGTTGCACGCTTGCTGGCACTGGCAGAGCCCGGAACCCCTTTCCCGGTTGTGTCAGCTGGCGTGCAGTTTTAAAACTTGACTCACAGGCAGGTGAATGTATGAGTATTTAATCATATATTCATTCATCTGTTTGATTGGTGTCTTCCATGCTTAAGCAGTTTGCCGATTACCTTACCTTTACCCTGTTGGGGCTTACGCCAGGTTCACACTTGGGGGAGGCCCTTGACTTCTTCATCTACGACACCATTAAGATATTCCTGCTGCTAACCACTATTATCTTTGTGGTGGCGATCATCCGCTCTTCCTTCCCGCCGGAACGAACCAAACGTATACTGTCACACAACCGTGAATATGTCGGCAATGTCATGGCAGCTCTGCTGGGGATCGTAACCCCTTTTTGCTCCTGCTCGGCAGTACCGCTGTTTAACGGTTTTGTAGAATCCGGCGTGCCGCTGGGGGGGCTGCTTACGTTCTTTGGCATTGTCTCAACGGCAATCATTTTTGTCGGGTATCTGTTTAACATTCTCCTCTAAGGAACCGCCTATGGAGAAATCTGCATTTACACCAAATATTCTTGAAGCGCCGGACGAAGAAACTATCTGTTGGTGTGCTAACGTCACCAAAGGGATGGTGTGTGATGCAATTGCCGAAGGTGCCGATACGTTAGATCAGTTGCATCAGAAGCTTGGTATTCTCAGGGGGACTCAGTGTGGAGAAAAATCCCCGCGCGGCCGGTGCTGTTGTCAGGAGGTAGTTGCTTTGCTCACTCATAGTGCTCTTTGCAGGGCTCGACGGAGAGGAACATTGCAGGCAGCGTAAAAAAAGAAGGGAGGGTCAGATTGTGTCAGGTAAAAAAGGATTTGTGTTGTGTGTTTGTCAGGGAACTTGTCCCAGCTTTACCAAGATGGATATCTTCGGGGTGTTGTCTGATGTGCGCCGGGAGAAGATCTTTGACTACGTCTGCTTGCACCCGCAACTCTGTGTTGGTGATGGAGAAGGATTTCTGAAGGTGTTGCTCTCTGGCGGTGAAACCGAAAAACTCTACATTGCAGCCTGTGATCCCCAGATGCAGTGCAAGATGTACCGCGATGCCTTTGAGGCGGTTGGTTTTGACAAAACCAATCACATCGCCCTAGATATCCGCAGCAAGACCACAGAAGAGGCGGTGGCAGCCATCAAAGAGTTGGCAGCCAACAATCCTTAAAGGGAGTAAGTCATGAGCGAGTGGCGCGGTATACCCCGTGAAGAAATCCCCTGGTTTCCGATGGTTGATCTAGAAAAGTGTATCGGTTGTCGGGAGTGTGTCAACTTTTGCAGAAACAATGTGCTGACATTTGATGAGACAGCCAGCAAGACCATGGTGGCCAACCCTTACAATTGCGTGGTTGAGTGCCGTACCTGCGCCCGGCTTTGCCCGACAGATGCGATTAGTTTTCCAGATGAGGCGGAGTTTACCATGTTTGTCAAAACCAAGCTGCCACATTAGAACTTTTAATTACGGGGGGTAGGATGTTTAGAAATTTGACTATTGCACAGAGGTTGGTTTTCGGTTTTGGAGTGGTATTGGCCCTGGTTTTGGTGATTGGTTTTGTGGGAGGGGGCGGTGCTTATCGTTTGAGCAGCCTTACCTCTGATATTCTGCACAACGATGTAGAACTTTTATCCTCCTCCAACCGTTTGCGGGGCAATCTGCTGGAACTTCGGCGGATCGAAAAGGACCTGCTAATGAACATTGCAAACCCTGATGCGGTCAGCAGGTACATTGGGCAATGGAAAGAGTTCCGGGAAAACGGGGTCAAACGCCTGGCCATGTATGAAAAACAGTCCATCCGTGCTGAAGATAAAAAAGCGGTGGCCTCGATCAAGGCTGATTACAATCTTTACGGTGAAACTTTTTTGAAGATGGCCGAAGGGATCACCGGCGGTAAACTGACCACAACCGCAGAGGGCATGGAAACAATTATGGAGATTCGTGAAGAGATGCAGCGCTTGAACAAAAGCCTGCATGAGCACGTCAAGCTGATTGAAACTCAAGTCCAGAAGCAGACCAAGGCGGTAGATACCCTTTCTAAACAGATTATGACGGTTATCTTGTTGGCAGTGCTTCTCTCTTTTGTTCTGGCTATTGTAATGGTGGTAATCACCGTTAAAGGGATCACAGGTCCACTTGGACAAGTAAATAGCATGTTGTCTGATATCGCCAAAGGCGAGGGCGATCTGACCAAGCGATTAACCTATGCCTCAAAGAATGAAATCGGTGCAATCTGCAGTAACTTCAATCTTTTTGCTGAAAAACTGCATGGTATTATCAGCCGGGCAACCAGCAACACCCTGCAGGTCTATGATGCTGCTTCGCGCATGTCTGACAATGCAGAAAAGATAGCGCACAATGCTGAAGAGGTGGCTGCCCAAGCCGGTACCGTGGCGGTCGCCAGTGAAGAGATGTCAGCCACCAGCAACGATATCGCCGGTAACTGCAGCATAGCGGTACAAATTGCGCAACAGGCCGCTGACACGACCCAAAAAGGTTTTGACGTGGTCAAGCGCACGGTGGACGGTATTCGTATCCGGGGCGAAGGTACAAAGGTCAATGCCCAGTTGATCGGCTCATTGGGAGCCCGTTCTGATCAGATCGGCGCTATTGTTGAGACCATTGAAGATATCGCCGATCAGACCAATCTGCTGGCCTTAAACGCTGCTATTGAGGCTGCCCGAGCCGGTGAGCAGGGCAGAGGTTTTGCTGTGGTGGCCGATGAGGTGCGGGCACTGGCAGAACGGACTACACGCGCCACCAAGGAAATCGGTGAGATGATTCGGGCCATCCAGAACGAAACCAGACAGGCGATCAGCTCCATGGAAGAAGGTGTCAGAGGGACTGAAAAAGGAGCTGCCGAGGCAGCTCAACTGGAGAGTTCGCTGATGGAGATCCTGGAGCAGGTCAATACGGTCACCATGCAGATCAGTCAGATCGCCACCGCTGCTGAAGAGCAGACCGCAACAACCAGTGAAATCACTAACAACATCCACCGTATTTCTGACATCATTCAGGGTACTTCCCAAGGGGCTCAGGCCACTGCCGGAGATGCCGACCATCTTTCAAAGCTGGGGGATGAGCTGAAGCACCTGATGGGACAGTTCAAGCTGTCTTGACGCTATTTGAGAGATAGCAGACAAAATTTATGCAACCTCTTAACGTACAGTTTCCAATTATTTTTGAAAATGGCCACAAAATTGAGCAGGTGGGTTTCTGGTGCAAATATTGCGGAAGCATACCATCCCATAAAGACCTGTTTGGTACCGTCAGTAGACTGATAGAACCGGTTGCCGATGTCACAGCACGATTTATCTGTAACAAATGCGGCAACGAATCTCATTAGTCGGCCCTGAAATATTATAACAGCATGTAATTATTAGTTTATATTTGCATTATTCTTTGATAAAATCGCCAGTAATTGTAGTTCATCCTTCAATTTCCGGTGATTTCATGCAACCCAAATCATCTA